>ERZ1034917.320-NODE-320-length-44665-cov-22.511993_pt1 | contig 44665 bp, 71 predicted proteins | sample MGYA00520605_ERZ1034917 | MGnify/ENA primary metagenome ERZ1034917 (study PRJEB33766, sample SAMN09781784) | gut metagenome | biome: gut microbiome | host: Homo sapiens | place: Madagascar | study: EMG produced TPA metagenomics assembly of the PRJNA485056 data... | reverse complement strand
TGCATACGATGTTGGGGCCTCTGTCGGCGCAGGGGCTTCCGTCCGCTCTTGCGGTGAGGCTCCTTGCGACTGCCGGATTAAAACCGCTTTCAGCAGCTTCGGCAAATCCTTCCCCCGCCTCTCCGCTCTCCGCAATATCCCCTGACACGCTTTCGCCGTCAAATTGTATTTGGACAGCGGATTCACCTCCAAAATCTGCGACAACCGAGATTCTTCGGCGACGCTGTGGGGTCCCCAGACGGATAACATTTCCTGTACGGCTGTCTCGGATGGTTTTTCCCCAGTCCTTAGCGTCGTGAGTTCGCCAAGCGATAGACCACCCATCACCGTCGATGGCTCCTGCTTTTGTCCATTTCCACTTTCCCGGCAGTCCAGATAGAGAAAATCCTGGTTCTGAGATACGCGCAATTTCTTCCAACACGGCTGCGAAGTCTTTTCCTTTGTTGCTGCTAAAGGCTCCGACCACGTTTTCCCACACGAGATACCGAGGTCTGACCATGTCACCTGTCCGTCCATTCCTTTTGTCCGCCTCCCTCATTTCTTTTACGATGCGTACCTGCTCCATAAACAGGCCGCTTCGCGCTCCCGCCAAACCGGCGCGTTTCCCGGCGATGGAAAGATCCTGGCACGGGCTGCCGCCGGTGATGCACCATACCGGTTCGATCTCCGCACCGTTTATCTTGCAGATGTCTCCCAAATGCTTTATCTCAATCGCCTCCTAATCTCCAAACACAACGCCGCACTCGTCCTTCAGCACGTCCTTGATGTGCTTCCGCTCGATGCGGCCCTCGTTTATTTCCTCCGCCAGCTTCTCCAGGCACTCGTACAGGTACGCAATGCTCTGCGTGTCCCGGCTGTCCGATGTCTCCTCTTGGACGTGCCATCCGCATTTGTCCATCAGCACCATCGCCACCATGTCCATGTTCTCCCGTGTGCCCTGCAGCTTGCCACGCATGAAGATGCGGTCGTCCCTGCTCAAATGCTGTTTACCCATTCCCGTCGTCCTCCGAAATGTGCACCACCTCATAGCACCCGAACCGTCCGCCGTTTCGGTACGCCTTACATATCGCGCTTCGTGTGCTGGCGTAGGACCGCCCGGAACGCCGCGCCAGCTCCGCCGTACTCGTGCCCCACCAGCGGGGCAGGCGGTATTTGTCCCGCGACACGATCATATACACCGTCGTCATGGCCTTACTCCTCCCCGCATCGACGCAGGCGCAGGCTGTCCGCCAGTTCCCGCGCTGACTGCTTCCGCTTGCGCTTCCGGTCCCGCGCCTGCTCCCAGCAGTTGCGGCACTCGGGGTACGGGCAGTTCATGCACTGATCTATGCGCTCCTGCGGCTCATGCTGGCTGTCCTCCACCGCGCCGCTCAAAAATCGTCCTGTTTCTCCGCAATGTTCCTGCCGCCGGCTCTCCGCCGCGGCATCCACCGTCAGCCACGGTGCCTTGGCGCTGCCCAGGCTCCGCATAAATGCGCCGACGCTCATCGTTCCCTGCATTGCGTACATGATGTTCTAAACCTCCCTCACCGTGATGCCGTGGAAATACAGCATCATCTTCCTTTTCATCACAAATAGTCTGTATGCGGCGCTGCTGGTGTCGCGGAAGCCCTTGCTGTCCTCCACCACCGTCTCGCCGCCCTGCTCGTATACGAAGTCGGCCACGTACTCTATGCCTTTCTCCTTCGTACCGTCCTTGTGTACCTGCTTCGGTATCAATTCGTACTTTACCTGCGTCCGCAGACCGGATATTTCACCGGCTCTCTGCATCAGCCACAGGTCCATGTACCGCCGCGCCTCCCGCTTGCTGTCAAAGTGCATCAGCGTCCCGTCCGGCATGGTCAAGTCCACTTTCTCGGCGTGGAGCTTGTTGCCCTTTTTCGGCTTTGCGGCCTTTTCCGTCTCCTGTGCTGCTTTCTGTGCCGCCTGCTGCGCCTGTACTTTTTGCAATATCTGCGCCTGAGCCTTCTGGCTGAAGCGGCCTATATCCTCCATCGTCAGTCCCATGCGCTTCAGTCCTCATCCGCCGAGCCCATTTCCAGCCGCCGCCTCCGTGGCCGCTGGTGGAACTTGTCGGTCGGCTCGTCGTTGTCTGTCCGATAGCTCATTTCCGTAAAGGTCATCTTCGACCCGTCGAAGTAGAAATTCACGTCCCCTGTGCGGCCCCTTCGGTTCTTTGCCACCGTGCAGCCCACCTGTGTCTCGTCCCCCGGATCCGTTTTCCAAAGGAATATGACCTTCACCGCGTTCTGTTCCAGCTCGCCGCTGTCGCGCAGAGAGTTCAGCTTCGGCTTGTCCGTTTCGTTCACCGTGCGGCTCAGCTGCGCCGCCGCCACAATGGGTATCTCCAACTCCGACGCCAGCAGCTTCAGCTCACGGCTTATGCCGCCCAGTTCCAGGTTGCGGTTCTCAGCTTTTTTGTCCTTTTCGCCGATCATCAATCCCAGATAGTCCACCACGATCATTTTCAGGTCATCTATGCCCAGTGCCAGTTCCCGTATGCGGCTCACCGTCACATCCGGGCCGTCATAGAAGTACACCGGCAGCCGGCTCTCCCAGCTTGCCGCCTCAGCCACGCTGGCCCACAAGTCCTCATCCTCCGGCATCCCGTCAATGAGCTGGTCCATCGTCACGCCGTCTGCCCGCTTGGCCAGCAGTCTCTCTCCCACCTCTCCGGCCAGCATCTCCGCCGTGATGTGCAGCACCGTCTTGCCCTTCATGGCGGCGGCTTCCGTCATCTCCATGCACATGGCGCTCTTTCCGCAGCCCGGTCTCGCGCCCACAAGGATCAGCTGCCCCGGCCACAGCCCTTTCAGCGTCGCGTCCAGCAGTGGGAAACCTGTGTCTATCCGCCCCTCCTTTTTGCCGCTGATGCTGCTCATGGCCTCGCTCATGGCGTCCGACATGGTTTTCAGCCGTCCGCCCCGGCGTGAGCGCATCTTCTGGTGGCATATCGCCGCCACAGCCGCCTGCGGGTCCTCATCCGTGGCCAGCGCCTCCATCACCGCCTTGGTGAAGCGGCGCTTCTCCGCCTTCTTCCGCACGATCCCGGCGTATTCCAGTACGTTGGCGCTTGTGGGGGTGATCTCCATGCACTGCAGCAGGTAGTTGCGCGTTTCGCTGCTGTACAGACCCTCCCGCTCCAATTCGCTGGCCACGGTCAATCCATCTATAGGCTTCGCCGCCACGTGCATCCGCCGTATGGCGGTGAATACCTCCTGGTTGGTGTTGATGTAGAAGTCGTCAGCCTCCACCGCGTTCAGCACGTCCTTTACGCACGCCGCGTCAATCAGCATTGAGCCGATCACCGCCCGTTCCGCGTCCCCGGAGTAGTCCTGCTGCCACAGCGCTACCTCCGCCGCCGGGGCTTTCTCGATCACGCCTATTTCCATGTGTTCTTCACTCCTTCACCGCGCCCTGCTCCTTCACCATGTCGGCAAATATCTCGTTGAAATACCGCTTCATGTCATAGGTGCTCTGCACTTTCTTCCCCCACCACTGGCTGTTCAGCGCGAAGTACAGCACGTTGTCTATCGTGTCCCACGCCACGCCGTTCTGCTCGTGCAGTTCATTCAGCGCCACGGCCTGCTTCTGCATTTCCGCCTCCGTGGGCTGCGCCCTGCCTGGATTGTCCCGGGCCTTCTCCTGCGCCAGGTACTGTGCGATCTGATAGGCTTCGCTGGCGTGGTCAACAGTGGGAGCGTCGTTTTCAGGGATGAACTCCTGCGTGTAGTTGCCCTCCAAGGTTTTCTGGAAGTTGTCCGGGCTGGTAATAAGCCAGTCGAAGCTGGCCACGAACCCCCGCTTATTCTTCCCCTTCAGGAACGGGCTGTTCTTCACGTTCTCAATGGCTTTCAGCACACCGTCCAAGCCGTTTTCCCGGATGCGGGCTTTCAGCGCCCGTCCCCGCTTGGTCTCCGCCGTTACCTTCATCACCTGTGTCAATCCGGTGTCGTTCCACGCTGCCACGATGCGTCGGACATCACTTGTCCGACACACAGGCTCTTTAGAGCCTGTATATATCTCTGGCTCTATCTCTGACTCTGACTCTATCTCTGACTCTCCGTAACCGATTTCGCACGGTGTTGTAACATCGTTACGCTCCGGGGCAGGCAAAGCCTTGCTTTTCCGTGCCCGATAGTCCCGCATTCGCTGGGCCGCGGCGCCTTCGCTTCCCACATTTTTCACCGCGTAGGGCAGGAAAACCTCCGTCAGGTCACTGGATGCCTCTGCCAGCCCGCAGGAGAGCAGATATTGAAGCGTGACCGCTACATTTGCCGGATCCTCGTCCAGGTCTAAGGCCAGTTCATCGGCGAATTTTTCCTCCAGCCCCGACCATTTCAAGGTGCCGCCGTGCTTCATCGCCATGAGCTGCATTTTCAGGTAGATGATGACGTAGGTATCTCCACCGGCTATCTTCCGCAGTTTCTTGATGCGCTTCGAGGTAAAGAAGTCGTCGTACAGTTTCAGCCAGAAATATCGCTTTTCTTCCGCCACGTGAATCACTCCTCCCTCAAATGCCCAGGTCGTAGTCCTCGTCCGCGCCGGCCCGGTCCCAGGGCAGCGGCTCGTCATCCTCTATCTCGTGCAGTGTCGCCGCGCTTTGGGGCGCGGCGTTCAGCGTCCCGCTGGGCTTCCCGGTGGGGGTCTCTCCCGTGCACAGCTTTTCCAGCTGCGGCAGCAGATCCGCCAGCCGTAGGAATACCTCCACCGGCACCTGCAGCAGCGTTTCCAGCGCTCCCAAAGGGATCACATGGTCGGCGCGAAGCTCGCTCCACACCTTTGCCTCGCCGTCCTTGGTGGTGTACGGTTTCTGCCGCCATGTGCCCACCACGCATACTGCATCGCCCTTTTCCAGGCACGCGCTCAGCTTTGTGGCGGCGTTGTCACCCACGGCGCACACGTTCATAAACTGCTTGCTGTCGTAGCCCATGCCGAACTCCACCTTCGGCAGGTTGTTCTTGGGTATCGCGCCTATCCGGGGATCCCGGCTGACGGAGCCAGTACAGATCATGTACTGGCTGCCGTCAGCCTGGCCCTCTCCGTCCAGACGCTTCCGAACGAATAGAGGCATTACTGCTCGCCCTCCCCGAAGAACCCTGCGGAGTAGTCCTTCGCCTCCGTCTTGCCCTCTGTGGAGCTCTGTGTGCGTTTGCGGGTCGGGGCGGTGTCGTTACCCTTCTTCGGCTCTGCGGCGCTCTCAGGGGGCGCTGTGGGGCTGGTGGTGGCTGTTTCCTGCTCTGCGGCGGGGGTATCGTCCTCCACCACGTGTCCGGTAGTGGGGATGACCGGCTCGGTCTCCACGCCGTCCCCCGTGGCCACAACGGTATCGTCGCTGTCCTCGTTGAAGTAGCTGCGTACCTCGTTGGAAAGCGGGGCATAGCCGCTGTTCAGCAGCTGGCGCATCATGGTCTTGCGGCACATCTTGTCCTGTCCGCCGTTCACGTCGTACCACGGCGTACCGTTCAGCAGTTTGGTCTGCTCCTTGGCATCCAGTTCGCCCTTGATAAGTGCGTTATACTTATCCAGTTTGAAGGCCGGTGAGTACCGGTCCGCGTGCTTGAGCAGCTTGTCCATGCTCCAATACTCGTAGCGGAACGTTCCGTCTTTCAGCTCGAAGTAGGCGTAGTAGCCGATGACCTTGTGGCTCTCGCGCTCCTCGTCTGTGTCGTATTTGGCCAGGTTGATGACCGGCTTGCCCGTGCGGCGGGAGCGACCTTCCAGTTCGCCCTCGCGCACCTCCACGCAGTCGATGTCCGCGTAGTAGCCTGTGGACATGGCCAGCTGTATGTAGCCCTTGTACGACATCAGGTAGGTCGCCACACTGCCGTAGGGCACGATGTAGTAGCCGTGTCCGTAGATCAGGCCCATGCCCTCGCCACGCAGGCCGGCGGCAATGATGGTGCCGGGGTCGCAGGCTTTCAGCGCCTCGCTGGCGCTCACCGCGCCGATCAGGGTGCTGGTAAACCGCGCCGCCATCTTGTCGTTCTTCAGCGCCCGCGAGATCATCTGCTGAGTGTTGGGCGCCGTGATCGCCATGCTGAATGTGGGCTTCTTGGCCTGCGCCATCTGCGTAAAGCCCGTCTGATTCTGCGTTTTCATGTTCCTTCTCCTCCCTTACTCCTGCGGCACCGGCATAAACCGGATGCCGTTTTTCTGCATATAGGCTTTCAGCCCGTCCAGCTGCCGCGCCGTTCCGAATACGCGGAAGTCCACCTTGTACTCCGGTTCCTGCACGGCGGGCATCTCATGTCCGTCCTCGTCCACCAGGTCGTTGACCGGTTTGGACAGTTCGCCCAATGCCTCCACAACGCTCCTGCCGGTCTCGCTGGACTTCTGCTCGGCCTGACGCATCGTATCATCGGCCACACGTTTCGTCTCTTCCAGCGACGCCGCGTACTTCGCCGCAGCCTCCGCCTCCTTGCGCTTTCGCTCCTCCTCGGCGGCCTTCATGCGTCCCAGTGTCTCGTTCTTCACCAGCACCGCGCTGATGTTCCGGGTGCGGGTGTACTCGTCCAGCAGCGTGGTCTCGAACTCGCTGTGCAGCGCCCGGATGGCGTTCAGGTCTGCGCGGCAGCGGTCAATGGCCGCGCATATATCCATCTGCGCCGTGCTCTCGGTATAGGTGGCGTTCAGCCACTTGGGGTTAAAGCAGTCGTCAAAGGTCAGCCACTCCGCCATGTCGCCCACCACCTGGGCGAAGTACGCAGCCAGCCGGTCCTTCTTCTCCTGCTTCGCCGCCTCCTCCATCGCCTTGATCTGCACGTCCAGCGCACCAGCGGCTTCCTCGCACAGGGCGGTCAGCTCCCTGCACTTGGTCTCAAAGCCGCTGTAGGCTTCCAGCGCCGCCGCCTTTGCCATCTTGCGGCTCTCATCGATGCGAGCGCTCACCTTGCGGATGGAGGCGCGGTACTGCTTGCACTGGCTCATGCTCTCCGCCGTCACCGCCATCGTCCGCAGGGGTTCCAGGTTCTCCGTCAGCCACGCCTTTGTTTCCTCGAAGTTAGCCTCGATCTGAAACTGCCGCAGCGGAGCCAGGTCTGTAGTGATGCGAAATTCCGCCGCGCTCATGCCGTCACCTCCGCGTCGTACTTGGTGATGTGCTTCACCCTGTCGGCCCACGCCGGGTCAATGGTACTCTCCGGCAGGTCCACCTCGGTGATGATGGCCTTCTTCTCCGCGCCCTCGGCGCCGGGGACAAGCACCTTGTCGCCGGGGTGCAGCGGCAGGTCGGTGAGGAAGGTGTACGCCTGTCCGCCGTAGCCGTTCAGCTTCGGCTTGTGATACATTGCCTTTACGATCATGCCTGTTCACCCTCCTTCTTGGCATCGGCGGCGCCCTCTCCGGGCCGCGCTTCTGCGCTCACGTCCACGATCTTTCCCAGAACGCCAAGCTTTACCAGCGTGTAGGCCGTACACACGGTTTTGTTGTCGCGGAGATTCTTTTCCACGGCATTGTCAACGCCGGCCAGGCAATGTGCGAAGTCCGCGGCGGTCATATCCGCTCCCCGCGTCACAGATTGGAAATCCATACCCTCATCCGTCTTGCGCCCGAAGCACATCATGGCAAAATTCAGGTTGGCTTCCTCGTGCAGCACCTCGCCGGTCTCGGCGTTGGTCATCGTCAGTTTCAGTTTCATCACTTGCCCTCCTTCTTGGCCGTGCGCTTGCCGCCCTTCTTGGCGGCGGGCTTCTTCTTTGCGGCGGCTTCCTGCTCCGCCTGTGCCGCGGCCCACGCCGCATCGTCCTCGTCCATCTTCTGGCGGATGCGGCTGTCCTTGTCCGTCACCAGTTTTACGGCGTTCTCCGCCAGCCGCACCAGCAGCCCCGCCGTACCGATGGGCACGTTCTCTCCCACATAGGCGGTGGCCACGCCGTCGTACTTGTCCTCCGCGCCCTCCTTGGGCATCACCGCCGCGCATATCACGCCGCAGGCGTTCCGCACGAATACGCGCTCCTCTCCCGTGTCCATGTCCAGCACGGTCACTCGAATTGCCATTTCAATTCTCCTTTCGTTTTTCACTTAAAGTCGTAATATTGCCGCCGGGGGTACCCCGTTGAGCACATTGTTTTGGTAAAAGTCCGTTTCTTGTTTCAGCAGCCACGCCATGTCCTCCTCCTGATTTGCCCGCTCGAAGTGATAGGTGCGTATGCTCAGGTCGCCGTCCATGTTCTCCAGGCTTGCCATCAGGTCTACGAACTCGTACCCGGTCGCCAGCATTTGGTGCAGTATCTGGCAGTAGTAGTGGTCGGGTATATGCCCGTCCCACTTTGCCCATCCCGCTTTTCCGTTTGGTGAGCTGGTCTTTATCTCCAAAATGCCCTTCCGCCCTCGCTCGTCAGTGACCTCTCCGTCAAGCGTGGCGAAGATAAAGGGCCGTTCTTTCTGGTACAGAATGTCGTAGGGGTAGTAGTCCACTGTGTGTCCCGGATGTATGGCGGTGTACAGGCTACGCAGTGCCGGTTCCATCCGCACGCCGCGGCTCACCGCCGCGCTGCCGCTCAGATCCTTGGCTTTCTCCGCGCCCACCTTCAGCCGCCACAGTTCCAATTTCGACATCCACGGGGACATCCCCACCACTGCTGCGGCTTCGCTGGCGCCTATACCCTGCATACGTCCTGCCAGCCAGTCCTCCCGGTTCTCAAAGTGCAGCCGTTCCGTTTTTCTCCATCTCCTTCCTGCAAACAAAAAGAGCGCCGCCAAGCTGTTCGGAATTTCCGAACCACTCGACGACGCTCCGCCCTTCCCGCCAACTGACTTAGGCGGGGTACGTTATTTGGTTTTGACTTCTGCCCTGCTGACCTTGACAATCTTCACGCCGTCTTTCAGGGGTATCAGTTCAATGCGAAAGTTCTTCGCCAGTGCCGCGTTGATCGCCGCAACCTGCTCAGTTGTTATTCCCACCATGTTCTCTCCCCGCGCCCCTTACGCCGTCAGTCTGTCCATCGCGTCAAACAGGGGTGCAAGCTGGCTCAGTGTTTCATACTTCTTCCGAAATGCGCTCAGTTCCTTGAGTGCGTTTTGCAGCATTTCCGCCGTCTTGTCCACGTCCGACACGACCACCGCAAGAGGATGATAGCTGCCCTGCGCGTGTATGAACGCCCGCACTTCACGTCCTGCGGTATTTGCGTTCTCTCCAACGATGGTGATGGTGGATATGATGCGGGACGCCTGTTCCTCCCGCCATTTTTCTGCCGCCTTCTCGTTGTCCCACTCAAAGCAGACATGGAGCGGAGCCTGTTCGCTTCTGCTGGCATCCACCACGTTCTTCGGTGACAATTCGCCCCGCTCATTGTAAATCCGTTCCAGCTCCTCTCCCGCAGTCTGCGCGTCTACGGAATACAATGTCGGTATCTTCCACTGATAAACCATTGTCTATCTCCTTTCTAAGATTCCTGCCAATCCACGCCCTGCCGAGCCATTACTATGCACGCCCAGCCATGCCCGCCATACAACGCCGAACCTGTCCCTGGCGTACCACGACCCACCATGCCTGCCGTACCATGACTTACCAGGCCTTGCCAAACCTCACCTTGCCTGCCATACCGGACCACGCCAGACCGCTCCTAACCAAACCTCGACTCACCTTGCCGTACCTGCCGAACCTATCCAGTCCAGTCCTCACCCCGCCATACCGCAACTCACCGCGCCTGCCATACCCGGCCTCTCCAAGCCTCTCCGCACCATAACAGACCTCGCCTGCCTAACCACACCAATCCACGCCAATCCTTACCTCGACATTGCTCGCCTTACCTTACCTGCCATGCCTCAACACTACGCGCCTTGCGTTGACTAACCATGCCTGCCGCGCCGCGCCTCAACACTCCGTTACTCGCCCAAACTTGCCCCGCCATACCAGCCAAGGGAAGTTCCTGTAAGTCAGATCGCCTCAACGTGGTACCTGCCGAAATCGCCGTCCTTCTCGGGGCGCCACTCGCCCAGTCCGCATACATAACCACCCGCATTGATGGCGTTGATAATATCCTCCAAGGAAAACTGCCCAGCCGCGTTGTAGGAGATCGTCAGGTCACAGTGCCAGTTGCGGAACTCGCCGCGATACCGCAAGTCTGCGGTGCCCATGCCCACGCGCACCAAGTCCTCGCGCATGATGGGTGTATCGGCGTGGACCTCCACCAGCCCGTTTTCGTCTGCGTCGATGAAGAAAGCGCCCTTCAGCCCCATACGATCCTTGACCCAGCCCAGACGATAGGCAGCGGAAAGTGCGCCCTGCTTGATGCCGGTCACGGGAATGCCAAAACGTGCGCCATTCTTCACCGCCTCTGCGAACGCGTCCTCCGTGCCATCCTCGGGCATCTCGGTCAGCCAGTACATAGACCGGATAAAATCGTCAATGGGGTTCTTCGGTTCTTTTTTCTTGGTCTTGTTCACGCCCATCTGAGTCTCCAGCATCATGCGCTTGGCCTTTTCACTCCATGCGTGCATGACCAGCGGGGAATCTCCCACAATGCGGATACGCACCTTCTTGATGTCGATGGGACGGATGCCGATAACGGTCGTTGTTTCATTCTTCTTAGCCATTTTGATGTACTCCTTCAAATTAAAATTTTTGTTGGTTTATTTATAAAGCCCCAGGGCTTTACAGCTTGTCCACATGCCCACCAGGGCGGCTATTGCGAGAAGCAGCAGCCACAGCGGCCCGCCGTTCTCCACCTCTCCGATGATGCCCCACGCCAGAAAGGCGCTCACGCCCAGCAGTACCTTCCATCCCCGGTCGCGCCGGCGCTCATTCCGCGTTCTGCTCATCATCGCCCTCCTCTATGTACGGTTCCCCGCACACCGGGCAATACATATCCCGGCGTACCTCCATGCCGTTCTCCCCGTCCAGGTTCTCTTTCCTCTCCCGGATCACCGGCGCGTCAAACCTCACGCCGCATATCCTGCACCGCCAGCTCATAGCGTGATGGCCGACCGCAAATCGTCTATGGGGATGTGCAGCGTCCGGCAGGCTTTCTGCAGTTCCCGCACCGTGAAGTCCAGCGGGTCTTTCTTCCGCTGCCGCAGCGTCTTGGGGGTCATTCCCAATGCTGCGGCCAGCTCCTGCTTCTGCACGCCCTCTGTCTCCATCGCGCCGTACAGCAGCGCCACGATCTTCTGCTCCGTTGGGTTCACACCCAAGGGCTTCACTCTCGGCATTTTCTTCCTTCTCCCTTCATCAGTTCATCCAGCGTACAGCGGTACAGCGCAGACAGCTTGTGCAGAACTGCCACCGAAGGATCAGCCTTGCCTGTCTCATAAAGGCTCACCGCCGAAACGCTTATCCCCAGCAAATCTGCCACCGTTTTCTGCGAATATCCGGCTTTCTTTCTTTGCTCCTTATAACTCAATCTCTCATCTCCCATCAAAAATAATTGAGAAATACTTGACTTTTCCTGAAATTCGCCTTATTATGTGGTTGTCTATTCATATAACTTAGCAAATTCCGCTTGATAAAAGTGGTTTTTCTCTCCATGTTTGCTTGATTTATTTTGTGTAGCTTTATATTAACTCAATATTTACTCAATTTCAAGAGCAATCTGCTTCATTTTTCAATGTTTGTAGCAATGCACAATTTCGGAGGTATACTTTTGTGAATGGTGAACTGTTCGTTTACAAGATTTGGCAATTATGCAAAGCCAAGGGGCTGACAAAAGCCGAGTTCTATGAAACTGCCGGCATCACTCCGTCGGCAATGGCTCTTTACAAAAAAGGAAAGACCAAACCATCAATGGACACTCTTCGCGCTATTGCGCGCGTTCTGGAGATTGACGTCTCCTATTTGCTGACCGAACTTTACGGCGATAAAAAAGAAAAAGAGCCCGCTTCCCAACTGGAAAGCGAACTCGATTCCGCCCTTGTTAAGTTGCTGTGTTCTCTTACGCCTACTGAACTGGCGCAGGTGCAGGGCTTTGCCGCAGCGCTGATAGCAGCTCGTAAAGCCTAACCTTTTCCTCCATCGTCAGGGTGGAGACCAGTTTCTTCGCTTCCTGTTCGTTCATTTCTCTGTACCCCCTCGTATGTCGTTTTTCGGCGTTTGCTTGGTTCAATCGTACTCTATGTGCGCCCCGGTGTCTACGTTCATTTTGGGGAATCGCTCCCCAATTTGGGTAATTGGCACTCTGAGGCCGATCCATATTGGGGAAACTGCCGCCCAAATATGGAAATTTACGGATGAAATAAGATCCGCAGCGGATGAAATAGTATCCGTTACCGATAGAAAGGGGAAATCATGTCAGAAATTCAGGAAATCGCGCAGCATATTCAGGACTTCCCTGCCCTTGTCCGTAAAGCCAGAATGGACAAGGGCATCACCAACGAGGAACTGGCCGAACTGTCCGGCATCAGCTATTCCGCAGTCTGCAAAATGCAGTCCGGTGAGCGCGATCCAAAACTGTACGATGCTGTGGCCGTGATGAAAGCCGTCGGCATCTCCGCCGATCAGACGTTTGAGATCCAGCCCCCTGCATCTGCCCCCTCCGCCATGCAGGAACGCATCCACGAGCTGGAACTGGATAACGCCGTCAGCTCCGGCGACGTGGTACGCCTGAAGCAGGTCAACGGCCTTTGCACCCAGCGCTTGGATGCCGTTATCCGCCAGCGCGATTATTACAAGCGCTGGTCTGTGTTTTCCTCAATTTTTGCCGCGATCCTCTCCCTGTTCTTAATTGTTTACCTTTTTTTCGACTTCCGCAACCCCCATGCTGGCTTTGTCCTCCAGAACGGGCCTACAACGTTTGCGTGGCTTGTTATCCTTCTTGTGCCAGTTTCTATCGGCGTGTGCAGCCTTATCGGATACCGTGCGCTGCGCGATGCTGCAAAAAATGTGATCGAGCAAAAATAGAACATAAGTTCTACTGTGTTCTACATTATATATCACAAGTTTACTGGTTTCAATGCACACATATCACAAGTTTCTTGAGATTTTTTGTTAAAAAAAGAAAAAGCCGCCCAATCGGACGGCTTTTCCATATAAGCTCTATTCCCGCCAACACCATCACGAGTCTTAAAGAAAGGAGCCTACAACAGTAGGGTAACACGAAAATATCAAAATGTCAACGAAATGCAAGTTCTGTAAGCGCGAGATCGAAACAAATTCCATTTTTTGCAACTGGTGCGGGAAAAAGCAGCTCAAGGAGAAAAAGCGGAACGGCGAAATCCGCATACCGAAGCCGAAGCAGCTCCCCTCCGGCAGTTGGCATATTTACCTTGCCGCAGAAAAGCAGCCCATCACAGAGGCCACAAAGGACTTGTGTGAGGCAAAGGCAAGGGCTTTCCGCGCCGGTTTCTTGGATCGGCAAAAGAAACTGCCCACATTAACATGGTCTAAGGCGATAGATACCTATATCGCCGACCGATCCGAATCGATGTCGCCGGAAACCGTCCGGGGATACCGCGTTATCCAGCGAAACCGCTTCCATGCCATTATGCAAAAGCCTATGAGCACGCAGGTCAACTGGCAGGCGGAGATCAACGACGCACTTACAAGGCTTTCTGATAAGTCCGTAAAAAACGCATGGGGGCTTATGACCGTTATCATGCGCGTAAACGAGATTCCTGTCCCCCGCGTTCTGTTCCCCGTACCGGAGAAAAACGAACGAGAGTTTCTTGACCCACAGCAGATCATCGCTTTCTGCGAGGCGGCCAAGGGAGATACCTGCGAAATGGCGATGCTTCTCGGCCTGCACAGCTTGCGAATGTCGGAAATCAGGGCCTTGCGTTTCCCGGACAGCTTTGACATGAAAAACGGCATCATCTTCGTGTCCGGTGCAGTCGTTCGGGATGAAAATAACAAAGAGGTGTTCAAGCAGCGCAACAAAACGCGGCAGTCTGCACGCACTGTCCCCATTATGATACCACGGCTCAGGGAGCTGCTTGAAGCGCAATCAAAAGACGGCTACATCGTAACGCAAGCCAACAGCACCATCAACCGGCACATACGCACTATTACAGAGCAGCAAGGACTTCCCAATATCACGGAGCATTGCCTGCGGCACTCATTTGCATCTCTTGGCTATCATCTGCGCCTGTCGGAGATCGAGGTCATGAGCATGGGCGGTTGGGCTGACAGCTCCACCGTACACGACATTTATCTGCACCTCGCCCAAAGGGACAGGCTAAAGGCAGAAAACAAGATGGCAAAATTCTATCGGACGGCAGAAAAAATCCCTACCGCGAAAAACCACAAGGAGGAAAAGAATTGTTAGTTTTCGATATGAATTTCGATACGAAACAAAAAAATAACGTATTTATGCGCTTTTTAAGGCGCTTTTCAGGGGTTCGACTCCCCTCAGCTCCACCAATGAGAAAGGAAGCCCGCAGCCCTTGTGGTTGCGGGTTTTCCTTGTATTTATGCGGTTTGCGGATTTTTTCGGCGCAACAAATTTGTCGGAAAGCGGTGCAGAAAGTCTTGTTCAGGTCCAAAAAAAACCGATATTTTTCGATATGAATTTCGATATGAAAAACCAGCCCCATTATTGAGGCTGGTTTTCTTTATCCCCGTTCCTCACACCACCACACCGTTTCCCTTCTGGCTCCCGCCACGGCGGCCTCCTCATGGGTCATCAGTATGTCAACGTGTTTGCCTATTACGCCCACGTCCAGGGCGATGTATGTCTTGTCTCCGATGATGACTGTGCTGCCGGTCGGTATCACGTCCGGGTCGGTTGCCACGCAGGAGCCGGGATATACCCACTGGCCGCTGGCGGTCAACACACGGCCAAACTCGTCCTGGTTCATGTGCGCGTACTTCTCAACGCAGTCTGCACAGTAGCCGGTGATGATGCAGTCCTCCAGCACGTTGCTTTTTGCCTTGACTGCTTCCAGTATGCGTTCCGACTCATCGGGATCCTCTTCTACGATTGTATCATGGCTGTCAACATCTTCGCCCCACTCCACCCGCAGGACGGTATGCGGCGTGTCCGCGCTGGTTCTCCACGGAGCGATCAGCGCAAAGATCAACAGCGCCAGCAGCATGAACTCCAACAGGAAGTGCGTGTGCTCCCGACGCACAACGCGCCGGTACTCTGCCCGCATAGCCACGAACGGTCCGGGGCATAATCCGAACTCCCCGGCACGGGCAATGTTCTCGCTCATTGTTTTATAGACTATCTGTTCCCTTCTTGTCATTGGTTTTCTTCTCCTCGTATAGCGGACACCCGCAGTTTACAAAATCGGCACAGTAAGGGCTATCTCCATTGAAGCACGCCCAAGTCCACTCCTCATGCCACTTGCAGCCAACACAGCATTTGCTTTTCATGTCCTCACCTTCTTACTCAGTCTGTTCCAGCTTGCTGTAGCGGCACTCTGGCTCCACCCAGACAAGGTGAACCCGCAGCTCGCACAGCGAACGTAATACCGCTCTGGTACATGAATACCGATTTTGCGCTCCCCGCTGTCTCTTCCGCAGTGGGGACATACCTCCAGTTTCCCGCTGGGTTTTCTGTTGTACTGGTTCATGCGTTATTTTCCCTCACTTCTACCACATCCTTACCTGTGCCGTATGCTCCGCAAACCGCTGTTCTTGCAGTTGAAAGTATGTCGGCTCGATCTCGCACCCCACAAATTCAAATCCGAGGTTGTAGGCCGCTATCCTGCTGCTTCCACTGCCCAAGTGTGTATCCAGTATGCGCCAGTCCTCTTTTGCGTACTGCTGCAGCAGCCACTCGTACAATGCCACGGGCTTTTGCGTGGGATGGATCCTCTTTTCGTTCAGCGCCTTGTTGCCCTGCTGGATCGTTCCCTCGGAGATGCTTTTCCCCTGCATCATCCCGCGCCACATATAGCGGAATATATCTACACGGCTTGTCAAAGAATTGAAGGCAATCTCTCCGTCAGATTGGTCTGAACCATCGTTGCACTTATCCCACACGATAGCTCCAGCGCGGGGCAGCGTGAAGTAGTTTGCTCCCCAAATGATCTGCGCTTTGCTTACTCTGAATAGTTCGTTGAAAAACACCTGTCTGGGCGGTGCAATATCAAAACCGGTCTTTTCGTAATGCCCATCCTCTACATACAGCCGATTTCCGTTTTTCTGTGTCACGAATTTGCTTCGGCTTTTTCCGCCGTCCTCGCCGATGCCATACGGCGGGTCTACGATGGCAAGGTCAAACGCCTTATCCGGCAGCGTCCGCATATACTCCATGCAGTCTACGTTCAATGCGATTTGTTCTGCCATTTCTACTCCCTCCGTTCCGTTTCGCCCTGCTGCAACACGACGGTGCTGCTGGGCGGTGTCCCCACAGTCTGAAATGGACAGGCGGTGAGGGCGCACACGCACTGGCTGTTCATGTTCTTTACCATGTAGGGGCATTTTGTGTTGCAACAGTTCGTGCTCACCATGCTCACCTCCGACACAGCGCCACACCCGCAAAATTGATGCCTGGACGTAGATTTTCCCAGTAGATGAAATTGCCGTAGTATACCATCAAGTTGCCAGTACCCACGTTCATCACAGGGTGCTTCTTCGAGGGATTATGCAGTTTGAGAGATTCTATATCGGCATCACTTAAAGGTTTTGCTTCGTGCTGAATATCGCAGTTGTCAACAACATACCTTGGAAGTTCGTCATAAAAGAGGTCGGTATAATCGACAATAGAAACGCCATAGGTTTGCGCGGTTACTTTTTCGATGTAATTCTGTTTACTCCCCACCGGAACAAACACAGCCACATCCGCCGCGCTCAACAGCTCGATTGCCTTTGCGAGATTACAAAGCGGACTTTCTCCCACAGGCGTATTCCCTTCATCCAATGCGTTAATCACATCAACGTCATCGCCATAGCGTTCTTTCAGTTTGGCAACGATACGCTGTTCTTCTCTCGCCAGATCATCCGTTGTCTTACGCTCTGGCGACTGGCTGATAAACACCTTCATTTTCCCAAATACTCCCTCCACTTTTTATCCAGCCCCTTCGCCCGCAGTGTCCTGCCGTTCATGGTGTACTGGCGCATCCGAAGCATAAAGCTTTCCTCGTGGCAGCGGTCGCAGTAACCGTGCGTGGTTATGTCCTTCATGCGGTTCCTCTGCTGCTCGTGCGTCAGGTACACGATGTACTCCGCTTCCATCTCCTTGATGCACTTGGGGCACAGCTTGGCGGTGCGGACCGTCCAGATGGCCTTATCCATTTAGTCAGTCCTCATCCATCATCCAGCGCATCATAACGGCAACGATTTTGACATTATCCTTGTAATTGTCCAGAGAATCGTTGAAGATGATATTTTTCTTCCCGATGTATTTTGCGTAGTCGTACTCCAATTTTGCTCCCTTGCTCTCCTGCCATCCGTGCTGAAAAAGCACCACGTCCGCGCTATCCAGCATGGCGAAGCATATACGCATATAGTCCGCTGGCTTCATGCCCTCCGGCAGCTCCGCTGGGTTCAGGACGGTGTGACCTTCTTCCTGCAGCATGGCCGCCGTAGCCTTGAACTGTGCCTTATAGTTCGGGTTTCCCGTGATCCTTCCAGCTATGTAGATTTTCATTTCTCCATTTCCTCCTCCAGTTTTTCCAGTGCCTTTCCGATAAGTTTCCAGCGGTCAACGCCGATGTCCCGCGCCTCCAGCAGACCAAGCCGCACCACGTCAGGGGCCACCTTGCCGCCGGTAGCGTCGGACACTCTCTGCGCCCAGCCCAATTTTGTTCTCTGCTGGTAGGCTTGCAGCCGTATAAAAACCTCCCGCTTGATCTCCGCCATCGATCCCTTTGGCTTAAACGGCGTGGCGGGTTCGGTCGGCTGCGGTGCTGGATCTGGCTGGGCTTCGCTTTCATCGCGCTGTTCGCTTTCCTCCTGTACCTGCACAAACGCGCCAATGGGAAGTATATCGTCCTTGTTGAGTATCTTTATCGCCGGTACGCCCTCCGGCACGACCGTATAGATGGTGTCCTCATTCTCCACGCCCAGCGCAGGGAACTCCTCAACCGCGTAGGACGTGACCTCCTCCGGCAGCACCAGCACGCCCCGCACCAGCCCCTCTATGATATGGTTGGTTACGCCCTGCGCTATCTGCATACCGCCCTTCACGCGGACGATCAGCACCTTTCGTTCCGTCATTTCTGCTTCTCCTTTCGCAGTTCATTTACGGCGTCTACAAGCTCATTGATCTTGCGCTTTTCGGGAGTGTCCATCCAGCTTTCGGGCAGGAACTCAATCTCTTTCACCTTTTGTGCTTTTTGTACTTCGCTTGCGTTCTCCCACCGTCCGATGCGCTTATAGCCCTTGAAGCCGTTTTCCGCCTCGTACTTGGTGATGCAGTCCTCCTCACCGTCCGTAAAATGTACGATCGGCTCATAGAACCCACGCTCCCGGCATTTCTCACACCGACAGATGCTCTTGATGTACCCCACCCGACCATCCACGGTTTCCACAAAGTCGCCCTCGTGCAGGTTCCCCGGCATCATCAACGGTTCCGTGGAGCTCATCTTGTCGAGCTCGTCCTTTTCTGCATATCCGCAATTCCTGACCGCTCTTAGCCACGCAAAATCGTACTTGCCAATGCGAGTAAAATTCTTCGGCAGATCCTCTATATTGCCACTCCAGCCCGTCTGCGTCCCATCGTCCCACTTGAAAATGAAACTGTGCGACCGCCCAGGCCGCAGGTAAGACGACACATATCCGGTAAGCGTTTTGGATGATGTGCCATCGGCACGTTCCAACCTCACATAATCTCCCATATGAAAGGTGTATATCATTTCTGCTCGACCTCCTTCAGCACTTTCTCCGCCTTCTCGCGGGTGAGGAAAACAGTTCGACCAATGGCAAACCGCAGGGGCGTGATAGCCGGCGCAAGGGTGTCCGTAGCCAGAACCGCGCTCACTCCCGGCTTTGAAAATCCGTTCACTCTGAACTCAATAGCGGTTTTCTCTACGACCTCACCGCAAAAGATCGTATATACCTTGGCACCCACCCTGAATGGAAGTACCACCAATCTTTTCTCTTTGCCTGCCTTGCAGATTTCTCGTATCATATCGATCCCACCGCACTCCCCAACAACAGTGCAAAGGTCGCTCCAGTCTTTAATCAACTCAGACACTTCCTCCGGTGTCAGCCCCGTGCCCTCGTAGGCGGCAAGGCGATCCTTGAGGCGATTGCGGCAGTATAGTGCAGTGCAGTCATCCATCGGCTTACCATGCTTACCCGTCCAATCCGCTTTGCACTTCTGGCAGTCCATCATTGCCTGTCCATCTGTGCCGCGCTTCGTCATTCTTTCATTCATTTCTGCTCCTCCACATAGCACCAGCTCTGGGGCGGGCGCTTAATATAACCGCCATTTTCGCATGATGCACAACCAAACTCATCACACACTTTGTCTATGCAGTTTTCAAACGGGCGCGAAAACTTGCTCAACTCCTTCGGCGTATCGTAGATTTTCAGGTTGGAGATATGCCAGCCGTAGCCCTTTGCCCCCTTCAGATACTCGTGCATATCTTTGAGGGTAAGGCACGACTGCCGCGCAACATCGTTTGTTGTCGGCTGATCCTCACCTTTGACATAATAGCTGCCGCCGGGTGAGCGCGTTTCCAACTCATATATCAGGTCGCAGGTAAACTCTCCGATGACCTTGCCGTTTAAGAAATTGTCTTTCGTGTAGTTTTCACACAGCATTAGTTCTATGCTGTCGCCGTGTTTAATGCCCTGCTCCGGGTGACGATACAATTCATCGCTGTTCAGCACATGACAACCACAGATGGTCTGATACCTGACACTTGCTTGCGTGCAGTAGATATAGCACTTGAACGGCGTTTCCAGTTTCGGGCGGGTCTTTCGCACCTCGATAGTCTTTTCGCCTCTGGCAATCTTCTCACACCACTTCGGGCGGATGCTTATCATAACGGCCTTGCTCATGCCTTTTCCTCCCGCTTCAAGATCCCCATTCCGACGCACAGTTCGATCAGCTTGTCATCTTCCAGATCAATAGCCCTCTGCGCGATGTCACGAAGATACCCAGACAGCAGTTTGAGGCCAACGGAGATGCCAAAGGCGTTTTCTTTTACGACTCTGCTTTTGCTCTCACTCAGCGTTCTGTCGATCTCCTCGACCAAGTTGTTGTAGTCCATTTTCACTCTCATGCCCGTTCTCCTTTCATTCCACTCTCCGGCTTCGCCAACGGTTTATACACTCCGATGCCTACCAGCACCCGCGTGACCGGGCTTCCCGCGCCCGCCCTGATCGGCTGCGCTTTTGCTTCAAAAATCATGTCCAGTCCTCCATCATCCTTGCCATCCTCATATCCAGCGGTTCCCCGCGGAACTTTATCTCCGGCGCAAAGGCCATCATGCGCTTTGGCCTGTTGCTCACGCGCATCTTGTAGCGCTTTTCAAATTCTCTCGCATACCATTTCCAAAAGATATACCCGTAAGGATTTCCTTCGTTGTGGCTTTGCAGCGCAAGCAAATGACACATTCTCCGGTTCCATATAACGGCGACATCACCATCTCGCGGTGCAGGAATATACGCCGCCGGTTCCCAGCCGTATAACCGCTTGGTGTGCAAGTGCCACGCCTCAGTAAAAATCAGGCGGCTCATACCGCCCATGCCGGTCGTGTAATAATCTCTCAGGTTCTCGGTCAGCCTACGGTTTATAGATGACATATCATCTCACCTCCAAGTGCTCGCGCCTGAAGCAACTTCCACCAGATCTGTTCGTCAAGGCGGTATGTCACCTTCGGCTTGAACTCCATAAATGTCGGCCGGGGTTCTGCCCTGCCTATATCGCCCACATCTGCAAGACCATCAAGGAACTTGTGTATGGTCTGCATGAAGAACACCGCCGCGATCTGCTGCCCCTCGGTAAAGCTCCCCGGCTTCGCGCCCAGGACGAACTTGCACCAGTTATAAACCTCGTCAACGCCGTACTGTTTCGCCCTCAAATTGAGGGCTTTCAGTGCCTTTTGAACTTCATTGAAAAGCGCACTCTTCTCCGCATATCCAGTGCTCATCTCAATACCTCACTCCGATGTAGTCCAGCACCCGCGCATAGCCCAAGCCGTCTTTGGTGGGCTTCCACAGCCCGTCCGTGTCATACGCCCCGCCGCCGATGCAGAACTGGTAGTGCTTCGGGTGTGTCAGTTTCATCCGCTGGAATCGGTTGATGCCTTTTTCGAGATGTGCCCCGAACGCGCAGAACATACACCCCGTCCTCTGGCATCCTGTGCAGTGCAGATTGCAGTCGATCAGCGTCGCGCCGTAGTCGTTCTCGCCGTCGCTGGCCACGATGTCGCCGTACACGCTGGCGTAGGGGAGCCCCCGCTCCACGATAAACCGAAGCACGTCCTGCTCCGTCCAGAAGCTCATGGGCTTGCCCATCGGGCGCTTGCCCTCAAAGGCGTTGCAGCCGCTTTTCAGCCAATATGTCATGCGTAATCTGCTTTCCTCCGCCATTACCGCCGATGTCGCCTGTTGACCTGTTTTGTGTGCGTAGGTTTTCAGCGGCGACTTTTTCATGGCGGAGCAGCACTTGTCAGAGATGAGAAATGGCGCATCCAGCAGAAATTCCCACTTTTCGCAGTTGTAGACAGACGGCTGCCCGTCTTTCCGCACACTCTCGCCGCGTAACCGCTTCATTCGAAGGCCGTTTGGGTTGTGTCTTGCATCCGCAACAGCCGACGCAACATCTTTTCCCACGATGCTGTACCCGTACTTTGTCACCACCTGTCGAATGTTCATCTTCGGGCGTAGACGGTGAAGGTTTACGGTCACGCGGGGAAACTCCCTCCGCAGCCAATCCGCGTACTCGTTCACGAACTTCCGTATCTCTGGGTATTCCAGCCCCGTGTTCACAAAAACCAAATTCAACTCCCACGGAGGTGTCCTGAAGCTCGACAGGTACCGCGCCGCCAGATACGCCAGCACCGTGCTGTCCTTGCCACCGGAAAAGCTGACATAGCATTGCCCGCCCCATGCGGTATACCATTCGTCCAGCTTTTCGTAGGTCAGTATCTCCTTGTCCTGCACGTCCAGCGCCATCAGTTTCTTCGCCGCTTCATTCGTCAGCGGCCGGTTTATCCGTCCCATGTATCTCGTTCCCACTTTCATCACAGGCAGAACTGTAGATAGTCCTGCAAAGTCTTTTTCGCACGGTTCACGCTCCGGCTGACCGTTCTCTTATTTACGTCGTGCACCGCTGCGATCTCCGTCACGCTCATGCCACCATCGTACATCTCGCTCAGGTACATCCACTGATCGTCCGTCAATTTCAGCGCCGCTTTCGGGAAGTTCCGACGCAGCCGAAGCAGGGCGCCGAGGTTCGCGTCCCTGTCCAGCAGCATTTCATCCACCCTGCCGCCCAGCACTTCGTCCAGCAGGACGTCCGTCGCCACATCTCCCATCCTCCGCATAGTCACGGTTACACATCCTCCCTGCCGTGGTAGCTCCTAACGAACTCACATTCCGCCTCTGCTGCGTTCACGGGCAGAGTAACGATAAAAGACGCGATGGAGAAGTAGTATCCCCCATTGCCCCCATCAGCGTTGGACTCGATCATACAAATAGCATTGCGGTTGTGCATAATCGTCACTCGCGCCTTGCATCCATAGGTGTCATAATCTTCCCACGGTTCATATTCTATGTCCGATACCGCAGTAATCGCGGCGTCCAGTTTTACCTCCGAGAACTTCGATTCGACCCTTGCGCAGCAGTCCCAGTCCGTCATCTCAACCCGCAGTTTCAACCCGGTATCCAGTTCGATATGCTCCGCGTCCCACGCCACGATCTTCCGGTACAACAGTAGTTCTTTCAACTCATCAAAGCTAATTTCTTTTCTCATTTTCATCCCTCCTTATACCTCGTCACCCCAGCAGTCCCAGCCATCCACCTGTTGTCTGGCAAACAGTTCGATGCGGGGTATATCTCCCATCAGTTCCACGATCCGGTCTCTCACCTCATCCGGCTTCCTGCTGTGCTCCCGAACGTGGCTCAGCACCACACTGTGTACGCCCTTACTCACGCGCTTCGGCTTGCCCCTTGTCGCCAGCAGACACAGCTCCGCGTTGGCCCGGGTCCAGAAACCCAGACCCCAAAACAGCCCATCCGACTTCCTGTTCTGCTTTACCCATGTAAACGCGCAGGTCTTATAGGTAAAGCCCCACTTACGGATCAGCTCCAAGCCTTCCTCCAAACACGGCATAGTCACCCACAGAAACAGTACGCAGTCCTCCGCCGCTATGCCCTGCACCGGCAGCGCCTGTATGTCCTCTTTTCTCATGCAGCAATAATGCGCTTCCGCGGACTTCTTCTCCTTGCCCTTCGCACTGTACGTCTTAAACGTCCACGGAGGATCCGCGTAGATCACGTCGTACTTCTTATCAGTCCCGAAAATGTCTACTACCATATCCAAAGCACTCCCTCAATCTAACTTGCCGGCCACTTGCTCCCGGCCCTTTGGCAACCGGTAGTCTAATCGCCGTGTCAAGGGAAGCATAAAAACTTTTTCACCCCCATATAACATCCGTGTCAACTCCATGCCGCCGCCATCGCACCACCGCCGCACAAAGGCCGTACCTTCCCCTCACATATATGGCGCTTGCGCCCGCCGAAATTTTTATTTTTCGCCCTCGGCCTTTTGACCGTTTCGTTTTTTCGACCCGGTTTCAAAACCACCCCCCTACCCCTAACTTGCCGGTAACTTGCGTGAGAAACGCGGATTGGTGTGCCGGAGAGGGGAACATGGGAGCGGGGGGGAGAGTTGCGTAGCAGGGAGAAAAGGCTTTGCCCTTCCGGTTTGTAAACCTCCCCCGGGTTGCCGTCCTGGGGGTGTTCAGGTGGTGCCGGTGGTGGTTAGCGGGTGCCGGGACCGTCCATTTCCGCCGGATTTTGCAGGAAAAACGCCCGCCGCCGGGGTGCTTTCCTTTCCATATTGTCCTAATATGTAAACAAATGTCACGTTTTTTGCAAGTTCTCTTTCATTTCGTCCACTTTTGCGCCCGGATTTGGTGAAATTCTCCGTATTTGGCCGTTTCGGCTTGGTCCTGCTGCCGTCTGCCGGATGGTCACGGCATGGAGCCGGGGCGCCCGCCGCCGCTGGCGGTCTCCGCCGGTCAGCTGTTCAGCCCGGAACATAGGCCGCCGGGCGACTCCTCTTCCCTCCCCTCGCCGCCGCTCTTTTCTTCCGGTCAGTGCCTCCCGCTGGCGGTCTCTGTCCCTCTCTGGTGTTCTCCTGCTTCGGCTGTCCTGCTGGGGTCTTTGGTGCTGGTTTCTGTTCTGCTGGGGGTGGTTGTATATGATACTGTTTTATACTGTTTTCAACCGCGCCCGGAATAAACGCGCGCGCACGCGTGAGGGGCTGCCGCTGCTCTTTCCCGTTTCTTTGACCTCTGTGGGGCTGCTGACGGCGTTTTTCTTCGGGGGTCGGTGTCGGGGCATTACTTCGGCAATAGAAAAGCGTGGCGGGGCGTTTCTGTCCGTTTTCTATATTTCCGGGGGCATTGTCAAAAATCTACACGGGCGCAAAATTAGCACCGCTGGGGCGGTTTTGGTTCCGTCCTGGCGGTGCTGGTTTGGGCTTCTGCGGTTGTCTTGTCTCCTTCCTGCGCCCTGCTGGGCGCGTCCGTGGTTAGCCCTGGGCGTTGTCCTGCTGCGCGTGGTAGCGGTCCCGCATGGCGTACAGGCGGCGGGAAATGGTGGACCGGTCAACCATCAGCGCGGCGGCTATCTCCGCCGTAGTGTACCCGCGAGCGGTCATGGTCAGCGCTACGCGGTCCACCTGATCCCGGGCGACGCTCTCCACGCTCTCCCGCAGGATCGCGGCGGCCTCCGGGCTGGGTGCTATCGCGTCGCAGTCCGTCCCGGCCTCGGTGTCGATCTGCCAGCGCTCGGCGCCGTCGTCGTCAATGGTGGCGGATATGGCGCGGGCGTGTCTCTGCTCGGCCCTGCTTATGCTGTGCGCGGCCTGGGCTGCTGCCCGGTACAGGATCACCGCCAGCGGCGCGGGCGCGTCCTGGGCCTCGTTACGATCCAGCGCGGCGCCCATCCGAGTCCAGGCATCGGCGGCTACGGTCTGCGCGTCGTCCTCGGTCTCGATCCACGCGGCGCCGGTCTGGTTGCGGGCCTCCGCCTTGCGGCGGACGGTCCAAGCCATCGCCACAAGCGCGTTATACTGTTGTTCCCCGCTCATGCTCTCCCACTCGGCGCGGGCGGTCGGGGTATCGATTTCAACAATCGGCTTTCCCTTCCGCTTGGCTTCCTCCACGTCGGCGGCGGTGGCCTCGGAGACCTTGCACCACTCATATTTTGCGGAATAGTGCGCCTCCACGGCCTCGGCGCTCTCGGCGTGTGCGATGTTGGCGCAGTAAACGCTTTCGCTGTACTGGAAACTTACGTTGAAATACTTTTTCATGTCGTGTGTCCTTTCCGGCCTGTCGGCCTCAAAAAGTGTTGTTTTGTGGTAACTTTGTAATTATCATTATAAGCGCATATCTTATCATTGTAAATCGGTAAATTAACCAAATAATTATCGTTGCTATTGTGAGACTTGACAAAATTAACAAAATCGTTTACACTGTGCACAAATTGGCCGCCTGCCGGTAGACTATAAGCAGGCCGCCCGGAAAGAGGTGATACAGAATGCAGGTTTCAAAACTGCTGCGGCACGTTCTTCTTGAGCGGGGAATTTCTGCAAGAGAACTTGCACGCCGTCTAAACACAAGCGGGCCGAATATTGCCCAGAAGCTGGGCCGCGATAATTGGAGTGTGTCCGATCTGGCCGCCATCGCCGCCGCCCTGGGCTGTGGCTTTTCGGTGTCCTTCCACCTGCCGGACGGCCAGACGATGACCGCGGAACAGCCCGCCCCGGCGGAACAGTCGGAGCAGACCCCCACCACCTGAACAGCAGCCCCGGAAAAATGCGGGGCAAAACACGAACAGCGCCCCCGGAGATTTTCCGGGAGCGCTTTTTTCATGCCCGAAACCGGGCGGAAAGGAAAACACCATGAAAGGCAAGAGAATCAAGCAGATCAACAACCTGGTCATCCGATACACCGAGGCATACCAGTATGCCGCCTGGACGCCTGACGGTCGATGCTGGGAGGATCGAATGACTCTGGAGCAGGCAAAGGAGTTTTGCAGAAAAACCAAGGATTTCCTGGCTAAGAAGGAGGCCGCCGCCCTATGACCGTCTTTTCCTACATCGTCACCGCTACCGGCGCCGCCACCCTGGCGGCGCTTTTTGTTCGCCTGCTGGACCGGATCGACCAGCCCCGCAAACGCTGAACAGCCGCCGCGCCGCCTCTGGGGAGTTGGGCGCACCAGCTCCACCCCATCGAGAAAAGTAAATTCGTTCCCTTGACACGGGGAACAGACTACACAACAGGAGGAACACAAAATGAACACCAACAAAACCGAATCCATCCGCTTTTTCTGGAACGGAATCAAGGTAAACGGCGGAAAACTGATCCGCTGTTTCTACTTCACCGACAGAAAAAGCGACAGCGTGACCATCAGCGCCCGCGATTATGACCACCTCCCCCGCGACCTGTTCACCGTCAAGAACGAAACCGACCTTTATACCGACTATTTCGACAGCGACAGCGCCACCTTGACCCCGGCGCACCCCCTCTACAAGTACGCCCGCGCCGCCGCCCTGAAGGCTGCCATGCGCGGCGAGCCGGAGTATATAGCCCATCTGGAACAGGCGGAACAGGACGCCAAGACCCCCGGCCGCTACCATTGGCGCAAGCCGGAGGACATCCGCGCCGAGATCGACCGGCGGCAGGCACAGCTTGACCGCAACGCCGCCGAGCTGGACACCCTGCCCAAAGGCCACCCTACCGCCGCCGACGTGGAAGCCGTCCACGAGATGAACACCGCCGCCGAGTCGGCGCGGCTGGCGCGTGAACACGCCGAACAGCTGGAACGCAGGGAAAAGGCCATCCGCACCCGCAACGAAAACCGCGCTTTCATCGAACAGACCGCCGCCGCACACCCCATCAAGGACGGCGCCCCGGTCGTCACCGTGGAATGGAGCGAAAACGGCGCTTTTGATGATGGTATGAAATTCTCCGTCGCCGCCGCCGAGATCATTTTCAAGACGCTGGACGAGCAAAACCATAACGACCAGGAACGCGGCTATGACAAAACCAAATTTTCCATAGAGTACACCGATGCCGACGGCGAGCCGAGCACCTACGAGGGCCGCTATGACCTGGGCGACAACGACGGCGGACTCATCGCCCACATTCGCAGCTTTGGCGCGTTCCTGCGCGACAAGGGCAACTTTGGCAGCGGCAAGCCTACCGACGAGGACAAGGAGACCGGCGCGGCTATCGTCGCCGTGGCCGACCTGCTGGAACAGTACACCGAGGGCGGGCGCGTGGTCTCCGTCATGCCCGCGCCCTGGCTGGAAGAATACCAGCGCCGCAAGGCTGAACAGGCACAGCAGGAGCAGGAACAGGCCCGCCAGGACTTCGCCGACATTCTGGAATCGGTGCAAATGCTGACGGATGAACAGCTTGAACGAGCTATTTTCGCCATCAGCCCCACCGATAAAGAGAAAATCGACGTGGCCCGCTTCTTCCTTCAGGAGCTGCACCGCCGCGACGAGGCAAACGCCCTGGCGGTGTTCCGCCGCTGGAAGCGCGGCGAAAATCCCGAACAGCCCGACTAAAAAATCCACATTCCCACAACGAACAGCCCGCCCCGGAGGTCACGAGGGCAGAAAGGAAACAAAATGAACGACCGCACCGCCGCCACCGCCGCCCGCTTCGGCATCTCTGAACAGTGCACCGCGCTGCAGCGCGACCTGCTTACCCTCCCCGGCGCCGTCAAGGTGGAATTTGATCTCGATGGATTTTATGACCACATGGAGCAGGTGATCCTGCTGGTGAAATTCGACGTCGCGTACAGAGACTATTTCCGCGACCTTCGCGCCCTGCGCCAGGGAGTGATCGACACCGCCGCACGCCACGGCCTGACCCGCACCCCGGACACCATCGAGAACTACGGCGAACACCTGTATTTCGTCTTTCACCACGATAAGACATGGGAACACCCCGTGACCGAACAGCCCGACTAAACCAAACAGGGGCGGCCCAGCGCCGCCCCGGAAAGGAGCCCACAAAATGAACACCTACCAGCGCGGCAAGGCTGCCGCCCGCGCCGAGGCCATCCAATGGCAAGCCGACTTTCCCGACCGTTCCAAGCCGTGGGCGGCCATCGCTGCCGAACAGCGGCACCTTGAACAGCTGGCCCGCCGCTATGGTTTGGTCCGCGAGTTCCGAGAAAACGCCATCATCTGAACAACGAAAGGAGAAATCACCATGCCCACCATCAAGTATCCCATCCCGGAGGCGTCCGCCGCCCGCGCCCACTGCGCCGCCATCGCTGCCAATGCCGCCGTTTTGAAAGACGTTATCACCGGCGACCCCACCGGCGACACCGCTACCAACGCCATTTCCGCCATCCGCCACAGCCTGGACGAGCTGGAAGCCTACGCCGAACAGCGCCGCCAGGAAAACAGCGAACAGCGCGACGATACCCCCTATAAGCACGTTTATTTCCGCCTGAACTCCGGTTATGTATGGGGCAAGGGAATGGACCAGGACAAGACCGAGAATTTCTACAGCGACATTTTGGGCCTGTTCGCCGCCGAGGGCTGGACCATCACTGAGCCGTACCGGAACGGCAGCGGCGCCACCGTCGCCAACGGAAACAGCTCCCTTTATATCCACCCGCAGGCGGTCAGCGGCTACGTCACCGAGGAATTGATCCCCGCCGTTTCTGCCGCGCTGGAACACGGCTGCACCTTCCAGCACTACGCCACCGACATCTACGAGACCGCCTACAACTGGACGGCGCAGCAGTGCCGGGGCTATCTGAACAGCAAGCGCGGCGACATCAACGCCGCCCTGCTGGAAGCGTTCAAAACGCCCCGGCGCAACCTCTATAAATTCGACTACAACGCCCTGCCCGTGGTCATCAGCAAATTCCACGTCCAGCGCCTGGACGGCCAGAACGGCCATTGCACCGGCGACATCACCGAGCAGGTGATCCGCGAAATGTTCACCGCTCTTGTGAACACCGGTAAGATCGACCGGGGCGAGACCAAGAACGGCGCCGCCTACCGCACCGCGCCCCGGCGGCGCACCTGACGAAGAAAGGAGCCCCCATGCCCACACGAATCAAGACCCGCACCGCGTCCACGGAGCAGGAGCGCCAGCAGCTTCTCTCCGCCGCTGCCGCCCTCCGCACCGCCGCGCCGTACCTCAACGCCGAGCAGCGCCAGCGCGTCTGTCAGGCAGCGAACAACTGTATTGAACAGCACCGCCGCACCATCCACACCGCAGAGCTGGCCGCGCTCATCGCCCAGCGCGATGCCCTCACCGCCTGAACACCAAACCAAGAATCTACAAGGAGGCCACCGCCCATGTTTACCTACGCCACCAAGAAAAACCGTTATGGAGATGAACACATCGCCGTTTCCGCCAACGGCGCCGAGATCGCCACCATCAAGGCCAGTTCTTACTACGGCAATGCGGAATATATTGTCAGCGCCACCATCGGAGGCGACGACCGCGGCGACTACCTGGGCCGCGTCTCCACCATCGCAGGAGCGAAAAAGAAGATCCGCGACTGGTACAGCGAACACAGCGCCGCCGTGCCCACCGCCGCAGCGAACAGCCGCGCCGCCGATCTCCGGCGCCTGCCGTCCTTCGACAACAGCGGCTTTTACCCCACGCCCTCCAAGCTGGCAGGGAAAATGCTCTCCTGCGTGGACTGGAAAGGTGTTTTTTCTATCCTCGAACCCTCCGCCGGTAAAGGCGACCTTGCCGATGCCGTTTCCGCTTTCGTCCGCAGCTACAGGAACGGCCGCCGTATCTCCTTCAACGAGAACGACACCTACATAGACTGCATCGAGCGCGACAGCGACCTTGCCGCCCTCCTGCGCGGCAAGGGGCTGCACGTGGTCCACGACGATTTTCTCACCTTCCGCAGCTTCAAGCAGTACGACCTCTGCATCATGAATCCGCCTTTCGACAGCGGCGACGAACACCTTTTGCACGCCCTCTCCCTCATGGAGCGCGGCGGCCAGATCGTCTGCCTGCTGAACGCTGAGACCATACGCAACCCCTACACCAACCGCCGCAAAATTCTTTTGCAGCAGCTGCACGAACACAACGCCCGTATTGAGTTCATTGAAAACGCCTTCCGCCATGCCCAGCGCCCCACCGACGTGGAGATCGCGCTGGTCTATGTGAACATACCGAAAAAAGAAATCCCCAGCGACATTCTTTCCTCCCTCCGCCGCGCCCACGAAAAGAGCACCCAAAGCAGCGAACAGGCCACCGACCTTGCCTCCGCCGACTGGCTGCAGAACATGATCGATGGCTATAACTTCGAGGCCGCCCTCGGCGAAAAGCTTATCAACGAGTTCGCCGCCCTCCGCCCCTACATGGACCCCGGCAGAGATCACGGAGAACCCCTCCTGTCCCTCAAGGTGGGCAACAGGAACACCGGCAACAACGCCACCATGATGAACGCCTACCTTTTCGGTCTCCGCGCCAAGTATTGGAGCAATCTCCTGCGCCGTCCGGAGCTCACCGACAAAATGACCTCTGCCATGCAGCAGGACTATTACGGCAAGGTCAATTCTCTCTCCGAGTACGATTTCTCCCGGTACAACATCGAGACCGTCATGCGGGAGATCGCCCACCAGCTCTCACGTGGCGTGGAGGATTCCATCCTTGATCTGTTCGACACCTTCTCCACCAAGCACTCCTGGTACCCGGAGTGCGCCAACAACATCCATTACTATAACGGCTGGGCGACGAACAAGGCCCACAAGGTGGGTATGAAGGTCATCATCCCCTCCAACGGCTGCTGCGCCAGTTGGGGCCGCGAAAAGCTGGACAGCTACCGGGTGAACAGCCTGATTTCCGATCTGGAACGCGCTATGAATTATCTGGACCGCGGCGAGACCACTTTCCACACACCCATAGACCACGCCGTCCGCATCGCCAACATGAACGACATGAACAAGGCAGATTTCACCTACTTTACCTGCACCTTCTACAAAAAGGGGACCTGCCACATCAAGTTTAAGCCGGAGGCGTCCCGCATCATCGATCGTCTGAACATCTTTGCCGGTCAGAAAAAGAACTGGCTGCCGCCCACCTACGGCAAAAAGCACTACGCCGACATGACCGCCGAAGAACAGGCCGTCATTGACGACTTCCAGGGTGCGGACAGCTACGAAAAGACCATCGCCGACCCCTCCATGCTCATCACCTCCGGCAGCGCCCTTATGGCGCTGCCCGGAATGTGAGCGAACACCACACGAAAGGAGCACCACACCATGACCCCCGAAAAGCTTTTGGAAAACCTCTACGCCATCGCCTATTCCCTCCCGGAACAGGAACGCCGCTTTTTCTGCGCCCTGGAGCCAGCCATCGACCCGAACACCCACGGCGAGATCAACGCCGGCCACCAGCTGGCGCTCCTGGTCCGCGCCATCCGTACCGACATGGCCCAGCAATACAAGCGGGACGACAAGCGCCGCACCAGTGCCACCGCCTTGCGGCGCCTGTACAACTCTTCCGTTTCCAAGCAGGGCGGGATCCGTTCCCATTTCGCCGGCGCGTTTCTGGACGAACAGGGCCGCCAGTACATCACGGACGGTTTCACCCTCCTGCGCCTAAACACGCCCTCCACCGCGCTGCAATGGGCGCCGCCGCCCAACGACCCTCATGTCTACGACACCATACCGGAGCTGCTGAACAGCGACGGCGCAACCGTCACCCTCAACCTACCAACTGCCGCCGAGGTACGCGCCAAAATCGCCAGCGACCGGGCAAAATACAAGGCCGAGTCCCACCCCGCAGGGGACACGCTCTCCACCTGCTTCAGCTGGGGCGACGGTCTGCCAATGGTCAACGCCCTTTATCTGCTGAACATTTTGGAGGCGCTTCCCGGCTGCACCGCCGCCTGCCGCCCCACTGAGCTGTCCTGCGTCTATTTCCACAGCACGGACGGCGACGCACTCATCATGCCCATCCGCAGGCACATCGCCAACAGCACCGACGAACAGGAGGAACGCAACGTATGAACCACATTTGCAAAATGACCGGCATGGAAACCGTGCTGCCCTGCGCGGCGCCCCAGTGTCCCGCCTACGGCGATTGTGCATCTGCCTACGAAAAGTCCCAGCAGGGCTTCCAACTGAAACAGCACCCCAAAACAAACCTTGAACACTTCCGCGAGATGACCGCCGAACAGCTGGCGGAGTGGATTATGTGTCCCTACTCCGCCGACCCCGACCTCTGTCTCGACGAGGATTGCGTCAAATGCTGCACCGACTTCCTTAACGCCCCCTATGACGGCTTTGACCTGGACCCCGAACAGCAGGAATAAAACAACGAACAGGAGCGCCTAAAACGCTCCTGTTTTGTCGTAATTTCCACAGTATGCCCTTGCTATTGCCGCCTGAATGTGCTATTCTGACGACAAGAACAGCGAGGAGGCCAATACAACCCATGACACGAGAGGAATTTATTTTTGCCGCCCACAGCATCCTGCCATACAGCTTCGAGGATACCAACGCCGCCCTGGACCGTGCCTTTGCCGCATCACCGGAGAAGCAGGCATACACGCCCCACGACGTACAGGCGCTGGACCTCGCCCTGCGCCTTTCCGGGGCATCGCCCGAGCTATCCGGCATTGTCATGGACGAGCTGGATATAGAATCGCTTTCCGACCCGGAACAGCAAATGACCGCTGCGCAGTTTATCGACGAGGCGGAGCGCCAGGGCTTCCCCCGTCGCCTTGCGGAGCTGGTGACGCAGCACAGCGAACAGGAGACCTACGACATCGCCGACTTGGACGGACTTGGCCTTCTCGATCTCGTCATCACCCCGGACCGCTACGATGACCCGGAGATCCACAAAATCATGCAGACCATTTTCTCCGTTTTCGACGGGGAATAATGATACATTAAAATCGAAAGGGGAACAAAACTATGACTACAAACTACACCTGCCCGGAGTGCGGCGCTACCGTTACCCAGGAACAGCTCAGCATCAAGGGAATGTGCCCGGAGTGCGGCTGCCCCTCATCTACCATCTACGCCGCCCAGCAAAAAAAGGACGCGCAGGAACGTCGTGAAAACGCCGCCAAGGAAGAAGCCGCAGCCGCTGCACTGCCCAAGACTTCCGACATCAGATACAAAACCGGCGCCGCCAATATGCTGGAGGTGTTCGCGTACATCGTCTGGGTTTGCGGTGGTATCAGTGTCATCGCCATCGCCATTTTGGCCAGCCAGCTTCGCTACTCCTACTATTCCTCTGAGACAACAGGCACCACCATGTTTTTCCTGGCGGTCGCCGCGGCTGTATCCGCGCTGTTTTTCGGCGGCCTGCTCTATGGCGCATCCAAACTGCTCATTGACGTTCACGCCGCCCGCGTAAACCTGGAACAGCTCAACAAAAAGAAGGAGGCGCAGCAGTAATGGCCCTCAAGACCTGCCCCCACTGCGGCCACAGCGTCAGCGATCAGGCCACAAAGTGCCCCTCCTGCGGCAAAGACCCGCGCTATACGGATCTCCAACTGGACCAGCAGGAACAGCAGCACAAGAAAAAGCGCAAAACGGCCATTATCATTATCTCTGCTGCCGTTGTTCTTCTCGCCACGCTGTATTTTCTCCTTCTGCGACCAGCCGTTAAATATCAGTCTGCTTGCAGGGCGCTTGAAGCACAGGACTACAAGTCCTCCGCGGAAAGCTTCACTTCTCTCGGGGAGTACAAAGACTCCGAAAAACTGGCGCAGAAAGCGATGTACAATTACGTGAACGCCCACATGAATAGCAAAGATGCCACTTCCGTCCGGTACGTAAAGAAACTTCAGCAACTCGGTTATCCGGGGGCGGATGACTTATCCTCCCGTCTGTACAAATGGTGGGCCGTTGTTCTTACCTGCGCCGACCCTGATGACAGGGATTCCAAGCCAAAATTCCACGACGGCGACCCCATTTACTTCCATGCGACGTTTGGCGGAGGAGAACCCGGCAAAACATTGACCTTCCGCTACGAGGTATTTGTTGAGTCTCGATACAGCGGCCTTGATGACCACGAAGAAAAGGGAACTGCGATCTACGATCCGGCGGCATCGGATAATACATGGTGGTACGGCTGGGAGGACTTCCCTGCAAACGGCTATCGCTATGCGTCCATCAAGATTTACGATGATTCCACCAATGAGCTTCTCGGCGAGGCCGGCGCTCTATTTACTCCCGACAGCACCACATACCAGCAAGCTTATACCCCTGCCTCCGCTACAGAACCAACGACACCAGAACCCCCCGACACCATCGACATCGTTATCCCTGATGTGCCCGATTACTCTCACATCCTCGACAAATACGAGGACGACACCTACACATCCGACACCACCCCACAGGAAAAGCCCAAAAAGCAGAAATACGTCCGCCAGTACAATTCCGAAACAGGCGAATGGGAATGGACGTGGATAGACGATGAGTAACAGCAAACCCCCGCACGGCATCAGCCGTGCGGGGTTCTTTTGCCCGTAAAATTGTTCTTGACATTTTGCGTTCCATAAACTATAATCTAATTATCGGAACGCAGAAAGTGAGGTGTAACATGAGTCCGAAAACCGGGCGTCCGAAGTCTGAGCACCCAAAGAATGTTGACGTTAAAGTTCGTTTCGACGAACTTACGCACGAAAAGTTGCTGGCGTATTGTGAAGAACACAACATAACCAGAACCGAAGCATTACGGCAAGGTGTGCAGTTACTTCTGACGGAAAAAAAATAAGTGTCTCGCCTCCACCCTTCCACAAGCGAAGCGAAACACTTATTCGCCAGCACCGCACGGGTGCCGTCTAAATCTCATTATAGACGCCGCCCCTGCGAAAGTCAACAGCTTTCCGCAGGGGATTTTTGCGCTCATTTTTGGAAATCCACCTTCGGAATCCCCTTGACACGGCGTGTAGTATGCTGACTACCAAAGATAAACCGAAAGGAGAAACACCATGAATGAGTTATCCATTATCCACAAGAACGGCGTTGACGTGATCGACAGCCGCGAAGTCGCCGAGGTCATCGGCAAGGAGCATCGACATCTTATCCGCGACATCCGCAACTATGCGGAGATCATCGAAAATTCTAACGAGCCCAACTTTGGGCTGGTTGATTTCTTCATCCCTCACGTCTACACCGACAGCAAGGGGGAGCAGCGTCCCTGCTATCTTCTCACCAAGAAAGGCTGCGACATGGTGGCCAACAAAATGACCGGTGAAAAGGGCGTTCTGTTCACCGCCGCTTACGTCACCGCCTTTGAGAAGATGCGAGAGGCCGTCACCTCTCCCACCATGATCCCCGGTCTCTCCCCGCAGACACAGGCTCTCATCAACATGGAGCTCCGCCAAAATAAGCTGGAAGCCGAGCAGCAGGCCACAAAGAGCGTGGTCATGAACACTCTCAACACCTTTGCCGCCCCGCCCACCGACGAGGAGCACTGGCGGGATGTGATGAACCGTAAGGTTCGCCAGATGTGCGAGGAGTACGGCCTGAACTACCACACCACCATCGGCGAGATGTACGCCGAGCTGGAGCGTCGCGCCCATGTCAATCTCGCCACCCGGCAGAAAAATCTCCGTGAGCGTATGCGCCTCGGCGGCGCGAAGTACGCCCAGCGGGAAGCCGTCAGTAAACTGGTGGTCATTTCACAGGACGCCAAACTACGCTATATCTACGAGGCAATCGTTCGGGAGAAAGCCGCCCAGCTTGCCGCCTCCCGTATGCGTTGAACCTGCGCGTCCGCATTTCGGACGCACGAGATCCCCCCAATTTTGGGGAGATCCCCCTTTTGCACTGTAAGTGGGGGCGAAATTCGTCCCCTCCATCTCAAAAACGCCGTCCGAATTTCGGACAGCGATATAACGTCCGCCGAATTTCGTCGGGCGATCCCAAACGTCCGCATTTCGGACGGCTGCAACCAGACCGACGAAATTCGTCGCGTTGCCGCATGATTACTTCCCGTATACCCACCATTCACCCCATACACCATTTGTTCAATAGGAGGAAATTTATCATGACAGTTCTTGAAGCGTGCGCCATGCTGGAGCTTGGCGACGGCATCAAGCCCAATATCGAACTCACCTTCGGCTCTTGCGGAGTTCCGTTCAACCCCAAAAACGGCCTTGAGATGATGGCCTACGGCGACTTCCTCATCGAAACCTGCCACGTCTGGGAGGGCGGCGTCAACCTCGTCCTCAAGCAGCAGTTCTGCAAAAAGAACTGGAACGCATAAGGGGGGCGCAGCATGATCCCCTCCAACATCCACCTGGGCGATACCGTCACCCGCCGCATCGAGGCCACAGACCGCAAGGCCACCGGAACAGTCGTTTACATCCACCCGGAGGGCCGCTACTACACCGTCGAATTTGACCTCGGTTTCTACAAATTCCGCGAGTCCTTCAACACCTGAAAATTTTTTCAAAAACTTTCAGAAGTTCCCTTGACACGGAGCGCATACTTAAAATTGCCGAAGGGGAGACCCCTTCCCCAACGGCTTCGGTGTACCCCCCGAATTATATAAGCCCTTCCGTAAGAAAGGCTGCACCGGTCTTACATCCATTCTTCCGGTGTTCCCAGCGCAATTCTGGCAGGAACGCGGTCACGGGGGCGCAAGCCCTTCTGCCGCACGTCAGCTCGCCCACCAGGACGTAAACAAGGTGTGGATTCGGTGTCGTAGCTCAGCTGGCAGAGCAGCTCATTCGTAATGAGCAGGTCGTGGGTCCGATCCCCACCGATACCTCCAATTCTACGTGGACACCGCGAGTGACGAGCGTATAGCGGAACAGCCGTATGGGTGATGCGAAGTCCTGAAGTAAGCCCCTCAAGCCTCGATGTTGTAATTGCGCCTGTGATCTGCTGGCAAAAGCGAGGCACGGAAAAGATCTGGCGGCTCGGAAAGACGAGCACCCCCTTGGAGCGAGTAGCATAAAGGTTAATGCTGGTGACGCGATCACTGAATTGAGGTTCGAGCCCTCGCCGCCCCAAAACAGCCGCCCGTTGGGGTTCTCGCGCGAGTATCATAACATGGCAGAGAGGCCCGCCGCCCAGTCCAGCCCATTTCGGGCATCTGGAGAAGCGTCGGGGCTGCCGGCTAAATGGCGTCACCCAGCGCCATAAGAGAACGAGGCTTCCGCCGCGCCGCCAAAGCGGGATATGGCGCGGCGCCCCCCTCATGCAGACGTAGCTCAGTCGGTTAGAGCGCCACGTAGAGTGGATGCCGTTGGTTCGAGCCCAACCGTCTGCACCATAGGCGTGACCTCTTGCCTCGCAGCCGCACGGAGCGTAAGCCTGCGGAAGTGGTCTTTCCTGTGCGCTGTACGAAAGCGGCAGGACGAAGTAATTTATGTATTGGCTGGCACCGGCTTTGTAAAGATGAACGGATGCGACCGACGTACCGGCGCAGGGCTGAAAAGTTCCGTGGTTGGTTCGGGTGCCGGCGTGTGCGGCGAAAATCCGAGGCGAAACCTGTAGATGTGGAAGCGGCGTGGTGGCGGCTGTCTTTGGACAAGGCCGCCGTGTAGGTCAGTAGCCAGCCGCACCGGCACCCCGCCAACTGTGTCACCGCAAAATTTGCAGCGTTAGTGTTCAACGGTCAGCACACCAGCCTTCCAAGCTGGGAGTGGCGGTTCAAATCCGCTACGCTGCTCCATGCCCGCCTGATGGATGACTTCCCCCGTCAGGAATGAAACCTCCGCATCTGGCAGCGGTGTCGCCGGGTCGAACCAGCCGGTAGCACGATTTGGGCGTGACAGCGAACGAAGGAACGCCCCACCCCCATCGGGGAGGCGGGCATCCCCCAGCCCGTCCTCCCCACTCTCTACGCAGGAGCGCCATTGGGGCGCTTGCACGGCACACACAGAAATCTCCTTTCTGCTGCTGTTGTTCGGACACATCAACACCTCCAATGTTCATGTTCTATTTTCCGTGCGCCGGCAAGCCTTGCGGGTTCGACTCCCGCCTCCTGCTCCATCGGACGCGACAGGCGTCCGCGGTCCAGATAGGACCTCCTTTGTAAATGCTGCGGCCGTAAGAAGCAGCACCGGGTTTTGTTCATTTTTCCCGGCTCCTGTTGGAATACAGGCAGGCCAAGCGATTTCTCCTTCCGGGCGGCGCGGTCTGGGCAACCCGCCGCCCAACCCCCTGGGGGGTTAGCTCAATCGGCAGAGCAGGCCGCTCATAACGGCCCGGTTCCGGGTTCAAGTCCCCGATCCCCCACCAGCCGCAAGGCGATAAAACGTTTCAGTCTAAAATCTACAACAGAAAGGAGGCACATTCCATGACCAAGAGCGAGTTTATTTCCACTCTGGCAGCAGCGACCGACATGAAGAAGTCCGACGTCGAGCGCGTGATCGCCGCCGCTGCCAACACCCTTACCGGCGTCATGCGCTCCGGCGACAGCGTGAATATCTCCGGCTTCGGCATCTTCACCAGCAAGGTCCGCGACGCGCACCCCGGCAAGAACCCCGCTACCGGCGAGGCCATTACCATCCCTGCCAAGCGCGTGGCCATCTTCAAGCCCGCCAAGCAGCTCAAGGATGCCGTCAACAGCTGACGCGCCATCCGCAGCCATACAAAATATCCCACATTACGAGCCGGACGGCACACCGCCCTCCGGCTTGTTTTGTAAACTATATTTCCGTTGCGTTTTGAATATCGGCAAATATGCAAACTCAGCCGGCGAAAATCATAACACGCTTTGCAGAAACACAACAAATAACCTAAGAACCACTTTGCGAAACTTCTTACGAAAAGGAGAAAACTAACATGATCTACTTCGACAACGCCGCCACCACGCCGCCCGTTCCCGGCGCATTTGGCGCCGCCACACAGTGTGCCATCTTCGGCAATCCTTCCAGCGCCCACGCCGTTGGGCGCGAGGCTAAGGCCGAACTGGAATCTTGCCGTGCCATCATCGCCGACAAAGTGAACTGCGAACCGGACGAGGTGTATTTCACCTCCGGCGCAACGGAATCGTGTAATTGGATGGTCAAATGCCTTCGCATGGAGTCCGACGGCATCATCTACAACGGAACCGTTCACCACGCCGTCAGCGAGGGTATCCACGCCTATTCTTCCCCCAACGCGCCCCGCGGCAAGCCCTCTGCCGTCCTTTCTCTCGTCAACAATGAAACCGGGCAGATAAGCGACGTGGCAGCTTTCTGCCGTAAAAACCGTCCGCACCGCATCGGCCTTGACGCCACCGCCGCCGTAGGCCACATCCCCGTGGACTTCAAGGCGCTGGGTGCGGACTACATGGCGTTCGGAGGCCACAAGTTCGGCTCCCTCAAGGGCATCGGTGCACTCATCGTCCGCCGCGGCTGTCCCGTAGCCCCTATGATCTTCGGCGGCGCACAGGAGCGCGGTATGCGCGGCGGCACGGTCTCCGTCCCCCTTGTCAGCTCTATGGCCGCCGCCCTCACCTGGCGCTCCCTCCACATGGCAGAAAACGAGAAAGCTATCCGCGCCGTCGCTCAGGAGCTTATCATTTCCCTTGGTTGCCACCATGTGGATTTCGACATCAATCTGCCCGGCGGCAAAAGCAGCAAGGATTGCGCTCCCCACATCCTCTCCATCCGCTTCCCCGGCGTCTACGGCGCGTCCCTCGCCGCCGCACTCAGCGAAAACGGCGTCATGGTGTCTACCGGCTCCGCCTGTTCCTCCGGTGACAACGCCGCCTCCGCCAATCTCATGGCCAGCGGTCTTACCGAGCAGCAGGCACTGGAGACCATCCGCTTCTCCTTCGACTGGTACAACACCCGTCAGGAGGCGGCCCATGCCGCCCGCATCATCGCCGATATTGTCCCCGCACTCCGCCGCGGCTAAATTTTGAAAATTTTTTCAAATCCCTTGCACAAAATCCGCATTTGCCGGTAGACTATACTATGACAAAATTCTGTAAGGAGGACACCATCATGTCTATCAGCCCTGAAAAACTCAAGCAGTACATCTCCCTCAAGGAAGCAGCCCTCACCCTGCGCCCCGACTTCGCCGTAGACTGCAACGATCCCAAACCCGAAAGCGAAACCGCCACAGTCTCCGTCGTGCTCCACACGCCGTTCATCGGTCTGGACAGAACCAAAACTGCTATCGCTTCCCTGTTCACATTCTGCGACACGTTCATTGTCGCCGACAGCGATGTGATCCCCAATATCGTCCGTTTCACCTTTGGCGTGGACGGTATGCAGAAGGAGGAATGACCCCATGCTCGTCACCAACGTGATAAAGCGCGAATACCCCTTCACCGTCCGCCGCAAGCGGGACGGCGAGATTATGACCATGCTCATCACCGCAGAAAGCGAGTCCGCCGCCCGCCTCCTGCTCCCCGACACCGTGGAGATTTTAGAGCCCCGCGAACCCCACAGGAAGGAGGAATGACCTGTGCCCCGCAGCTCTGCCGCCGAGCGCAAGCTTTGTGCCGCAACAGATTCCTACATCAAAAACTGCGCCGCCACCGGCGCGTCTCCCCGCACCGTCGAGGCGTACACCGCCACACTGGAGAACTTCGTCAACTTCTTCATCGAGTCCAAAGAGAATTACGCCGACCCATCCTACGCCACCATCCTTTTGTGGCGCGACAACCTGATCGACAGCGGCTGCAGCACCTACACCGTCGCCCTCTACGTCAACCGGCTGCGTACCTTTTTTGACTACGCCAGCGACCCCGAATGCGGCGGCTGGTACGCCAACAATCCTGTCTCCCGCCGCCTGACGCCCGACACCCGCAAGACCGCCCGCCGTCCCTATGATGTGCTTCTCACCGATCAGCAGGTGATGAAGCTTTGGCGCAACGACAAGCCCGCCACCGCCAAGGCGAAAACATGGCCCCGGAATTACGCCATCGTCATCATGCTTCTGACCACCGAGCTCCGCAACGCCGAGCTTCTGGACCTCACCCCGGCAGATCTCCACTGGGAGGACGGCGAGCTCTCCGTCGAGAGCGGCAAGGGCAGCAAGTTCCGCCGCATCGAGTTCCCCGACATCGCACAGTCCGCCGTCCGTATCTATCTGGCCAGCGGCATCCGCCCGAAGGACCTCCCCGACACAGCGCCCCTGTTCGGCAACACCGCGCCAAAGGGCTCCTTCGGTCCACGCACAAGCGATGAAAGCCGCGAGTGGCAGCGCGGCTCCCGCCAGTGGCTCTCCACCCTTGTGGAATCCCACGTCAGGGCCGTCACCGGCGTTTCCAACATCCGCAGCCACGACCTGCGCCATGTAGGCGCCCGCATCGACCTCAACGCCGGTATGAAGCAGGAGGAGCTTCAGTCCAAGCTGGGTCACACCAACCCCAACGTTACCCAGCGCTATTCAGGCCGCCTCCTCTCCCGCACCGGCAAGCGCTCCGCCGCCCTCGTTCTCGAAGCCCGTGAGCGTCAGGCGGACATCAACGCCAACATTTTGGCCGGGAGCGTGCAAAATGCGTAAAAATTTGTCATCTCCCATTGACGCGCCCATCCGTTCGTGCTACAGTAAATATGATGCAGCCCTCCCTTTACACACAGGTTGCGTCTCCCACTTTTCAAGTCCTCCCGCCGCCGAGTGTTACCCCCCTTTCACTCCCGGCGGGAGGCATCTTTCTGTTTCGCCCGTAAACGCCCTCTGCGGCGTTTCTTTTTTACCCGTCAAACTACCCTCCCATCAAATTAGAAAGCCCCCTGTGACGCTCTGTGCGCCGCAGGGGGCTTATTTTTATTTCTCCGGTCGTTTTGGTCTATCGCCTTATGCGCTCCGAGGTCATTTCACTTTTCGACTTCCACAATAAAGCCGTCAAAGCCCGCCGCCTTCAATTTCTCCAACTGCGCCTCGGCGTTAGCCTTGACCCGGAACGCGCCCACCTGCACCCGATACAGGATGTTTTTTTCAGGCTCGGTTTTTGGCTCGTCCACATACGCAATATTGAGATATTCGCACAAAGCCTTTGCGTCGGCTTCTGCGCACTCCTTCATGTGTTCGTGGAACCACTTGGCGTCCTCCGGGTTGTCGTGGAAAACGTGCTCCTGGTACACAGCGGGGGCGTCGGTGTCCGACAGCTCGTGCAGGTCGCTCCTTGCCACAGTCTTGCAGCTATACGGATAGATCTCCGATCTGTGCTGTACCATCAACTCCGCCAGCTTTTTGCCGTTGCTGCTTCCGGGATAGTACATAGAGGAAAAGCCCTTGGCCGTTCCGCTGCCGGTTTTGCCGTTGGTGCTGGCGTTGGTGTGCGACACATAGTATACATCCGGTTTCCATGCGTTCCCGGCGTTGATGTTGTTGTACATGATCTGTTCGCCGTCCTCGCCGTCCATCGGGGTTCGGCGATACCCACGCAAGGTGTCAATGCCGCAGCGGTTCAGGATCGGCTCCAGGATGTCGATGTACTCATTGTTCTCCAGCGCCTCGTAGCACTGCTGCCCATCCTCGCGAGGATAGCAGCACTCGTTCTGGCGGTGCATAGCGGGGGAAAGATACACCTTCGGCTTGTCCTCGTCCACTTCCGTGTAGGCCGGATAGCCAAACGTCCAAATGGATTTTACCGTGCTGTACGACTTGGCGCACACGCTGCCGCCGTTTGCGACCACGCCCTTTGCTTTGGAGGTGTTCCCTTCAATGGTACTGAATCCCCCGCCATTCACGGCTGTGACAATGCCGGTATGCTCATCCCCAAAGAATACCAGAGCGCCTACCTTTGGCGTCGTGCCAAGCTGCCCAGCGTCACGGAAGTACCGCTTGAGGTAATACACACCGGCACCCAGCGAGTCCTCCGGGAGAAGCAGCAGCCGTTTCGCCTCGTCAACGTCGAATGCCTTGATAAACCACCAGGCAAGGGAAACCGTGCACCACGGGTATCCCTGCTTTTTCCCATTGTAGAAATGGGGGATAGCGTCAATGTCTCGCGCATACTTGGTGTAGTTGTTGTACCCGGCGTTCTGCGTCGGGCTGTCAAGATTGCTGTTGGTGGCTTTTTCCGGGTATCCGATTTCTGCCGCCGCGATCTTGATGACCTTACTAACGGTGCTCATATGGCCTCCTCGTCGTTAGTCGACTTCATCTGCTTAAACACCTGATTAACGCCGGTCGCCGCCAGACCGCTGACGATGCCCACAGCCGCAGCGGTGATGTAGTCCTGCGCGGGATAGTCGGGGATGATAAACATACCCGCCACGCCCAGCACAAGGCCGCACACGCCCATGATGACCGGGATCCACTTGTCGTTCAGCCCGCTGGCCTTAACGGCCATGCCGATGAGGTAGCACACGACGGTGATCGCCGCCACACTCGCAATGCCCAAAGATGCAAAATCCATACTGTTCTTCCTTTCCGGCGTCAATGCGCCTGTCCTGTTTGTGTAAAACAAAATGGGACTGCTGCCGGTGTTCTCCACCGGCGCAGCCCCATTCGGCTTTCTACCGCGGCCCTATCGCCGCGAGTATTTGTTTGTGCGGTTGTCTCTTACTTTGCTTCGGTCTCGCCGTACACGCTCTCGATCAGCGCACACAGGTCCGTGTACTGCTCGTCCGTGATGCGCCCCACGGCGTAAAACACGTCGCACTTCTGCTGCGCTTCCTCCTTCGTCTTGTAAAACCGCTTGTTGATGAGCTTCGTCATAATGTTGTACATAGTCGTTCTCCTTTCAGTTTGCCGTCCGCAGACCGCTGCCTGCGTTCTCACGTTTCCTCTGCTCCATCTTCCGCAGGAATATGCGCCACAGCAGCCCGCACTGGTAGTCCGAGAACCCCTGCTCCCACAGCAAGTCCCAGCCCACCACCGGGTGGCGCGGTATGGGCGCCATTATGATGCCGCCGGTGTTGGGGTGCTCCTTGTTGTACTGCGCTATGTATTCCTCCGTCCTCGTTCCTCTCTTGAATAACAGCATAGTTGTCCTTTCCGCGCTCACGCGCTCTCTTTATGCAGCCTTATGCACACGATACCGCTGCCGCCGGAACCGGGGTAAGACACGTAATCTCCCGACACGACTTGCGCCGACCCGCTTCCGCCTCCGCCTCCGCCAGTATTAGCTGCGGCAGAAGTCTGTTGCTTTGCTCCGCCACCCTCGCCCCCGGAAGCTGCGGTTGAAGATCCAGAACCCATACCGCCAGCTCCGCCACCGGCATAGAGTTTCCCGGTTGCTTCACCAAATTCGCGGGTAGTAGTGCCTTGTCCGGTGCCGCCAATCCTTGTACCGATTGTAAGTGCGTTATTCCCGTCGCTGGCTCCGTCGCCGGGGTTGCCGTCTGTAGAAACAGAGCTTTTGGTACCACCTACGCCTCCGCCAGAGCCACCGTTGCCGCCGTCCCACGTAGAAGATGCAGATTTTCCTCCTTCTACCGTATAGCCAAAAGCAACTGTATTACCTCCAGCAGGGCCCACTTTTCCATAGGCGTTTTTCCCGGATAACGCAATTCCGCCCGCGCCGATTACAACGGAATACTCGACGTTTTCTTGAAGTAGCGCTTTTTTGATGGTCTTTGTAAACCCACCTGCGCCACCACCACCGCCGTTCCACGTCGAATTAAATCCGCCGCTGCTTCCATTCCCAGCGCCCCCGCCCCCTACAAGAAAGGCGTCGATGTACGTGTCCTTCGTCACCGTAAGCACGCCACTTGTAAGCAGCTCCACCACGCCGTCATCCAGCCGTTCGTTGTACGTTCCGGTGTACTCAAACTCTAATCGTTTAG
>ERZ1034917.318-NODE-318-length-44834-cov-1205.786127_pt1 | contig 44834 bp, 66 predicted proteins | sample MGYA00520605_ERZ1034917 | MGnify/ENA primary metagenome ERZ1034917 (study PRJEB33766, sample SAMN09781784) | gut metagenome | biome: gut microbiome | host: Homo sapiens | place: Madagascar | study: EMG produced TPA metagenomics assembly of the PRJNA485056 data... | reverse complement strand
GTATAGTATAGAATAGATAGTATAGTGTAGTATAGATAGTATAGTATAGAATAGTATAGAATAGATAGTATAGTGTAGTATAGATAGTATAGTATAGAATAGTACTTTACGGCACTAAATGATAAAATAGATAAAAAGTGTACACATTTTTTAGTACTAATACCAACAACAAAAGTACAAAAAACAGTTGATTTTTGAATCAAAAGGGTATATAATACATTTATAAGATAAGGGGAGGTTAAAAACAAAACTAAAAAAAAAAAAAAATAAAAAAAAACAGTTGATTTTTGAATCAAAAGGGTATATAATATCGTTGAAGGTAAGGAAATACAACAACCTTACAAATATAAAATAACGGAGGATAACCACAATGAAAAACACCATTAACGTCACGCCCGAACTGTACAACCTGCTTACCCTGCCCATGGATGATCAGCTGGAGGACTATACCCGCGAAGATATCCTGCAGATGATTGAAGCAGCCTGGAAGTCCGTCCAGACCAAGTAAACTCAGGGGTTCTGGGGAGCTCCCCACAAAAGCTCCACCCCATAAATAGGGTGATGACCTACCATCATTATGAAAGGAGACTACTATGTCTAAGAAAGTTAATACCGAGGTTGCAACTACTGCGACGGAGAACACCATCATCGAAGCTGCTACCCACTACTCCCTGCAGAAGTGCTTCGAACTCAACCCCAATGCCTCCCTGCGCAAACTCGCCCAGGCTACTGGCATCAACTACGGAGTTCTGTTGAAGAAGAGTAAGGACCCCATCCCCGGCCAGCCCTACGACCCTGAGGCTATTAACTGGGATGCCCTGGAGGAGAAGCTGGAATCCAAGGGGGTGGACTGGAACACCCTGAATTGGGGAGTACTCAATGCTGGTCCGAACCGCAAAGGAGCTGCCCTGCAGAAGGATATCGGAGCCTTCCAGGTTGGGGACAAAGTGTACCTGCGGAGAAACAATACTACTCCCTATGTGATCCTGTACAAGACCGAAACCCACGTAGTCATCATGCTGGAAGGGTCCACTGAGCCTCAGGCTTGGGCCAACAACACGTTCCTTATCAATGGGCCTGTGTTCCAGCCCCGGGCTACTAAGGTTGCGGAGTAAGGGTAGGGGCCTTAGCGCCCCTTCCTAAGGAGGTTGATGAAATGAACTACTCCTATAACGAGCCTGAGCGTTCCCTGGAGCCCGCTGAGCAGGAAGTTGATGGGGCTTTAGTCTGTTGCGAATGCGAGGAGACGGTCCCTGGGGATGCATGGTACTTTGAAGTTGATGGTAAGTACTACTGCGAGGATTGCATGAACGACCACAAATACCTCGCACCCTTCAAGGGTGAATGGTGAGCCCGAAACTGGGGCTGAGTTGAAACTAAGGAGGTTACCTCAATGGAGACTGTAATTTACTGGCTTGGAGTGCTGACACTCTGCATCGGAGTTCCGTACCTGACAATGCGAGTTGTTGACTGGCTGGACAAGCCCCACTCTAACAACAAGAAAGGGGGTTGCGAATGATCTGCTTTCTGATCTGCGTTTTGATTGGGTTTGTTGCGACGCTACTTCACAATGACTTCTGACCCCGGCAATCGGTCAGAGGTTGAGAGGTTGAGAGGTTGCGGGGCTAGCCAAGCTCCGCTGCCTCGAGCCTCGAACCCGGGAGCTACACTAAGACCTAAGCACACCTGCAAAATTGCGCTGAACAAAACTGCAAGCTGCAAGCTGCAAGCTGCAGTAAGTTGCGGGGAAGCTAAGACCCCCTTGCAGTTCCGTGGAGCGGCAAACCCTACACTGCACCTTGACAAGTGAATAAGCGCCCTCTTAATAAATAGCTATTGAAATACCTTTTAGTCAATCCATATTGCATGAAATCTCATAAATTTATGGCTGAACACAAATGACTAATAGTTTCACATGAAATATCAATTAGTTCTGAAAAGTGTTGAAATTCAGGGTGATTTTTTACCTTAAAAACCCTGGGATTTCATGCAAAATCCAGGATTTTAGGAAGATTTTCGCATTGCTTTAATCCACTAAAGTAGCTAACCTATCGTTCTTGAAGTTGAGGCAGGTCTCGAGCATCTATATATTTTTTTTTAATTTCTCGAAAGAACTGACTAAAAGACTACATGGTTAGTATCAGTGATCAGTCACGCCCCTCTCCTTTCTTATTATTTATTTGTTTCTCATTTTTCTTTATTATTAAAAATATGAGAAACAATAATATAAATAAAATAGATAGAGAGGGTGACTGGTAACTGATACGAAACAGATCTTGTTTTAGTCAGTTCACGAATCCGAAAAAAAAAAATTTAGAAATAGACAAAATACGAGTGACCTCAACTTCAAGAATGCTAGTTAGTAACTTTAGTGGGTTAAAGCAGGTAAAAAAAATTACGAAAACCGGCAAAAATCCCTAAAATCCTAAAGAAATCCCCTCAAAAAATTACCACGAAATTCAACCCAATTTAGAACTAATTGAAATATCACATGAAACTATTAGTCACTTTTGTAATTTCATCAATGTATGAAATTTCAGCAATTTGAAATGACTAATAGCTGCACAAATTGCAGTGCTGCAACAGAACGCTATGCACTAAGGAGTGCGGAGTGCAGAACACAAGCTGCAAGACTTAGTGTTGAGCACAAAGCACAAAGCACAAAGCACAAAGCACAAAGCACAAAGCACATTGTGGCCCGGTTCACGTTAGTGTTCAAAGTGAGCCAGCTCCTAGTCGGAGCACGCTAAGCACGCTGCGCGGGCCCCCATCAACCTACCCGAAAATTTTGAGGGCCGCATCAACCACCCGCGAGGGCTTGTAACTAATCGCATCAACAAAAACAAAAACTGATGGACGCTTTAGAATTTTTGAAGGAACGTAGAAGAATGTGCACCCATTACGAGAATTGCACCGGCTGCCCGCTTGAAGGGGCTAGTTGTGTCGTAAGCAAAGACACCTACGATGAAGATTACAAGAGAATCATCGCTGCTGTTGAGCAGTGGTCGAAGGGGCACCCTCGCAAGACACGACAGGACTTATTTCTACAACACTACCCTAATGCGCCGAGAGATAAGGGCAACTTGCTAACAGCTTGCCCTAAATGTGTGGATGGTAACGTCAGCTGTGTTGATAAAACCGCCACTGAACCGACATTTAAGTGTTGTGACAATTGCCGCCGTGAATTCTGGATGCAGGAGGTGGAGTAATGAAACGACTGACACAACGGCTTAGGACCGGAGAGGTCCTTATGGCATCAGAGTACGAGGAGAAATACACGGAGCAAGAGTGGATTAGCGTGCTGCAAGTCCGCCTTGCCGCCTACGAGGACACGGGGCTGACGCCGGAGGAAGTGATCGCACTTCAAAAAGACTGGAGTGACTTGTGTACGATCATCGGAGAGTGTGGCGTTATCGACCGAGTAAGGGAACTTAGTCGAGCAGAGCGAGGGCTATCCTCAACCTAGCTCAAAGTGAGCAAAATTTACTCTTGATTTTCTTCAACCAAGCCGCTATAATATCATTATAGAAAGCGATACAGTTTTCTAAAGATCACAAGGAGGTTATACAATGTTAGCACTGTTTGCAGGATCTTACAGCAAGGAGGATTTCGACTACCTTATTGCTGTGCTGGCTGAGTTCGAGCGGGACAATCCGTGTTTGAATTCGTGTGAGGTGTGTAAGCATAGCGCGCTTGCGCAGATGTGCAACGTTTACTGAAGTATGCTCGATCTAAATTGAAGGAGGAGTTTGTATGATTGAAGACAGCGTGCTGGATTTGGTGGCTGCATTGCATGCTGACCAAGGCTTGACGTGTAACGACAACTTTGAGACGTATGATTTGGGGAAGTACATTTATGGCCATCAAAGTCGACAATAGACTCGATGGCACTATCGAGGTTGACATACATGTTCAGTGGCCGAGGTTGTATTACTGGGCTCTACAAGCGCAGCAAGAGGGTAAGGCTCTAATATGGAGCTGCTCGTCCTTAGAGGCCGAGAGTGTGCTCGTACATGTCAGGGCCGTAACCTCCATCATCAACTATATAGCAATCGTAGATGCACAAACACTGCGGGACCTTCTGTGGTCTAAAGAAATTGTTGCAGACGATAAGTTGACAGCTGAAGAGCTGTTCGAGGCGGTGATAACTAATGGGTGTTTGTAATTGTCCAGTAGCTGGGCTGAACGGCATTAATGATAAAGAGCATAAGCAAAAAGTGAACGACTTCCTGAAGGGCTTAGCAGCTGATGGCAAATTAGCTGATTCTGGTTGGAGCTTGCTGAGTTTGACCGACTTGGCTCGAGCAGGCAACGATTTGCAAACCATTAGCGAAACTATTCCATTCAGGGGCGGGCCGTGCTCTCGCTCGATTCGATGCTGCGGAATGTGCAGTCGACAGTGTTACACGCGATGCGTTCAGGATTGTCTGCACAGGCTGTTTATGTGGCGCAAGCTGGTAGAGAGCACTCCATCAACAGAACGCGAGAAGCTGCCACTCAGCTTTAGACTGATTGTGAATCAGAAGTTTGAATCGCACAGTCAAATGAGCTGGTGTGTGGGTGAGATACTTAGTCGGAAGACAAATAGTACACTAAAGGAGTATATGAAGAATGCATCGTTACGTCCCGAAGAGAATCCATATAAAATCAACTATGCGCCACAGTTCAAAATTGATCCGAATACTGGTAGGAGGGTGTGCGATCCTCTTACTGGCGAGTTGTACATTTGGGACTGGCCCCAGACAGGACTCTGTCCCTTCTGCCTCCCCGATGTACTCGTCGATGGTAGATTCGCTCGTAGAAAGAACATCAAGCCTGCTAAGTAATCTCGAGTTTAAGCCTACACTTGAGGCGACTGAGGTGACCTTGATATGCCAAACAGTGTATGGTGAGGCCAAAGGTTGCAGTCGAGAGGAGCAAATGCTGGTTGCATGGTGCATTTGCAATAGAGCAGATGCTACCGGGGCAAGTATTGAGCAGGTAGTAACAGCCCCTGGTCAGTTTCACGGTTACAGTTCTGAGCATCCTGTAACCGATGAAATTAGAAGCGTGGTGGTAGAGGTGCTGAAAGCGTGGCACAATGGCCAGGAAGCTTTAGTTCTGCCTCCCTTTTCAACAGACCCAGATTATTTATACTTCTACGGTGATGGATCTCACAACTACTTTAGAAAGGAGTGGTAGTTCAATGAGTATCGAGCAGATGAGAGCCGTACTGAAAAAGCAGTATAACGGTGCGTACGGTTGGGTGAGTCGTGTCAACCAAATGAGTGACGCGCAGGTCATGGCGATCTATTATCGAATGCTAGAAGCTCATCAACTTAGGAGTGGGCGAACGTAAGTACTGCATTGTGCTTGTATCAGTTCAATTCAGAAATTTTTTGAAAATTTTTGCAGAAAATTCTTGATTTTTGCAGAAAAAGCCTTTATAATATAAATAAAGGTTGAGGCCTAAATAAAAAAAAATTGGAGGTATAATACTATGAACAACCTGGAACTTATCATGACTGAGCTGGGTACTCCCACCCTGAAAGCGTATGCTGGTGTGTTCGATCTGAATCCGGTACGCCTGTACAGCGTGGCCAAGCAGCCTAAGGAGGGCGTTGTGTATGACGCCAAAGTGTATAACTGGGACGCTATCGAGCGTTTCATCAATCGCCGGCTGGATGCTGAGAGAGGTCTGGCTACTCTGGAAGACGTGGTCCGTGCCGCTCTGGAAGTTGATGAGCAGCTGAAGCAGGCTGATGGTCGTCGTGGCCGCAACCGTGGCGAGGGCGGTTCCTATGGTGAGAAGGTGGAAGTCGATGGCAAGATGATCGCCAAGCGTCGCTTTGCTAACTTCGAGATGGAGAACGGTCAGATGGTGTGTCTGCGGAAGGACCCCGAGGTGTACGCCATCGTTCTGCAGACTGCTTCCCACACCGTGCTGCGGCCTCTGGCAGAGGCTCTGGTTGAGGGTGCTGAGCCCGTTTTCAAGGGTAATGACATTAAGGTCATTTCCAATGGTATGCTGAATCTGAAGGGTGTTGGTCCTTCTGCTCTGGAGGCTTCCATTAAGGAGCGCTTCTCTGGCGAGTACGCTAAGAAGATGGCTGACGAGGCTGCCAAGGCTGCTGCTGATGCGGCGGCTAAAGTCCCGACCGACGCTGTCGAAGACTAATCCTACTACGGAGTAAGGTCCGATGGGTGTGCAAGTCATCCGCTAGGGGTGTAATAAACATGCACCCCGAGGAGTAATGAGAAGCCCCGCTGAACAGTCTACCAAGACTGCAATTGTATTCAAAAGTGCGCGAATACACTTAATGACATTGATAGAGTGTTCAGCGGGGCTTTTCTCATAAAGCAATAAGTAACACAAAATTTTCAACAGAAAGGAAGTAGCGTTATGCATCCGTGCGACAAGTGTAAGCGGTACAACAAATGCTATCCTAGAACGATGTCTAGGAAACAGGAGGAGGCTCAGCGGCAGCATGTGTCTGACTTTGGGTGTAGACTGTTTGAGGAGCTTACCGTGCAGGAAATGTTTGTAAAGAAGGAGGAGCATTGATGAGGTTCATTGATGATGTGGACTTTGATAAGATCAGAAGAGCAATCACTCTGATTCTTAGTGGCAACTGTAAGCGTGTCGATGTAGCGCCTGGAATTAAGGTGTACGAGTGCAAGAATGTTATTCGTATCGATCTGAAGATCAGTGATACTGATGCTTGACGTTGGTATGTGTTGGTGCCCTGAGTGCAGACGATGGGTGCCTGAAAAGAAGATGCACTACGATGGGCTTACGCGTGTCTGTGACTGGTGTCTTTCAGGAGTCTCGGGCCCCGCAACTTTAGTACAAGATGTACATCATGAGCAGACAGCGTGTATTTACTGTGGAAGCTACGACACCGTAGAGCAAGCGCCTAAATGGCGTTGGTTCAAATGTAATTCTTGTGGAGAAGTATTTAGGAGGATGTAAAATGACTGGTTATATTAAGATTACTGGTACCACTCGTAATGGGCATGAGGGTCTGGAAGTTCAGACCGATGTGCAGAATGTGTCCTACATGGACCTCATGCAGGTGCTGGATGCTCTGTGTAGAAGCTTTAAGGTTAGCCTCAGTGACCTGGAGTTGTTTGTAGCTCTGAAGAGCAGGGGCATTCTGGATAAGGCTACTACGGTTGAGACCATCCAGGACGAGCATAGTAAGGGGCCTGGCGTGGCCCCGTTTGAGCAACTGCTGAACATTATCCTGGGAGGTGACGATAAGTGAAAGTCGATGTATCTGAAATCAAAACGTTCAAAACATGTAAACGTCAGTGGCAGCTGAGCTCCCGTAACAAGTTTCACATGCGGCCTATCGTAACGCCTCCGCAGTTTGCACTGGGTACTATCTTTCATGAGTCCCTGGCTCAGCTGTATCTGGGTGTGCCGTATGAGAAAGTCATGGCGATGGTTCGTCGAGAGATGCAGACTGATAACGATGCAGCTTTGTTGGCTATGATTCCCGGGTACTATAAGAATGTGCTGCCCGGGGACCTGGACCGCTATCGTGTGCTGGACATTGAGCATCACTTTGAGATTGCTCCTAAGACCAGCGATGGTGAGTGCCTGTTTCCGTTGGAGCCGATGGTTGATAAAGCCACGGGTGAGGTGCAATACGATGCTAATGGCGACCCGCTGATGGTGTCCAGTTTGCTGGTGTGTGGCTCAATCGATATGATTGTGCTTGATGAAGCTCAGAATAAGATTTATGGTTTCGAGCACAAGACGTGTAAGAGCTTTCGTGACGAGTCCTATCTGTGGATGGACGAGCAGCCTCGTGTGTACACTTGGGCGTTGAAAGAGTACGTTGAGGAGTACAATGCAAAGCATGGTACGAATTGCGAGCTGGGCGGCGTGTACCTGAACGAGGTCAAAAAGCTGCTGCGCAACTTCCAGTATCAACGTACCCTGTGTACGTACACAGACGAGGATTTGGATAACTTCATGCGGTCTTTCTTTGAGGACTGCTTGAGCTGTAAGCACGCTGTTGACAACAACAGTTATGCGGCACCAAAGCCCAGCTATTTTAACTGTAACATGTGCAGCTTTAAGACTATCTGTACGACTTACATGTATGCCAATCTTGACAAGGCTGAAGTGCTGGACGAGTTCAAGGAGGAGTTCGTGGAGCGTACAGAGGATCACTTAGAGGAAAAAGCTGAAAGGAGTACTGACAATGTATGATAAGAGAATCTGTGAGATTCTGAAGGACCTTGGCGTTCCTGTACATCTGAAGGGATATGCATATCTTCGAGAGTCTGTAGGGATTGCTTTAGAGCACCCGGAATACATGGACAGTCTGGTGAAGAGGGTTTACAGTATTGTAGCCCAGCGTCTCAACTCAACTCCTTCTCGAGTTGAGCGGGCTATCAGACATGCTATAGAGTATACTTTCTCCAATACAGCTGTGGGTGTGCTTTATCACTACTTTGGGCATACTACACGCCTTAAGGATGGTAAGGTTACTAACAAGTGCTTTATCGCAACTATTGCTGATTACATCAAAATGGAGGTAAAATGATATGATGCTGAAAGATGTGTTCCCTGAGACCAATTTGGTCGAGTGCACCTTCTCTTGGAGAACTGCGAACACTGCGGGGTCTGGTTGGGACGAGTATGACCATGTTGACCCTACCAAGATGAAGCGGTATGTGTACCGACTGCCTGAGTATTTGGTGGGGCAGGTTAAGGTTGGCGACACTGTTGTGGTGCATTGTCAGACTGGCTACCAAGTTTGCGAGATCGTTACCATCAACGCTCTCAGTAGTTTTGACCCCAAGTCTATTGCGCCTGTTGTCGGCAAGGTGGATATGAGCAGCTACATTAGTGAGGTTGAGAAGAAGAAAGCTTTGGCTGCTATGAAGAAGCAGATCGACGCTGAAAAGAAGCGGCTGGAGTCTATGGTGACTTATGAGCTCATCGCTGAGAAGAATCCTGAGTTCAAGGCCATGCTGGAGCGATTCAAGTCTATGGGTGGGGAGTTTTAACTCTCCCCGCAACCTAAGTCAGTTGCAAAATTAGTGGGCACATTAAAAAGAACCGAAAATTTTTCTTTTAGTGCTCTTGATTTCTGCAGCAAAAGCCTTTATAATATAGATGTAGAAAGGAGGTGACTGAATGTCTGTACGAGTTGTACCTAAAAGGGATGGTCGCACCAGAGGTACTCTATAGACATTCAAGACCAATGAGATATGTTGACCTAAATGCACCTGATACTGACCCTGTATTCGCGCTCGTGTATGGTGCAAGTGGTACCGGTAAGACTCACTTGATGGGTACGCTGGGCGAGCTGGGTGAAGTGCTTATCATCGACATTGACCAGGGCATCAAGACTCTGCGTAACGCTCCGGACTTGCTGAGAGCTCACTACAACGATAACATCACGGTAGCCAGCTTTGACCAGTTCAGAGACCTCGACGAAGCTTACAAGCTGGTATACGCGAATGATCCGAAGTTGTGGTCTAAGAAGTTCGGGATTCCGGTTGAGAAACCTTTCGACTGGATTGCATGGGATACGTGGTCTGAGCTCCAGTGGTACATGATGGAGGAGTTGAGAAGCAAGGATGCTGAAATGCGAGGTAGTGGCCTCAATTTCCGAAAGGGTGTGCAGATACAACATTGGGGTCAACTCACTGACCTGAACAAGTTGGCAGTTCAGCAGCTTCGTTCTTGCAAAGTGAATCAAGTGTTCACGATGCAGGAGAAGCTGGACAAGGACGAGCTGAGTGGTCAAATCTATGGTGGTCCTGCTATTCACGGTAAGATGGTTCAAGAGATGCCGACTTACTTCGATATCGTGGTCCATACCTACACTGACCTGCAGGGTAACTACTGCGCAACTAACAAAGCAAAGGGTAAGTGGCCTGGTAAGACCAGACTTGGTGTTGGCCAGGAGTTTAAGAACCCGACTGCCAAACAGCTGTTCACAAAGTAACAGCTTACCACCTTCGGGTGGTAGGTTGAAGACGAGCACGACGATTTATTGACCCTGCGATGCCTCGGGGTGATTACCAGTTCGTGAGGCGCATTTATCGTCTTCAACCTACTGTCCGATGGACAGTGAAAATTGCATAGCCGGTACCAGATAACCCGGCAGAAAGGAGCTCGTTATGAGCACAAACAAAACTGGCCTTAGTGCCAAGCTTGAAACGAAGGGAGGTGCTGAGTGGCGAAGTTTCAAGATTCTGATGCGAAGTGTTCCGTGCCCTGTGGTTGCGTTGTTCTGTGTGTCAGTGGTTCTTATGAACCTTCTGGCAAACAAAGAGGTAACGACAGGGTGGAGTTGGCTGGTGCTTGACGGCGGATTCATGGTATCCTGGTTGAGCTTTCTGGTGATGGACATGGTAACCAAACGCTTTGGTGCTAAGGCATCCATTCAGGTGTCGGCCTTTGCAGCAATGTGCAACCTACTAGTAGCAGGTATCACACTCGTAGTTACTAGAGTGCCTGGTAATTGGGGTGCATTTTACGATTATGGTCTGCAGGAAGTGAATGCGGCTCTGAACAGCACATTTGGAGGAACCTGGTATGTGTTGATGGGGAGTACAATAGCATTTCTTACATCATCGGTGGTGAACGCTCTAATAAATGCAGCTATTGGCAGAGCATCAACTACCGACGGGTTTGCGAGCTTCGCATTGAGGTCTTACGTATCAACTATGATTGCGCAGTTTGTTGATAACTTTGTATTTGCTCTTATTGTGAGCCACGTATTCTTCGGCTGGTCTATGACGCAGGTAGTTGTGTGTTCCTTTACAGGGTGCGTTATTGAGCTGCTGTGCGAGGTAGTATTCAGTCCTATTGGTTACAGAGTGGCTAAGCAGTGGGAAGCAGAGCATGTGGGTAAAGAGTATTTGGAGGCGACAAAATGAGAGTAGTAGTTACTGGAGCAGCCCAGGGCATTGGTCGGGCTATTGCGAATGAGTTTTTGATGCACGGTCATAGAGTGTTCGGCATTGACCTGCAGGTCGGAACAATAGACCATCCTAAGTATACACACTACCTTGCTGATGTGTCTGATAATAGTCAGCTTCCGGACATCCCGGACGTAGACATTTTGGTCAACAATGCCGGTAGCTGGTCTCAGAATGTGGATAACATCAAGAACAATCTGGAGTCCGCTATCTTGTGCACTGAGAAGTATGCACTGCGTCCTGGCATTAAGTCTGTTGTCAACATTGTATCGGTGAGCGCTCATAATGGTGCGGAGTTTCCAAGGTACGCAGCATCTAAGGGCGGACTGCTTACCTATACCAAATGGACTGCACAGGAGATTGCTAAGTACGGAGCGATGTGCAACAGTGTATCCCCCGGTGGCGTGGTCACGCCCTCCAACAATCACATCGTCCGAAGTGAGGAGCTTTACAAGAGAGTGTGTGATGAGACCCTTCTTGGCAAGTGGGCTAATCCTGAAGAGATCGCAGAGTGGGTCTACTTCATGGCAGCTGTGAACCGAAGTGCGACAGCACAGGATATTGTCATCGACAACGGAGAGATGGCTAAGTTCAACTTCGTCTGGTAATACCAAAACTCTAAAGGGAGTCACTAACGGAGTATAAATAAGTAGGGTAACCGTGCAAACCGGGAGTATATAGAGCTATAGCCAAGCGGGTAAGGCACGAGACTTTGACTCTCGCATCGTTGGTTCGAGTCCAGCTAGCTCTGCCAGCTCGAAAGAGCAGAATTTATCATCCACCCGAGATGCAGTCGGTACAGGATGGCAACGATAATAGCCTAACCTGGGAAGGTACATTATGTTGAACCTCGATTTTTCCAGCGTCCCCTCTCGTGAGCCCCTCGAGGAAGGTGTCTACAACCTGCGTATCGCTAAGGTTGAAGAGACGACCAGCTCCACTGGCAACCCCATGCTGAAGGTTGAGTACGACGTGCTCGGCGTTGAAGGCAACCGTAAGCTGTGGGACAACTACGTTCTCATCGACAAGTGCCTGTGGAAGGTCAAGGAGCTGTTCGATGCCCTGGGCATTGACACTGCTGAGATCGTTGAGATGGATGTCTCTGAGCTGGTGGGCCTGGAAGTGCAGGCTAAGGTCATTCAGGAGACCTACAACGGCGACGTAATGAACCGCGTTAAGAAGGTCATGCCTATCTAAGACCTCGGTTCCAGCGACAGGGCGGCGGCTTAGGCACCGCCGCCCTAATTCTATTGGAGGAGGTTTACTTTGGCACTCATCTATGACGAATTTATAGCCTTCTCTCAGAGTTCGGGAGATCAGCTATACGCGTGCTGTCCTTTTCACCCTGACAAGACTCCATCGTTCACCGTAAATACGGAGACACGGGAATGGTTTTGTCATGGCTGTAACAAGGGTGGAGCTGAGAAAGAGTTCTTAGCTGAGTACTTTGATGTCGATATCAAGGTAGGTAAAGCTGCATTTGAGTATTGGGAGCGAAAGGGGTCATTACCATTCCCAACAGATGAAGCGGTTGAGAAGTATCATGGTAAGTTACTTCATAGCCCTAAGGATTTAGCTATCCTGGAAGGCTTTGGTATTACGATGGATACCATCAACGATCTCAAGCTTGGCTTGGATGATTTCCGAATCGTGTTCCCAATTAAGTCCAGACGAGGCTACTGGGTCAACCTAAGGCGGTATTTGCCGCCTCAGAGACGCTTAGCGGATTCTAAGGAGCCTAAGTGTCTCAACCTACGTGGACTTGGTCAGCGTCGTTATTATCCCTATGAAGCTTTCGATAAGAAAGAAGTAGTGGTGGTTGAAGGTGAAAAGGACTGTGTAGCAGCGAGGTCGCAAGGTCTTAATGCTGTGACAGGTACAGGCGGAAGTGCCATACCCGTTGAAGAGGTGGGTCTTTTCAAAGATAAAGATGTTGTACTTATGCTGGACTCTGATACCGTTGGTCAGAGGTCAGTGAGCACATATCTTCAACTTTTGAAGAGCTTAGCGTCTTCTATTCGTATTATTAAGCTGCCTCAGAAAGACTTCGTTGATTACTACACTGCATGTAAGACTACTGGTGAGACTTGCAACGTCTGGCAGTATGCAGTGGAGTACACCGAGTACGAGAGACAGAGGCAACTGGGAGAAGCTCAGGACGTGTCCTTAGTCCGCAGTGAGTTCACCGAGCATTTGAACACATGGATTAAGCTGCACGGCATGAGTGTAGTAGGTGTAGAACCTAAAATCTATACGGTGCCTACAAAGCTGAGATGTATCTGCAGGAATAGTAAATGTAACAAGCCCTGCCCTTTGGCCTTTTCAACCACCAACCCTGAGCTCGCTCAGGAAGTTGAGGTTGACCCTCGTCAACTTCTGCGGTTCATGGATTCCGCAGACTCTGCTCAGGACAATTACTTGCGCCAAGTATTTGGTTGTAAGTCTGTGTCTGCAGAGCCTACAGACTACATTAACTGTCAGAAGATTATATTCCAGGAGAGTGCAAGTTTTATTGACGGCCTTGAGGAAGCATCTTTTGAAAATCGATATGGCGTGTACATGTACACTGACTATCGTCTTTCCGCAACCCTCAAGTATGACTTTGAAGCTTGTCGTGTGACCAACCCTAGCACTCAACAGAACTATTATGTGATTAGAGATGCAGAGTGCGTCAACGTTGCAAAGCCTACGTTAGACACTTCGATGCTGCAGCACTTTAAGGAAGCTGGCGATAAGGCTAGTAGTGCCCAAGAGCTAATTGCTGGTTACTACAATGAGTGGTTAGCTGATTTAGGCATTGAAGGTAGACCGGATCTGTTTGGTGCTATTTTACTCACATACTGCTCTGTGACCGAGATTCCTTGGCAAGGTGGCATTATCAAGGGTTGGCTGGATACGATGTGCATTGGCGATACTCGTACTGGTAAGAGTCAAATGGCTCAGCGCTTTGTAAAAGCAATTGGTATGGGTGGTTATATCAATGGTGAGAATGCACGTCGGACTGGTGTTATCGGCGGTGTGCAGCGGTTCGGTGATAGCTGGGTGGTTACCTGGGGTGCTATTCCTATGAACGATAGAGGTCTGTTGATGATTGATGAAGCTTCCGGCTTGGAAGTTGACGACATCAAAGACTTATCCTCAACCCGTTCAAGTGGTGCGGTTACACTGAACAAGATTGTTAAGGGTGAGGCGAGAGCTCGGACCAGACTGTTGTGGTTTAGTAACCCGAGAAGTGGTCGTAACTTGTCTGATTTCTATTGGAAGGGCTTTGGTGCTTTCCAGGAGTTCATTCCGGTGATGGAAGACCAAGCTAGATTTGACTTGGTGCTGTCTGCGGCTCGAGAGGACATTGATGTGTTGAATGGCATTGATGTCGAGACTCATGTACATTTGGCACCTTGGCAGGCACTGTTTAGTTTGGCTTGGAGTATTCCGGTTGACGATATTCGGATTGCTAAGACCGTGAAACAGCAGGTACGCGATGTATCTAAAGCCTTGAACGACGAGCTCGGTGGCGGTTCATTGATCGTGGGTGTTGCAGTTCATGAGAAGTTATTGCGACTGTCTTGTGCATTCGCTGTAGCGTGCGGCTCATACGATATCTCAACTGGCTACTTAGAGGTGACAGAAAAGCATGTACGGTTTGCTAAGGAGTTCCTGGAGTGGACATTGAACAAGCCGTCGCTCGGATACGGTGACTACATCAGGGAGTTCAAGCGAGCTCAGGCTAAGCGAGCTGATAATATGAATTTTGTGAGAACGCTGATTGCAGTACATCCTGCCATCAAAGCATTGTTGACTGCTACGAGTTTCAAGGGCTACCAGTTTCAGGAGATTTTGGGCATTGATAAGAACGATAGTTCCAAGATTATGTCGGACTTGATCACTCGCGGTTTGCTGAGACCTGGTTCAGGTGCAAGTTATATTCCTGATAAACTGTTGATGGAAATTGCAAAACAAATGGATATTTAAGGAGGTAGGAATGAATATTGCAGTAGTTGAAAAGTGGCTGGACAGGTATCCTAAGCTGGAGTACTTTATGGATGCAGGTACAATTAGTCTGAAAATGGCTCGCGAGATCATTGATGTAGACAGATACTTCATGTATGACATGTTCAAAGAGTTCGTTACAGCAGGAGCTGTGACAGCTAGCGGCTCGAATGCCTGGAGAGCCACTAAAGAGTTGAAAGATTACCTGAAGCAGAGAAGGGAGCAAAACAAAAGTGGAGACTAAGGAAATTGAAGCCTATGTAGCTAAGCAGATTGAGCTGTCGCCTAAGCTGCGCTCTATGTTAGGCGCTAAGTACAATGAACAAAGCGGCAGGAACGAGTTCCCCGAACTGCAAAGCTTCGCGGTGATGGGTTTGAACGAGGAAGCTGGAGAAGTTGCGGGGCTGGCTTGTAGAGAATGCTATAAGACAATTGAAATGCCTCGGTATAGATGGCTAGAGGAGCTAGGCGATGTACTTTGGTATCTCACCGCCGCAACTATGGCTAAGGGCTTAACACTTGAAGAGCTGTGGCAATACAATGTTGAAAAATTGGAGGGTCGTTATGGCGAACTTAGAGAACGCGAAGGTTGATATGGTCAACCATCCCAAGCATTACACTTCAGGGAAGATTGAGGTCATTCGTATTATGGAAGACCAGCTGACCGATGAAGAGTATCGTGGATATATCAAGGGTCAGGTCATCAAGTACGTCACTCGTGAGCGGCACAAGAATGGGCTCGAGGATTTGAAAAAAGCTGCTTGGTATTTGAACCGTTTGATTCAGAAACTGGAAAGAGAGGCTCGTGCATGACTATTACGCTCATCAACCCCCCTACGGAGAAGGATTGGATGGAGGTTAAGCGTCGTGCACTCAAGACAGTTGGATTGACTCCCAAGAGTGTGCCTACACGTTTCTGGAAGCACGCAATTTTAGAGGCACGACACAGTCCAATTCGATATCTGCGCTGGTCTTTCCAGATCGAGAATATTCCGTACTGGGTAGCATGCGAACTTAGAACACATGTGCATGACATGCCTTATGTTGCGGATATGGGTGTGTATATTCGTAGTCAGCGGAACGATCGGCAAGACAAGTACGACCGTAATGCGCAGCGTCAGGACGCTCCCGTGAATATGATTATGGATATCAACGGTGAGCAGATTCAGATTTTGGCTAATAAGCGTTTGTGTATGCAGGCAACTCCAGAAGCCCGCGGCGTTGTGTCCGAAATGTGTGCCCAGGTCGTACAAGCTGAACCTGCGTACCGAGGACTTTTAGTACCCATGTGTGCCCACTGCGGTGGAGTTTGCCATGAGATTAACTCGTGTTCTCAGGGACCGAAAGAAGCGAAGGTGTAATCTTTGATTAAAACATTTCATGAAGCTCCTAAAAGTATCTTTAGGGCAGTACAGAGTATGACGGATGGTGATTATGCTCTGGTCAACCTCTTCGCAGAAGACGAAGAATACTATCAGATGTTCAAGGATGCAGTTCGTGAGGGCCGTGAGGTCATTCTGGACAACGGCGTGTTTGAGCTGGGCGAGGCTTGGAACGCTGATCAGTTTGCTGGTTGGGTTGATAGGCTGCAACCTACTTACTACATTGTACCTGACGTACTGGAGAAGGGCCAGGCTACTATCGAGAGCTTCTTCAACTTCATTGGGACGCATAAAGGTCTTCCTGGTAAGGTTCTTGGGGTAGTTCAAGGCGAAAACATGTATGAGTTTATCAGGTGCTACAAGGCGATTGAGCCTTATTGCGATAAGGTAGGCATTAGCTTTGACTGCTCCTGGTATCGTGACGATATGCAGAGCGGGAATAAGTGGGAGCAGCTTGCTGGTGGTAGGTTGAAGACTTTGATTCAGATGGACGAAGCGGGTATCATCAACCGTAGCAAGCCCCACCATCTGCTCGGTGTGTCGCTGCCTCAGGAAATGCAGCACTACAAGCTGTATGGTTGGAAATGGATTGATTCTGTTGACACCAGTAATCCTGTGGTACATGGTCTGAAGTACATCGTGTATAGTAGTGATGGTTTGCATGACAAAGAGACTCAAAAGCTGTACACGCTGATTAACGCTCAGGTTGACAGCGCTCAGCTAAATGCTATCGTACACAATATTAAACAGTTTAGGAGGTTCTGTAATGAAATGGTATAGTCTGTTTTCGCATACTGGGAGCGAGACCGAAGCTGTCCGATTTAGAACGGATGCAGATGTTGAGTTGGTCACAGCTATTACCAATAATGGTTCGTATCAAGGCTCCTTGCCCTGCATTAAGCTGCCCACAGGTCGAGACATTAATCAGTGGCTTATGACTCCTGGAAATGTAGAGCCTAATAGTCTTATAACACTGAATGGGTACATGCGAATACTGCCTGCAGAGGTCATTGATTACCTGCATGATCTGGGGTGCATGATACTGAATATACATCCCGCACCTATTCAACTGTATCCGGAGTTGCGTGGCGCGGACCCTCAAGAGAGGCTATACGAGGGCATACAGTCTGGTAGGTACGCATTCGTTGGTGTGGTAGTGCACTGGGTAGACACGGGAGTAGATACAGGAGATATTCTGTATTGGAATCTGGAGATTGCGGATACGAGTATGGATAAGGCGGACCTTTATAGTCACCTACACGATCTGGGCACAGATGCTTGGTTGCACGTTTTTGAGGAGGTTACAAATGGATAGAATCGTAAAGCTGCTTGCGCCTAATATGCCTGAGGACAGACATGTTAAGTGGACTCGAGATGTGATGTCTTGGTATCGAGTACTGCAGTCTACTAAGACACTGTTAGTTCCACCAATGAATGTACTGAAAACTAATATGAGAGAGCTTGAAAGGTTTTCTGAAGCTGTGCAGGCCTTTGCAGTTGCAGATCTTAATAGTGCAGAATATCGTTGGGGAGAGGGCGACCTCGTACTGGATGAAGTCACGGGCGCAACTCCTGAGAAGCTCTGTCAGGCGTTGAAGAGGCTGCCTGATTTGGCAAGGCAGTTCGATGGTTGGATTGCTTGTGATATTGAGACTCGTAGAGTTGAGTGGGAAGACAACATGCTGCTTTCCATTGGCTTTGCATATGGTCCTAGTCATTGCTTGGCCGTTTACGACATTCCGATCGTTGGTGCAAAGCATAGCGATTGCTGTGATGTTGAAGAGTGGGGTCTTCGTATCTGGAATTGCTTGGAGCGAGTCTTTGCTGAGCCTGACATCAAGTACATTTGGCACAATGGTAAGTTCGACTGTGGTCGATTAAAGTATTTATGCGACATTGATGCTCATGTTGATGAGGATACTATGCTGCAGCACTTTGCTTGTATCAACGAGAAGCAAGGTACTCACGGCTTGAAGGACCTTGGTCAACTTTATCTGCAGGCTCCTGCTTGGGACGATGAGCTGGATAGTATCAAGCGTGACTGGTGTAAGCAGCGCAAGGTTCCGTTGAAGGAGTTTATGTATGATTACATCCCGACGAAGACGCTGATTCCGTATATGCAGCGAGACTGTATCGCAACTTATCGTTTGCATGCACTATTTAATAAGTTAGCCAGACCTGGTTCTGAGTTCATCTACAAGCAGCTGTGCAGAGCGTCAACTGCCTATGGAGCTATTGAGCTCGCTGGTCAGCGGATTGACGTTGACTACCTCGAAGAACTCGAAGCAGAGCTGGATAAGCTGGTTGTGGAGTCTCAGAAGAGGCTGGATAGAGTATCTGGTAAGTATTGGAACCCGTTGCTGTACTCTGCAGCTACTGGTGCTAAGGTTAAACCTGACATGGCATTCAGTCCTAAGTCTCCTAAGCAGTTGAAGTGGATGCTCGGTGAAGTTATGGGTCATCCGGTTCCCGCAACCGATGCAACTACAATGCAGACGTTGATGGATGAAATCGACGCTATGGGCGAGGAGGCAGACCCTGATGCAAAAGAATTCATGGAGTCCATCTTGGATGTCAGAAAGTACAGCAAATATCTCGAAACATACGTACTGGGTATCCGAGACGTGCTTTGTCGCGATAACCGAGTTCGGTGTACCTTCAACCTTCACGGGACGGAGACAGGACGACTTAGTTCCAGCAACCCCAACATGCAGAACATTCCCCGCAACAAAATGATTAAGAACCTGATTGTGTCTTCTCCGGGCACTCGGTTCCTTCAATTGGACTACAGTCAAGCAGAACTGAGAGTGTTAGCAATGCTGTCTGGCGATCCTGCATTGATTGAGATCTATCGTAGTGGTAGGGATCTACATGATGCTGTTTGTGACATGATGTTTGGGGAAGGCTCACACAAGGATAAGGAATTACGTAACCTTGCCAAAACTATTAATTTCGGTAAGTAAGAGCTTAGCCGAAGTAAAACCTCCTCAAAACGGTTAGGGCTGAGATGCTGAGACCGTGCCCAGGTAATGACTGGTGTGTATCGACTCATAACAGATCGCTGAGGAGACTCAAATCAATCGAATCTGTTTATACGGGAGGTAATTAAGGTGGCAATGACTTCAAGCGTTAAAGGTACAAAGATTTGTCCAGACTGTGGTAAGCTGTTTGAGTACAGGTCGCCTAAGAAGCAGAGATGTGACTCTTGTGCTAAAGAGCGAGTGCGTAAACAAGCTCGAGCAGCTTATAGCCCGGATGGCTCTAAGATTGGATACAATCAGAAGGGTACGAATAACAATCACTGGGTTAATGGTACTGGATATTATCAGCAGTTTCGTGAGGATGCTTGCGAACGCTGCGGAGCTACAAAGTTTTTAGTCGTGCATCATCGAGATCATAATCATTACAACAGTGATCTCGAGAATCTCGAAACTCTGTGCAAGCGCTGTCATCAGTTGGAACACAGATGTTGGGAGAACCTTAAGAAAGGTATAGTCAGGTCTTCGGAGAACAAAGAATCCGAGGAGTAACCGATAGCTTACGGTCGCGGTGCTGGTTCAATTGCAACCAAGTTTAAGAAATCTATGCGTGAAGCTCAGGGTATTATTGACAAGTGGTTCGCACCTATGCCTAAAGTGAAGGAATTCATTAACAAGCGTCGTCGAATGGCGACGAGAGGTGAGCCGTGTGTTACCATTTTTGGTAGAGAGAGACACTTCGTTATCACGGATTCTGAGTTGAATCATATTCAGAACGAGTATATCAACACTCCTATTCAAGGTACGGCATCTGACTTCACAATGCTGTCTCTGTTGAACATCTACGACTACCTGCAGGAGAATTGGGCAGGCAAAGCTCGTATTGTTTCAACAGTTCATGACTCCATTATCATTGAGGTTGAGGACAAGCCTGAGTACCTTAAGGAGATTGGTAACAAGTGCATCAACATTATGGCAACCACGCCTCTGCAGTTTGTACCTGATTGTCCTGTGCCGTTTGTTGCGGATGCAGAGGTTGGGTACAAGTGGGGCGAGATGTACAAGCTGGATTTAGAAACAGGTTTAGCTAAGCCGAAGGATTGAGGTGACCTATTTGAGAATTTACTTGCAAGGCAAATACCTGCACGTACTGGACCAGGAAGAAGGTATCCGAAAGGACCTTCTCCTTGGGTGGAGACAAAAGAAGGGTGACCCGTGGATAGTTGCGGAGAACAACATCGTCAATCGAATCGTTCTTGGTCAACCCATCAACCTTCAGATGTCGCACTGCCCTGTACAGAATGCAGATGGGTTGATGCCGTTTCAAGTAACTGATTTGGACAAGATGCTTGGTCTGCAGCATTTCTTGAATGCTAATCCGATGGGTCTTGGTAAGACAGTTGAAACGATTCGATTCCTGCAGGAGCGTAAAGCTCGGAATGCTTTGATTGTGTGCCCAAAGATTATTCGGTATCAGTGGCAAAGCCAGCTGAAGACGTGGGGTAACTTTGAGGCCGAGATCTACGAGAGGCAACCTTACATTCCTGATGATGGTAGAATGTGGATTGTCAATTACGACAAGCTTCGCAATGAGAAGACTAGACTCAAGTTCAAAGGTTTTCAGTGGGACTACCTCATTTTGGATGAAGCTCACAAGATAAAGGGTCGTAACAGTACTCAGACTAAAGCAGTGAAAGAGCTGCCTGCAGCTCATAGAATTGCTTTAACGGGTACACCCATTTTGCGTTATGTTGATGACCTTTGGAGCATCCTGCATTTTCTGGACGAGACGTATTCCGGTATTAGCTACTGGGCATTCAGAGATTACTTCTGTGAGATGGAGCACACCGCTTGGGGCGATAATGTTGTGGGGTTGACTAAGAACTCTGCAAAGGTTGCAATCTTGCAGAAGTTGATGGATGCGGTGTCTATCCGTAACAGCGCTATTGAAGTTGCAAAGGGCAAGACCAGAGAGGTAGTTAGACTGCCTATGAGCAAGAAGCAACGAGAGCTGTACCGTAAAGAAAAAGATTTGGTCCTACAGGAGCTACCTGAGGACCTGACCATTGCAAACGGAGCTGTGCTAACGCTTAGGTTGATGCAGACAACCTCCTGGCCTGGCTTGTGGGTGCCTGGAGAACCTGGTCCCAAGTTCGAGTGGATACTTGAAACCTGTCTCAACAATCCCAAAGAGAAGTTTGTAGTGTTCTCAGTGTTTGAGAAGACTATCAGTGCTCTGGTTAATTATCTGAACGAGAATGGTGTTACAGCAACCAGTATCACAGGTAAGAACACATCCGAGCAGAACGAAATGTCCAAGCGGCTATTTGTTGATAAGAGCATTCAGGTACTAGCTGGTACGATTGGTGCTATGGGTCAAGGCTATGATGAACTTCAGAGGGTATGTAGGTTGATGGTATTCGTTGACCGAGACTGGTCTCCGGAGATTATGAATCAGGCTGAAGACCGTCTACATCGAATGGGCCAGGACAATCCCGTCAACATCTACTACTTGGAGTGCCAGGGGTCTTTTGACCAGCATGTGGGTCGGGTCAACCGTAACAAGGCGAACGACATTAGGGAGGCGTTGAACGATGCGGAGTAAAATGCGGCAAATAAATTTGAACAAGCAGAAGTGGATGGTAAAAATAGTTGACTCACATCACGAGGGCCTTGTAGTAGGCACCGACGTGTGTAGAGGCTGTACTTGGAGTGGCAAGCAGATTATCTACCTTTCTAACGAGCTGGATGAGTCCGCTGTACTGAGAGTAATTATACATGAGCTGGTGCATGCTACATTAGCAGCAACCCAGATGAGCATTCCCGAAACCTTTAATGAAGAGCAAGTGGCTAACTTCTTTGCTTTATATGGTGTTCAAATCATTGGTGTTGCAAATGAACTTGAAGGGTGGGCTTTACGTGACGGTGACTAAATGTGATTGGTGTGGTAAGACGTTTATTTCAGGGTACTCAATGCTGGTACGTCCGGTGTCCCATTCCAGGTTCCCAGAAGCTAATGTAGCAACCAATCAGAACTTTCCTATGTTGATGGACCAATATGATGTATGCGGAGAATGTATGCGTAAGTTACTGGAGGCCAGAGTTGATGAAAAGCATTCTAGTGTTTGACCCCGGCGACCATACTGGTTGGGTATTCCGAGATGCAAACGGTAGAGTAGTTGGAGGAACCTGTGGCAAGAGTCACGCTCAGGTTGCGGAGCGTATCAACGTACTACAACCTGACATATGTGTCTTTGAGCGTTTCAACCTCTACCCTCAAATGGCTAAATCGTTAGCATGGAATAGCTTTTACCCCTGTGAGGTGATTGGAGTAATTCGGTACTTGTGTGCTCAAAAGAACATTCCAATTGTTGAGCAGGCTCCGAGTATCAAAAAGTACTTTGGTGGTTTTCAGGATGACTGGATTAAGTTGAAGGAGATGTGCGACCCCAAAGAAGTAACAGAACATACTAAGGACGCGTATCAACATCTAAAGTACTTTGAGCGCAACGGGGAGAGGAAATTCAAATAGGAAAAGAGCTCGGAGCTAATGCTCCGAGCTCTTTTTATCGTGCTATCAAGCGAGAAAGTATTTCTCAACTTTCAGCGGCTTAGCATCGGGGTCTTCAATGAAGTCCTTTGCGAGGTTGAAGTAGAATTCAGCATCGTTTTGGAGACCAAAGACCTTAGCGGTGTCGTAGTAGTCATTGTATACCATGTTAAGCACCAGATACCAGTTGACCCAGTTATCCGTAACCCCATGACCTTGCACGAACTCCTTAGTCTGGTTGAAGGACCAGTACTGACCTCTGGGGCTCATACGTCTTACAATGTCTTCAGCTTCATCTTTGGGAATACGATAAGCAAGGCACTCAAGCTCGTCAATGATGTGGTCATACAGCTCCGGATACTTTTTGCAGAGCATGTCTACGAAGTCGTCCATGATAGCCCACGACTCTTCGGAGAAGCCTTTGTCTATTGCTTTGCGTACGAGCTCTCTGTACTTACTCATATCAGCTCTCCCTGGTGACCACAATGTTGGCATCCTGGATGTTGATGGCGCCCGCGCCAGTGTTGCGCACGCTCAGCGTAGAGGTTGCGCAACACGGATATACGCGGACAAGCACATCCGTCGCAACATTACCCGGAACCGCTACTGCAGCAGGGGTGTAAAGCATGTCGCTACCGGGAATAGCTTCACCATCCTGGATAATGGACACACTGGTCTGCTGAACGGTGCCGCCAGTAGGAATGCTGACATTACCGCTGAAAGAGACTCTGTACACACCGTGACTCAGCAGGATAATCCGACTGGAACCTGCTTCGTGACGAGTTGCACAACCTGTTCTCAGACGAGTGCTTGCAAACAGCACAGGGCTGTTCGCTTCAACAGTCTGCACAGGAACATTCACAGCATCAACCATGGTGTACCTCCTTATGCGCAGTTACAACCGTTGTTACAGCCGCAACCGAAGCCGTTCTGTGCCGTGTACGGGCTGCAGGTAATGTACGCGGGCTGCGGGAAGGGACGCAGCGTGCCGATAAGAGTGGCGTTCTGGGCCTGCTGAGACAGATGGAAGTTAGCGGTCTGCAGCTCCTGGTCCTTAGCCGTGAGACGGTCACGCAGTTCCTGCATGGTGTTGCTGTTGATGAGGGACCGAGTGGCCTCGCCATCAGCACGAATCGCGTTCACAACCTCGCAGGTGTTCTTGTAGTTCTCAGCACGTACTGCATCAATGTTGCGATTGGTCTCGCAGCAGCAGTTCTGAGCAGCGTAACGGTTTTCAGCAATCTGGGTGCCCAGAGAGTTGAAGCCGTTCAGCATGGTAGTGTTCTGGGCATAGAAGCCGTCGCACAGACCGCTCTGGATACCACGGACGCCGTTCTGCAGGTCATTGAAGTTGAAGTCCTGGCACAGATCCGCACGAGTCAGAGCACCATCGTTGCGGTTGCCCCAACCATTACCGCCGAAGCCAAACATGAACAGGAAGAGTACGACAATCCAGAACCAGCCGCCCTGACCGTCGAAACCATCGTTGTTGTGGTCGGTAGCTGCACGGATGTCAGCAAGAGAATAGTTATCCATAATAAACTCCTCTCAAAAATATTTATTAACACCTGCGTTGCGCACCACAGGAGTCAACCTACCGCAAGAGACCTTGAATCTGTTGCGCCATATTCATGGCTTGTTGTAGTTGCTGATTGGACCGCATGCCTTGGCGGACCATATTCATGACTTGCTGCTTAGGGTTGCCTCTGAATGTATTTTTGAACTGATTAAACTGCTGAATCATCTGAGGGGACAGCATGCTGTTACCAGGCATCTGTTGAGAAGATGCGCCACTATTGTTTCCGAGAATACTGTTAGCCATTGTTGGCACCTCCTAGCTCTTTAAGTAGTAAGTCGAGCTTATTGTTGAGACTGTCAAACTGCTCACGTGTAACGAAGTCCGCGGACGTAAGCGGCTTTTCATTTTCAATCTTATGAAACTCATAGGTTGTGATCGTGTACTTCCCCATGCCATCAACTGCTTTGACGTAGAAGACGTCCCGATTATTGTCCATAAGAATTTCAGAGTTATTGAAGAGTACGGGGTACGACTTTGCTTCCTCAAAACTATTGACTGAAATAATCATATGCTCAACCCCTTTCTTTATCTATATTATAGTATAAAAATAGCAGGGTAACCCTTGAGTTACCCTGCTATTTTCCTTAAAGTATCCTTAAAATTTTATTTTTAATGGATCTAATACGGCCTTCTACAGTGCTAATACTGTAGTACTTATCATGTAGTACTGCTAGTTCTTGTGAGATTTTGACGATACTAAAACCTCTAGAACGCATTCGGAAAATCTCAATTTCCTCATCAGTAAATCCAGCTTCTCGCTCAAAGAACTCTCTTTCGCGGGTACTGAACTGGAGATTACACTTTGCGCCTTTTACGCCGAGCCGTTCCTTTAGATTTTCCATTCTTTTTAGTCCTGGTTCTGACTCTGGTTATTCTGGCCATAAGAATCGAGCACCTCCATAATCTCTTGAGGAGAAAGATCTGCAGCAATGACGTTGCCTTCGCTGTCCACAAGTGTGTACACACCTGTAGCGGAGACTGAGGAAGAGAAGTCGTACTGATTCAAGTACCATAGAAACCCGGCTATAGTCATTAGAATAGCTACTAGACAGCCGCAAATAACTTTAGTTAAGTTTCGTACGAGTTTGTCCTTGCGCGTATTCTCCTCTTTAAGCTCAGAAAGCAGACTAGAGACGATAAAATCCTGATCAAACACGTCATCCATGCTTTAGCGCACCTCCCGACGAGGCCCCCGGGACAGTTGCGTTAACAGATTGGCACGTTGGGACAGGCGTTCGTCAGAACCCATAGAGTTCCAGACTTGACCCAAGGTTCTAAAGTTGATGGAAGTATCGAAGCCTACGTAATGATCCCGCATCACAGCTAAGTTGACCAGGAACCTGTCTACCGCTTTAGGAGCGTCAACCTCTTCGCGGGACATGTACGCTCGAATGGCATCAATGTATTGTGTAATATTCATCTGTTACTCCTTTCTACCGTCTTGGTAACTGTTCAACCCGGTGCATCTCTCCGTCTAGGAACCCGTTGCCTTTGAGAGATGTGTGGTACACATCATGCATTTTGACAAGGTCTTCGTACTCATCATGAGTGACATAGCCTCGTTCTATATACTTCAGGCATACATGTTTGATACGATCATACAGCAGAATACGCACACCGGCCTCCAAGCCTGATTCCTTTTTTTGTTTGGTTGAGGCTAGGTTGAAAAGGCCTGAAATGAGAGCGGCAAGCGCGCTGCTGCCCAAAACACAGAGAATCAGCTCCATTAAGCTTCAACCTCTACTACGAATGCGGACAGTCCCATCCCCTTCAGCTTGTCAACGTACCGATATGCGTTACCCTTGTCGCGAAAAGCTCCGACTTGAACTCGGTACAGCTTGCTCTTTGCAGGAGCGGGTTGAGAAGGGGGAGGTACAGGTACGCTTTTATACGGGATACTCAGGTAGTCACAGATACCATGTGCAATGGCTTCACCGATGTCTTTGACATGCTCTACAATCCACTTCGCGCTGGTAGGATTGTCGTGAAACTCGCACTCGCAGTATGCTGTAGGTGCTGCCGGCACTCTCACTTCAAACAACCGAGAGTTGACGGTTACATTTTCGGAAGTGCCAGGCGTAATAGGCGCCAGTCGGTCATAAATAGCCTTACAGGCATAATAACCTTTACCGGGGATGCTGTAGCAAAACAGCCTGGTACCAGAAACCTTGCCGTTAAAGGCGTTGGTGTGGACGCAGACGTGGAGATCTGCCTTGAAGTTGTTGGATTCTGCACAGCGTTGCGCCATAGTAGAACCCAGCTTTGCGACCATAACGTTGACACCGCAACGCTTCAGAGCTGCTGCGAGAGAGTCAGCAATCTTTTGACACTGTTCGTGCTCATTGGTGTTACCATAGGCATAGCGGTTTTCTGTCTGGTCACTCGGGGAAATATAAATGTTAGCCATGATTAGTCCTCCTTAGTCAGTTGTTTCACAATCTGGTTAGCACCAGTTGCGGCCAGACCGGATACGATGCCCACAGCAGCAGCACTGATGGGGTCAGCTGCGGGAAAGTCAGGAATAGGAGCCCAGTACAGACTCACAACTCCAAGGACAGCCCCGGTCAGGCCGCAGATGATGGGGATCCACTTGTTGTTCAGATTGGTGGCCTTAACCACCAGGCCTACAATGTAGGCAATCACCGTAATAGCCGCAACCGCAGCAATGCCAAAGTTTTCCATAATATTACCTCCAAAAATTTATTATTGAACAGCTTTAGCTGGTTCAACCTATTTCCATTTACCTACAGCATGAACACCCACAGTTATGTTTATACCAGCTTTCTCATTAGCTCTAGTGTAGAACCAATACGGAGTTGCAGTAGCACTAGCATTCTTGCCAGAGATTTCTAGGGATAAAATTGCACCTTGTGGGGCATTCTGAACCTGAATTGTACATACGGGGGGAGAGCTGAAAAGCCCTGAGGGGTAGGTCAATCCTCCCATACGTGTACTTTCAAACAGGTTGGCCCAAGGAGTGCTTATAGAGACATTGTTGTCTGTATGTAGACACCAACACTCAGCTATCCCACTGCTCCATTTTCGATAGATCCAGTCTCCAGATACACTCTGTGCAACAATATAGTCTACATCTATATTTGCTATCTTCAACTTTTTAGCGATTTGAACTTCGACGTTGAATCTGAAGTCGTGCTTACTCCAGTCGAACACAGGAGTGGTTTTACTTTTTACCTCATTGGACACCACCGTAGAAAGTTTGTCAAGTACTCTAACTTGGAAGATATAAGTATTCGTGTACACCAGATTGGCTATTTCGATAGAAGCACTATACTTATTCGACTCAACAGACACGCCAGTGTTTACTTCGATCCAATCGCTGTATGTTCCAGAGTCCTGCTTATATCTGTACTGTACAGACAGTGTGTTGGTAACTTGACCAAAACTGCCGTTGAAGAAATTGCCCTGCACATCTAGAATAGCTTTACCCGAAGCGCTTCCTACAGGAGTGACCTGCATCACGCAAGTTACAGGCATGTAGTTTACTAACAGTAGAGTAGTATTGATACTTCTCTTGAAGCCACGACTGTCAGTAACCGTAGTGCTAAAGCTACCACTAGTTACACCATTTAGGGTACCAGAAGCTGTATTGATGAATTTACCATCTCCGCAAAGAGTCTTATAGCTTGCAATAGTTGCGGAGTTCTTAGCAGTCCCGGCACTAGATATACGAACATTGCTGTACCCTGCTACAATTACGCTAGCGTTACCAGTTAACGCTTTAGTTGTAGCATTTGTGTCTACAACTTGAACTGTCAGATCAGGGCTACATTGGCTTTCCAGCGCATAAGCTGTAAACTCAGTGCTTTGAGTGGTTCCAATTTGCGTAGCTCCAGAGTAGGTTTTACAGTAAATGGTACCCTTACCAGATTTGGCGTTTGGAATTTGAGCATAGAAATTTGTAGGAATGGTCCAGTCAGCGTAGCTGCTAGCTTTGAGGTTAGATACAATAGTACCTGAAAGGTCTCCAAACGCGTACGTCAAGGTGTGAGTAAAGTCCTTAGAGTACCGAGTTAGGTTGATGGTGACTTTTTCGCCAATGTTTCCACTGCCGCCAGACACCTTAGAAGCTCTAGGGATTGTAGTGAGTGTAAGAGCTGCTTTTTTTGTAATTGTGCCTGCACTAATGCCCGTTGCAATTTGAGTCTCAACTCGGACACTGCCAGTACCATCCGAATTGTGCACTACCGTAATAGTTTTATCCAGAATAGTTATTGTTTGACGTAGGGGTAGCGTCGTGGTGGTTGCAAATTTTTGCCCTACCCCGGAGTTCTCAGCAACCCAATAATACGCATTTAGGGTGTAGTTACTGTATGAGTCGTCTGTTTGCGTTGATGTCCACAAGATACGAACTTTAGATGAGTTGGTCGCAACATCATACGAAAGTTCGGTTAAAGTTAGATTCTGTGATACCGCCATGTAAGCCTCCTCTCATCAACCTATCCAGAAGCAAGCGGTACGATCCGTACCGTAGTCCTCAAATCGACTGCGAGATCCCATAATTAGGTATTGTCGTGCAGTAAGGTTGATAGCATCAACCCCTTGGTCATTTGCAGTTAAAACAGCTTCTGCTGTCTCACTGGTTTTTCTACTAACAACCATACCATTTTCGTTCACATTGGTTGAGGTACTGGCCCCAGTTTTATCTATAGTCAGACCCTCAGAATTAAACTTAAAGCCAGTCTGAGTATCGACTTGAGTCACTCCATCGGACAATGCTTGGTCTATTGCAATTGTAACTTCTTCAGAAGTGACAGCTAAGTCTAGTTTGGATCGCAGCACTTCCATGTCTTTAGAAGTACTATCCTGACGCGCAGATAAATCTGCGTACTTAGTATCAGAATCCGCTTGGATGTCTTGCAGAGCAGTTGCGACGTTGGTTGCGCCAATCCGGATATCACTAGCCTTCATACGCAAGATACCATTATCTAGGTCTAAGTAGAAGGTCTCGCCACCATCTCTACTCTGCAAAATTCCAGTGCGTACCATATTAGCAGTAATTATGTCTGCAACAACAGAATCGTCAACTGTCCAAGAGCTAGTATATGGTCCAGCTAAGCCCGTGTGAGATACGCCGATGCCATTCAATGTGAATGCCCAAACAGTCGTTGTTTCAGAATCTTCTGGCGTACTCATCATGTAGTAGCCCTTAACCTGCCCGGTTGTATCGTACTCTACATGCGGGTAAAATCCCAACGCACTGGTGATGAGATTGGTCTGGTTGAGGATAGTTTGTTGCATTCCGGAAAGACCTAAATTCAAATCTTTCTTGATACTCGTAGATATCTCTGAAACTCTCTTAGCTGCAGCACTGAGCTGTTTAGTCTGCTCAGGCGTTTTGCCTTTAGCTTCCAGCGAAGAGTTGCCTCGAAAAGTGAATGAATGCACCATAATAGGTGATACTACGGTAAGTGTGTCACTAAGTACATGCGTAATGACATCTCCGGCTTGCCACGACGGGTCCCCAATGTACTTAATTTTATAAGGCCGATACGTTAATGCTGAAAGTTGTTGTAGCAAAGTACTAGCTAAAGTCCCAGCCAGTTCAGATGTCTGTACAAATGGGTTAGTATCAAAATCCATTCTGTAGTCATCTGTGCCTACAACATATTCATTACCACTGCTATCTACTAAAGATACACCCGTAATAGATACTACGTAGTCTTCATACGACGCACCCAACATTCGGGTTGCAGGTTGCACAGTTGCACCTGATTCAGCGTACCAGAAAGATTCTAGCTCCCCATTACGATTGAATCGTATATTTTTACCAAGGAGGACACCAACATAGCCCAGTAGGTCACGACACGTGTAATCCTTAAGCTCGAATTCGTTGACTGTTAAGTTTAAGGTCTGTAGTTCAGTTTTAAGAGCGGCTGCAACAGAAAAACTACAAAATGTTGCGAAAGAGGTAACCATTGCGTATAGGTTGATGGGGAATGCAATGCCTACAGTCGCGGCGCCACGGTTGGCCCGATACATGTTGTCCAAGGTCTTCAGCGGAATTGTAGCAGTCTTCTTGCCACAGGAAGTGACATTAAACGTGCCTAACGGTACCCACTCAATTACAGGTTCACCAGTAGCAGTAGTGTTTCCTGCGATTGACTTACCTGCGATGGCCTGACCTGCAATCGCAGGAGTGACAGACGCCGTCTCCAGACCAACTCGACAGGTAATTACGGCGTCGCTGAAATCATAGGCACTGTATTTTCGAGTTCGGTTGAGGATTGCAAAGTCTAAACTATTGGCATACGTTGAGCCTATCTGTAGATTGCTCGTACAGGTTGATGCTTCCTGGTATTTGAATGAACCTAACACGATATCGGCTTCAGTTAGGTTGAGCACTACGCCATCCTGTAGAGTAATTCGAATGTCCAAATGCCAGGTTCGAGTAGGCTGTACTATAGCTTGCTTGTATGCAGCGGTGGTTGGATACATGTTACACCTCCACTAAGCTAAACGACAAGTCCCACATGGCATCCGAGATGGCCTCCTCGCCTGTATAGACCCTGAGAGTTGCGTTACGATCGCTACAATACATAGTACTGGTTACGTAAGAGCAACTCTCAAGGTCAAACGCTTTGACACTTAAAGTTGCGGGTTTTAGAGCTTGCAGAATCTGGGAAGCTTTAGCACTTGTTACGGTAAATCCGAGTTCAAGCTTCTTTACACTACCTCTAATTCTGTTGATGTACAAAACGCCAGTCTCCGATCTAGTGCTGTCAGAGCTATGTAGATCAGAGAATATAGGATTGTACTTGATCGGGCGAGGTAACACTTGATTGTCAATATAAACCATAGGTGTATAAGCCATTCTAGTTACCTCCATTCGTCTTGATATCCCGCTGCGTAATCGCATCTTCAATGTAGTCGTCCAGCTCTTCGTTGCCGATGTACACATGCACGTGAATAGGTTGCGGGGCTCTATCCGGGCTGGTCGAATTTCTGTTTACTGCGTTTGCAACTGTCTCAGCAAACTCACGCATCTGCGGGCTGTTGTCTAGAGGAATTACAGCTTCGTCTCTGCCGGCCTCACCAATCATGGTTAGCGTGGGATCTGTAACGACGCCACCCTTAGCTAAATACGGGATTCTTGCAGGAGCTGTGGGCATTGTCCAGCCCCAACTTTTACCAATAAGCTTACCTGCAGCTTTAGCTACACTACCTAACGCATTTCCGATATCTCGAATTACAGGCCAAATTACTGCAACCAGGTTGTTAATAGCAGAAATAATCATATTGATAGCGCCCTTAGCAATACTTCCCAGTACTCCAAAAATACCAGAGAAAATAGACTTTACGCCGTTCCACGCCTTACTCCAGTTGCCGGTGAACACACCTACAATGAAATCAAGAACACCACGTAGTACTGTTATAAAGTTAGTTATGACGTCCATGATAGCACCGAACACCTGACTGAACCCGGTAAGCACGGTGCCCAGAACCGAAGCAATCCAAGGTCCAAAGGTGTTTATAAACCACTGCAGTAGGGGAGCTAATACGTCATTCCAGAGACCTAATACCAGAGACACAATTTCGGACACTAGCGGTAAAAAGTGATTAGTCCAGATATCTGAAAACGCTTTCCAAACAGTGTCTAGCAAGGGTTTCAGAAAGTTGTTCCAAAAGCTGGATACAGTCCCTTTAATATTGTCCCATGCCTCTTTGACCTTCTTCTGTAGTTCCTCACTGTTCTTGATAACAGTAACAATAGCTACAGAAAGCAGAGCTACAACTGCAATGATAGCTATAGTCGTGCCACTTAAACCGCCTAAGAACGATAAGGCCTTGCTGAATAGGCTGATACCTTTAGTAATTGCAACAACAGTTTTGCCTATAGCACTCAGAGCGGTGCCAACAGCAGACACAACTGGGGCAGCTACTGCAAGTGCAGCAATCGCGGTGCCTAGTCCCAGAAGAATCGCTACTAAAGTTGAAAGAGCATCAGAGTGCTGATCAATCCAGTCACTAAAGTTATTCAAATTATCTGACAGATTACCAATCCATTCAGACACGGTATCATCATTGATAAACTTAGATATAAAGTTTGTAAATTTTTTCTTACCTTCATCAAAGACATCTCCCAAAGAGCTAAACACACCTTTGAAAGCTTCAACAATGCTAGACCAGTTGTCAAATGCTGCCTGGATGGTTTTAGTCCATTTCGGAAATCTATTGATGAGATTATCTTCGAACTGTTGCGGGTCCCATTTAATAATTTGACCAACGTCAACAGTGAAGCCAAAAAACTTTAGAATCGAGTCTCGTACATCATTAGCCTTCATTCGAACATCTTCGAATTGTAGTCCCATCTTGTCTATAGCATCAGCAATTGCAGGATCTAAGACATCTCCGCCAAGACCCCCGACACCAGAACTCTCGCTGTCGCTGGTTTGGTCCTGAAGAATATTCAACTCATCAAATGGGGCTAATAAGCTTTTTAGTTTCTTGGTAGTGCCTGAAGCAGCGTCGCCAATGCCACCGATGGCATCAGCTGCGCTATCAGCACTACCTGTATTGAAATCAATCTCGGTAGTAAAATCAGTAAGCAGGTTCAACGTCTGTGCTATAAAGGTAAGCACAGTACGCAGCGCCATTATAAACCCGTTAACGTACTGAATACATGTCCGAATAGGCGCAACGAAAAAGTCACCGATTGCTCGACCGAGTTGTGTAAGCTGCTCTTTTAGAATTCGTAACTGGTTTGCGGGGGTTTCAATAGTTCTAGCAAAGTCCCCGGAAGCGTTAGAAGCTTGCCTCATCATAGTAATGAAACGTAAGCCGATTCTGTTTGCTTCCGACATGGACTCAACCTGTTGAGTAAGCCCCAATTCAGCTGCTGTAGTCTGCAGCGTTACAGCACGAATATCAAAACCGTATTTCGTAACGGCTCGAGACATACCTTGCAAACCGGAAGATAGGTTCTCAAATACCGTTTCGATGTCTATATTATACAACGAAGAAATATCGTTAGTAGCTTTAGTAAGCGCCAACGACATTTTAGACGCGGACTTAGACGGCATGTCAATAGCTGCAGCAAGTTGATAAAAGTTACCAGCATGCCGTACAAGACTACTGGGGTCCATACCGTATAGCTCTTGCATAGTGTTTACAAAAGCTTTGCCTTCGTCTAACGCATCTCCCATAGCTACTGAGAACAAATTCATGTTTTCAGTGTATGCAATGCTTTGCTTTACTGAGTCTCCTAGTACCTTACCAAGAGACACGCCTGAGAATAGTTGGATAGCACGTAAAGCTCTATGTGCAGAACCTGCAAAGTCAGTAAACTGGCGAGCGCTGTCCTTTAGTCTAGAGCCAACCTTAGACAATCCCTCCCCACAAGTTCGAAGGGAGTTATTTAGTGTTGAGAAGACTTTAACTGTTTTAGAGCCAGCAAGCTTAAGCTTGTCTAGAATCGTAGCAAACTTACTGCCATGACTCTCAGCATCACCAGTCTCCGTAGAAGTTCTACGGAATGCAGCCGCGCACGAATTAAGCAATGCAGGTAGCCTACCGAAGGCTGTTGCGGCCTTAGCTGCAAAGGTCTGAAGTTTTTTAGTTAGGGTTGGACTGACCATAAGTCCAAAAACTGTAAGTTGAGTCAGAATCGGACTAAACGCATTCTGCAGAGGCTGCTTTATACCCTCAAAAGCTTGAGATATTTTTTGAGTAGCCTTTTGGAAAATATCCATTTTAGCTTGGGAAGTCTGAACAGTCTGCGTAACAACCTGCTCAACTTGTTTAGTCTTGCCAGACACCTTATCAGAAGCCTTCAGCCAGGCTTTCTCAAAGGCCTTAGCAGATGCCTCAGCACTCTTAGCTTTAGACGCAACACCAGTAAGTGCCTCTATTTGCTGCTGCAACTTACTAGGGTCGTACTTAGTATCGGTAGTTTTAGCATTCTGAGAAGCCAAGTACTTATCAGCAGCTTTTTGCGCTGCTTCATTCTGCTGACGCATTCTCTCAACAGCTTTAGAAGTCTTGTCAGAAGCATCTAACCAAGCTTTTTGGAATACTTTAGCAGAAGCTGCAGCACTTTTAGCTTTATTGGTAACACCAGTCAATGCGTCTACTTGTTGTTGAAGCATGTTAAGTGCTTTAGTAGTCCCAGAAGCAAGACTACTAATATCTAACTCGTATCTATATTTCAAATTCTCGTTATTTGGCATTTAACATACCTCCTTGGATCAACCTACGATTGAACTCCTCTTGCTGCTTCAGGAAAGACTCAACATCAACCTCGTCTGTATGCTTCTGTTGCGGGTTCTTATGAGCTTTAATGAGTTTATTCAGAACAACCTCAAGAGGCTTTGGTCTTTTAGATTGGAAGTAACCTGCCCAATACCCAACATGTGCTGCTAAGAGTTGATAGTCAAACATATGCTCCCCGTAGCCCTCAATATAAGCATTAAACACATCAATACTCATATCAAGAACTTCATCAGGCTTTAGACCACACTGAGCACCTGTTTTGAACAGCTCCAGCCATGTTGGGGCAGTCAGTTTCCCTGAGAGTCTGTGTCAGCAATTTGAGCAGGCTCGTCGGCTGTATGCACACCAGTAATGCCCTCAATCACATTCTTGAGCTGCTCCATCATTTGCTCCAGAGTATAGTTGTCCAGGTAGTAGTCCAGGAAAATCTGCCGAGTAACAAATCGAGCCTGCTCGGGATTAGCACACTCAAATGCAGCGTACAGAATACCGATCTGGTCCTCCAGAGTCATATTACCGATATTCTGAAATACCTCAGTGTACGGCTTATGGTTGTGCTGACCCTGCACCTTATACGCAACACGCAGCGTAGTGGCCAGAGAATACTCGGTACCGTTAAACATAATAGTCATATACATAGTTCTCCTTTACAATTTTGTAGTTGCGGGGGCTTACGCCCCCGCATTGGTTGAGGCTCAGCTCGAGGGCAGCGTCAGAGTCGTTGCGCCGGAGCCGGCAATCTCGGAGGACAGAGAAATCTTATCGTCCGGAGATGCGCTGATGTTGAAACTGGATACGTAACCGGTACCCGTGAAATACGTAGTCGTATTCAGATAAATACCGATCGTGAGGGGATCGCCGCTCTCAAAAGCATCATACAGTTCCTTCTGAGTACCACCAGTCGCCAGAGCAACCGTACCATCGATCGAGATAGACCAGTCCTTAATAGCAGGAACTTTCTCCTTATAGGACATACCAAAGGCCAGAATTTCGATAATGTCCTTTTCCAGAGTCAGGTCCACGCCCGAGACGTACGCCAGCGTTTTAGCACTAGCACTCTCGCCGATCTTAAGTTCAGCTGTAAGACCGGTAAAGGGCTTTTCAGCAGCCATTTATATCACTCCTTTACTTGAAACTTAAATGTAATTTGAAACTCGTGTAGTTTTGTACTTCCTCGTCCCAGATAGACAGGAGTCCCCACTAGCAGCACACTAAGAAGAGTATCATCATGATACCTATGCAGTACCTTGCAGATGGCCTGTACCCATTGCTCAGCAGTCGCATACGAACTATGCCGAACTATAATCCGCAACAACGGAGCATATAAAGTGCTATAAGTAGCGAAGTACTCGGTATTATCGTACCCATCGTGCTCAATCAAAGCTACCGCATTATCTGCGGTACTGGGCAGGTCTCCAATATACTTTGGCAACGTCTCAGGTAAAAGATCAAAAACTCTTTCAGCTAACATCTTACACCTTCAACTTTCTAGCTATGCGTCGTTTCATATTGCGAATCTCTTGATTCCAGGGATCTCGAATGTAGTGTGCCTTACCCTTAACAGGGTGTTGATAAGACGTTTTCTCATGTTGAATAGCAGCGTAGTCATAAGTACCAGCGGTTGCAGATGCACCTGCAACTAGCACAGCTTTTTTACCGCTACCTGTGACTTTAGCATAGACAGACCGCTCAAGTTTACCCGTCTTGTACGGCGTCTGAGCTACCATTTTTGGATACATTTGCTCCGCGGCTCTTTCCAGCTCATGCATAGGCACAGTGTCGAGAGTCTTTAGGTATTGCCGTAATCGCTTTTGAGCGTTGACAAAACTTTTGAGCTTTTCAGTACTAGGCATAGAACTCATACCCCTCAACAGCACCTTGAGCATTAACGTACTCATTAACTAGCAAAATAACTCTACCATCCACACGGTCATCAACTCGTATAGGTTGAGACTCGTCCGTATAGTATGCGGTTGTTTGCGTAGTCAGAGCACCGTTTGCTGTCTTAATATCCTTAATGGTAGATTCTCGTCGACACTTTAGACTTCGAGTTTTTTGATACTCAATCTCGCCGTACTTGTTCAACATAACTTTTCCAGAAGCATCTCGTTTAGCACTTTCAAAGTTACAGGTCTGCTTTAAGAACTTGGTCATCCTGCTCAAAGTCTACCACCTCTAATCTTGAAACCACCAGACAGGTAAGGTTGAAGAAGATTCGTAGCTCGAGCAGAAACGATACCATGTGCTGCAGTTGAGCCTCTGCCCCAAGCACCGGAACTCGTCTTTTCAGATAAATTCCCAATACTGTAGGACTCCACTCCAAACTGCCAAAGTTTCTCATAGAATGCAGCATCTTCAGAAATTGAGCTGTCCGAAAGAGACACAGCATTCTCGACCTGTGCATTTTTTACAGCGCTGGGCACCTCAGTGTAGGGACAACGAGGAAATGCGTTAGGTTGCGAAGGATCTGACTTGTGCCCAGAGAACGGGAGGCTTTCAATTGCTTCAAAAGAACGCTGCAGAAGAACTTCTTTGTCGTCATCTGAAAGCGTCTCCCAGTTCAGTCTGAGGTTGTCGGTTGATAAGAAGTGGGTAGTAACATATGCATCCGCATAAGCAACATCAACATATGTCATGGGTACACCTCCTCTTATTTCTTGATCTGTTGCGGATGATTCGGACCAAACTTGGCAAGCAGTTCCTGAAGCGTACACACCGAGCGAGGCCGAGGCTTATCGCGAAGTCCCGTCACTCTCGGTACAGGTCTGCCCTCAACCAAATAGACTTCAGGATACACATTCAACTTCTCGTTTTTGGTCATCGAATAGATCCTGTCATTAGATACGTAAAACATATCAGCCGTTAGAAATGATTCGCGCAATGGGGATCAGCTTGGGGTCAGCCACAACCTTCCACTGAGCAGCAGTAGCCAGTTGGGTGTCGGTAGGAGAGGACACCACAGTGCTACCTACCGTGGGCAGAGTGTAGCTGAAGCCGTTGGGATGCAGAGTCTCACGCAGACGAGTAGCCAGAATGTTGTAGCCACCAGCAGTCAGCACCGTACGATCCGTCTCCACAGGCACTTGCACAGGCGCTTCAGCAAACTGAATAGCACCACTGCCAAACAGATACGTAGTGTAGTCCTTAGCAGCAGTATCCTTAGCATTGGTACCTACAGGCACACCATCGTCAACGATGACAGTGTACCCGTTCCAGTCCGCGATGTTGATGGTCCGCTCGATACCAGAAGCATCAGTGTACTTACGGAACTGCAGCAGGTTCTGCTTCGCCAGATTGAGAGCAACCTTGGAGTGCATGATGGCCATGCTAAAGATACCAGCATTGTCGCCAACAGCCTTCTGAATAGCCTCAGCAGCAGAAGCCTCGCCGACATTGTTTGCCTCACCAGCGGTACCGCTAGAAGCAGCAAACTTGATGTCGGTAGTATGAAGCTGCCAGTCGTCCCAGTAAGCACTTTCGTCGTCAGCCATACCGAAAATGCCATTCATAATGCCGATCAGCCGACTTTGCCGCTTCTTGTTCCAGTACTTCGCAACCTGGGAAGAAATCTGCTGCATGGGATTAGCACCGGAGTTAAAGTCGCGGATAAAGTCCTTATCACGCCAGGCATGCATACGACCGTACACAACACCAGTCTGAGAACCACCAGTAGGATCGGTGATAGTCATATCGGTGGTGCCATCGTAGTTGTCGTCCGTGCCACCAAGCACGTTGTAGAAGGGAATGGTGTACAGGTTAGAACCATTAGCGATCATACGAGCGATCTCACTGTTGCGCTGTACAGCACCGCTATCGATCATAGCAGTTCTGGTGGGGTCCTGCGCCGCACGCCAGTTCATCAGAAAGATCTCTTCATCAAAGGGGTAACCGAGAAAAGTACCAGGCATTAAATTCACTCACCTTTCGTTGTTGTTTTTTTTTTGCTCAACCCATAAAAGTCTTAAATACTTCAGGGTTGGCTTGCTTAAATGCAATCTGTTGATCAATAGTCAACTTCAGGAACTCCTCCTTGGTAGTCACGCTGTTACCATGGTCATCGCCACCTTCGTTTTTACCAGTACCTCTCTCAGCATCATCAGATGCTTTCTTGAACAAATGAGCTTTGTCCTTCTGCAGCTGAGTCAGCATATCATCGAGTCCGGTAACGTGATCATTGTCGTCCAGATCCAACTTAGTCTTGTCAAGTACATTGGAAGACCAAATCAGTTCAGGATCAATCACATTGGCAGCCCGCAGCTTTTCCAGTGCTGCGTACTGAAGTTTGACAGCCTTAACAGCAGCATCCTGCTCTTTCTGAAGCTGGGCACGCAGCGCAGCTTCGTTGACGGGCTGATTCTTACTACCGTTGTTTTGTTGAGAATCATCGTCATCGTCCTCGTTAGAGCCGGATTTGTTGCGAGGAAGTTGCGAGGCTCCCGCAAGCTGATCACGCAGTTCGTTGCGCTGCTTGATTACTTTGTTCAATCGAGTACGAGGCACCTGATCAAAATCAAAGTCGTCACCCAGTGCATCCGTAACCTGAGTAAACAGCTCAGGCGTCAAAGCTTTTCGCAGGGAATCATACAAAGACATAAATCCTCCACCGTTTAACGTCCGTCGACTATTTATGTGAACCTCAGATAGGTCAACACCAACTATAAATTCGCCGCTTTTTTGCGCCTTGGATGGCAACCCTTTCGGTGCCCGATTCGGGCACATTACGCATCAGCCACGGCCCAAGCTCCATCCACGACATTCAGGATTTTGCCGTTGAGCGGGGATTGAGAAGTACCAATCCATCGCTCCATGTTAAGCCCAAAAGCGCACAGCCAAGCGGCAAATCATCAGATGTTACATTTGTCCCGTCCGCCTTTTTGGGGATAACGGCCTTGAGCCCGGACTCTGTTCGTAATCTCAATTCAACGCTTCCAATGGTTTCTTTGTAAGTTTTCCCGTCTGGGGTTGTAATGAGAAACATATCGTGCGTACGTGAATCTAAAACATCGTAAGAGCTCGAATTTGTCCGAATTAGTTGCGTCACCTCTTGGCTCCTGACATATAACTTGTCGGTGGTTGTGACAAACTTCGAAAAATCAGTTCCGAGAACACGCCGTGACTGCTCTGTTAATGCACTCTCAACATCCGTTAAATACTTTGGGTCAATCTTGTGTGTGATGACCATTGTGTAACTAATATCCACAGAATGTTTTCCGGCGCTATCGCTATATACAGACGCCGAAGTGAAGCAGAATGGCTCTCCCGTATTTTGGGCGAACGGAGCACCACCATACCCAATTGCAGAATTACCAATGTAGACAAAAGTTGACCCATAAGCCGAAACGGACTTACACTCACTCACATATGCAACACCATCCCATGTCACACTGTATTCTTGGCCAACAACCATCTCCCAAGGAGGTGACTCAAAAAAAACTGACGTACTGTCCCCAAATTCCAACGCTTCATCGCGGTATCGTTTTTGAGTAGTCTCCACCCAATGCGTCCTATTCTTGATGTAGTCCTTTGCTGTGGGGTCGTTCTGGTTCCAGTCAGACGGCACAACAGACTTAAGAAGCTCTAAGTACGCTGAATTTTGTGGATCTGGGGGCACTGCTGTCCAGAGCGTATTAGACTCATCCAGTGCTACCGATACCTCATTTGTAGGAACAACAACACCGTCATCGCTGTCTCCCAAAAGTGTAATACTGAACGCAGATTGTTGCGTATAGTACGTAGGTACTTGAAACGTATCGGACTGCAACACAAAAGGCTCGGAGTACTCCCCTGCAGAAATATGCAAAGTCTTACGCAAGTTGGTCCAGTCCTTCGTAATGAACTTGAATTTGAGCTCCAAGTACTTAGCACTGCCAATTCTAGGAATTACTTTAGTGTCTATGTACAGTAGAGTTTGATTTCTAACAACAAAAGTTAATGTCATTTGCCATCCTCCATATTAGTACTTGACTTAAAGTTCTTCAGACCGGTGGTAGATCCCTTTTCACTGGGATTCACACCAGTCCCATCCTGTGGTCCAGGGTGATTAGGATCTTCTTGAGGTTGAGAAGCGGCAATTTCTTCTCGAATCTGCTGAATCCATTGCTTAGCCTCATCGTTGGATCTGCTAAAGTACTCCATGATAGCTTTCTCCAAAGGCATCATCTGAGTTGCGCCCGTTGCAAGCTTACAAATCTCTACATTCTCACGAGGATCATCGGGTAAACCATCGGACCAGAATACCGAAACATTCTTATATGCTACAGAGTTGAGACTCAAACTTACGAGAAGTTGACGAACGGGCCTAGTCAGTGAATTGGCAATCCGACGCGCTTTTGCGAGAGGGTTGACCATCTTGAACCGCATTGCAGTACCGCTAATAGCTTGTCCATTGTCACCACCGCCACCTAGAAGAGCGGCGCCCATCTCAGACAAAATATACAGTTGGTTGACAAGGAACTCAAGCTGGCTAAAAGCGCTAGACAGTTGACCATCCCAGGTCATATACTTAGGTTGCTCTTCACCTTGACTCACAGCAAAAAACTTGCCCGTCTTCAAGAAGTATTCACCTGTTGAAGGGTTGATGGAAAGCATAGAAGCAGGCCCTGTGATGTTCGGATCAGCGTGCTTATCCAGAATGCCTGAAATCTGGCTCACCCGAGTCATAATCTCAGCAAGCAGACTATCCAGAGGCATATAGTCATCGTAACCATACACGCTGTTAGTAGTTGCGAATGCTCTAATATGCATAACTGCACAACGATCCAAACCAGTCTTCACTCGAGCAGAACTCACCTGATCAAGAATGGTCTGACCATTAGAAGCCATCTTATACGTACGCTCCTCATAGTAGCCAGCCTGCTCGGACGCTGTGCGGTGAATTTGGACGTGTAAGTACCAATCAGGATTGTCGATATCCTTAGACTTGTTTTCACGCCAGCACAAGCAATGCGCCTCAATGCTGTTAGTACCATCCTGTCTGACTACGGGGTACCACTGCGTAGGGTCCCAGCACGTAAAGTTGTACTGGTCATCCCAATCCTTGTAAATACGCCAAATAGCATCACCGTATCGACTGATGTCAATTACGGTTGAATAGAGCTTAGCATCGAAGTCCGAAGAGTCCCGCAAGTCTTTAATGGTAGCGTTCTCCTCAGCGCTAGCTCCGGAGATAGTAGGATGCTCACCACACACCAAATCTGCCATCTTCAACGACATAAGTCGCTGATAGTTGAGCAGCACTGGAAAAGAAATGACATCGTCAAAGTTACCAATAACCCGCGAAATACGCTCAGCGCATTTTAGGTACACGCCAACACCTCGCTCACACCCGTGGCTATCATGCGTACGAAACACAGGATCTGCAAAATGGTCTCCATCAAAGAGCATGGCATTTTGTCTGTAACGAACAATTCTGGGCATCTCACGCTCTGGGGGAAAATTCTTCCCAGCCTGAAGCCACTCAAAGTTGAAAAGCACTAAAACTCCCCCTTACATAGCATAAACACCAGACAGCCCACCTAAGCTTTCGGTGTACAGAACATATCTATCAGTATCGCAAGTATGGTCATGCTCTTTAACAGGCTTGTCTTTACCTTGTCTTTGAGCCGTCTCATCCCAAACATACGATGCATACTCCTGCTCGGTATTCTTACAAGACTTGTCTATAATGTACATACCCGAGCTTAGAGCAGTTGCGACGTACCGGATTCCGTTGATGACATCGTTGTTTGCGTTGAAAACCCGATAGCCTCTACGCATAAGCTCCACTTTCCAAGAGGCTGCAGAAGGGTCACAATAGACCGCAAAGGGCTTGACATCTCCCAGCCATGCTTGAAAATCTGCTGCAAACTCAGAATCGGTACGTTGCACCTTCTTTTTCTGAGCGTCGTAGTAGTACTCTTTGACTTTGTAGGTCTCCTTACTAGGTAGCTGAGCATACAAGCCCCAGGACATAACAGTTGATGTACCGTAGTCGCAACCTACAAGCCATCTAATAGCCTTAGGGTTTACTCCAGATTGCTTGATAAGTTGCGCCGTATCCTGCATATGGACATTTGCATCAAACATATCGTAGATACGGCCCTCAGCCGCAACCCAATTACCCAAAATCATTCGCTCGTACCATACACCACGGTACATCTGCTTCAAACTCGTAATGTACGACTGGCTTAGACTCAGATTGTCCTCCATTAAGAACTTCCATACTTTCTTATCAGTAATGTCATCATTCTTAATGTAGTCTGTGTAGAACCAATGGTACGGACTGTCTGGGTTGCAGTTGCAAAAACACTTAGCGCCCTCAACTGACAAACGAGCCATAAGCTGGTTGAAAACATTCTGCGGATACAAGTTAACCTCGTCGCACAATGCACCTGCAAAAGTTGCCCCTCGAATCTTGGATTCAGCATCCTCGTTACTAGCACCGAAGCAGTACACACGTCTGTTGAAGATGCGCAACTCACCTTGCTGCCTGTTCACCCACTTATAATTACTAGGCCCCACAGTATCGAACAGATCGTTAAGAACGTTACGTTGAAGAGTAGCGTTAGTTCTACCTAACATTGCAACGTCCCCTGGAGGGCCATACAGCAAGTAGGAAAGCCAGCGAACTGTACAGGAAATAGTTTTAGAGGAACGCACCGCACCATGAGCAATATTCAGTCTCGCGTTAGAGTTGCGGATAAAGTCCAAAGCTTTAGGCGAGAAGGGCTTCCAATCAACCATCGTATCGGTCACTCCCCTGAATGGCCTTCGCAAGTGCTACTAGCCCAGAGGATGCGCTTTCTTCAGGTCCGTTGAGAAGACGATCCAACTCAGCCATAGTCTTGACAGTCTGTCGAACTTCACCACCAAGACCTACATACAGGTCGACCATAGGCTTTGTCAGCAGCTTAGCCAGTTTCAACTGCTTCTCTTCGTCCTCAATATCCAAGGAGCTCACTTGCGCAAGTTTGTTGATACGCCGCCCCATAGTTTTCAGGGTAACCAAATACTCATTACCTACAGCAGCCAGCATATCAGCTTCACGCAACTTAAGCCTACGAGTCAGACTATCCCGAGGCTCCTTAGGTTGCGGGTCCGTATTGCAACCACAGCTACACTCTTGGACGCCTGCAGTAGCGCCAGGCAAACCTAACTCCTCAGGGGTCACTTGTTCCACAGAGACGTCATCGTCTCCCACCAGTGGGGTATGGAACAAAGCATGCATTTTAAGCTCATCCAAGGGCACTCTGTACTGCTCTGCGATGGCCTCAATTGAGTTCGCACCATTCGGAGGCGCATTTGTAGTCATAGACAGAATGGCATTTTCAATCTCGGCCCGATCGGGGCTATTACAGACGATACAATTACTAGGCATTCTAGCTACCTCCTTTCAGTTCAAAATTTAAGTTACGCTGGACCTTTGTATATACATATTATATAATATAATAAAGGAGAAATCAAGAGGCACTGAAAGAAAAATTTTAATAAAATCTATCAGTATAGGAGTTGAACACGACCATGCAGTTGATGACTCAAAACTCAGCTGAAGTCCAAACCACATTTGATACCACCAAGTACGTAGCTCTCGCCTATGGCAGCCCTGCAGGCAATAAACTAGCTCAACTAGTTGAGGAAAACTGGCCCCATTGGGTCCAGATTGTTGATGAGGCTCCCTGGTTGAGAAACTGGAGACGCTCCCCCTACTACCGAAACCAGAATTCAGTGCACGCACAACCACATACAAGTAGTACGCCCCTTGGGCACTCTGTTGAAGGGCTGGACAGCCAACAGCAAATTGCACGGTGCATCTATGTTGAAACGGTCTGGCAGTACGGTTGGCTTGCTAACCAGAATACGCGCCTTGTATATGAAGCTTTTTGGCAACTCCAGAAACGCCCCAATAGTGTGTATACTGTTGATGCTGGAATTTACCAAGGCACCAAGTTAATTGTACCACCAGAAGTTGGGGACTTGGATCGCTGGCTCGAGCCTCTCTGGCGCCGTGTGTAAGTCAACCTAATAGCTCAAAATAAAGTGTTCCCTACTAATAGCAGCAACCCCTGAAATTTTTTCTACCCGTAGTACGACCTTGTTCTAAAATTTCCGAATTGTTTCTTAGGGTACTTCCACACTTTATTGCTTTAAAGTGACATAGTAGTACTACACTAAGACACTAAAGCACTAGTATAGTATAGAATAGTATAGTATAGAAT
>ERZ1034917.316-NODE-316-length-44919-cov-1605.141962_pt1 | contig 44919 bp, 66 predicted proteins | sample MGYA00520605_ERZ1034917 | MGnify/ENA primary metagenome ERZ1034917 (study PRJEB33766, sample SAMN09781784) | gut metagenome | biome: gut microbiome | host: Homo sapiens | place: Madagascar | study: EMG produced TPA metagenomics assembly of the PRJNA485056 data... | reverse complement strand
ACCGGAGACGTGATTTCGGGCAAAAAGTTTTATTCCGGCGATAAAACGATTAAAACTGGTTCCATTTTACCGCGTAATACCGTTGGGAAAAACGGGGCGGTGGGAATCAGCCAATACTACCCCAGTGCGCCCGTCACTCCCGTGGCGGCGAACACGCAGATAAACAGCAACCTTGATGGCGTGTCCCGGCTGTGCTTGCAACCCCCTGCTGGATTTTACGATGGGAACAGCTATGTGGGCGAGACTTTTGCCAAAGTAGCCAGCGCAATCGGCCTGACGGCAGAAAAACTTTGCGCTGGGAACACGGTGATTGGCGTAAAAGGAACCGGCGTGACGAAAGCGGTTTGGAATGGATCTATTCCAAACGACACCTCGACGCATAGTCTGGCTACCACTCCCGCCGCCGGTACTCTGCTTTTCTTCTTCGCGGGCAACGCCGATCACGATATGCAAATCAAATCAATTGTCATTGGTAGTAAGGTGGTGGCAACGCCAGGGAGAAACAACATGTACTTTGCCACGTTCTCTGTGAGTGCAAACCAAAACATTTACATGCAATGGGACATCAACTTCGGCGGTGGTACACCAAGCGGGAAGGGCGTAATTTGCTACGTGTGATTAAAAGCAATAGGAGGTGTGACAAACATGAGCACCGTAATCTCTAGCGGCACAACCGTAACTAACAGAATTACGTTGCCTGTAACGCAGAGCGAACTGGCAAGTTTGTATGTGACGTATGAGCAACGCAACAAGACCGTGGTGGAAAAGAGCTTGGAAGAGTGCCAAATGGTAGGCACGGATTTGCTGGTGCCACTTGGGCAGGAGGACACCCTTGCTTTTAACCCGAAGGCAGGCAAAATCAGAATCCAAGTCCGGTTGCGGAAAAAGGACGGAACAGCGCTCAAAAGCGACATCGTTGAGGCTGAGACCGATGAAGTGCTCAAGGACGGTGTGATTTAATGCCGGACTGGAGCAGCACAGAGGCAACGTTCGCTGCCACCTTTGATGTTGTCGAGGACGTGCGGTTTTCGGCTGACCTTAGTAGTACAGATGCAACATTCGATTTCTCTTTCAGTGGGGGAACCGCATTGCCAGAGAATTACCTCGGCCCGTATGAAGTAACGCCGAAAGGCAGCGAACAAGAACTCGAAACGGAAAACAAATATCTCACAGACAACATCATAGTGCGAGAAATCAAACGCTGGGACGTGGGCAACACGTCGGGCGGGAACACAGTGTACATCGGGGAGGATGCATAACATGCCAGCAGCTACTTACAACAGCAAAGTGATTTTTAACGGCGACGTCTTGATGGACCTCACCGGCGATACCGTCACTGCCGATAAACTGCTTACCGGGGTCACCGCCCACGGGAAAGACGGTGCGCCCATCACTGGCACCTGTGACTTCGATGCCTCAACGGGCGATGCCACCGCTACGGCGGCAGAAATTTTGTCTGGGAAAACCGCATATGTGAAAGGCACAAAAGTTTCCGGCGAAATGCCTAATCGCGGGGCGGTGACCGGGACAATCAGCACCAAGGCCGGGGCCTATACCGTGCCCCAGGGATACCACGACGGCAGCGGCAAAGTGACCATCGACAGCACCGAACAGGCAAAGCTCATTCCCACCAACATCCGCAAGGGCGTGACCGTGCTAGGGGTCAGCGGTACGATGTCCGGGAGTGAGGGCATGAAGCCTCAAAGCAAGAGAGTAACGCCCAAAGCCACTGAGCAAACGGTGCTGCCGGATACCGGCTATAACTGTCTGTCGCAGGTGGTTGTGGCCGCCATCCCCTATGCGGTGAGCGACAACACATCTGGCGGCAAAACCGTGACCATCGGGTGATGGCTATGGGCAACAGCAAAATCGTTTTTAACGCCAAGGTGCTGATTGACCTGACCAAGGACACCGTGGCGGCGGCGAAGCTGCTGGAAGGGGCCACCGCCCACGGCAAGGACGGCGAGCGGGTGACCGGCACAATTTTGGACCGGAACACGGTGGGCAAAAATGGGGCGGTGGGTGCGTCCTCTGCTTATCCGTCGGTTGCCGTCACACCGGTGGAGCGAGACACGCAAGCCTATCAAAACACCGACGGGGTTAAGCGCGTGTACCTTAAACCGCCGAAGGGCTACTACAACGGCGAAACATACGTGGGTGACAGCTATGCTACTGTGGCAAGAGTGATCGGCCTGAACGAAGGGAACCTTTGTGCAGGTAGTAGCGTGCTTGATGTCACCGGCAGGGGCCACGCCGTGGCTATGTTCGCGACTATTGGCGACAATCGTTGGAGTGGCGGCTCTTACAACCGAATGAAGCTTGCATGGACGCTGGGCGGCACCTCCGGCTTCGGCGGCTGGGGCTGTTGGCTCCCGGCAGGCACTTACCGGGTGTGCGGGGCCATCGCTGGGGTGAAAGGATGCTATATCGCGGACGCTGGCAATCTGGCCACGCGAATTTATAACGCGGAACGGACATATTCTGGCAGCGGTTGGGGCGGACAAGGAACGTTTACCCTCAACGGCAGCCAATGGGTGTCCGTTACCAGTGGAAGCACGAGCTACTCTGAGGACGGCGGCGTTTGCATTTATCGGGTTTGAGAGGAGGAGAACCATGACTTACGAGCAAAAGCAAGAGGCCATCAAAGCCCTTGTCTATGGCAGCACACAAGAGGCGGCCGCCGATGCGGCTGGTGTCCCTGTCGCCGCGCTGGCCGAAATCACGCAGGACGAGATTGACGAGGTGCGGGCCGACCTGAAAGAAATGGGGTGGCTGGATTGAGCATCATGGAAGGCGTTGATGTCTCGAAGTATCAGGGCACCATTGACTGGAACAAGGTAAAAGCATCCGGCATGGGCTTTGCGATGGTGCGGCAGGGCTGGATTAACTCGGACGGAAGCATTACCGAAGATCCGTTTTACCGGACTAACATAGCCGGTGCACATGCTGCGGGCCTGCATACCGGTGTATATCTGTACAGCTATTGCACAAGCGAAAGCGCCATGAAGGCGGCTGCAAGCGCCTGTGTGGCCATGTTGGACGGCTTTGTGTGCGATATGCCTATCGCCCTTGACTTTGAGCACGCAACGCTTTACAAAAAGTTTTCGCGCGCTGCGAACGCGAGCCTGTGTGCGGCGTTTTTGGGCCGCATTGAGGAGCTGGGGCGCTACTGCATCTTGTACACCTACAAGTCTTTCGCTGCGGCCTATCTTGACATGGCCGCGTTGAGCCGCTATGACTTTTGGCTGGCCCACTACACCGCCCGCACCGACTACACCGGCCCCTATGGGATGTGGCAGTACACCAGCAGCGGCGGCGTCCCGGGCATTTCGGGACGGGTGGACTGTAACCACGCTTACAAGGACTATCCGGCGATTATCGCCGGTAAAAAAGAGGAGAGTGACAACGTGAGCGATCTGCTGAAAGTTGGCCCGGTATCGGGCGGCGACCGCAAGACCCTGGCAGCCCTGGCCGACAGCCTGGGTTTGCCCCACGAAGGTGCGGGCGATTACCTCATCATCGGCCCCGCCAGCGCAGGAGACCGGAAGGCCATCGCCGCAAAGGCCGCTGCTCTGGCGGTGGGCTGCGTGGAGTATGTGCCCGAGCCTGAGCCGGAACCGAAACCGGAGCCGGAACCCACGCCTGCCCCCACTCCGGCCCCGGACAGCGGCAAAGACGACACCGCCGAGCAGCTGGGCCGCATTGAAGCCAAGCTGGACAAACTGCTGGGCCTGGTGAACCCCAGCCTGCTGGAGGGCTGATATGCAAGAGTGGACGGTGGTTGGCGTTGTTGTTGTGCTTGTAGGGCTGATCGGCTCTGTGAGCGGCCCGCTCATCAAGCTCAACGGCAACATTACAAAACTGACAGTCGCAGTGGACAACTTCCAGCGAGCGTTGGACAAGCTGGAAGGTGAAAACCGCGAAAGTCACAAAATTTTTTACAAACGGCTGGACTGCCACGACAAGGAGCTGGCCCAGCATGAGCAGCGCTTGAAGGCGCTAGAGGAGGAATAATTATGGATATTTCGTTCATTTCCGAGTATATGGTGCCTGTCATCGTGGGCATCTGCCTGTGCGTGGGCTATGTGACCAAAAAGTGGTTGAAGGATGTTGATAACAAGTACATTCCCACTATGTGCGCTGTTCTGGGCGTGATTCTGGCCGTGTGGACGCACTGGCCTGCTGTGGACGCTGGTGTGATTTTGTCGGGCCTTGCATCTGGTCTTGCGTCCACCGGTCTGCACCAGGTGTTTAAGCAGCTGCTTGGCGGGGAGTGATTGACGTGTCGCACCAGGTCCCCTGGAATAAAATTATCCTTGAGGAGTTTATACGTCTCGCCATCTTGTCGAAGGACGAAGAAGCGGTGATGCGGACACGGGTTGCTGGGTGGACTAGGGTTGAGCAGTCCATGAAACTTGGAATGTCTCTGGCGAAGGTGGACAAAATCACCGCACGGCTAAAGGAAAAGTACGATGGTGTGCAAAGATACAGCGCTATTTTGCCGCCGCGCAAAACCAGTACGAAAGAAACATACATGGACACGCACTAACTTTTGGTCAAAAGTTGTATAACAATACGAATTAAAAAATACGGTTTTACGTCTTTTGCATGGTGTAAGATCATATCAGGGGAGGAAAACGCCTCCCCTGATATACGAACCGAACGAAAGGAGAAAACCGTATGGAAATGAGTTATGCATCCAGAGGCGTGGCAAATGCTGGCCTGACCACGGGCATTATCGGCACTGCCCTTGGCGCGCTGAACTCCGTGGGTGGCCTTGGTGCCATGGCGCTGAACGGCGGGCGTGTTGCCGAGTGCAGCGAGAACCAGACGATCAACCGGTACGAACTCGACCTCGTACAGAAAAATGCGAAGCTGGAATCCGACATTGCGCTGCGTGATGCGAACGCCTACAACGACCAGAAGGCGCTGGAAATGTACAAGTACATTGACGGGCGGCTGCGCGGCATTGAGGAAGTGCAGGCGGCGCAAGCTGTTCACAACCAGAAAACCGAGGACAGCTTTGTGCTGGCCCGGCAGGACATTGCCGCTGTGCGCGACAGCCTGACCGAGAAGATCAACCTGGAAGCCGAGCGGCGCTGCTGCGGTGACAACTCCATCGTGACCTATGCAAACGCCACCTTCTATCCGAAGATGGTTGCGGACGTTACCACCGGCACCGGCACCACGGCGCAGACCCTGTACAACCCGTTGCCCAAGTGCGACAAGTGCTGCAACGGGAACTGAGCCGATGGGGGCGGGGCTATGCTTCGCCCCCATTCTCTTTGAAGGAGGATGGTTATGGTTAGCATGGACATGGTACAGCGGGGCATTAACCGCTATATGGAGCAAGAGATCATCAGCCGACTGCCGGAAGGAAGTCTGGGACGGTTTGCCGCAAATGCGGCAAAATATGTGTTTGTCGCTCGAAGCGGCAACGCCATGAATTCTCTTGCAGAGAACCCCATTGCGAAGGCGTTTGGGCTGACTGCTGACGGCCAGTTGGATATTGATCTGGCGGCAGATGCGGCACGGGAAAGCATTCCCGACAACGGTTTGAAGGTTGACGTGCCGGTGCTGGGAAGGATGACCTTCCACCGTGGAGATGTGGACACGCTGGTGCGCATGATTATGGAGGGCTGAGATATGACCCGGGAAGAAATCTTCTCCGCTATATCGGCCCGCCAAATCGAAGGCATTATGCTGCACGACCAGATGGCGCAGGGCTTCACATTCTTGCATCTAGACGGTTACAAGCGGCTGCAAGAGTTTCGCTTTATGGACGAGGCCGCCGAACATCGGAACATGGTGCGGTTTTACATTGAGCGGTACAACCGCCTGATACCGGGCGCACACGCAAACAATCCGGCGATCCTGCCGGAAAGCTGGATGGGCCGAACCCGACTTGAAGTGGACACGTCAACAAAGCGCATGGCCGTGCGGGATATGTTTAAGCGCTGGGTGAATTGGGAATCCAGCACATTGAGCAGCTTGCAAGCACACGCGCAGATTCTGTACAACAGCGGAGATGTTGTAGGCGCTGATTATATCGGGCGCATGGCGAAAGATGTGGCAGACGAGTTAAAGACCGCAACCGGCATGATGATTGACTTGGATGCGGTGGACTACGACATGACCGTGATTCTCGACAGACAGCCAGCGCTGCACCGGAAGTACAAACACAAGTTGAAGGAAATCGGAGAAGCGTTTTCCTGACAACAAGCTCTGAGGAGAAATCCTTGGAGCTTTTTTATCTAGAAAGGATGGGAATATGGCTCTTCATTATAACCCTTTTGTAATGTCTGACAAGAACGGTAACACGGTTTCTCGCTTGACTGGGAAAAAGGTTCCTGGGCAATATCCGACAAGCAGGCCCAATTTCACAAGCAACCTCCCCGCGGCAAAGAAAAACACAAGCGCCAATTCCAGCAAAAAGGCAAGCTATTCGGGCGGATCGTCTTATTCTGCACCTGCCGTTCAGGCCGCACCCGCTTCCAGTGGCCCCAGCTATGCCGACGCATATGCAGATGCATTGGCCTCTATCATGGCAGAACAGCGGCGACAGCGGGAAGCAGCGTATCAAAAGGCGGCGGCAGCGCAGAAAGAAAACCTCAACTTTGCCACAAACCAGCTGACCGACACCACCAACGACGCGCTGAAACAGGCTTACATCAACAAAATGCAGACCCTCCGCAACCTGCCCCAGCAGATGAGCGCTCAGGGCCTGAACGGTGGAGCGTCGGAAACCACTCTGGCGAGCATGAACAACAACTACGGAAACGCCCGCAACCAGCTTGAAACCGAGCGCTTAAAGCAACTTGCCAGCTTACAGAACACCTACCAAAACAACCTTGCACAGCTGGAAGCCCAGCGGGCCAGCGGAGACGCTGCGCAGCTCTCCAACCTTGCCCCCACGCTGGCAAACCTTGTGGCCACTAACACCCCTGCAAGCGTGAACATCACGCAGGGAAGCGGCGGAAACGCTGGCAACGTAAGCGCATGGCTGCGTAAGCTGATGGGTTACGACGACGAGGACTATTACAACTGATTTCATTCTCCGCCCGGCCTGAAACACGGCCGGGATTTTTTGAAATAAGGAGGACTCCATGCCCTATTCTGACCAGGAAGCGTTTCTGAACGCCTACCTTAAAAACTATGCACAAGCCCAGCAGAACGCCATAAACAGCGGCAAAACGGGCATGAGCAGCGCCCGGTACACCGGCCAGCAAGCCATGAACGCTGCGCCCACAACTCTGCCCGACTATGGAGACATCGCCAACAGCTTTACATCGGCCTACACAAAGCAGCTGGCAGCCGTTGAAGCGCAGCGCGAGAAGGAAGCAAAGGCAGCCCAGGCAGCCGCAGAAAAAGAAGCAAAGGCAGCCGCAAAAGCCGCAGCGAAAGCCGCGAAGAAAGCAAAGGAAAAGGCGGAGGACGAACGCAAAAAGGCAGAAGAATCGTCGAACTCCGGCAACCAGAGCAGCGGCACCGGCAACCAAAGCGGGGGCACCGGCAACACCAACAATGGCGGCAAGAACGACAGCTCAAAGAAGAAGGGCCTGTGGAGCGCAATCAAAGAAGGCGCAGCAGCTCTCGTAAAAAAGGGCCCTTCTGCCGTCAAAGACGGCGTTGTGCAAGGCACTGCGCTGCACAACCGGATGAAGGCCGCGCGTGGCGGCGTGTCTGCCGAAGATAGCGTGGATCTAGGCGGCGTCCAAACCCCGCAAGCAACGGCAGCAAAACAAAAATCCAGAACCAAAGCCCGGGCCTCTGTGGCAAAGCAGAGCTTCACGACACAGGAGCTGGATGCACGTCTGACCGCAACAAACCAGCGGATGCGGGAGCTGCAAAAGCAGGGAAAGACCAAAACCCGAGAATATCGGCAACTGCAAAACCAGCATGACACCTATGCCACCGCGTTGGGCGTGGACTCTTTGGCTGGCCGTGCAGGCGCAACCGGACTTGGTGCGGTCTCCGGCTTTGCTGCTGGCGTGGCGAACATGGGCGATGCCACGGCCCGCGCAATCCGTGGCCAGTCTGCAAGTATGGACATTCCGGAGTATGAGGCGGCATCGGACGACCTGCAAGCAGCCAACGAGCAGCGGGACGCTCTCATTCAAATGGGCCGGGCCTACACCGACACGCCGAACGGCCCTGTCGCTACGCCTGAATTCCAGCAGGTGCTTGACCGCATTGCAAACGCAAAGGGTGTGCGGGCCGAAAATCAAGTAACCCCCGAGCGCAATCAAGTTGTCGGCAATATGCTGGACTTCGCCCAAAATCAGAACCAGAAAGCACAGGCGGGCCTTGACAACACCGGTCGATTCGTGGTTGGTACAATCGGCAGTGTCGCGCAGAACCTTCCTGCCTTTGCAGCAGCGGCGGCAGTGCCAGAAGCTGCCCCCGTTTTGATTCCCACCCTCATGGGCGTAAGCGCGGCAGGCAACCGGGAGAACGAGCTGGAGCAGCGCGGCGTACCTTTGAATCAGGCTGTATTGCGCAGTGGCTTGAGCGGCGTAGTGTCCGGCATTACCAACAAGCTCCCCCTTGAGCAGGGTGCGGAGCTGATTGCGGGCGGCGGCCCCGGCGTACTGCGGGCAATGGCGCGTCAAGCTCTCAGCGAAGGCGGGCAGGAAGCTTCTGAGTATGCAGCAGACTACGGCCTCGACGTTTTGGCCGGAGACCCGAATGCAAACTTTAGCCTTGCCGAACTTGGGCAGCAGGCGCTTGGCGGCGCACTGGGTGGCGCAATCAGCGCGGCCGGAAGCTCTCTCATCGGCAGCGGCGTGAATCGCTTGCGTGAAGCGCAAGAGAATGCCCCTGTGGACACGGATGTGCAGCAGGCAGAACCGGTATCGTCTGACACCGAAGCCGCACGGCAGCCCTTGGAAGCCGGGCAAGAAGCGCTTCCCGGACTTGATGCGGTTGTGGATGCATACCATAACGGCAACCTGACCAACGCGCAGATTGAGCAGCTGAAACCAGGCGGGGAACTTCGGCAGGCGTTTGAAGAGGCCACGGGCGTGAAGCTGCCGGATACCAGCAGCGAGACGAGAAAGACGCTGAAAGCCGAAGCGCAAATTCAGACAATTCCCACTTTAAGTGAGGATGCGGGTTATGTTCCTGCTGGGTACCACGCAGAGGATCCTGGATACATTGGCGGAGCAACATCGCGCGACATTGCAGCAGAGATCACAGGGAAAGACGGTAAAAGCGTATATACGCGCCAGCTGGCGGACATTAGAGACCGTTTTCTGGATGCGGTGCAAAACGGAGAAGATACTTCCACGATTGAGCAAGAGGCTCAGGCGCTGGCGGAAAAAATATTTCCGGAAAGTGCTTTTGTAGAAAATACGGATGCTGACTATGTGCGTGCATTGCGGGAGGCTCTGAAAAAACCGGTTCGTGTAACAGATGCCGAACTGAGCGACCTTGAAAACGCGCTGGGCGCAACGAGAACCGAAATCAACCGCAGGTATGGCCTGCATCTGGTGAAAACGGGAGATGCATCGACAAGTGGCCTTGACCAGGCGGTTATGGAGCTGGGAGAGGCTTTTCCGGATGTTGACTTGTTTGCACATCCCGCAGATGCTTTTGCCGAAATTGTGCAGAAATATGACCAACTAAAGGACGGCGTACAAGCGGTAGACACCGAAAGCATGAAGGCTGCGCGCGCATATGTGGCGGATCATATTCTGTATGGCGATTCGCTGGATGCGGCTATGGCCCGCGAAGCGCAGACGGAAGCGTTTGACAACTTTGAAACCAGTCCGTATACTGAAATTAACGCAATGCAGAATGGAGGTGAAGGAATTGGCACACGAGGAGGATATGGACGACGGAATCTCGATGGAGTGGATTTCTCCGAAGAGGCTCGCCGAGCTGAAGGAAAAGTACCGGGAGAACCCGCCTTCTCCGGAACAGGAACAACAGATAATGGAATTCCTGAAGATGGTGGCAGCAGATTCGGAGGAGAGACGCCGGAAAAAGTCCGGGAAATAAACGGGCACCGCTATACCTATGGGCAACCAGATGCAGCTGACTACACGGCACCGGTACGAACGGCGGCGGACTATGCCAAGCAACGGTACGGGCTAGATGTTGATGTGAGTGACGGCCCTGCTTATGTGGATGGTAACGAACATAACAGTCTTATGTTTACGCTTCCGGACGGAACGATCGTAGTGAACAATGCGGCGGCCCTTGACCCCGACACTGTAACCGCCATGATCGACCATGAGGTAATGCACAACATTCAACACAAAAACCACGCTCTGTATGCACGAGTGGATTCAGCGCTGGATGATTCCGGATTTAATCCCAATGCGTATAGAGAAGGCACGGATTTGTTCGCAGTGCTACATGGATACGTTGACCAAAACCCGGATTTCATGGCTTTGGACGAGCTTCCAAAATTTCGACGCGAACTCTCCGCTCAAATTGCCGGATATGCTTATCGGCCTGAATTGGCTAAAAGCATATTCGGCGATTTTGTTGATGACTTCGACACGGTGTTTGATACAGTGCGCAGTGTTTTGGACGAGAGGGCGCAATTGGGGCAGCAAGAATCAGAATCTCAGGGTTCCACAGCCGCCACTACCATCCCGGAACTGATGCCCACGCAGCGCGTACAGGAACCCATCCCCACACTGGAAGATCATCCCAATACTGTTGGCAGCATGGAGTCTGCCTTCGATGCGCCGGAAGCCCCCACACGGGACATCAACACACAGCGCAGGATTCTCGACGGGCTGGACGATCAGCGGATTAGAGACCTTGGCCCGTTAGATCAGGACACCCACACTGTTTACACCGACGAAAAGGCCCGGTATGACGCATACCAGCAAATGGACTTGGCGTACCAGGAAGCTCTGCAACAGGGGCAAGATCCGTCTCAGGCAGTCCAGACGGCCCTTGATGCAGAGATGGCCCGGTTGCGTGGGCAAGATGGCGCATGGAATAAAACCGACCGCTATACGGCCGATGTCATTCAAGAAAAGCTGAAAGATCAATGGCGTAACGCAGAGCCTGGTACAGACGAGTATCTTGTGGCACAGGCCCGGTATGCCGCGTGGGCCAGTGAGGAAAGAGAACGCGCTAGTGAAGCAGGCCGCAATTTGCAAGCCAATGCTGGGCGGTTGACCGGAAACAGCGTTGCCGAGAAAGCCCAAAGCATGGTGCATAAAATTATCGGTGCGTATGCAGACAAAGAACTCAGCAACGGCACAAAAAAGCAACTGTCCGGGCTTGCAGATGATCTTGCAGCAGAAGCGGAGCGACTGTTTGGCGATGGCAGACAGGACTTGACCGGAGATATGGACACCGTTTCCCGAATGGATAAAGCTGCGGCCCGCGTGAAGGAGCTGGCGCAGAAGTACAAGGTGTCTATCACGGAAGAGCAGCAGCGACGGCTGGCCGCAAGTATGCTGGCAGGCGACAAAAGCGAAAGCTACTATGACCGTCTGCTTGAGTTTGCGTCCGGGATTGAAGAAATCGACCTGGACACATTGGAACGGGTAGACAATTATATTTACCAAATGCAGGGTATGCCGGACAACAAAGAGCGTTATACCATTGAGCAACGAATGTATTGGGAACTGGCTCAAAAACTTTATCCGAAAGCCGGGTTCATGGACAAAGTTGCGTCTTGGCGTTACTTGTGTATGCTCGGCAACGTGCGCACACATATGCGCAACCTTGTCGGCAACGTCCTTATGGATGCTACGACACGGACAAAAGACACTGTTGCAGCGGTGATCGAGGCGGCGGCACAGAAGATTGGGGTCATCGACGAGAGCGAACGCACAAAGGCGATCCTGAACCCGTTCAGCGAAAGCGATAAAGCCCTACGCGGTGCGGCCTACAAGTTTGCAACGGAAAATATGTACAGCGAGTTGAGCGGCGGTAGATACAGCTTCCAAACCGAAATTCAACGGGCGCGGCAAGTGTGGAAAAACAAAGGGCTTGAGTGGTTGCGCAACGCCTCTAGCGATACTCTTGGCGAAGAGGATAGAATCGGCCCCGCTGGCCTTGCTGCGCCGTTTTTGGAAAGCGATGGGGCCATTGGAGACTTTGCCAGAAAATGGACAGATGCCGTCCAGGCAAAGGGTGAAGCCGGCAAAATCATGCTTGGCGGCAAAAACAACAGTTTTGCATCTGCCATGGCGCAATACCTTAAAGCGCATGGTTATGATGCCAGCGTGTTCGAAGCCACCGATGAAAAGAGCAGGGGTGCCATCGCCTATGCTGCCGCTTATGCAAAGCAAGAGGCGTTTCGAGCTACCTTTGCCGAGGCAAATGAAACGGCGAAATGGCTCAACTCCGCACCCGGTGGTGCGAAGCTGGTAGTTGATGCGCTCGACCCGTTCGCAAAAACGAGCGGCAACGTGTTTAAGCAAGGCTTGAGGTATTCCCCTGTTGGGCTGCTGAATGGCCTGAAAAAACTCGCTGAAACCAGCGTAAACCAAAAGCGTGGTCGTGGAACTGTTTACCAAAGCAGTGAAATCATAAACAGCATTTCCGAGGGCTTGACAGGATCCGCCATAATGGTTTTAGGCGGTTGGCTTGCAAGCATGGGCGTACTCCGCGCAACCGGTAAGGAAGAAGAAAAGGGGCTGGACACGGCCGAAGGCAAGCAAGATTATTCCTTCCAAATCGGAAATCACAACTACACCATGGACTGGACGACACCTGCCAGTATGCCACTGATTATGGGCGCATCGTTATACGAGAACGGCGTATCAATTGATAACATCATCACCGCCGCTGCTTCTTTGGGAGACCCCGTGCTGGATACGATGATGTTACAATCCGTGCAAGATACGATTGACACCATTCGATACTCTGGCACAGACGGCACGCTCGGTACGTTAGGCAACCTGGGTGTGCAAGTGGGCTCTTCGTATGCGGGACAATTCGTCCCTACTGCACTGGGGCAAGTCGCTCGCAGCGTGGACGACACCCGCCGCGATAGCTACGGCGGCGGTGATTCTTCTCTGTCCAGAAGCGTAAACCGATTTATCCGGAAGCAAGAAAACAAAATTCCGTTTTTGTCTGAAACAAATGAGCCGTATGTGGACGTGTGGGGAAACGAGAGGAAGAACGCTGGTGGTAATTTTGCCGCGCGGTTGGCCCTTAACACGATCAGCCCCGGATTCTACTCTACCGACACAGAGGACGAGACAGGCCGCGCCTTGCGCGAACTTGCCGAGACAACCGGAAACGCCGCTGTGCTGCCGAGCAGGGCTTCCTCCTCCATTGACTACAACGGCGGACATTATCGGCTGAGTCCAGAAGAGTACACCACTTATCTGAAAACCAGTGGGCAAACCGCAAAATACTTTGCTGACGCGATCACACAATCCAATCTCGACCCCAGCGAGCAGGAAGAGCTGATTCCGCAGCTTTACAATGTGGCAAAGCAGATTGCAACGCAAGAAGTGCGTGACGATTATGTGCCGTCCACAACCTATCAGTCTATCATGCAGTTGTACAACGCCCTTGGCCCCGATGCCGTCATTGACTACAAACTGATGCGGCTAAACGCCGATACGAACGACAATGGCCATATCAGTAAAGACGAAGCTACGGCATATCTTGACCGCACCGGATGGAGCCAGTCGAAGAAATCCGCATTCTTGACGGCCACAAACAAGGGCTGGAAAAACCCGTATGATTAAGGAGCAAAAAAATGGACATTGGTAACAACATTGCCTTTGAGCGTATCCGCCGGATCACCGGCTATCTGGTGGGCACAATGGACAAGTGGAACGACGCAAAGAAGGCCGAAGAACGAGACCGTGTAAAGCACTTATAATGCAACAATAGAGTAACAGTTCAACGCATTTTCGTTGAAAATCACCAAAAAATTCTGACTACGAATCAGAAGGTCGGGGGTTCGAGTCCCTTCCAGCGCACCAAAATGGCACCGTGCAACGTTGTTTGCATGGTGCCTTTTGTTTTTTATCCAAAAGCAAATGTGTTCCAATTCTGCGGAATTTGGCACATAGTGTAACGGATAGTGTAACAAATTACGTTGCATCAATAATACATTTAATCTCGTTTGCCATTTTTTCAAACTCTTCTTGCGCGGCAGAAATGTGTGCGTCTTGCGAAATGTAATAATCGTCCGTGACAGAACTGCCGATCTGGTGGCCGATGGCGCGTTGCAATGCTTCTTTGTCCACGTTCGCTTTGGCCGCGAGACTGGCGAAGGTGTGACGGCATGAGTAAGGGACATAGCGGTGCGGATTCTGCACCCCTATCTCTTCCAGGCCCGTGTAGAATTCTCGTGTCCGGAAGTTGCGGATGTTCCAGGCGCTGCCATTCGGGCTGCGGAAAATGCGCTGGCCGGGCTTTGTGTCGTTGCAGAAGTGCATAAATACGTCCCACGTGATGGGGTCGAGAACGATGTACCGGTTCTTCCCGGCGGCGGTTTTGGAGCCTTCCAGCCAAATGCCGTGGCGCTCAAAGTCAATGCAATCGTTGCGAGCAATCTTCGCAAGGTCCGCCATGCGGCAGCCGCTCAAACAAAGAAACCAAATGATTCCCGGAACCCGCTCATGCCGGTGCTTGTAAAGCAAACGCAAATCTTCATCATCAAACGGCACCCGCTGGCCCTTCACATCGGCGGTTAGTTTCAGGCCCTCGGAGTAATCCGTCTGATGGATGCCGTGCTGGACGCAAAACATACAGAGCTTGTGCATGAGCGAGCGGAGTTTGTGCTGATGGGACTTTGATTTCCCTTCATCCTCTGCCCGGTACAGGATGCCCTCCAATGTTTCTTTTCGCACGTTGATTGCCTTGATGCTGTGCAGCTCTGTCATGTAGTTCCATGCGGATGCCACATCAATCCGGTACTTCTCTGTGTTCTGCCGGAAAGCACGGTCAGAAACCACCGCGTCATACACCTGTTGCATGGTGTAATTTCGGTACTCCAAATCAGGTTCTTGCTCTGAGGCCGCGAGAATTGCTCTTTCCGCGTCTTGTTTGGTTTTATAGCAACCGATATAGGCCCCCTTGTAAACAGCCTTGTAGGGCGAGCTGCGCCCTTGCAGACGCGCAATGGAGCCGTTCCCCTTTGCCCTTCGTGCTTTTGGCCTCGTGGCGGCCGTCTGCCGTTTGCCACACCACGGGCAAAACAGCGCCCCTTCTGGGATGTCTCTTGAGCATCGCACACACGTCATGGCTTGCACCTCACTTCATGGTGTACTCATTCTTCTTCATCTGCGCGGCTTGCCTGCCTGCATCGTGGGCGCTGTGCAGGTTTTGCAGGTTCGGTTTTGCCCGCTCCGGCTCAACCAAGTCGCCGGTGATGGACTCCAGCTCGTAGTTGTCAATTATCAGCCTGCACACGGCTGTCCGGCTTGCCATGCTGCAATGGGCGTTTGCTACGTACTCGTCCAGCATGGACGGCCATTCACTGCCGTGTGCGCCGAAGATCAGGAATGCCAGCTTGTCAACCTCCCCCGGCGGGCAATCAGCCAGGTACTTAAAAAGCCCGTTGCGCCTCTGCTCCACATCCGCGTGGCTGCCGTCAAAGTCGGTGTACAACTCCGGGTGGGCCAGGCGGAGAACGTCTGGAAACCAGTTCAAACTTAACGCTCTGTACCAGTTTATAAAATCTTCCAGTGTGGGCGGCTTCTCCCCGTGCTCCCATCTCTGCACCGTGCGCGGGCTGACGTGCAGCAGCGCGGCAAGCGTCTCTTGCGCAACGCCCGACCTTTCCCTTGCCTGTGCCATGAGTGCTGCAATCCTCTTTGCATCGTACAACATATGTCATCCTCCTTTGTGCAAAAATACCAAAAGAGCGTTTCTCAGCTGTCGAATGCCGGGAAACGCTCTTTTTTTACGCAATTTTAGACGTGGTAAAAGCCGCGAGTTTATGCTATTGTGTGGACAACAAGTACATGGTTTCATTCTACAGGTTCAAACGTAAACGTCACGGCAATCCCGGCTGTGTTCCCGGCGTACCGCCCGCGATCTTCCGTGACCGTAACATCACTATACACAGTAAAAGGATTCCATAAATCATCTTCTTCAATAATGATATAGGAGTTATCCTCTCCTATATCGGGGTATGTGTCCCGCTCAACGCACTGGGCGTACAAATCCACGCGGTCTCCCACGTCACAGGTGATCTCCACACCACTGTTGGTGATTGTCTCCCCGTTTACCGTGGCGTAAAACTTCCAGTCATGGCCCACGGAGTTGTTCCACTCCTCCTCAAAGTCAGCCGTGACTTTGTATGTGCAGGGGCCAGAACGATCTTCCACGGACGTTGCAGGCGCGGATGTGCCCGTATCTAAACTCGGTGCTATCACGAGGGCATAAACCGCCGCTACTGCAACGGCGCCGAACGACCATTTTTGTACGCGCGTCATGCCTTTGGCGGATGGGTTCTCGCGCTTCTCATCTGCGCGATTTCCAAAGCCCACGATAAGCCCGGCAATAATAACAACCCAAGCAAAAGCAACCATTGTAATCACCCATTATATAAGGAAGTGAGGTAATCATGGACGAACCGCGAAAAGAAATTGAAGAACTCATGCGAAAACTGACGAGAGAACAACTCAAAGAGTTTATTGCTTACCTGCAAGTCCTCGAAGCATCAGCAGGGCAGCATTGAGTTTATCTGCATCCAAGCGATCAAGAATTTCTCTAGCTTCTTCTAGCTCGGGCAGCGGTGGCTGCTCGGGCTTTTTTTGTTGCTGCAATGCGATAGCAAGAGCGGCGGCCATGGTTTTGACATTCTCGGGCAGTTCTGCTGTGCCCGCACTGCTAGGAAATTCCGCGGTTGCATCTTTTAAATAGGAAACGGAAATAGGGCGGCCAAGCTTTTTCGTGAAGTAAGTTGAAATCTTTTGCAAATTAACATCATTTGGGACTTTTCCCTTTTTCCATCCAGATGGAGCCGCGTTCGATAGACCCATTTCCATGGCCGCTTTAGTCATGGAAACATTTGCTTCCGAGCAAAGTTGACAATAAACACTGTAAAAATTGCTCATATCGTTCTCCATTTCTTTGTGCACGTATACAAACTAGCTAGAAAAGATATATCAGCTATTTACAGCTGCGAAAGTTAGTGATATACTATGCTCATCGGTTGAAAAAGTTAGCAAACATAAGCAAAGCCTACTGGTGCACTAGCTCTATGAGTTTGTTTTATTGCTATTGTTTTACTGCAATTTAACTATAGCACGCATTGCAAACTTTTGCAACTGATAAAACGTACTTTGTCACAAGAATAATGAGATTGTGGTGCGCACTTGCCACACGTGCACGATTTCAAACAATTTGACAATGTTAGCAAAAGTGAGGTGATAGGATGCCTGAAAAATGGACGGGGCAGCTGATTGGGCGAATGCACAACTACAAAGTAACCTACGACGACCTGAGCAAAAAAATGGGTTTGTCAAAAGGATACATCAGCCAGGTGCTCAACTGCTACCGAAAGCCGCCGAACGCGCAACAGCGTTTTGAGAGTGCTGTGAACGAGATCATCGTGGAAAGACTGGAACGAGGTGAGAATCAATGATTGAAAACTTTAAACCTGTATTGATTTACGGGGTATCCTGCTACGAGCAGGACGGCACTGCCTATCTTCGTCTCGAGGACGTTGCCCGCGGGCTGGGGTTTACCGAAGTTGCTGCGAGCGGCAACACCTGTATCAAATGGACGAGGGTCCGCAAGTATCTGGATGACCTCGGCGTCGACACTTGTGTCGATGGCCATCTTCCCGACTTCATCCCTGAAAACATCTTTTACCGTCTCGCCATGAAGGCAAAGAACGATACGGCTGAAAAATTCCAGGCGCTGGTGGCGGACGAAATCATTCCGTCCATTCGCAAGACGGGCGGTTACAGAATGCCCAAACTCAGCAAGGAGATGCAGGCGCTCTTCCTTCTGGATGACCGCACCCAAAAGCAAGAGGCCCGGCTCACCGCGCTGGAAAACACCATGACGGTGGATTACAGCCAGCAGCAGACCCTGAAAAAGGCCGTGGGCCGGGTGGTGGTGGAAGCCCTGGGCGGTAAGTCGGCCCCGGCCTACAACGACCCCCATGTGCGCGGCAAGCTGTTCAGCGAGTGCAACCGCGACGTGCAGGACTGGTTCCGGGTCAACAGCGTGTGCAACGTACCCCGCAAGGATTTCACCCAGGCTGTGGAGTACATCCAGCGCTGGAAGCCCAGCACCAACTCCGTGATGCTCATTCAGCAGACCAACGCCCAGACCAGCTTATATGAGTAAGGAGGCACCGCAATGACGCGACCAACTTTAACCATCACTGAGTGCTGTGAGGTGCTTCGCGCGAACGGAGTTTCTGTGGACAACAAGGGACTGGCGGCCGCCATTGAAGCTGGCCGTATCCCGTGGGCAGTCGCCATGAACGCGCCCGGCGCAAAGCTTCAGCCGAAAATTTTCAAGCACAAGCTGGCCCGGTGGCTGGAAGAAATGACTGGGCAGACACCCGTTGCAATCGAACCTGAATGGCTTTAAGCAGTAGCAATGTGCTGAGGCAAAGCACGGCAAGGCGAGGCAACGGCGAAGCCATGCCATGCAATGATATGCTGCGGATATGCAATCCACCGAGAAGCTGTGGCTGGGCAAAGAAGAGCAATGGAATTGCGATGCGTTGAGAAGCAAGGCCAGGAGTTGCAATGGATACGCGGGGCGATGATACGCAATGGAATAGCTAGGCACTGCGTAGCTGTGGCGAAGAAAGGCGCGGACGAGCATAGAAAAGAATTGGCAAAGAACGGCGTAGCGGTGGCAAGGAATAGCTTTGCTCGGCAAAAGCGAAGCGTGGCCGGGACGGGCAGCGGACATGCAAAGCAAGGACTTGATTGGCAAAGGCGATGAGTGGCCGGGACAAGCAGCGGAAGCGCGTGGAAAAGCAAAGAATTGAGTGGCACTGGAAAAGCTCTGATTCGCAATGAAAAGGCGAAGCCACGATTTGCTGAGCAACGGAGCCGCAAAGAAAACGAAACAAACACAATAAAAACGGAGGATTTAACGATGGAAAAAGCTTTGAAAGTCAGGCTTACTCTGCTGGAAGAGGCGCTGGGGAGCAGCCCCAGCAACGAGGATTTGCTGGGGACTTACATCGCCAGCAAGGCACCCACAGAGGAGCTTGAGGCGCAGGAGATCGAAACGATTAAGGCGCAGAACGCGGAAGAACGGCTGACCGTGTTTCCGAAGCTGCCGGACGGAACCCCGTTCGTCTACGACTATCAGATCAAGGGAATGTTTAAGGACAGCTGCAAGATGCTGGCGAAGGCCGGCAAGGCCGGGTACCCCGGCGGCAAGGCTTGCGCGGCAATCAAGGCGTATAAACAGGCCATTGATGGGCTGATTTTTGTTGAGCCGCGCTGCATCCCTTACAACCTGCACGGACTCAAGATGGATCACTGCGAGCGCATTCTGCGGGCAAACACCCCCATGGGAGAGCGAACCAGCATCGCAAAGAGCGAGAGTGTGCCGGAAGGCAGCACCATCGAGTTCAGCGTCGTGTGCTTTGATCCGAAGCTGGAGGACATGGTGCGCGAGTGTCTGGACTACGGTAAGTTTCGCGGCCTTGGGCAGTGGCGCAACAGCGGCAAGGGCCGGTTCGTGTGGGACTTGCTGAACGCAAGCGGGGCCGTGATCGGCGGGAACAACGAGTTTGAGGAGAGTAAGGAGGCAGCCAATGCTGTATGAATTGAGTAGTTGCGAGGTGATAGCCTTGCAGGCCGCCTGTACGGTGGCCAAGGCCCGGATGGCGGAAAACGCCGAATCCTCCGAGCGCTGCGCAAACAACCAGCACTTGCCGAAGGCCGAGCGCGCCAGCGCGGCCCGGATGGCCAAGTGGTACCAGGCGCGTGCGGCCACCTTTGAGAACGCCAGCGAGACACTCGACTGGGGCCGGGAGCTCACCACCCTGGCGCAGGCCAAGGAGGCTCTGGAACGATGAGGGCTTTGCTGAGCCTGCTGCCCTGGCTGGGGCTGGCAGCGCTGATCTGGTACATGGCCGCTTGTGTGGCGGCCGACAAAAAACCCAAAGCAGCCCCGACGGCGGCGCTGATGCTGGCCACCTGGCTGCTGGCAATGTGGGCGGAATGAGGAGGCAAGGCAATGACCGAATATTGCATCACAATCAAAAAGGCCGCCCCGGCTGGAACCCAGAGCGACCTGCAAAGTGCCAAAGCTGAGCGCCGTGGCACCTATACTGTACGCCATATCTTGCCCCGCGTCAACTGGGGCGGTATCTTCGGCGGCCTGCTGGGCGCTCTGGTGGCTGCGGCCGTGTGGGTGCCGGTGGCTTACGCACAGCGGGGATACTGGGCAATCGGCGGCGAGATTTTTTTAATCGGCCTGGCCGCTGGGCTGGGCGCATGGATTGGAGGCGGCGGCAAACCGTGAAATGCGACATGGATTGCGCACATTGCACACGCCCGGCGAAAAAGTGTCACGGGGGCAATTTTAGCACCCCTTACACCTGCCGGGACTGTGTGCCGACCAAAAAGCCCCACGAGGGGCCGTCAATCGAGTATCTTCCCGCTGTGAACCGCTGCGGGAAACGAGTGACAAACAAGTAAAGGAGAAGAACCATGGAAAACAACAACAACATTTTTAAGCCTCTGGTGGACATCGACTGCACCGGCGTTATTTGGTTCGGATACAACAGCATGTATATCGACGGCCTTTACCTGAACAAGGTGCTGAGCGAAAAACTCCCGAACTGCAAGAACTTCGCTGGTCGAGTGCGCCTGATTGTCGAGAACTACACGCAGAGCGCAGGAATCCCCGAGTTGGAGGAGAAAAAGGAGGAAGCCGAAAATGAATCTGTATGAGATTGACAAGGCCATTCTGGCCTGCATCGACCCCGAGACCGGCGAGCTGTTGGACGAGGCCGCGCTCGAAGACCTTCAGATGGAACGCACCCAGAAGATCAAGAACGTGGCGCTCTGGCTGAAGAACCTGAACGCCTCTGTGACGGCCTTGAAGTCCGAACGGGATGCCTTTGACGAGCGGATGAAGGCGGCGCAGAAGAAGGCGGACGGCTTAAAAAAGTACCTTGCGGACGCTTTGCAGGGGCAGAAATTCAGCACGGACGAGTGCGCAGTGAGCTTCCGCCGCTCTGCGGCTGTGACCGTCTTTGATGAGGCTGCACTCCCGGCGGAATACGTGGCCGAGAAGATCAGCAAAACCCCCGACAAGGCCGCAATCAAGGCCGCCATTAAATCCGGCATTGAAGTGCCCGGGGCCGCTCTGGTGGACAATCTGAGCGTACAAATCAAGTGAGGTGCAACATGGAAAATCTCGAGATTTACAACAAGCTGCGGGAATGCCCCGAGGGGGCAATTAAGCCTATCAGCGCGGGCCGGTTGAAGGGCATGAGCGACATCAACCCCATGTGGAGAATCAAAGCCCTCACGGAAGCCTTTGGCCCGTGCGGCATCGGCTGGTGGTACACAATCGACAAGCAGTGGCTGGAGCATGGCAACGGCTCTGAGGTGGCGGCATTCTGCAACATCACCTTATTTTATAAACTGAACGGAGAAGAGAGCCGCGGCATCCCCGGGACAGGCGGCAGCGGCTTTGTAAAAGCCGAGAAGAACGGGGCTTACACATCTGACGAGTGCTTTAAAATGGCGCTCACTGATGCAATCAGCGTGGCCGCAAAGGCACTTGGAGCTGCCGCGAATATCTACTGGCAGCAGGATCGCACGAAGTACGAGCAGCCCCCCGCACCTGCCCCGGAGAAGCCCATCCTGTGTGAGGGATGCAAGCAGCCCATCAAGCCGGTAAAGAAGCGTGACGGCACGATTATGACGGCTGCACAGGTGGCCGATTGGACGAAGCACAAGCGCGGCAAATTCCTGTGCATCGACTGCGAACGGGCCGCGCAGAAGGCGGAGGACAAGGCATGAAGCTGTGCATCAAGGCCAGCCAATTTCCCGACCACATCGGAAACCTGCTGCACGTATGCCAGGGCTTTGAGCCTGACCAGCTGCTTGACATCCAGATCGACAAGCACCGCCAGAGGCGAAGCCTTGATGCGAACGCCTATTGCTGGGTGCTGCTGGACAAGCTGGCCGCCGCCTTGCACAAGCCGAAGGGAGAGATTTACCGCGAACTAATCCGGGAAGTCGGAGGCAACAGCGAAACGGTGTGCTGCGTGGAGAAGGCCGTGGACAAGCTGGTGCAGCTTTGGGGCAAGAATGGCCTTGGCTGGGCCGCCGATGTGGTGGACAGCAAACTCGAAGGATGCAAGAACGTGGTGCTTTATCAAGGCTCAAGCACCTACGACACCCGCCAGATGTCGCGCCTGATTGATCTGGTGGTGCAGGAGTGCCGGGCGCAGGGAATTGAGACTGCAACCCCGGCGGAATTGGAAAAGTTGAAGGAGGCGTGGCATTGACAAACGAGTATGGCGCAGAGCTTGACCGCAACGGATATGCCCCTAGCATTGTTCAGGAATATATGGACGAATGTTTCATCTGCCGGGCGAACGGATACCGTGACAAGCTGGACCGGCACGAGGTTTTTTTCGGTCCGTATCGGGACAAATCGAAGCGGCTGGGGCTGTGGGTGAGCCTTTGCCACCACGCCCACCACATTGACGGCCCTTCGGCTGTGCACAACAACGACACGGCCGACCACGCGCTTAAATGGTTCGCGCAGCAGTGCGCGATGGAGCAGTATGGATGGAGCGAGGATGATTTCCGCTCCGTATTTGGTAAAAGTTACCGGGAGGATTGAGTATGAATCAGCTTATTATCATGGGCCGCCTGACCGCCGATGTAGAAATGCGCCAGACGCAGGCCGGAGACGCAGTAGGTTCTTTTTCCGTGGCCGTGGACGGTCCCAAGGGCCGGAACGGCGAGAAACACACCGACTTTTTCCGGGTGACTGCATGGAGAAAGACGGCAGAGTTTATCTCCGGCTGGTTCCACAAGGGCGACATGATTGCGCTCAGCGGCTCCATGCACTGCCGGGAATACACCGACAACAGCGGCAATCGCCGCACGGCGTGGGAAATGACCGCAGAAAAGGCTTTCTTCTGCGGTGGGAAGAATGACGGGGGAACCACGAAACGGGCCACAGCAGGCGAATTTGCCCAGCCAGAGGCGACGGATGACTTTGCAGTCATCGACGACAACGAAGATTTGCCCTTTTAATCGGAGGCAGCGCCTTGAAAGATAACAATTACATCGTGATTCAGGGGTGGATGCGCTCCCGCCTGAATCTTACCGGCAACGCCCTGCTTGTGTACGCCTGTGTTTTTGGATTCTCGCAAGCTGGTGAGTGGTTTACTGGCACGGCGGCTTATCTGGCTGACTGGTGCGGATGCAGCAAGCGGGCAATCTTCCAGCAGCTTTCTACCCTGACAGAGCGCGGGCTGCTGGAAAAGCGGACAAGAGATGTCGGCGGTGTGACCTTCTGCGACTACCGCGCAGTCGAGCCTGGACAAGAGCCGGAACCCGAAAAAACACCTAAAAAAGATAATGCGCCAGCTTCACCCCCCATGCAGAATTTTCATGGGGGTGATGAAAAAACTTCACCCCATAATATAAAGATAAATAATACTCGAGTATCTAAAGATACTCTCGTATGCGCAAACAGCGGGGGGTTTGAGGCGTTTTGGACTGCCTACCCCAAAAAGAAAAGCAAAGGGCAAGCATTATCAGCATGGAAGAAACTTAAACCTGATAGCTCTTTACAGGCTTTGATCCTGAAAGCAATTGAAGCCCAGAAACGTAGCCCTGACTGGCAAAAGGATAAAGGGCAATACATCCCCTACCCAGCCACCTGGCTGAATGCAATGGCATGGGAGGATGAAATGCCCGCTGAACAGAAACGAAGGGAGGTACAATATTTGCCATGAATGAAGCAGAAAAGGCCGTCATTGGCTGCCTGCTTGTAAACCAGCAGGCGCAGCCGTACATCCTGGATGCCATCACCGGCGAGGATTTCAGCGACCCGGAATTGGGCGAGGTGTACGACAAGCTGGCCAGCCTGTGGGCACGGCACCGGAAGCTGGACACGGTGAGCGCGGCCTCTGTGATGGGCAATGAGCTGCTTGCAGAGTGCGCGGAAGCCCCCATTGCGTACAGCAACTACCCGGCTTATATCGCCGCCGTGAAAGACCACACGCTTGTGCAGCGGGCGCAGGCGGTGGGCCTGAAGCTGGCAAGCAGCGGATGCTGCAAAGACGATGTAGAGGGCGCGGCGCAGGAGCTGGCGCATATGTTGGCAGGCAAGCAGAGTACCGGGCGCTTCAGTGCCATGGATTGTGCCACGTGGTTCATGAGGGCCATGGCTGGCGGGCGGCCGCCCTACTTCGCCACCGGGTTTGGGCGGCTTGACCGTTACACCGGATGGGGGCCGGGTGACTTCGTGGTGATTGGCGGACGGCCCAGCAGCGGCAAGACGGCATTCACATTGCAGGTGGCCCGACAGATCGCGCAGAACGGCAAGCGCGTTGGGTATTACAGCTATGAGACGAGCAAAGAACGTCTCAGCATGAGAATTTGTACCAACATCATGCGGCTGCAATACGACAGTGTGCGCCGTTATGCGGTGCAGATGGACAACGCAAACGAGATTCAGCTGCGGGCGCTTGACCACTTTGCCACTTGCCCGCTTGAAATCGTGGAAGCCAACGGGCGCGGTGTACAGTGGCTGAAAATGGACGCTCAAGCGCAGAAGTTTGATGTGGTTTTCATCGACTACTTGGGCCTTATCCCTTCCAGGGGTAAGGACAGCTACGAGCGGGCCACCATGGTGTCGAAGGACTTGCACGACTTTGCCCAGCAAACCAAAATCTGCGTTGTGGCGTTGTGCCAGCTGAACCGCGCCGGGGCTGGCGACTTACCCACGATGGAAAACTTGCGCGACAGCGGCCAGATTGAGCAGGATGCGGACAACATCATTCTGCTGCACAACGACCAGGAGACGGGCAAATACACCGTGCGCATTGCAAAAAACAAAGACGGAATTACCGGCGATTTGCCGTTCAATTTCGTTGGAAGCCAGCAGCGATTTGAGGAGGTAGCAGTGAATGATTACAGTTGATCTCCCCTTTCGCCTGCCGGGGGCAAATGAGTACACAAACGCTTGCCGCCGGAACCGCTTCGCGGGCGGAAAAGTCAAGGCCGACTACACGCAGGCGGTGGCTCTCTACTTCCGGGGGCTGCCACCTGTAACCGGGCCGGTAAAAATCCGCTTTATCTGGCATGAGCGGACGCGGCGCAGAGACAAGGACAACGTGGCCTTTGGCAAAAAGTTCATTCTTGATGGGATGCAAGCCGCGGGATTCCTTCCAAATGATAATAACCGTTGGGTCGTGGGTTTTGAGGACTGCTTTGCCTACGATGGACGGGACGGAGTGACAGTGGAGGTGTGCGATGATGAATAACGGGATGTACTCATCCAAAACGGATTTGTGGAGTACACCACAAGACTTTTACGACGAGTTAAACCGTGAATTCGGGTTTGTGCTGGATGCGTGCGCCTTACAGTGCAACGCAAAATGCAAGGTGTTTTTCTCCCCAGATGAGGACGGCTTGCGGCAGGACTGGGCAAGCGTAACGTGGTGCAATCCGCCGTATGGACGCGAAATTGGCAAGTGGGTGCGCAAGGCCCGCCTTGAAGCTGAGCGGGGGAACACGGTCGTGTGCCTTTTACCGGCGCGAACGGACACGCGGTGGTTCCACGACTACATTTTAGGCTGCGCGGAAATCCGATTCGTGCGTGGACGGCTGAAGTTTGGCGGAGCTAATAACAACGCCCCGTTCCCCAGTGTGGTTGCGATTTTTAGGCCAAAAAACAGAAAGGGAGTGCTAGAAAATGAGCGATAATATGTGCGAAAAGTGCAAATACAGAGACGAGTCTGCGTTCGGCCCGCCTTGCATCTTTTGCAAGCACTCGTCCGTCTATGCTGATAGCCAACTCACCCCGGCAGATAGCCAATTCACCCCGGCAGATAGCCAACTCACCCCGGCAGATAGCCAATTTACCCCGGCGGATGACGCTGCGGAGATTGATCGTCCCGCCTACTATGCGGGCAAGATTGAGTGCATCGACGCGATGCTTGAGACGATGGGACGGGATGACGTGCGGGCGTTTTGCCTGTGCAACGCATTTAAGTACCTTTGGCGGTGCAAAAAGAAGCACGATACACCCACGGAGGACGTGAAAAAAGCCGCCTGGTACTTGCAAAAGTACCTCGAGCTGGGCGGCGACGTATGAAGCCGGGCTTTTGGGTGAGCTGGCGGCACCTGGGCAGCCTCAAAAAGGCCCGTTTTGACACCGCCGAAGAGAGAGCTGCGTTTGTGCAAACGTGGCTCAGAGACGGCAAACCGACGCTGTGGGAGACCAACTCACGCGGGCAGAGAATTATCAGGAGGAAATAGAGAATGGCTCAATACATTGACCGGGAAGCAGCGGTTAAGCTGCTCCGCAATCAGGCACTCGAAGCGCTTGAATATTCCAACACCGAATGTGAAGTCCTGGCCTCAGTCGCAGATGAATTAGAGGACTTCCCGGCTGCGGATGTGGTGCCGGTCGTCCATGCACGTTGGGTGAACCCATCTTGGACAACTTATAAGCACGGCACGTGCAGCGCCTGCAACTGGGTAAACACCACGGGGGCGCACTGCGATGGGTTTAGAAAACCGAATTTCTGCCCAAAGTGCGGCGCACGGATGGACAAGGAGGCACCCAATGGCGAAGTACATTGACCGGGAAGCACTTGTCAGTTGGTTGAAGCACATCCCGTTAAAAGACTTATCCGATGGACAGGGGCTGTGCCGGGTTATCATGGAGGATGACTTCAAAGCGGCGATTAGTTCCATGCCCGAAAGTGCGGTCGCGGACATGGTGCCGGTGGTGCGCTGCAAGGATTGCAGGTATAGCCGCCCGCGAATAGCAGCCGAGAAAGAAGTTTTACGCGAAAACGTGGTGATTTGCACAGCTATTAGCAGCGAATATATTACCAAGTGGGAGGATGATTTTTGCAGCGAAGGTGTACGCAAGGAGGCATCTAATGGCGGCGATGCTGATTAAAGCCATGACGGCGCTTGTGGTGCTGCTTGCGGTGCCAATTGCGCTGGCAGAATTATGTATTATTGTTGTAGGCTTGTGGACGCTGTTCCACTGGCCGAAGGGAGGGTTTAAGGATGATTAAAATCGAGAACACCGAAGTTGTGGGATGGGGACACGCAATCCGGGGGATGCGAAATCCCATGAACAGCTGGGCACGGAGTGACAGCCATGAGTGCGATTGCGGCGAATATGCCGCCGTCCGGGTGCTTGGGGACACTGCTTATAAAGTGTTTTGCCCGATGTATAAGGCTGACCACAAGCCGGCAAAACTTTGCGGAGGTGAGGCGAAACGCGACTTTTGCATCGGCGAAAACGACCACGACCTCATGATGCGCCTTGCCGAAGCTGGCCCGGAACACGCAAAATATCGGCGAATGATAGTGGTTTATGCGGATGTGACGGCCCCACTGTACTGGTGGAAGGAGTACGACACTTACAAGGTCGGCACGGTGGCCAATTCGTGCAGCACCATGCACAAAGTTACCGCGAAGCAGTTTGATTTGCAGGACTTTAGCCACGAGCATTTAACCATCGCCAGCTCTGTGGCGCTGCAAGAGGTGATTTACCACCTCAACTACTGGTGGGCGAAGTACGACACGGCCGAAACGGACGAAATCAAAAAAGAATGCTGGTGGCAGATTATCCAGATGCTGCCCAGCAGCTACAACCAGAAGCGCACAATCATGCTCAACTACGAGGTTTTGGCTAACATCTATCGCCAGCGCAAAGGCCACAAATTGGACGAGTGGCGGGAGTTTTGCAAGTGGATTGAGCAGCTGCCTTACAGCGAGCTGATTACCGGGAAGGAGGCCGAAGAAAATGGATGAACTGAAGAAATGCCCGTTTTGCGGTGGGAAAGCTACCGTGTTTGTGCACAACGGCGTGAAGGTGTTGTGCCTCACCTGTGGTGCGCAGACCGATTCCCACATTGATTTTATGATTCGGCCCGGGAAGTGCTCAAACGCCGTGCAGCAGGTCACCGATGCGTGGAACAGGAGGGCTGAAAATGGCTAAAGCGGTACTTATCAGCATCCGCCCGGAGTGGGTGGAGAAGATTGCCCACGGGGGGAAGACAATCGAGGTTCGCAAGACAAAGCCATATTTGGACACGCCTTTCAAGTGCTATATATACTGCACAAACACAAGGCCGTTCCTTGTGTGGGGTGATGTTTTCCGGGGCGATTGGGTTACGGAGTTTACCCGTCTTTCGGGGTATGGCAGAGCAGCGGCAGACAGACTCTGGGATGTTTTCAACGGCCACGTTGCCGGGGAATTTTTATGTGACCGGGTTGAAGCCATCAAGGCGGCAAAAGAACCGTATGGAATCTACGATGTGGATGATGACTTTGTGGCGCAGACTAGGCTTGTGGACGGTGCTTTGTGGGACTACGGAAAAGGCGCAACACTGTACGGCTGGCACATTTCCAAGTTGCAAATCTACGATACGCCAAAGTCACTGAGCGAATTCAAGGGGCTGCGGAAAACGAAATTTGGGGCAGAGCCTATGGAGATTAAACGTGCGCCCCAGAGTTGGTGCTATGTGGAGGAATTAAAATGAGCGATTACATCACTTTTGCCCAGCTCGCGGACGCACTGCGGCGCTGCGGGAAGGCCCGCACGGTGGACGACTGCAAGGGGTGCGCTTACTATCAGGGGCCAAACCCTGAGCTGTGTATCCCAAAGATGACCGAGCGGGCCGCGCAGGTGATTGGGCTTTTCGCGGCGGATGAGCCGAAGAAAGAAGGTGATCCTAGTGACTTATGACGAGCGAAAAGCCTGGTTGCGACGGTATCAGGACGCGCTGAGCGACTACCGCATGGCAACCGCCCGGCTGGAAGAGGCCAACACGCAAGCCACAAAGTGCACGGCCAGCGTGTCCTCTGCTCTGGGACGAGGCGGAACAAGCGACCACATCCCGGCGGCGGTGGAAAGGATTGAGGCCATCCGAGAGGACGCAAGGCAGGCCATGGACGATGCGAAAGAGGCGTTGACAGAAATTTCTGCCGCGCTGAAAAAGCTGGAAAGCCGGACAGAGCGGACCGTGCTTGCGCTGCGGTATGTGGACGGCTGCACATGGCAGCAGGTGGCAGACAAATGCGGATATAGCATTGACTGGGTGTATGCACTGCACCGCGCCGCCGTGAAAAATCTGGATAAATAAAATAAGAGGCCACATCCGAAGGGGTGTGACCTCTTTTGTTATTAGTCGTCATCTGGGGTATATACGATGATTCCTGAGCGCAGAAGAGAAAATGTTGCGCTGCCATTTTCGGCAACGACAGTCCGCTTTCCGCCTTTGCGGATGTCAGTAACTCGGACGGGAGTTTCCCATTCTGTGGCGTCAAGCAAGCGGGCCTCGTACTCGTCCTCACTTTCGCCCGGTTCTCGCTTTAAGTCTGGGGCTTTGCATGTGATCTCCATGTAACGCCCGTCATCGGTGATTGCGTCGCGAGAGCATTCGCCATTCCATACATCACCCGGTTCCCGGATAAACCACAGCTTCACGTCGCGCTCGGCTGTATGCATCACGATGCCGTGGTCATACACTGCGTCGGATACCATTGTATCCCCGCAAAATTGGTTGTCCCAGTAGACTTCCACGTTGTCCATGACGCAGGCGCGGCCGAAAATTCTGGCACTGCCGATCAGCATCGCATTGCCGGTTATAATAGCATCATCAAACACTCGCGAAAACCAGCGCGCAGACGCATTCTCGTCAACCAATGCGTTACCATACACCATGGCTTCTTCGCCTACCCACGCGCCGCCGTCGTGCGAAAGGTTCTTTTCGCTTTCAATCCAGCCGCCAAGACAGCCTGACTTTACGGGGCCTGACGATGTGGTAAAATCACGCACTGCGCGGATGCGGTGCAGGGTGTGACCGGAAAACTCTTTCGTTTCGCCGGTAAATTCGTATTTTCTTTGGACCTTCGGCATGGGTATACCTCCTCGTTATCGTGTGTTTTGTCGGTTTCCGACGGCTCACGCGGAAGCTCGGCCAACCGCCATTTGTGGTAGGACATGGACGGCCTGCCTTTCCGGCTTGGCACTCCACGCATCGACGACGCGATGGCGTAAAACCCGCGCGAAATTCGCATCGCAGCCACATCCTCCGGAACTGATGGGCCGAAAAACAAAAGCCTGTTTTTGCGCGCCCAGTCGGTCAAATTCACGGCTTTGTGGTAGCCGCCTTGCGGGTCAATCAAAATCCAAAGCAGCGATTCTCTATTTTGCGGCCCGCGCTGCCCTTCGGGGATGGACATTGCAACGGCATGGCCAGTTTCTGCAAATTCGGCCATTCGTGCTTGTATTTGCGGGTCTGCACGGCGCTTGAGCTTGGCATTTAAGCTCCACGGAGAGCCGCCTAGTGTTCCGCGCCGCCGCCTGTACTCTACTCCGCAGGCAATGCTGCAACAGACTTCCTTGTCACTGGGCGAGGCCTGGAACGCCTTCCCACAGACCGCACAAGTGCGAAATTTTTTGCTGGGTTGGGCACAGCCGCAAGACGTGTTATGCCGGAAAGATGTCGCGGTCAAGTCTTTCACGGTGCCGCACAGCTTGCACTGGACACGCCAAAGCAACTTCGTTTGTCCGGTGGACGGCACCACATACTTGTGATCTGATAGCCCTAGCACAATCAAGCTGCCGTGCTCTTCGCCGGTGATGTCCTTAAATGGCGGCATTGCGCACCACCTCCTTGTAAAGATAGAGGCGCAGACATAGCCACGCCTCTTGAAGTTATTCCGGATGTTCGCGGCCATAGGCCACGCCCTTGTCGTAAACTTTTTTCAGCAGGGCGGCGATTTCGCCCAGCTGCATTGAGCTGTAGCGGTCAAACATCCCCGCGTCAAGGATGTTTTGAAAGATCGCCTCACACGTGCTGGGGTACTGCCGCCAGCCGCTGATCTCCTTCGCCCGCTCGAGTTTGAGCACGCGCCGCCGCTCTTCGGCGCTCAACCCGTTGGGGCCGTATGCCTCGCGTGTAAACACGTCCGGCATTGTAAGCTTCCGGCGGTTGTCCACGAGCGGCTCGTCCTCGTCGATGAACCAGTCACGGCCGACCCGGCGGGCGGTTTTAAAGCCGCCCCTGTACGCCTTCTGGCGCACGGTGGCAAGTGCGCGGCCGTGGCGCTCGGCGTACTCCTTTAATGTAATTTCCATTGCTTTCTCCCTCTTTTTCATTTCGGCCTGCCATCATCAGTACCGGGCGGCCACTCCCGGCAGACGGCCCGAAGGCCGTTTCGGCGTCAGAAGCAGTATCCCTCTTTTCCAAGGGCCGATTCGGCCGAGAAAACAGCCGACAACCCACTTGCCCGCTGGCAAATCTCTTCCAGGCGGTATTCCCGCCCGTTGATGTAGTTCCCTTTGAGGCGATACCGGAAATCGAAAACGCGGTCACCGCGTCGCCATGCTCGGACAAGCCCCGCCTTCAAGGCGCGGTCATCCGGGAAAGTGTGAACCTTCCCGGAGATGGTATCGATGTAATAAGGGCTGAACATATGCATCCTCCTTTTCGTTCGTTCTGATCTGCCTAAGCCCACGCTTTGGGCAAAGTTAAGGGGGCGGAAAATCTGGGTTTTCTGGTTTTTTAACCCATGAGCGCCCACCCCTTACGGGGTGGCCGGGCTTGCACCGGCGGCGCTTTCGCGTCGGCCTTGCGGGTCAATCATCCAGCCAAAAATGCAGGATGTCGGCGGGGACTCCTTCGGCTTCTGCCTGCTTTAGGATTTCGGACTTCAACTCGTCATACGTGCCGAGTTCGTCACCCGGCACCGGGTCGGCTTCGGCGTAAAGCTCGATGTCGCCCCGGTCCACGCTGTCCAAGTGGCACAGCATAAAGTCGATGCCTTTGAGCGGGTCGTATCTCGACTCTCCGGCCTGGTAGAGCACCAGGGCCTTACCGTCCCGCACGTACTCGGCGGAGAACTCGGCGTTTACTTTTTCCATTTTCATAAAATTTTCCTCCTTTACGGCCCCGGCGGGCCGTTTTAAATCTGAAATTCCTCTCCGTACTTTTCTTCGTGGGCCTTTTCGTAAGCCTGGAAAAACTCCTGCTCGGTGCAGGGGGCCAGCTCGCGGTTCAGCTCCTCGCGAAGCTCGTCGTCCATGAGACTCACCGCCGCCTCAAAATTGATTTCGTGCCCGTCCCGATTGATAACTTCCATTTTTTTTACCTCCGTTTTTTGCTTGCGCTGCTTGCTTCGTTGTCTATATAATACAGCGCTAGCTCTACAATGTAAATAGGCAATTTGCCCAAATTATTGCAGAGCTTTTTGTGCAGCCATTGCAAATGCAACAGCTAAAAACAGCCCAATACACTATTAAATATATCGCAAATATGATATATTTAGTATGTAGAGATAGGGAGAGATGAAATTTCTCCTCTCCCTGTTGCGTTACGCTTCGAGCGCTGCAATCTCCTCCATGGCCCGGCGGGCGGCGCGCTTGCCGTTGTCGGTGAGCTGGCGCTGCCATGCCTGGTTTCGGGGAGACCAGCGGAACGCCCACTTTTTCAGGATAGCGCGGACCTCTTCGGCGGGCTTGCCGTCAAAAATCAGCTGCACCCGCATTTGCTCGGGGTCCTCGCGGTAGGTGATGCCGTCGCGCTCCACTTCGGCGGGGGCGGCTTCCTGGGCGGCCTTCAGGCTGTTCAGCCGCTGCTCGGTGCGCTTCACGTTGGCCAGCGAGTTGGTCAGCGTGTAGGTGGGATATGGGACCCCGACGTACCAGCCGCGCGCCCACATGCCTTCAATTGCTTTCCGGGCGGCGGGGGTCAACTCCGGGCATCCGTCAAGGGTGCCATGCTTGCGGTAAAAGGCGTTCACGGCCTTCATCGTGGCGTGCTCTTCCTTCAGCCACTCCAGTTTCGCGGTCAGCGCCTCGATGGCTTCGGGGTCGTTGCTCTTGATGGGCTGGGTGTGAGCGGTGCGGAGCAACTGCAAGTAGTGCTCTGCCCGGTCAAAGGTCTCCCGGTTGGCGTCCCACGCGGCCACCTGCTTAGCCTTCTTGGCGGTCGGGAAATTGCCGGCGCCGGAGATCATGACGGACGGGCACCGGGTGCCGATCTCGTTCTCACGGTTGATCGCCTCGGCCAGCGTCCGCGCGAAACGGTCAAAAAGGTATTCGGCGCGGTCCCGCTGCGCGTCGGTCGCGCACTTGGCCTTCACGGCCTCCAGGATCCGCGCGGCCTCGTTCACCTGGGCGGTGTATGCGGCGGTCGCGCTCCCGGGCCGGTAGTCGCTAAAACTGCGCATCTCGTGCGCAATGCGGGCGGTGCTCTCGTTGATGGTGTACATGGTATAATCTCCTTGTATGGGCCGCCGTGGCGGCTGTGTCGATGTGATAGGGCTTTCAACCCATGAGCGCCCGCCCCGGTGGGGCGGCTGGACTTGCACCAGCGACGCAAAAGCGCCGGCCTTGCGGGTCTTAGATCATGCCCAGGCAGTGGAGCCATAGCATGGGGAGCGATACGCCCCAGCCAAAGCCCAGCGCCAGGCATTCCAGGCGGGTGAATCTCATGCTCTCGCCTCCCTCTGCCGGAGGGGCTGGAAAGAGTGGCTGCATGGGCCCAGGGTGATGCAGTACTCGCGGCGCTCGGCGTCCGACCATGTGCGCCGGATAGCTGCCAGCAGCTCGGCGCTTTGGTCGGGGTCTGTGGCTGCGATGCCGACCGGCACGAGATGTGTGCCGCAGTTGCGGGTGATCCAGATGTATTGGCCATAGTGGCCAGTCTCGACGGCCTCGGTCAGCTGGGCGCGGTCGATCTCAAAGTCGGTGGCGTAGTGCTTGACCTCGCGGGATACGTGCCACGCCATCTTTTTGATGAGCTCTTCGGTGGTAAGGTCTCTTCTGCTCATGCTTTTTTCCTCCTTGCTTGCTCTCCATGCTTGCGACCCTGTGTCGCTTGCTGTGACTATATGATAGCACATATATGATAGCATATGCAATAGGCAATGTGCACAAAGATATGTGCTATCATATGTGCAAGATGTATGATTGCATATATCCTCCGTATAATATATACTATATACGGAGGTGAGAGCATGAGCACGACGGAGGCGCAGCGCAGAGCGTCGGCGCGGTACCTGGCAAAGCAGGTCACCCTCACAGTACGGGTGACGCCAGAGCAGGCCGAGACGCTGAGAGCCGCAGCAGCTGGCGCAGGCATGAGCGTGACGCGGTATTTGGTGAGCGCAGCAGAGGCCCGGCGGGCAGCACCAGAGGCAGAGCCAGACGGCGACCGCATCAGGCTTAGCCTGAGAGCTGATGCGGTCCAGGGCCTAGAGGCTGACGGCGAGACGCCAGCACAGACGGCAGCGCGGCTGCTGGCTGAGGCTATCAGGCAGGCAAGACAAGACACATAATCAATGGGCGACCTTCACAGCGTGGGGGCCGCCCTCTTTTATAGGGGGTGATCCTATGGCGAGACCGACAGACAAGGCGCTGGCAAATCTCCGGCCCATCACCGCCATGGAGCCAGAGGAAAAGACCGCTTTTACTCGCAAGGGCCAGGCGGCAGGCGCAGAGGTGAGGCGGCGCAAAAGGGCACTGCGTGACGTCCTAGACGCACTGCTGAGCATGGAGTATACCGGCAGCACAGACAGCGCACTAGCAGAGGCCGCACAGAGCGCCGCAAAAGCCCGCGATACGACTCTAGATCAGTACGACATCGTAGCCATCGCGCAGATCATCAAGGCCCAGGACGGCGACACGGCGGCGGCGGCATGGGTACGGGATAGCGCAGGCGACAAGCCCGGCGAGACGCTGGCAGTGCAGCAGCTGAGCGCGGAGGACGTAGAGCTGGCCCGCAAAGTGGCGGCCCGGCTGGATGCATCCGGCACCAAAAGTGCAGACACTTCAGCGCAAAAGGCCAAAAAGAAACGGTAAAACGTTGAAAGCTATTTCGTTTAATCTTTATTTAGCGAAATAGGGCTGGTCTTTGGCGACTTCGAGGGGCTGCCGCATATAGCAGTATAGATATTCTGTACCTCTATTCTATGGGGGGTAGCCCCCCCTGAAGGGGAAGGGCGGGGTTCCGAGGACGGGGCGGGGCGTAGCGAAAAAGGCTTCTCGCCAGACTTTTTTCAAAAAATACCCCCCCCCATCGAGTTCCCCCACCCCTCTTCTCAAAAGGGAGGTACTCGAAAAAATATTTTTTACCATTCACAACCATTGTTGTTCTCCGGCCCTGACAGACGGCATTGTAGCCTGTTTTCATGGGCTTTGTGAGGCTGGTACCCATATCAAAGCATTAAAGGTTTTGTTGGAACCCCGTGCCGTGTGGCGGGTAAGTTCACACGGGCGGCCCTACACGCAAAGTAGGAGGGGCGGAAACGCCCCATTATGCCGTCATAGCTCAGTTGGTAGAGCGGCTGTCTTGTAAGCAGCAGGCCGAGGGTTCGAGTCCTTCTGGCGGCTCCAAAGCCGGCGACCCGCTAAAATAGCTGAATCGGACGCGGTTCGGAGTTCGCGGTAGGCGGCCCCCGCACGCCTCTTCACAATGCGTACCATGCGGGGGTTTTGTTGGGCTGTGGCCAAACGGTAAGGCATGGGACTTTGACTCCCAGATAGCAGGTTCGACACCTGCCAGCCCATCCAATGGGTGAGCCGGGCACAGGATAAGCCCGGAGGGCGGGAACGGGGTGTGCGTGCAAATAGATGGGCAAGCGGGAAAGCCTCCGCCCAGTAAGGCCCTGCAATGGGTCTGCGCACAAGGGAAAGGAAGAAGTATGGCAGGATTTGCAGACGTAAGAAAAGCGGAAGCGAAATACTGCATGGAGCATCCGGCCTACTTCGTGGAAACGTATGTTCACATTGAGGACAAGGACGCGGCCGAACTGATTGTCCCCTTCAAGTTGTGGGACGGGCAGAAACAGGCCTTGCAGACGTTTGCAAACGACCGGCTGATTGTTGTGCTGAAAGCACGGCAGCTTGGTTTTACATGGCTTGCGTTGGCCGAGGCAAGCAGGCTGTTGGCTTTGAATACGGGCCGAACAGTCGTTGGCTTGTCCAGAACAGAGGACGAGGCAAAAGAGCTTGTGCGCCGCATGGGCGTGATTTTGCGCTATATGCCTGAATTCATTGCAGAGGAAGGTGCTGTGCCCGCCGGGTGGAGCGGCCCTGTTTTCAAGGCATCTGCATTGGAACTGCGGGTAAAGTGGCCAGACGGCCCGGAAGGCGTGTTCAAGGCGTTCCCTTCGTCCCCCTCTGCCGGTCGTTCGTTCACGGCTGACTTGATTATCATTGACGAATGGGCGTTCCAGCAGTACGCGGAAGAAATCTGGCAGGCTGCTTTCCCCGTTATCAACCGTCCCACGGGTGGCCGGGTCATTGGCCTGTCCACCATTAAACGCGGAACTTTGTTTGAAGAAATCTACACAAACCCGGACAACGGGTTCACAAAGTTGTTCTTGCCGTGGAGCGCTGACCCCCGCCGGGATGAAGCGTGGTACAAACGGACGCTGAACGCATTGGGTGAAGATAAGACCTACCAGGAATACCCCGCAACTGTAGATCAGGCATTGGAAGTCCCCGGCGGCGCGTTCTTCCCCGAAGTGAGGAAGGAAACCCATTGTGTGGATAAACTTCCCGCAAAGGGCAGGCGCTATTGCGTGATGGACTACGGCCTTGATATGCTGAGCGTCCATTGGGTAAACATTGATGTAACAGGCCATGCCTGTGTGTACAAAGAGTATAACGAAAGCAATTTGCCCATCGGCGCGGCGGCTGAAACCGTCTTGAAGCTGTCGAAGGGAGAAGAGGTTGAGTTGTTCTTGGCCCCCTCTGACCTGTGGGGACGCAGCCAGGAAAGCGGCAAGAGCCGGGCGCAGCTGTTCCTTGAAGCGGGGCTTCAATTGGTGCAGGTGAGCCGGGACTTCCCTGCCGGATGCGCGGCCATGAAGGAATGGTTCCGCATTGACCCGGCGACTGATACGGCATGGCTGACAATGTACAAGACCCCGACACTGTTGAGGTGCCTACAGAAAATTCAAAAAGATGAGCGCAAACCGGACGTTTACGCAAAAGAACCGCATAGCTTGACACACTCCGTGGATAGCTTGCGGTATTTTTGTGTCTGGTGGACGGCGCCCGCCGAGGCCACGCAAACAAGGAAGCACGTCATGTGGGAATCTGACCTGTGGGAGGATTACTACAACGCAGACGAAGAGGGCAAGGCTTACATGATTCAGAAATTTGGGGATCCGTTTTGAGGAGGTGGAAACATGGCGGTACATTTTAGAGTTCCCGATCAGGTTTCCCCCAGCACAATGGTTGTCGATACGTTTCTGGGCGTGGATTACAGCAACGCCCCCGGCAACGTGGACAAACGGCAGTCTCCGAACGGGCAGAACATGATCCGAGACGTGCCCGGGAAAGTCCGCAAATCCATGGGCTATGAGCTTGTGAGAGCGTTTGACGGCAAGATCAACGGGTATCACAAGCTGAAAAAAGATAAAGAAGGCATTATCCACGCCGGAACGAAGCTGTACCGTGAAAATGGTACGGTTATTTACGAGCAAGCGAACAATGCCCCTTCCAAAAGCTGGCAGCTCAATGATAGTTTGACCATCATTGACGGCGCACACATCCTGATTTATGACGGAACCAGTGTAAAGAACGCGGCAGAAATTGCAAAGGTTCCGCTGTTTTCCATCGCGAAGTCGCCAAAAGGCGGCGGAACGGACTATGAAGCGCTGAACCTGCTCTCCCCGAAGTTTCGGGAACGGTTTGCTGGGACAAAAGACGATACAGTCTATCATTTGAGCTTTTCCGGGCTGGATGATGCGCCGGTAACGGTGAAAATCCTGAACTCCGATGGCGCATGGGTGGACAAAAACGATGGTTTCACGGTCGATAGAACCAAAGGCACGGTGACATTCAGCACTGCGCCCGGCGTTTCTCCACTATCCGGCGAAGATAATGTTGAAATCTCTGCAAGCCGGACTGTTTCGGGGTACGCTGACCGCGTTGTGAAATGCGATATTGGCATTTTGTTCGGCGTGAACGGCGCGTCTGACCGCCTGTTTTTGTCGGGCAACCCGGATTATCCCAATCAGGACTGGTATTCCGGGCAGTACGACACGACATATTGGCCCGATACAGGATATTCGCAGTTGGGCACGGCTGGCAGCGCGATCATTGGGTACAGCATTATCAATAACTACCTTGCCACGCACAAGGACGATGCTGAACCTGACCGGAATGTGATTGTGAGGCGGGGCGACCTGGTAAACTCCACGCCCGCGTTCCCGATTATCAATACGTTACAAGGCCCCGGTGCCGTGGCAAAGCGCTCTTTTGCGTATCTGTCCACGGAGCCGGTGTTTTTGACAAAACTGGGCGTGTTTGCAATTACCCCGTCCGACATCAGCGGCGAACGGTACGCGCAGAACCGGAGCTACTACATCAACGAGAAACTGAAAAAGGAAAAGAATCTCGAGGATGCGGTGGCTGTGGTGCACAAGGACTTGTATTGGCTGGTTGTGAACGACCATGCGTACATCCTTGACGGCCTGCAAAATATAGGCAGAGCCGCCTCTGAGCCGTATTCCACACGGCAGTATGCCTGTTTCTACCGTACCAACGTACCGGCAAGCGCCCTGTGGGTGATTGATGAGCGGCTGTATTTCGGCACGGCAGACGGCAAAGTTTGCCGCTTCTATGACGACACGGCCAGCCTTGACAGCTACAACGACATGGGCGAACCGATTGAAGCATGGTGGGAAACCCCTGATATTTCGGGACGCCTTTTCTATAAAAACAAGACATTTAGGTATCTCGCAGTTAGCGTTGCGGCCGCAGTTGCCACCAGTGTGGATATGCGGGTGTTGCGCAAAGGCGAATGGAAAACCCTGAAACGGAATGCATTTAATTCACGCTATCTGTCCTTCGCACAGCTTGTTTTCTCGAAGTTCAGCTTTTCCAGCGACACCACGGCACGTACCTTGCACACCAAAGCGAAGTTGAAGCGGGTTGACAAAACTCGTTATCGCTTTGAAAACAAGACGCTGAATGAGCCGTTCGGTTTGATGGCATGGGCAATTGAATTCATCGAGAGCGGAAAGTACAAGGGGTGATAGCATGAAATGTCCGAAATGTGGCATTGAAATGAAGGTCAACGTCATCGGTGAGCTGCTGACGTTTATTTGCCGCAACAAGCAGTGCAGCGGCTACGGCCAAGCACAGGCAGAAAAAGACCTGAGTACGGAAGGAAAGGAGGAGCGTCATGAAGATTGAGAATGGCAACAAGAGTACCGCCAGCGTGAAGGCCACCAACAGCTCTAGCAGCAAAAAGCCTACCGTTACCAAGGGCGGCGATCTGCGCAGCAAGTGACAACAAGTGAGGGACTATGGAAGAGAATACCAGCGGCGTTATGACTGAAGAAGTCGAGCAGGAGGCAGCCGCACCTGCACAAGAAGAGACTACCGGAGAACCTGCCACCAATGAAGGCGTAGGTGAAGCTGCCGAAGCCGGGCAGCAGCAGGAAATCCCTAACGAGGTATGGGAAACCAGCCGGAAGCGTGCCGATGCAAAGGCCAAGCAGCGGTACGACCGTATGGTAACTGAGCGGTTCGGGCATTTGGTAAACCCGTCCACCGGTGACCCCATCCGAAGCATGGACGATTACTTCGCAGCACTGGACGCGCAGGCGGACATTCAACGCCGCCAGTCCTTGCAGCAGAAGGGAATCGACCCCAAAATTCTCGATGATGCAATCAACAACAGCCCCGTCATCAAGCAGGCGAAAGAAGCAATTCAGGCCCAGCGCGAAGCGGACGGCCAGCGGCAATTCAATGAGCAGATGCGGCAGATCACCGCACTGGACGGCGAATTCCGGACACTGGGTGATCTTCGTAACGCCCCTGAATTTGACACTTTTAACCAGCTTGTGATGAGCAATGTTGATATGGTGAGCGCTTTCAAAGCGGCCTTCTTCGATCGGCTGGCCGCCAAGAAGAGCGCAGCGGCCACGCAGGCAGCCATTAACACCGCCAAGAGTAAAGACCACATGGCCCCAATTGGCGGCGGGAATGACGCAAGCGACGGCCTGACCGATGAAATCATCGCGGAGTATCGCAAGTTTAATCCTAAATGGACGCGCGACCAAATCGCGGCGTACCACAAGAAATATGGAAAGGATAAGTAACCATGTTTATCGTTGTAATGCGAGACATTGCGGACGTGGAACCTTTTGAGCATCAGCCCGGTGCTACCAATCTGGCGCGCGGCTCTGCCGCTGTGCTGACCGCTGGCAGTCTGGCCAAGTGCGGCGCGACTGCTAAACCCTCTCACATCATCATGGGCCCCGCCGACAGCAACGGCCTGTATCCCTGCATCCGAGTTCAGCCCACCACCGTGTTTGAGACCACCAGCACCGCTGCCGTGGCTTCTGCCGGTACCAAGGTGACCCTGAACACCGATGCGCTGAGCGTGACTGCCACCGCCACTGACGGTGTGTTTACCGTCGATTCCACCGAGAACAAGGCCAACGGCATTGTCCGTGGCCGTTTCCTGTAAGGAGGATATATGGCTAACATCATTTTTTCTGAGGGTTCCGGCGTTGCCAACAGCGTGTTCGGCAAGAGCCAAGAACCCATCAAGGCTATGATCGAGAGCGGCGTTGAGGCGTTCGAGGAGAAGAGCCTGATTTCCAACATCTTCAACATGGAAAGTTCCACCAACTTCGCCGAGAAGTACACCAACGAGACCAGCGTGGGTGACTTCGAGGACGTGGGCGAGAATGGCGCTTACCCCAAGACTGGTATGCAAGAAGGCTTCTCCAAGGTCATTGAGCCTACCACCTGGAAGTCCAGCTTTGAGGTTACGCAGGAGATGATCGAGGATGCAAAGATCGGCAAGATCAAGAGCCGCGCCGGTATCTTCTCCACCAGCTACAACCGCACTCGTGAGAAGTTCGCCGCTTCCCTGCTGGCCGGTGGCACTGGCACTTCCGTCAAGATCCAGAACAAGACCTACAGCACCGCTTCCGCTGACGGCGTGGCCCTGTTCTCGACTGCTCACCCCAGTGCCACAAAGGGCACCAAGCTGACCCAGAGCAACTTCTTCAAGGCTGATTTCAGCACCAGCATTCTGGATCAGGTTCAGGAGGCCATGCAGAGCTTCACCGACGACGACGGCAATCTGCTGAACGTCGCTCCCGACACCATCATCATTCCCAACGTGGCTTCCCTGAAGCGTGCCGTTCTGGCTGCCGTGTCCAGCGACCTGGACCCTGAGAGCAACAAGAATGCAATGAACTTCCAGGCCGGCCTGTGGAACGTGCTGATCTGGCCCTATCTGCCCAAGTCCATCGGCGGCAAGCCCTTCTTCCTGATGATGGACAGCCAGTTCAAGGACGACTATCTGTGTATGCCCTGGGTTGACCGTGTTGCCCTGACCGTCAAGAGCGAGATTGACCCCAACACCGATGCCAACGTGTTCCGTGGCCGCGCCCGTTTCGGCGCTGGCTTCAACAACTGGCGTTGCATCGCCCTGTGCGGCGGCGGCGTGACCGGCGGCACTACTCTGACTGCCTAATTAAACCTACCTGATTTACCGATGTCCCTGCCTGATGGTGGGGACATTTTTTTGGAGGAGCCATGTTCGAGAAGCTGAAACACGCTGCTGACGATGCCACAAAGCGGGGAAAATGGCAAAGTCGGCTGGATGACGCAAGGAAACAGTACGACCGCACCATTATGGATACCCGCGAGGCGCTGTACCGTGGCGATAAAAACATTCGTGGCGCAAACGGCACAGACGCAGATAAAAAGGCAACCAACGTCCGCAACATCGTGTACGAGCTGATCGAAAGCCAGGTGGATTCCTCTATCCCCGCCCCCCGCGTAACGGCTATCCACGAAGAGGACAAAGAGCTTGCAAAAAAGATTGAAGCTCTGTTGCTGAACCTGAGCAAGCAGCTCAACCTGAAAGAGCTGAACGACCTGCAAGAACGAACCGTCCCCATTCAGGGCGGTGACTTCTTCCACGTTGAGTGGGACCCGCATGGCGGCTATCACTGTATGTTGGGCGACGTAACGCTGACGGAGCGCCACCCGAAGCAGGTTATTCCGCAGCCCGGCGTGTACGACATTGACAAGATGGAGTACATCTTTATTCTTGTGAGCCAGCCGAAACGCTACCTTGAACGGCGATACGGTGTCGAAATCAAGGATGAAACCGAGGACGATGTGGCGGCCAGAGGGCAGAATCAAAGCACTGTAAGCGGTATTGTTACCCAAAATATCGCGTATTATCGTAACGACGAGGGCGGTGTTGGTCTGTACAGCTGGTGCGGAGACGTAACTCTGGAAGATTTGGACAACTGCCAGAAACGGCGCGGCGAGGTGTGCGCGAAATGCGGCCGCCCGAAGTTCGGAGATGTGTGCGAGTGCGGCAGCAAAAAGTTTGTGGAAGGCCCACTGGATGTGCAAGAGCTGACCGAGGACATCACCATTTTTGGCGGTGAGACTGTTGCGGCAAGCACCCCGGGCAAAGACAAACTTGTGGTGAACCCGGACGGAACCCCGCAGGTGGACGAGGAAGGCGTGGCTATTACCATGCCCGGCCCAAACGTGCCCACGCAAATTCCGTACTACGAGCCGAAAGAAATCCCCGTTGTTCTCCGCAGCAATGTGCGAATGTTCGGCCGCTTCTTGGGCGTGAGCGACGTTGATGTGATTGAAGATCAGCAAAACGCGATCAAGAAGTTTGGCACGAAGATTGAAGAGAAGCTGCTCAAAGGCGGCAGCTATGTTACGCTTCCGCAAGGCGTTCAGGTTGAAACCAGCGACAAAGAGCTGAAAATCATGCGGCTGAAAAACCCGGCGGAAAAGGCGTTGATTTCTGTTATCAATGTTCAGCCCGACACAAGCCGCGAACAGCAAATGCTGGAAAGCAATTACAGCTGGGCAAAGAGTACGCTGGGCATTAACGATTCGTATCAGGGCAAGTACGATGCATCTGCAACCAGCGGCAGCGCAAAGCAGTTTGCTGCACAGCAGGCGGCTGGCCGTTTGCAGTCCAAACGCGAGATGAAGAATCAGGCGTATGGGCGGCTGTACAAGCTGCTCTTCAAGTATATGTTAGCCTATGCCGACCAGCCATACCCGATGACTTACACGGCAATCGGCGGAGAACAGACGTTCGCCCATTTCAACCGATGGGACTTTTTGAAGCGAGATGCCGCCGGGGAACTGTACTGGGACGATGAGTTTATTTTCGGCGTTGACCCGTCTCCGAACATGGATGCAAACCGTGAACGGCTGTGGGATATGGCCGACGTGAAGTATCAAGCCGGTGCATTTGGCCCGATTAGCGAACTGACTACCAGCTACCGATTCTGGACTTATCTAGAAGATAATGGATTCCCTGGAGCCGGGAAGGTAAAAACCGAAATCAAACAGCAGATGGACGAGCAGCAGCAAATGCAACAGGCTGCACAGCAAGTAATACAGCCGGATATGATCATGACTGACAGTGACCATTTGGAGGGGGCAGACGTATGACGTGGGGAGAATGCAAAACCGCAACCTTGCAAAAGATGTTTACCTCGGAAGATGAGGGCGCAGAGGACTACCTCGCGGCAATGCCGCAAGCCGCCAATGAAGCGATCCAGATGATTGCGACAACGGATGCGGGTAAACACATCCGTTCGCACGATAAGCTGACGAAAGACCCGGCACAATCCAGAACGTTTGATCTTGAAGATGAACTCATTGACTTTCTCAATGTGGGAGACTTCGAGACATACTGTATGGATGGAGACGAGCCCAGGCCGGTATCGCTGAAACTTCTGGGCGGGCATTTGCTGGTGGTGCCGAAAGGCATTGAAACGGTGCTTGTGTACTATAACGCAAAGCCTGCCAGAATCGCAGAGAACACGCCGGACGCGCAAGAAATCGACCTGCCGGAAGATGCCGCGGCACTTGTGCCAATGTACATGGCAAGCCAGCTGTACAAGGACGATGATCTGGCGATTGCGACAACGTACCGCAACGAGTTTGAAACGGCGTTTGAGCGCCTGCAAAACCGTCAGGCAGAAAACATCGACACGGAATTTACAAGCGAAAGTGGGTGGTGGTAAGTGGCCTTCACAAAAATCACAGATGAAGATCTGCAAAACAAAGGCGTTATTGGCCTGCCTGATACGCCCGGCCTCTCCACAAGCGAGATGCAGGCAAAGTTTGAGCAGACGGCGCGGGAAGTTATCGTGCCGATGTTCAATCAGCTAGTGGACGAACTTTTAGGTCCTTCGGCGGCAAGTCAAATCGGCACCAAAGGCAAAAACCGCACAGTGCAAGGCCACATTGACAACCTGGAAAATCCGCACAATGTAACTGCGGAACAGGTTGGGGCGTATACAAAAGACCAGACAGAAAAAGCAATCAGCGACCGCATTTCCCAGATTGGTAGTGCGGATATGACGCAGGCCGTGTACGACCCGACCGGCAGACGGCGAGACGTTTTTGCCTATGCCGACTCTCGTGGTGTAAGCACTTACACGCACACCAAGATGGACAACGTGCACCACTTTAGCGGATCCGGCACAAGCGGCCGCGTGAAGATGACGGCTGACGTGGAAGCCGGGGACACGGTGATGCTGGGCGGAAAGGAAGTGCCCGCCTATGTGGGCGCGGAACCCTTTGCCGATGCACTGGCCGGGGAATCCGTCACGGGCCGGTGGCTCACCTTCACGCAGGACGGAGAGCAGATAAATTTTAATGGCGGCGGGGGCTTATCCCTCACAAAACTCGCCCTCGCCGATGCTGACACCGGAGACGTGATTTCGGGCAAAAAGTTTTATTCCGGCGATAAAACGATTAAAA
>ERZ1034917.315-NODE-315-length-44921-cov-30.244595_pt1 | contig 44921 bp, 33 predicted proteins | sample MGYA00520605_ERZ1034917 | MGnify/ENA primary metagenome ERZ1034917 (study PRJEB33766, sample SAMN09781784) | gut metagenome | biome: gut microbiome | host: Homo sapiens | place: Madagascar | study: EMG produced TPA metagenomics assembly of the PRJNA485056 data... | reverse complement strand
TTGGAGAGGGGAGTGAATGGCCTTGCTGACGAGCATCTCACCAGTAGGACGGTGGTCTCCGTGCCACGTCCTCCAGAAGAAAACGAACACATATAAAACAGATAGAACAGATATTCCGCGCTGCGCGCGTTTTTTAAAACATCAATTCCCATTAATTATACATTAATTATACATTAATATTCGCGCTGCGCGTTTTGGAGGAGGGCAATTTTTAGTTGTGGGAGGACGTGGCACGGAGACCACCGTCCTACTTTTTTCTTTTACGCTATGATGGCGATGCGGCGAAAAATGTATAACTTTGCAGTTGGCTTTTCGCATTGAAGCTGGCAACAAAGAATGCATAGTGAATAAACAGAACATAAACCCTTGCACAGATGTCGGGAAACAGTTTTACATTTAAACAATTTGTGATACAGCAGGAGCGGTGCGCCATGAAGGTGGGCACCGATGGTGTGCTGTTAGGGGCGTGGGCGCAAGGCGGCACGCGCATACTGGATATTGGTACGGGCACGGCGCTGATGGCGCTGATGCTGGCGCAACGCTTTCCTGATGCCCATGTTACGGGCATTGACATTGATGGCGAGGCTTGCCAACAGGCGCGCGAGAATGTGGCCAACACGCCTTTTGCCGATAGGGTAGAGGTGGTGCACCAAGCATTGCAAGCCTTTATGCCACAAGAGGGGGGCGTGTATGACAGCATTGTGTCGAACCCGCCCTATTTTCATAACAGCCTGAAGAACCCCGACGAGCGCCGCGCCCAGGCTCGCCATACCGACGCGCTGCCCATCAATGTGCTGTTTGCTCATGCTCGCCGACTGCTCACGCCCACGGGCACGCTCAGCATTATTGTGCCCACCGACAATGCCGAGCTATACCTCTGTGAAGGCTATCTGCATGGCTTCAGCCTATGTCGGCGCTGCGATGTGCGCACCACGCCGCGCAAGATGCCACGCCGCTCGCTGTTAGCTTTTGCCCTTACGCACGGCCACACGGTAGAGCGGCAAGAGGCGGTGCTGCAAGCGGCCGACGGCAATCGCACACCGTGGTATGCTGCTCTCACCGCCGACTTCTACATTCGATAAACCCTATAACCCTATAAAAAAAAAAGCTACGCACTCAAACAAATGGTGCGTAGCTTTTTTAATTATTCGTTGTTTCTACTTCTTTCGAAGCATACATTGTTATTCAACGGTGACAATCATAAACTTGCAAGTGATATCGTTGAAATAGATATCGTATGTGCCAGCAGGAATGTCTTTCAGGTTGTCGCCATTAACAGCCGAGGTGTAGATAAACTCGTCGGTCTTGGCTGTTGCGCCACCCCAAGATACATCCCAAGCGTGGTTAGCACGGAATTTCATCTCGAATTTATCTTTGAATTCCTTGCGTACATACCAGTTGTGTGGTGCTGTCTGCTCCATTCCGATTTCGTCACCCCAGCTGTTAAAGCTACCCATGATGCCTACACTTTCGTATGAAGCGGGTGCCTGATTCTCAAGCTTTGTCCATTTGTAGCTATTGTCAGACATGTCGATTTCGAGTGTGTAGTAGGCACCCTTCTCAGGACAAACAAAAGCGTTTGCATTGTTGTTAATAAGTGTGCCAGAGGCGCTGTTGTCGCCATCAACGGCTGTACCAAATGCTTCGGTCCAGTCACCCAGGTCGCTGCGGTTCCATACTTTCAGGTTAGCATCACCCGTCCACTGTGTGGTCATAGAGATCTTTTTGTCGCCTTCTGAGTAGAAAGCCAGCTTAGCAGCATGTTCATCGTCCCAGCCATATACGCCACCTACCATGCAGTAAGACAGTGCTTTTACAACGCGAGGTGTAATGATGAGGTTAAATTCGCCTGCATCGACCCACATTCTCTGTTCAGAGATGTTTACGTCGGCATAAACATGAACCTTGAATGGTCTTGCCAAGGGGCGCTTGCCGTAAGCCTTTATTACTGCGTTTTGCAGCGCAGTGCTGTCAACCGTACCATCGGTGTTAGCGTTAGTAATGGTTTGAGGCTGTGGGTCGAGGGCCGTCTCATCGGTAGGGGTGATAACGATGCGTGCGTTGTCAAGTGTGGTGCCTTCAGGCAGAGAAGCCTGAGAGAGGTTAAACACTTTTACGTTCTCGCCAGGGTTGGCCAGGTTAACGTCGGTAGCAGCAGCTGTGGCTGTGTAACCTGGAAGTGTGATGGCAGCTTCGGGGCCGTTTTTCTGTGGTGTAGCCCAATCGTCATAGTCGCCATTGCAACTGGCAAACACGAGTGATGCCATAGCTGCTAAACCATATATGAATGATTTTTTCATTGTTGTTCTGTTTTTTTGTGTCGTCGAGCGTGTGTGTGGATGAGGTCCCCTTTTCTTGTAGGTAAGCCTTTTCTGCTGTCCTTGCAGGAAAAGGGGCCTATCACACTTCTCAACAAGTTAAATTATTTTCAGTATTATTTCACTTCGCCAGTGTTCTTGTCAAAGTTTACATACAGCTTCTTGCCAGGAGCACACTGCACTGAGTAGTCAGCACCGAAGTTAGTAGCCCAGTCGTCAGAAGGATTGCCGAAGAAGAGGCTGCCTTTGTAGAGGGTGAACTCTGAACGATACCAATCGATACCAGGAATCTTGATAGAAACGCGGAGCTCGCCAGCGGCAGCGAAGGCCGGTGACTCCCATACGCCGCTTGCGTCGGCAGGAGCGGTGAGCTTCCAGCTATCGTTGAACTCCCAGATACCACCGTTGCTCTTACCGAAGATGTAAACCTCGGCGGGATAGATGGTGAGGTCGTAGTCGATTGACTTGCCATCGGGAGTGATGGTGCCCTTGAAGTAGAGGGTGTACCATCCGCCGTTTGTAAACTGGATGTTGTTGTTGTCGGCCTCGTTAGCGTGAGCACCAGCGTTGGCATTATCGGTAACGCTGTTCAGGGCTTTGTAGTCTTTATATTCGCCTTCAGCAGTACCCCACTTAAACTGACCGCCAGCAGGAACATAAACCACGGTGAAGTATTGACCATCGAGACCAGCCAACTTGGGCACTGGTTTCCAACTGTTCCAAGCATCCTGTATCGATGAACCAATAACGTAGAGGTTGGACTTCAGCTCAGCATCGGGAGCAATGTATGTAGCGTGTACTGAGGGCAGGGTGATAACGTTTGAGAAGGTTTCGCCCAGCTTCTTGTCCATAGCACCATCAATGCAAGCGCGCAGACGAACATAAACGGTAAGCTTTTCAGGTACATTAATCTCATCGGGATGAGCCTTCTGGTAGAGCTCTACCACTGCATTGTTCATCTCGGTTCCACTTACCTGCATCTTAGCAAGGTTGTATGAGCTTAACAACTCTACGTAGGCAGCATCAGCGTTGCCTTGAGCAAAGGTGGGGTCGAGAGATACCTGTACGTAATAGTTTACTACATAGGGCACGCCACCACCATAGTTGGGCTGTGTGCATGTGAGCCATACGCCTTCTGATTGGCTCAGGTCGTATGTGTTGCTTTCAGCATAAGCCGGTGTGTTGAGCACGAAGCCTTCAGACACATGACTTAAGTCGAGTGTTGGGTTGCTGCCATCGTCGGTGTCGCATGATGCAAAGATAAGCGGCAAGACCATGAGCGGAAGCATCATTAATTTATATATCGATTTCATGATACAATGTCTTTGTTTGTTTTACAATATTGTTTTATCACAATGTTTTTATTAGTAACCAGGGTTTTTATTAGTAACCAGGGTTCTGAGTCATGTTGGGGTTGCCACTGATTTCGCCAGCGGGGATAGGATAGATGGCATAGTGTCCGTCAACACCGCGACCATACTTAGCACCACCCTTGAAGCTCCACAGATACTTGCTACCAGTGTAGAGACCGAAGCGAATCAAATCGCTACGACGGCGTCCTTCCATATAGAACTCTTTGCACCACTCGTCGATGAGGATTTGTGCGTTCACATAAGGTGCGAGTGTGGTCTTGCCAGCACGGCCCTGCACTTCCTGCAGGTCGGCCAGACCCTTATCGCCCTCGTTCAGGCGCCACATAGCCTCGGCACGTGTGAGGTAAATCTCGGCGAGACGGATCAGAGGAATGTCAGTATCGCAGTAGTTGATGTCGTGAATAGGGCCGTTGTCTGAACGTACAGATGACCACTTAACGATAGAGGCACCATTGGTGAAGCCTGTTACCTGCTCGGCGGGCTCGATGGTGCGCAGACCACCACCTACGCCACAGTAGAACAGGGCACGCTGGTCGTCGGCTTTCTTGATAAACTCGGCTGTGCTTCCGCCCAGCGCCTTATCCATAGCGACAACGTTGGCTTCAGACAGGTTGCTCTTGTCGAGGTTGTTAGCAGCGATGTACTTGTCGTAAACAGCCTGACGGTTTGACAAGGTCTCGGCAGCATCTTTGCCAGGAGCTGCATCGGCAGCACAAGCTACAGGAATGTCGGCCTCTTTGGTGATAAACTTCTGCAAAAGGGTCTTGCGAGCGAAGATACACTGCCAGGGGTTGCTCTGATAATAGTAGGGCATGCCCGCCATGCGTGAACCATTGATAAGCATGGTAGAACCTGAGTCTTCACGTGTCTTAGCACCATCCTGACGAATGGGGAAGATAGTCTCCTTTATGGCCTGTTCGTTCTCGTCGTTGTCGGCCATGAAGAGCTGCTGATAGCCGCTGTAGCCATTAGCGTTAGTGGCCTTTGAAAGCTTGTAAACTTTTGCGTTGAGAATCTTGTCGCAATAAGTTTTTGCCTTGGCATAGTCGGCAACCTGTCCGTCGGTATAAACCTCTGAGTTGAGGGCGAGACGTGCGTGCAGTGCATAGGCAGCACCACGGTCGGCGCGTCCGAAGTTTTGACGGTTGTTGTAAGCACCTACCTCTTTCATGATAGGCTCAATCTCGGTCAGCTCTTTATCGATCCAGTCGTACAACTCTTTGCCACCCTTTTCAACAGGCAGCTCAGCATTGAAGGTATCTTTGAAGGGAGCCTTGTGGAAGAGGTCGAGGAAATTAAAGTACATCATAGCGCGGAGGAAACGAATTTCGGCTATCTGGTCAGCGTCAATCTTACCATCCTGCTCGCTGATAAACTGGTTATACAGTGTGATGTTGTATGCCAGACGCTGGTAGCACCAGTTGGCACGCTCAGAGTTTTTATTCCAACCAAAGTAGCAAATAGGCGACATGTCGGTGTTCTCGAGCCATGCCCACAGAATTTCGTCGCTGTTCAGCTCTTGCAGGTTGAACACGGTGCGGTAGTATCCGCTCTCGTCTTCTTTATCGGTAACGTCGCCATCGCCTGTGGCGCCCTTTTGGCCTGTGAGGCCGAGAGAGCCGTACTGCTTAGCCAACAGCTCTTCAACGGTATAGGTCGTTGAGTATTTTTTATCTATTGACTTAATGTTCAACTCGTCAGCACATGACACCAAACCCAGTGCGAGACAGGCCATTGCTGCGGTCTTTATTGTCTTATATTTCATAGTTGTAATATCTTTAAATTTTTTCTTTACCATTAATCTCTTTCGAGTGGCTGATTAGAAATTGAAGTTTACACCCACCTGGAAGCTGATAGGACGTGGATAGGGGTTGCTATCTACACCGTTAGCAATTTCAGGGTCAAGACCTTTATACTTGGTGATGATGAAGGGGTTCTGGCAAGTAGCGTAAACGCGTCCTGAGAAGTAGTCTCGGCCAGCATACTTGAGCAATGCGGGGAAGGTGTAACCCAGTGTGATGTTAGAGCACTTCAGGTATGAAGCATTGCGTACGAAGTAGTCGCTCAAACTACATGTAATGTTTGTCTTACCAGTAAAGCCTATAGCTACAACTTCGGGCATTGTGTTAGAGAAGGCTCCGTGGTTATAGAGACCTGTTTCACTTACCTGAGCCTTGTCGGCCAGTGCCGAGAAGTAAACATAGTTGCCGAGAGATGCTCTGAGCGAGAAGCTCAAGTCCCAATTCTTATACAAGAACTTAGAGGTGAGACCCATCGTTACATCGGGAGCGGGGCTCTTGTAGTAGTAGCGGTCGTCGTCGTTGATCTGGCCGTTGCCGTCGCGGTCAACATAAACACCCTCGATAGGCTTGCCGTTCTCGTCGTAAACCTGCTGGTAAACATAGAACGAGTTGAGGGGATGACCCACCTTGTTGCGCTGCAGAAGTGCGTAACCACGGGCTGCACCTGTGCTGGTTACCCATACCCAGTCTTGTGCGCCAGCTTTCAGCTCGGTAATCTTATTCTTGTTCCAACCTACGTTATAGGTCAGGTCCCATGTAAAGTCTTTGGTTACGATAGGCTTAACGTCGAAGGCAAGCTCAAGACCATAGTTCTCGAGTGAACCGATGTTCTGCAACAGCTTATCGCCGAAGGTTACACCTGATACTACCGATACGTCAGAAAGCAGGTCGGTGGTCTTGCGCAGATAACCGTCAACGCTTACTGAGAAGCGGTTGTTCAGTGCCGAGAAGTCGATACCAGCATTGTAGGTAGTGGTCTTCTCCCATGTCAGCTCAGCATTGTATTTGTTCGGACGGTTGGTATATTTGTAGTTGTCGCCGAAAGGATACTGTGCATACTGGTCGCCGCGTACATAAAGCGGAGCATAGTAGAAGTCGGCAATACCGTTCTGCTGACCTGTTTTACCCCAACCTAAACGAAGCTTCAAGTCGTCAACCCAGTGCAGGTTCTTCATGAACGACTCTTTGTTGATCTTCCATGCGAAGGCTGCTGAGGGGAAGTAGCCCCACTTGTGGCCATCGGCGAAACGTGAAGAACCGTCGGCACGGAAGGTAGCGGTGATGAGGTAACGGTCGAGGAGGTTATAGTTTAAACGACCGAAGTAAGATACCAGTGAGTTGTGTGTAGCCCACTCGGTTTCTTTTCTTGCTGTGGCGTTATAAGGCTCGTTGGTGTAGTAGTCGAAGCCCTGGCCATAGTAACCTGTACCTGTACGGTGGTAGTGGCTTTGCTCGGCACCACCCATGATGTCGATGTCGTGTACACCAAACTTATGAGCATACTGTGCGTAGGCGTTAGCTACGATATTATATTTCCAGTACCCCATGTTGTCAACCCTTCCATAATAGTTGTTGCTATGTGAGTAGCGGCTAGATGTTATGTTTTCGCGGCTGTCGGTGTATTGTGCTCCCAAGCTTGCGTGCAAGTGCAAGTCTTCAAAGCCGTGAATCTTATAGTCAACCTCAACATTGCCACTATAGTCATTAGCATGGGCCAAGTCGTATTTGGTGTTAAGCATGGAAACGGGGTTATTTGTCGTGTTGTTGGCTCCTCTCTTTTTCCATGAAGGATCGCTGTAGCTGGCATCAGACAATGTCTGGTAGTAACCACCAACAAACTGATAGTCGGGATCGCTCATACGTACGGGACGGGTGGGGTCCATAGCTAAGGCAGCACCGACGGCACCCTGATCAGCATAGCGGTTCTTCTCGTACATATACTTAGCAGTGATGTTAAAGTTAAGGTGCTTGTCGAGGAATGAGGGAGCAAGGTTAACGCTGGCATTGAAACGGCGCATCCAGCTGGTAATGAGGATACCGTTGCCAATGTTGTAACCAGCACTTACGCGGTAAGGCATGTTCTTCAAGCCACCAGTAATGCTAATGCTGTGGTTTGAAGATATTGCGGTGCGAAGGATTTCGTCCTGCCAATCGGTGTCGGCATCGCCTAACAATGATACATCGATGTTGTTATCGGCCACTACTTTGCGATACTCGGCAGCGTTCAGCACTTCATATTTCTTACGTGAGGTAGACACGGTGATGTCGCCATTGTAAGAAACCTGTGCTTTCTGTCCGGCACGGCCTTTCTTGGTGGTAATGATGATAACGCCGTTGCTGGCACGTGAACCGTAGATGGCTGTGGCCGAAGCGTCTTTCAATACGGTGAAGGTTTCGATATCGTTAGGATTGACGTTGGCAAGGATGTTACTCATACCCGTAGCGGTATTGTTGTCAATAACCAAACCATCAATTACGTACAGAGGGTCGTTGCTGGCTGAGAGCGATGCACCACCACGAATACGAATTTGTGCACCAGCACCAGGAGCACCACCAGTGGTTTGAACGTCAACACCAGCAACCTTACCTACAAGCATATCAGAGGCGTTGTTGGTGATACCTTTCGACAGTTCATCAGGCTTAATGGCTGTTACTGAACCTGTAAGGTCGTCTTTCTTTGCACGACCGTAACCAATAACGACAACCTCGTTAAGGTTCTGGTCGGTGTCTTCTTTTAGGATAACGTTAATGTTTTGTCCAGCGCTTACAGTAGTGGTTGCGTAACCAATGTACGAAATCTTGATTACTGACTTGGCGTCGGCCTTCAATGTGAAGTTGCCGTCAATGTCGGTTACGGTACCGCCTTGAGTGCCGTCAATGCGTACTGTGGCTCCAATGATAGGTTCGCCAGAAGCGTCTTTCACATGGCCTTTCACGACAACCTGTTGTCCGAAGGCACTTGTCGTAAGGAACAGTCCGCCAGTCAAGGCTACTGCCCTTAAGGCATTTTTGAATTTAACTTGCTTCATTACTTTCGATTTTTATTATTAGATGGTTATAAATAATGCTAAAGTATAAATAATATAGAATGTCTTTTGTAGATGTGTTATCATTTAAAAAGGGCACTCAATCTTATTGTCTTGTTATTGTCGTAAATTTAGGCGTTCTTAATTTCTGTTGCAAATTTAGGAGGAATTACAATACGTTAATACTTATTCAAGCATAAATGTATTGTTTTTAGTGTGCAAACGTTTGCACGTTCTTCTGCAAAATTGAAGGCCTTGTGTGCAACAACATTAAAAAGTTTACTATAACTTTGTAGCCGTAAATACTGCATAACCTATGATCGATGGCAATTTAACAACAATGAAAGACATCGCCGAGGAGTTTGGCGTGTCTATTTCTACTGTCTCGCGAGCACTAAGCGGAAGCAAGCGCGTGCGAGAAGATAAACGTTTGGCAATACAGAAGTATGCTGCCGAGCACAATTTTTATCCTAACGATATTGCCAAGTCGTTGCGTTATTCAAAGCGTCAGCCCGTAAAGGTGATTGGCGTTATTGTACCAGAAATTACCCACTATTATTTCTCATCGGTGGTATCGGGCATTGAAGAGCGTGCCTCAGAACGTGGTTACCGCATCATGATAACGATGAGCAAGGAAAACTATGAGCGCGAGGTGCAGATGTGCCAAGTGTTTGAAGCCCATCAGGTGTGCGGCATCATCGTGTCGCAAGCAAAGAGCACGACGCGGTATGACCATTTTCAATCACTTATCGATAAAGGCATCACACTGGTGTTTTACGACCGCATTTGCACGGGCGTTAATGCCAGCCTGGTGGTGGTAGACGATTATATGGGTGCCTTCAACGCCGTAACATACCTTATTAAGACTGGGTGCAAACGCATTGCCTTTTATGGTATGCGTGGCAATGCCTTGATAGGTAAGAACCGCTTTAATGGTTATAAAGACGCATTGTTGAAGGCGGGTATGCAACCCGACGATAACTTGATATTTGAATGTGATAACCGCGATGATGCCGAGAACATAACGCCCTGTGTGCTGCAAACAGAAAACCGCCCCGATGGCTTCTTCTGTGTGAACGACGACACCGCCATAGGGGTGCTGTATACGGCAAAGCATATGGGGCTGCGTATTCCTGAAGATGTGTCGGTATGCGGATTTACAAACGGACAACGCGCCATAGCTTGCGACCCACAACTTACCACTGTTGAACAGCGAGGGGTGGAGGTGGGCCGAGAAGCTGCCGATGTACTTATAAATAAAGTGGAGGGTATATCGCCCATCGATAAAATTGAGAAACGTGTGGTGCGCACCCGTTTGGTGGTAAGAGGGAGCTCGCGATAATTCACCGTTCACCTCGCACTTCATATAATAAATACCTTAACAGAACATAACAAAAAATAATAACATAAACCTATGAAACAGAAACTCGATTTAAGTTTTTGGAAACTATGGAACCTTAGCTTTGGTTTCTTCGGCGTGCAGATTGCCTATGCTCTGCAAAACGCTAACATTTCTCGTATATTTGCAACATTGGGAGCTGACCCCCATTCGTTGAGTTACTTCTGGATTTTGCCCCCACTGATGGGTATTATCGTGCAGCCTATTGTGGGCACCCTTAGCGACCGCACTTGGTGCCGTTTTGGTCGACGCATACCTTACCTCTTTATAGGTGCTGCCGTGGCTGTAGCGGTGATGTGCCTGTTGCCTAATGCTGGCTCGTTTGGTATGGCTGTGGGTACGGCCATGATATTTGGTCTTTTCTCATTGATGTTTCTTGACACCAGCCTTAATATGGCCATGCAGCCGTTTAAAATGCTGGTGGGCGACATGGTAAACGAGAAACAGAAGTCGGTGGCTTACTCTATACAAAGCTTCTTGTGCAACAGTGGCTCGCTGGTGGGCTATGTGTTTCCCTTCATCTTTACAGCGTTAGGCATTGCTAATGAGGCTCCTAAGGGTGTTGTGCCCGACTCGGTTATCTATTCGTTCTACATTGGCGCTGCTATCCTCATACTGTGTGTGCTCTACACCTCCTTTAAGGTAAAGGAGTGGAACCCCCAAGAGTATGCCGAATATAACGAGCGCAAGCCTGAGGTCGAAGAGCAGAAGGCGGGATGGATAACGCTGTTGCGTAATGCGCCCACGATGTTCTGGAAGGTGGGACTGGTGCAGTTCTTCTGCTGGGCTGCCTTTATGTATATGTGGACCTACACCAATGGTACTATTGCCGAAACTGTATGGCAAACCACCGACACCGCTTCAGCCCAATATCAAGAGGCTGGCAACTGGGTAGGCGTGCTGTTCTTCTGGCAAGCGATAGGCAGTGTGATATGGGCTATGCTGCTGCCTAAGATACCTAACGGCAAGTTGGCTTACGCTCTCAGCTTGCTCATTGGCGCTGCTGGTTTTGCTGCATTACCCTTTATTGCTGACAAGAACTTGCTCATCATTCCCTTCTTGCTCATTGGTTGTGCTTGGGCCGCAATGCTGGCTATGCCTTTCACCTTTGTTACCAATGCCCTTGAGGGTTACGGACATAAAGGCGCTTATCTCGGCCTCTTCAACGGCACCATCTGCTTGCCACAGATTGCTGCTGCTGCCGTAGGTGGCACCGTGCTCTCAATGGTGGGTTCGCACCAGTTTAACATGATGCTTGTGGCTGCCTTGTTGTTGTTGCTGGGCGCTTTGAGCGTAGCATGGATTAAGAAATAAACTATAAAATTAGATATTATCCCATTATGAAACTATTTTTCTATTTGCAATACGATACGGTCTTTGGTCAAGACTTGCGTCTGAACATCATGGGCGAAACGACTGCTAAGGGCGACAGGGCCTCAGAAAACATCGTTTATGCAATGACCACTGTTGACGGAAAAATGTGGCAGTGTGAGATAGAACTGGAGAAAGCACCCAAAAGCATCAACTATTTTTATAGTATTGATAAGTGGGGCAAGGAAGAGCGCAAAGAGTGGCAAACTGTTACTCACCGCTTAGACATGAATGTGCCTAATGCCAGCGAATATAAAATATATAACCGCTGGACAGACATTCCGTACGACTCGTTTCTCTATAGCTCGGCCTTTACCGATTGCGTAAATCGTCGTCACCACGAGGCTGTGCCTACCATAAAATATGAAAAGACATTGCGCCTGATTGTGCGTGCCCCCCAATTGAGAAAGGGCGAACGCCTGTATGTTACGGGCGAGAGCTTGTGCCTGGGCAACTGGCATGCCGATCGTGCCTTGAAGATGGTAGAGCACAACTATAACGAATGGATGGTAGACATGAATGTTGATGCCTTTGATGAGGCTGAGACCGAACTGAAATTTATTGCCACCACCGATAATGGCGATGTGCTGTGGGAGACAGGTTATAACCGCACACTCGCTATACCTGAGATGGCTAATGGTGAGGTGCGTGTGGAGGAAATGGATCAAGCCTTCTTCGAGATTTGCGACCGTAAGTTGGCGGGCACCCTCATCCCCGTGTTCTCGTTGCGTACTCGTGGCAGCTTTGGCGTGGGCGACTTTGGTGACCTGAAAATGATGATTGACTGGGTGGCTGAAACGCACCAGAAGGTGCTTCAGGTATTGCCCATCAACGATACCACCTCTACCCATATCTGGACCGACTCGTATCCCTATTCGTGCATCAGCATCTTTGCCATTCATCCTCAGTTTGCCGACTTGCGCCAGTTGCCTGCCGTGGCCGACAAAGAGAAGGCTGCCGCCTTTGAGGTGCTGCGCGAAGAGCTGAACCAGTTGCCCCAGATTGACTATGAGCGTGTGAACAACGCTAAGATAGAGTATCTGCGCATTATCTTTGAACAAGAGGGGGGCGAGGTGCTGAAGTCGGCTGGCTTCAAGGCGTTCTTGAAAGAAAGTGCTCACTGGCTGGTGCCCTACGCACAGTATTGCCACCTACGCGATACTTATGGCAATGTAGACTTTAATACATGGAAAGGCCATGAGGTATGGCATGAGAAAGACCGCGAAACGCTGCTTAACGCTCGCACGAAAGAATATAAAGAGGTGGCTTTCTACTATTATGTGCAGTATGTGCTGCATGTGCAAATGCGCGCCGCACACGAGTATGCTATGGCACGAGGCGTGATACTGAAGGGTGATATACCCATTGGCGTAAACCGTAAAGGCTGCGACGTATGGCATGAACCTCATTACTTTAACCTTAACTTGCAGGCTGGTGCTCCGCCTGATAGCTTCTCGGTAAATGGACAAAACTGGGGATTTCCTACCTACAACTGGGCACGTATGCTTGAAGATGGCTGCCAGTGGTGGTTGCGCCGTTTCCAGAATATGTCGAAATATTTTGATGCCTATCGCATTGACCACGTGTTGGGCTTCTTCCGCATTTGGGCTACTCCTACCACTTGTGTTCACGCCTTGCAAGGACAGTTTTCCCCCTCGCTGGCTATGACACGCGAAGAGATAGAGAGCTATGGCTTGCACTTCCAAGAGAAGCTGTTCACCACACCGTTTATTGCCCGTTGGGTGGTAGACCGCGTGTTTGGCCCTCATGCCGATGCTGTGGTAGAAAAATATTTGAACCACGAGCACGACGACATCTTCTCGTTGAAGCCCGAATATGACACTGAGCGCAAGATTGAAGCTGCCTTTGTAGGCAAGGATGGCGCCGACGATGTTTGGGTGCGTGATGGCTTGTATGCATTAGCTTCCGACGTGCTGTTTGTGCGCGACATTAACGACAGCAACAAGTTCCATCCGCGCATCACGGCTCAGCTCAACTTTATGTATGAGGCTTTAGTTGATAGCGATAAAGAGAAGTTTAACCGCTTGTATAACAACTATTATTATCGCCGCAACAACAACTTCTGGTATAACGAAGCTATGAAGAAACTGCCCGTGCTGGTGCAGGCTACCCGTATGTTGGTATGTGCTGAAGACTTAGGCATGGTGCCCGATTGTGTGGCATGGGTGATGAACGAGTTGCGCATACTGAGCCTTGAACTGCAGCAGATGCCTAAAGACCCCAGCGTGCGCTTTGGCGAACTGTGGAAGAACCCCTACCGCAGCGTATGTACACTGTCTACCCACGATATGCCTACCTTGCGACAGTGGTGGGATGAAGATATGGAGCGCACACAAGACTATTATAACTCGCAGTTGTATCGCTCTGGTGCCGCCCCACATCCGCTGCCCGGATGGCTGGCTAAAGAAATTGTTGTAAACCAGCTCGCCTGTCCGTCAATGCTTTGCGTCTTGTTGCTGCAAGACTGGTTTGCCATTGATGAGAAACTGCGTTTTGCTGATGCCAATGCCGAGCGCATCAATATTCCTGCCAACCCACGCCACTATTGGCGCTATCGTATGCACCTGAATATTGAAGATTTGATTGCTAACAAAGAGTATAACGATAATATTAAAGAACTCATACGACAGACGGGTCGAGAGCAAGCTTAATACAATGCTTTGTAACAAAGCTTAAGAGTAAGTTTTTGTAACAAACTTAATGGTAAGTTTCGTAATAAGTTTACTTGCGAGCCTTGTTACAAAGCAAAGTAATCTCCTCGTCTCCTCGTCAACTTGTCAATTTGTCAACTAAATAATGAAACCTACAATTAATTTAAAAACCGCATTGATGACCTCATTATTCGGCCTCTTTGCACAGACCTTGTCTGCACAAGGCATCTTCAATGAAATGTCGTACCAACAAGGTATGACAGAGTTTCGCCTAAACGCTCCCACAGAAGCCACATTGCGTATTTATGATAATGGCTCTGACACCAAAGCGGCTAAAACCGTGAAGATGAAGAAAGCCAGCAATGGCGAATGGGTGGCCACGGTAAAAGGCAACCTTAAGGGCAAGTTTTACACCTTCGATACTGGTAACGGTGAGTGTCCTGGCCTCTTTGCTAAGGCCGTGTGTGCCAATGGCAACCGCGCTGCCATTGTTGATATGACTGATACGAACCCAGAGGGATGGGCCAATGATGTGCGCCCCAGCTTGAAGTCGCCATGCGATCTCGTCATCTACGAGCTACATCATCGCGACTTCTCAATCGATGCATCGTCGGGATTGGTAAACAAAGGTAAGTTTCTTGCCCTTGCCGAACCCAAGGCTATCGACTATCTCAAACGTTTGGGCGTGAACGCAATACATATCTTGCCATCGTTCGACTTCGCTTCGGTAGATGAAACACGTCTTGATCAGCCGCAATACAACTGGGGATACGATCCAAAAAACTATAATGTGCCCGAAGGCAGCTATGCTACTGATCCTTACGAGCCCACGCGCCGCATAAAAGAGTTTAAAACCATGGTGATGGCGCTGCATAAGGCTGGCATCAGGGTTATCCTTGACGTGGTTTACAACCACACGTTCAATATCAAGAACAGCAATTTCCAGCGCATTAGTCCCGATTACTATTATCGTAAGACTGCAGACGGAAAATATTCAGATGGTTCGGGCTGTGGCAACGAAACAGCATCGGAGAAGCCGCTCATGCGCACCTATATGATTGAGAGTGTGAAGTATTGGGTGAACGAATATCATATTGATGGCTTCCGCTTCGATCTTATGGGCGTGCACGACATTGAAACCATGAACCAGATTCGCCATGAGGTGAACAACATCGACCCCTCAATATATATCTATGGTGAGGGATGGAGCGCCGGCTCTTGTGCTTATCCCACAGAGAAATTGGCGATGAAGGCTAATGCTCAGAAACTCGACGGCATAGGCGCCTTCAGCGATGAGATGCGCGATGCGCTGCGTGGCCCCTTCAGCGACGACCATAAGGGTGGCTTCTTGGCAGGTGTATCTGGTCAGGAAGAGAGCATCAAGTTTGGCATTGTGGGTGCCATACAGCATCCGCAAGTGGATATGACAAAGATAAACTACAGCAAAGCACCATGGACCAACTCGCCCTCACAGATGGTGAGCTATGTAAGTTGCCACGACGATATGTGTCTTACCGACCGTCTGCGCACCAGTATGCCTGGCATTAACACTGACGAACTGATACGTCTTGATTTGTTGGCTCAAACGGCCGTGTTTACCTCGCAAGGTGTGCCTTTCATGCTCTGTGGCGAAGAGATGTTGCGCGACAAGAAGGGCGTTGCAAATAGTTTCCGTTCGCCTGACAACATTAATCATCTCGACTGGAACAACCTGAAGAAATATCCTGAGGTGTTTGATTATTACAGTGGACTTATTGCTTTGCGTAAGGCACATCCTGCTTTCCGTTTAGGCAATGCAGAGGCTGTTCGCCAGCATCTTGAGTTCCTTTCAGCTCCAAGTGGGGTGGTGGCTTTCCGCCTGAAGAACCATGCGGGTGGCGATGCCTGGAACAACATCGTCGTGATACTGAACGCTAACCGTACGCCTCAAACCATCAATATTCCCATGAACCAATATACCGCTGTGGTGAAAGATGGCGTGGTAAAGGCCGAGGGCATAGGCGACACAATTAATGCCGACAAGGTAGAGGTTTCGGCACAACGCGCAATGATTATCTATAGTAACGAATAATAACTTGGTGTGCGATGTCTCGCCATTTGCGAGGCATCGTGCGCCCCTTCTTTTTACTAACTAAAACAATTACAACAATATGAAAAAAGAATTAATAACAGCAGTTATGCTGGGCGCCACATTGTCGATGTCGGCTGCCAACAAAATCGACCGCATTGAACCTACCAATTGGTTTGTAGGCATGAAGAATTCACAGGTGCAACTGATGGTGTATGGTAAGAATATACGTTCGGCAGAGGTGTCGACCGACTATCCTGGCGTGCGCATTGATAGTTTGGTGCGTCTTGATTCGCCCAACTATTTGTTGATTTATATGAATGTGAAGGATGCTAAGGCTGGAACCATGCAACTGAAGTTTAACGGAAAAGGCGTAAAGCAAACGGTGCCCTATACGCTCAACAATCGAAAAATGAGTGGCGAGCAACGTGTGGGATTTACCAATGCCGACGTGCTTTATATGCTGATGCCTGACCGATTTGCTTCGTCGGGTGTCGACCGCTCTAATATTAAAGGTATGAAAGCCTATACCATTAATCGGAAAGAGCCCAGCCTACGTCATGGTGGCGACATCAATGGCATACGTCAGCACCTCGACTATTTTAAAGAACTTGGTGTAACGGCTCTGTGGTTTACACCTGTGCTGGAAAACAATTTGCCCGATGGTGGTAAGAGTAGTTCCTATCATGGATATGCTACCACTGACTATTATCGCGTAGATCCTCGCTTTGGTTCTAACGACGACTATATTCAGCTGATTGATGAGGCCCATCAAAAGGGCTTGAAGGTGGTGATGGATATGATTTTTAACCACTGTGGCTTTGATCATCCGTGGGTGAGCGATATGCCATCGCACGACTGGCTGAACACGCCCGAGTGGCTGTTACCTGAAAATCAGGCCCATAACAAGTCAACGAAAACCATTGACGGAGCCGCACAGGTGAACGACAAGTACCTGCAAACCAGCTATAAACTTACGCCAGTGCTCGACCCCTATGCCAGCGAAATTGACCTGAAGGAGACGGTTGACGGATGGTTTGTGCCCACTATGCCCGACCTGAACCAGCGCAATTCGCACCTCATGACTTATCTTATTCAGAATAGCGAGTGGTGGATAGAAACTGCTGGCATTAACGGCATACGTATGGATACCTATCCTTATGCCGACCGCACGGCCATGGCACGCTGGATGGAGGTGCTGAACGACGAATATCCTAACTTTAACACTGTGGGCGAAACATGGGTAACAGAGCCTGCTTATACCGCTGCTTGGCAAAAAGATTCGAAACTGACAACACAGAACTCGAATTTGAAAACTGTGATGGACTTTGCTTTCTTCGACCGCATCAATGCTGCTAAGAAAGAAGAGAGCGACAGAGGTGCAGGCTTCAACCGCGTGTATAACTCGTTGTGCTACGACTATCTCTATACTGACCCCTCGCATGTGATGGCATTTATTGAGAACCACGATACCGACCGTTTCTTAGAAGAAGGTCAAGACACATTGGCCCTGAAACAGGCTTTGGCACTCTTGCTCACCATCAACCGCATACCGCAGCTTTATTATGGTACAGAGGTGTTGATGAACGGCGTTAAAAAGTTAACCGACGGTTATGTGCGTTGCGATTTCCCGGGTGGTTTCCCAGGTGATGCACAAAACGCCTTTACACGCGAAGGACGCACCAAAGAGCAAAACCAAATGTTTAATTGGCTGAGCCGACTGCTGCACTGGCGTCAGGGCAACAAACTCATTACCGAAGGCAAGCAAACGCAGTTCGCACCTGTTGATGGTGTTTATGTTGTGGCTCGTACACTGAATGGAAAATCGGTGCTCACCGTTATTAACGGTACCAGCCGTGAAAAGAAGATGCACATTGCTCGCTATGCTGAGATAATCAAAGATGCTACTACTGCCAAAAATATCCTTACAGGCCGAAGCATTGATCTCACCAAGGATGTGACGCTGACACCTCGCGCCACAATGATACTTGAGTTTTGATAAGATAAATCAAAATCATAAAGTAATATGAATTTCAAAAAAATTGCTACCTCCCTGGCCATCATCGCTGCTTCAACATCGGTGATGGCACAGGGCTGGCCCACAGCCTATCAAGGCGTGATGCTGCAAGGCTTTAGTTGGAATAGCTATGATGCCACTAACTGGAAGAACCTTGAAAGTCAGGCCGACGAACTGTCGCAGTATTTTAAACTGATATGGATACCGCAGAGTGGAAACTGTGGTGGCGAGTCGATGGGATATGACGACCTTTATTGGTTTGATAATTATAAGAGTGCTTTCGGTTCAGAAGACGAGTTGCGGTCAATGATTAAGACCTTTAAGCAGAAGGGCTTAGGAACCATTGCCGATGTGGTAATTAACCACCGTAAAACGCTGACCAACTATGTTGATTTTCCGAAGGAAACCTATAAGGGCAATACCTATCAGCTGCTTTCTACCGACATCTGTGCTAACGACTGTAACGGCACGACCCTTGAATGGGCAAAGAAGAACGGATACCAACTGAGTAGCAACAACGACACGGGCGATGGCGTTGACTTTGCTCGCGATCTTGACCACAAAAGCCTTAATGTGCAGAAGAATGTAAAGGCTTATCTCGACTTCTTGCTGAACGATCTGGGCTATACAGGTGTGCGCTATGATATGGTGAAGGGTTACAGTGCCGGGTTTACAGGCATGTATAATGCTGATGCGAAGGTACAATACTCGGTGGGCGAATACTTCGACTACAACAAACAGTTGGTGATAAACTGGATGAACGGCACCAAGGTGAATGGCACAATACAAAGTGGCGCCTTCGACTTCCCCTTGCGTAACGCCATTCGCAGTGCTGCTAATAACAACAGTTGGAGCGACCTGTCATGGGGCGGTTTGGCTACTGATGCTACCTACAACCGTTATGCGGTGACCTTTGTCGAAAACCACGACACACAGGTGCGAAGCGCCAGCGAACAGCAAGACCCTGTGCGCACCGATACATTGGCTGCCAATGCCTTTATGTTGGCTATGCCAGGCACACCTTGCGTGTTCTTGCCACACTGGATTGATTGCAAAGCTGATATTAAAAACATGATATTGGTGCGCAATATGGTGGGCATTAATAACCAAAGCGCTTTTACACAGAACGCAAGCCTTAAACGTCAATATGTGGCTACGGTGACGGGCACGAATGGAAAACTGATGGTGGTGGTAGGCCCTACTGCTACCGACTATATTCCTGCTGGCAACAACTGGGTAATGGTGCTTGATGGTAAAAACTATCGCTACTTTGTCGAGAAAAAGCAGGAAAAGGCATGGACCTCGCTGCCCTCGGGCACCTATTATAATAAACCTACCGCTACGTTGCGCGTGCTCTCGGCTACCGATGGTGCCAAGATTGTTTACACCACCGATGGCACTAACCCTACAGCCAGTAGCACAGCAGTGGCCAATGGCGCTACCATTAAGTTGCCCGAAGGCCAATACACCATGAAGATGGCGCTGCTGCAAGGTGGAAAGGTGTGGGGACAGATTGAACGTCAATATGATGTGCGCTCGTTTAAGGCTTATCCTATTGTTGTAAACGTGAATGTTGAGCAAGTGGGATGGAGCAACATGAATGTTTGGTCGTGGGGTGGCGATGGCTCGCACAATAACGTTGCTACGAAGTGGCCAGGCGACGCCGTATCAACCACCAAGCAGGAGGGTGGAAAGAAATGGTACTCGCTGAACTATACTATGAACGCTGTTGACGACTATGTAAACTTTGTTTTCAGTACAAAAGAGGGCAATCCTCAAACAGAAAATATTCAAAATGTTAAGCAAACCAGCTATTTTGTGGTTACTACCAACAAGGATAGCCAAGGCCACTATAAGGTGCAAGACGTTACAAGCCAGTATACCACAGGCATAGAAGCTGTGGTTAGCAATTGTTCAGCGCGCCCCACGCGTACACTGGTTACCACACTTGATGGTAGAACCTTGCGTTCTTACAATGTTGAGGTTAGCATTGCTACCGCCACTCAGGGTTTGCCCCATGGCATCTATATCGTAGGAGGTCGTAAGGTTGTAAAGTAACCCCTTGCCTTTTCTTAGGTGAAGAAGATTGTTTAAAAGATAAATTATAATTGTAAGAAGCCTATCGTTGCGTAAGCTGATAGTATCATCTTTTTATAGATATACGGTCAGCTTAACGTCAAAACGATAGGCTTCTTTTTTGTAGACTCAACTTTTTTGTTGTATCTTTGCACTATTATATAATCATTGTATAATCTTTGCACAAAAATCTAATAAACATTATTCAAATAATAATATATGGCAACAGTTGACAACAAGAAGATTATCTTCTCTATGGTGGGAGTGTCGAAAATCATTCCCCAAAACCGAAAACAGATATTGAAAGATATCTACCTCTCTTTCTTCTATGGGGCCAAGATAGGCATTATCGGCTTGAACGGTGCTGGTAAGTCGACCCTGATGAAAATTATCGCCGGACTGGAACAACCCACTCAGGGTGATGTGGTATGGAGCCCTGGATACACGGTGGGCTATCTGCCTCAGGATCCGCCACTGAACGAGCAGAAGACGGTGAAGGAAAATGTAATGGAAGGCGTGCAGAAAGTGTATGACGCACTGGCCGAATATGAAGAAATAAACCGCAAGTTTGGCGAAGAAGAATATTACAGCGACCCCGACAAGATGGATCAGCTGATGCAACGTCAGGCCGAGGTGCAAGACATTATCGACGCTACTGATGCGTGGAATATGGACTCGAAACTGGATCGTGCTATGGCAGCCTTGCGTTGCCCCGCTGGTGATAGCCCCGTAATCAACCTGTCGGGTGGTGAGCGTCGCCGTGTGGCGCTGTGCCGCTTGCTGCTGCAGAAACCTGATGTGCTGCTGCTTGACGAGCCTACCAACCACCTTGACGCTGAGAGCATCGACTGGTTAGAACAACACTTACAGCAGTATGAGGGAACGGTGATTGCTGTAACCCACGACCGCTACTTCCTCGACGATGTAAGCGAGTGGATCTTAGAGCTTGATCGTGGTGAGGGTATTCCTTGGCACGGCAACTATTCGTCGTGGTTGCAGCAGAAGACGCAGCGCATGATGCAAGAAGAAAAACAGGCTTCGAAACGTCGTAAGGCGCTGGAGCGCGAGTTGGAGTGGGCACACATGGCTCCCAAGGCTCGTCAGGCTAAGGGTAAGGCTCGTTTGAACGCCTACGAAAAGATGTTGGGCGAGGAGCAGAAGGTACGCGAGGAGAAGTTGGAGATCTTCATCCCCAATGGTCCGCGTCTTGGTAACAAGGTTATCGAGGCTCAGCACGTGAAGAAAGCCTATGGCGATAAGGTGCTGTATAATGACCTCAACTTTATGCTGCCACCTAACGGCATCGTGGGCGTGATTGGTCCGAACGGTGCTGGTAAAAGTACGCTGTTCCGCCTTATTATGGGCTTGGAGCAACCTGATGCCGGTACCTTTGAAATGGGTGAGACCGTGAAGTTGGCCTATGTTGACCAGCAGCACAAAGACATCGACCCCAACAAGAGTGTGTATGAAACCATCTCGCAGGGCAATGAGACACTGCGTTTGGGTGGTCGCGATGTGAACGCTCGCGCTTACATCTCGCGTTTCAACTTTTCTGGCACCGACCAAAGCAAACTGTGTGGAACACTGTCGGGTGGCGAGCGTAACCGCTTGCAGTTGGCCTTGGCACTGAAGCAGGAGGGCAACGTGCTGTTGCTCGATGAGCCTACCAACGATATCGATGTGAATACATTGCGCGCCTTGGAAGAAGGTCTCGACGAGTTTGCTGGCTGTGCTGTTGTGGTAAGCCACGACCGTTGGTTCCTCGACCGTATCTGTACCCACATCCTTGCCTTTGAGGGCAATGGTGAGGTGTTCTTCTTTGAGGGCAGCTACTCTGATTATGAAATTAATAAGGCCCGCCGTTTGGGTAACGAAGATATCAAGAAAGGTCGTTACCGCAAACTGATGGAAGACTGATTAGTTGACGGGTTTTAAAAGTTAACTCGTCAACTTTTAAAACCCATACATTTATAAACAACAATGCGCCCTGCAACTGAAAAGTATGATGTTCAATACTTTACTGTTGCAGGGCGCTTTTTTTGTGAACCTATATGCGAGGTCCTTGTTAACCTATATGTGAGGTGTTATTTTTCTACATTCTTCAAGATATCGAGGATATGATCCCATACCATCTGTACGGTGGGAATGTGTAAGCTCTCGTCGGGGGTGTGTACGCCACGCAGGGTGGGACCAAACGATACCATGTCAAGGTTGGGGTAGCGTTCGGCAAACAATCCACACTCAAGACCAGCGTGAATGCCACGCACGATGGGCTCTTTACCAAACAGTTTCTTGTATGATGCTACAGCCGCCTCGGTAAGCTTGCTGTTGGGGTTCATCTTCCATGCGGGATAGCCATCGGTGCTCTTAACGTCGGCGCCAGCCAGTTCAAAGAGGGCTGCCACGGTGTTTACCTGGTTGTCGAGGTTGCTCATAACGTTTGAACGCTGTGAGGCAACAATGTTGATGGCATTATCAGTGGTCTCAACAACAGCAATGTTGCTTGAGGTTTCTACCATCTTCTCCAGTTCCTTCTCTTGGCACATAGCAAACACACCATTGTCAACAGCCTGTACGGCAAGGATGAAGTTGCGGCTAACGACCTTAGGCAGAACGGGGGCAGCGTCGGTGCTCTGGAGGGCAAACGCCATATCGGGGTCGGTTACATAAAACTCTTCTTGTACATGAGCGGCAAACACATTCCAGTCGGCACGTACGGTTTCTTTCTCGGCAGCGGGAACAGCAAATACCACCTTGCCATCGCGAGGAATGGCGTTGTGCTTCTTGCCCGAATTGAATGAGGCCAATACAAGGGGCATCTTCTTCTGCTCAAGATACAAGAAACGGGTGAGCACCTTGATAGCGTTGGCACGCTTCTTGTCGATGTCGTCGCCCGAGTGTCCGCCCTTCAATCCCTTCAGCGAGATTTCCATAAAGAAATAGCCCTCGGGAGCAGCTTCTTTAGTGAAATGGAAGGTGGCCATTGATGTCTTTCCGCCAGCGCATGAAACGAAGATCTGGCCTTCGTCTTCTGAGTCGAGGTTAATCAGCATATCGCCCTTCATGAAGCCAGCCTTCATGCCTATAGCACCCGTTAGCTGTGTTTCTTCGTCGCGGGTGAACACACACTCGATGGGGCCATGCTCAATGTCGTTGCTGTCAAGCAAAGCCAGCTCAATAGCGCAACCAATGCCATCGTCGGCGCCCAGTGTGGTACCTTTTGCTTTCAGCCATTCGCCGTCAACATAGGTTTGAATGGGGTCGTTGAAGAAGTCGATGTCAACGTCTACCAAATTGTCGCATACCATGTCCATGTGGCTCTGAAGGATAACGATGGGCTTGTTTTCATAACCCGGTGTGGCGGGTTTGCGAATAACAACGTTGCCTGTTTCGTCAACCTCAGTTTCCAGGTTGTGGCTCTTGCCAAACTCTTTCAGGTATTCAATCATTTTCTCCTCATGCTTTGAGGGACGAGGAATGGTGTTGATTTTAGCAAACTGCTCAAACACGCGAGCAGGCTTCAGTTCTGTTGTGTTCATTTGTTATATATTGTTTATGTTCTTATATGTCGTATCAGCTTGATGCGTTGTGCCAATGTGTAGGGGGTGTGCCACATTCGGTTCTGTTTGCGGCAGCGGCTTCACAACAAGCGTTAAGAGAGCCAAAGAAAAGCCAATAAGGCCGTGTGAGGGCGATAAAATATGACAAATTATTTTGTGCTCTGCTTGTTTTATCTTACCTTTGCAAACACAAAGTTAATAAAAATGATAGAAACTTTACTTCTTACCGTGTTAATTATTGCTATTGCTATGGCATTATTGTGTGTGAAGGTGCTTTTGAAGAAGAACGGACGCTTCTCGTCGCAGCATGTGCACGACAATCCAGGGCTACGCAAACAGGGCATACATTGCGTGATGGACCAAGACCGCGAGGCACGTCAGCGTAACGGTGCCTATTAATACTACGACAGGAAAATAATTAAAAACAGAATAAAACAATGAACAAGAAAAACTTTTTCGGAGCTATGGCTCTGGCTGTTGCTACATTGATGGCAACCACAGCATGCGACAAGTCGAAAACGCAGGCTGATGATCAGGCTGCCAATCAGGTGGCACCCACTGAGACAAAGATTGCCTATGTTGAGGTAGACAGCATTATGACACAGTATCAGTTCTGCAAAGAATATTCGCTCATCATGCAGAAGAAGGGTCAGAATATTCAGAACACGCTGGCACAGAAGCAGCAGCAGTTAGAGGCCGCTGCCGCCAATTTCCAGCAGAAAATTCAGCAGAACGCATATACTCGTGAGCAGGCTCAGGCTATTCAGGCTCAGCTGCAGCGTCAGAACGCCGATCTGCAGGCCTTGAACCAGCGTTTGAGTGGTGAGTTCCAGAACGAGACCGAAAAGTATAACAAGGCTTTGCGCGACAGCATTCAGCACTTCCTCGCAAGCTACAACCAGAGCAAGAAGTTTACGCTTATCCTGAGCAAGGCTGGCGATAACATTCTGTATGCCGACAAGGCGCACGACATCACAAAAGACGTAATTGCAGGTTTGAACAAAGCTTACAAGTCGTCGCCCGAGATGAAGGCTGCTGGTAAAGAAAAGAAAAAATAAGTGGGTTCGCAACATTGCAACATCACAATAGAGAAAGGCAACGTGAACAGTTTCGCGTTGCCTTTTTTTGATAGTGACGATGCAAGAGAAAGAGCCGAATGTAAACGCAAATAGGGTAGAGAAGAAAGATGAGAAAGAAGGAACGTTATGCCTATGTCGTCAACTATTTCAGGCAACACACGGGCAATGTGAGCACCGAACTGCAGTTTGGCAGTATCTTCCAACTGCTGGTGGCAGTGGTGCTGAGCGCACAGTGCACCGACAAACGGGTAAATCAAATTACGCCCGAACTGTTCAAACGTTTTCCTGATGCCGATACAATGGCAAAGGCTGAGGTTGATGAGGTGTATGAATATGTGAAGAGCGTGTCGTATCCTAACGCTAAGGCAGAACATCTGGTAGCGATGGCGCGCATGCTTGTAGAGCGCTATGAGGGCGAGGTGCCCGAAGGCTTTGATCAACTGCTGACGCTGCCTGGCGTGGGCCGAAAGACTGCCAACGTTATTCAGGCAGTGGCCTTTGGCAAGGCGAAGATGCCTGTCGACACGCATGTGTATAGGGTGAGCCATCGATTGGGGTTGGTGCCCAAGACGGCAAATACGCCGTTGAAGGTAGAGCAGGAGTTGGTACGACATATAGCGAAAGAAGATGTAGCGCATGCGCACCACTGGCTGTTGCTGCACGGACGTTATGTATGCACCAGTCGTGCACCGCATTGTGCCTCTTGTGGTTTGGCCGATGTTTGTCCTAAACTGCTGGAAGAAAGTAAATTGTAACGCGTAATGACAGTAAACGGTAGAATACAGATGGTGCCTTTTTTGCGCCTGGCCATTGTGCTTGTATTAGGTATTGTGGTGGGCGATGCGATAGCCGTAACACACTGGCTATGGGGAGGCATTGCTGCCTTATCGTTGCTGTGCGCCTTGTTACTGCGTCATAAGCCAGTGGTGCAAGGGGCGTTCTTTATGGTTACTGTGGCAACGCTGGGCGCCTGGTGGACAGCGGTGTATGAATTGCGCCAACAAGCATTATTGTCTTCAAAGCCTATAACTTATCAGGCGGTGGTAATGTCGACGCCTGTGAAAAAAGAAAAGGTAGTACAGTGCGACTTATATTTGCTTAGCAAACAGTGGCATGGACGCACAGTTAGGGCCTCGTTCTTACGCGATGCAGCTGCCGAACGTTTGGGCGTGAATGATGGCATTCAGATTACATCAACACTCAAGGCACCGAAACCGTTTGCTGCTGGCAACCACTTCAGCTATGTGCGCTGGATGCAGGTGCATGGCTATGTGGCACAAACCTTTGTGATGTCAGACCAATGGCAACCTGTTGTCATCGACTTGCAAGCTGAAAGCCATTTCTTGCGTTTGCGCCTATCAGCCATGTTGTTTAGGCAACGTCTGCTGCAAAAGCTTGATGCCTACCAGATAAATATTGATGCGGCGGCTGTGGCAGCGGCCATGACGCTGGGCGATAAGTCGGCATTGTCGGCACAGGTAAAGGCGCTGTATGCTGCCACGGGTGCGTCGCATGTGTTGGCATTGTCGGGCATGCACCTCAGCATTGTTACGTTGTTGTTGATGTTGGTTTGCTTTAAAAAACGTGGTGGCCGAGCGCGTCAGGGCTTGTTTGGTAGGCGTGGAAATGTGTTGGGCTATGTGTTGTTGCTCACAACGGTGTGGGCCTATGTGTTGGTGGCAGGCATGCCTACCAGCTTGATGCGTGCTGCTGTTATGCTGAGCCTTTGCACGTGGGGTGTAGTGCTTGGGCGCGAACCCGTATCGCTCAACAGCCTTTGTCTTACCGCCATTATTATGCTATGTGCCAATCCGCTTTGTTTGTGGGATGTCAGTTTTCAGATGTCGTTTATGGCGGTAGCCGCTATCTTGGTTCTTTATCGTCCGCTATACGAGTTTATAGTGTTTATGTTGCCCCACTCGTTGGGTCGATGGCGCCTTGTGCAAGCCTTGTATAGCTTGTGGGCCGTGTCGTTAGCGGCACAGATAGGTGTAGCGCCTATCACGCTTTATTGCTTTGGGCAGTTTTCGTGCTATTTCCTTCTTACCAATATGGTTGTTGTGCCGTTGGTATCGGTTATCATTCCTGTTACCTTATTGTTCTTGTTTGTACCAGTGCATGCCATCTCTTTCTTCGCTTGGCTTTCATCAGCATTAGCGGCACTTCTCTCGCATCTTGTTGTGTGGTTAAACCAATCGTTAACCACCATTGCCCATTGGCCTGGTGCCACACTCAGTGGCATCACCTTTACTGCTTTTGATGTGGTGCTTCTTTACATTGTTTATATATGTGTTTACATTATTGCAGTCCGTTGTTATCAAGCTTATTGCCGTGCTGCTTCCATACCGCCTAAAGATATTTTTTAAAGGATATAGCGGTGTTGCCAATGACTGATAAAAGTAGCCATTGATTGAAAAACTGTAGCCACTGTTTTATAAAACAAAAAAGCTTCATCCTTAAAACAAGAATGAAGCTTTTTAATGAATTGGTCGGGGCGACAGGATTCGAACCTGCGGCCGCCTGGTCCCAAACCAGGAGCGCTACCGGGCTGCGCTACACCCCGAATGTGTAAAACCACATGTCTTTATTAGACGGCTGCAAAGGTAGTGAAAAAATATGAACCTTGCAAATTTTCTTCTGCTTTTTCGCTATTTTCCGTGTGTAAGTTATGGCCAAGCAGCCTATACACTATCATTTGCTATGTAATGTGTATTGATAAACGATAAAAGCCACACACCTTTCTGATAACAGAAACCAGTGTATGGCTTTTATTATGTTTTGTATAATGATTGTTTTTACTTGATGATGTCAAGTTCAACAAAAATACCTTTCAAGATGTTTACGGCGCGTTCTACCTGCTCTTTGGTGTGTGTGGCCATCAGGGCGAAACGCACCAAGGTGTCTTGCGGAGCACAAGCAGGTGGAATAACGGGGTTGATAAACACGCCACGCTCGTAAGCCTGTGCTGTTACGATGAAGGTCTTTTCTACATCGTGAACATATAAGGGAATGATGGGGCTCTCGGTCTCACCAATCTCGAAACCTTCCTCACGGAAACGCTTCAAGGCATACTTGGTAACGTCCCACAACTTTTCAATGCGCTCGGGTTCTTGCTGCAGTATGTGCAGTGCCTCAAGAGCAGCAGCGGTAGCAGCCGGTGTGTTTGATGCACTGAAGATGTAGGTGCGGCAGGTGTGACGCAGATAGTTGATGGTGTCGGCATCGCTAGCGATGAAGCCACCGATTGAAGCCATCGACTTTGAGAAGGTGCCCATGATGAGGTCTACCTCATCGGTCAGTCCGAAGTGGTCGCAAACGCCACGTCCGTGATCGCCAAACACGCCAATGCCGTGAGCCTCGTCAACCATGATTGAGCAGTTATACTTATGCTTCAGTTCAACAATCTTGGGCAAGTTGGCAAGGTCGCCTTCCATTGAGAACACGCCATCAACCACAATCAGCTTAACAGCATCTTGGGGCAGACCTTTAAGAATGTTCTCCAGGTCTTCCATGTCGTTGTGCTTGTAGTGCAACTGACGCGCAAATGACAGACGGCGTCCGTCAACGATACTTGCATGGTCGCGGTCGTCGCAGATGATATAGTCGCCACGGCCCACTACTACAGCGAGCACGCCAGCATTAACTGAGAAACCTGTTGAGAAGCACAGCGTGTCGTCTTTATGAACAAACTCGGCCAACTCTTTCTCTAACTGTACGTGCAGGTCGAGGGTACCGTTAAGGAAACGGCTACCAGCACATCCTGAGCCATATTTGTCTAAGGCAGCTTTTGCTGCATTTATTACGCGCTGGTCGCCAGTCAGTCCGGTATATGCGTTTGAACCAAACATGAGCACTTCATGTCCGCCCATGGCTACTTCCGTTCCTTGCTTACTGGTGATTTCGCGGAAATAAGGATACACACCAGCCTCCATATACTTCTGTGGCAAGCGGTAGCTTTTGTATCTTTCTTGTAATTGTCCCATTATATTAATAAATAGGTAAGAGAACTTCTCTTATTATTTTTCAATTGTTTTCAAGGTGCAAAGTTACAAAAAAGATATAAAACAGCCTTATTTTTGTAAAAGAAATATTATATTTATGCATTTTTATCGAATTTATTCTCACTAAATGAAAAGGTTTTCGTACTTTTGTTTTCTATACTTACCACAGTCATAATGTAAATAGTTGTTGAAAGCTATGAAAAAGAAAGTGATATTTATCATCAACCTTGTGTCAGGAACATCTAGCAAAGCAGGAGTGCCTAACCTTATTGAAGAACATCTCGATAAAGAGAAATTCGACTATGAGATAGCCATTACCGAGTATGCTGGCCATGCCTCTGAGATTGCTTCGCGAGCTAAAGACAATGGGGCAGACATTGTGGTAGCAGTGGGTGGCGATGGTACCGTAAACGAGGTGGCTCGTGCTATTGTTCATTCAAACACAGCCCTTGGCATTATGCCTTGTGGTTCGGGCAATGGTTTGGCACGTCATTTGTTGTTGCCGATGAACTTGAAGAAGTCGATAGATATTATCAATGCTTGTGAGATACGCGACCTCGACTATGGTGTTATTAACGGCTATCCTTTCTTTTGCACCTGTGGCATGGGTTTCGATGCCTTTATCAGTCAGAAGTTTGCCGAGGCTGGCAAGCGTGGCCCCATTACCTATGCCGAGAATATTTTGCGTGAAGGCTTGAAGTATAAGCCCGAAACCTATGTGGTAGAGGACGAGAATGGTGTGCATCAGTATAAGGCGTTCCTTATCTCGTGTGCCAATGCCTCGCAGTATGGTAACAATGCTTATATTGCGCCTCAGGCATCGATGAGCGATGGCTTGATGGATGTTATCATCATGGAGCCGTTTGATGTGTTTGAGGCTCCACAGGTAAGTATTGATATGTTTAACAAGACGCTTGACAAAAACTCGAAGATAAAAACTTTCCGTTGTCGTAAGTTACATATCCACCGCAGTCAGCCAGGCGTGATACACTATGATGGCGACCCTGTAATGACGGGCGAAGAAATTGATGTTGAATTGCTGCCCAAGGGCATCAAAATGTTAATAAACCCCTTTGCCGATCGCAGTGCGCGTAAGCCTAACGCCTTGCAAAATGCTGCTGCCGAGCTGTTCAACCAGCTAAACGTTATGCGTGAAGACTTGAACAATCAAGGTCGACACATACAAGCCATTAGCAAGGCTATACAGAAGAAACTTAATCTGTAAAAACACTTATATTAAAATAATAAGCGGCTACTAATATATATAGGTATATATGTAGCCGCTTATTATTTATGTTATAAGGTAATCTTTGTCGTTGTTATTTTTTCTATCGTGGTTACTAATTATTGTCCACAAAAATAGCTTTCCAATTCTGCTTCGGCGTTTCCATTGTCGTTAGGCAAGTCTTTAATGATGTTTCCTTTTTCTAACAGTACGATGCGCGATGATACGCCGATGGTGTGTTGCAGGTTGTGGCTCGACAACAGTAGTGTGGCCCCCGTCTCGTTGCAATATGATCGCAGCAACTGTTCCAGCACATGCTGACTGCTGGGGTCGAGAAAGTTGAAGGGTTCGTCAAGAATTAGCAGCTGTGGCCTACCGAGCATGGCAGCAATGATGCCTATTTTTTGCTTGTTGCCAGCCGAGAAGTTGCGTATGTATTTTCCTTGCCCCATAATCTCGCCACTCATAAAATGCTGGAAACGTTCAAGGCGTTGGGCCAGCACCTCAGGGGTGAGTGCGCACACGGTTGCAATGAAGTTGAAATATTCTTCAGGCGTGAGAAAGTCGATGAGAAAACTGCTGTCGATGAAGGCACCTGTGTAGCGCTTCCATTCTTCGTTGAGGGCTGGGTTTATGCTGACAACGTGGGGTGAGGTTTGTGTGTGTTCGGCTGAAGCCTGTGCGTTATCTGCCAATGTGGTTGGCGCCACAGAAAAAGAGAGCGTTACGTTTCCCTCATCGGCCTTTAGCAGGTCGAGCAGAAGTCGAAATAGGGTAGTCTTTCCCGCTCCGTTGTTGCCCACTACGCCAATGCGTTGGCCGTCGGCAATATGCAGCTCGTTGATATCGATGGCGGTTTGTGTGTCAAATGTTTTTTTTAGTTTCTGAATGTCAATGTACATGGCTATTCTGTGTTATAATTTCATGGTATAAACGTTTGTTTCTTTGGGGGTGAAGCCCAACTTTTGGTAAAGCGCATTGGCGGCAAGGCGCGAGGGGCGTGAGGTGAGCAGCACCGAGCATGGCGACAGCGTTGACAGAAACGCAATAGCCTTCTGCACCAATGCTTTTCCGATTCCTTGACCGCGCATCGATGCGTCGGTTACCACATCTTCAATACAGGCTTTGCGGCCTGTGGGTGAGGTATAGCAGCCCACGGTAATCATGCCAACGATGTCTGCCCCCTTTGTGGCTACAAATAAGTGTGTGTCAGCATTTCGCACCATCAATCTGAGCCTATCAGTGGTAATGTGGTAAGGTGTGCTGCTCAGTTGCGCCAGTAGGCGGTTAATGTCGTCGGTGGCTTTCGCGTTCACCGCTTCAGCCTCGCACATCTCATATATTGTTACTTCTGTTGTCATGCTGTCATTATTCCTATTGTTGTGCTGCACAATTTAAGTAAAAAGCATCAGTAGGTATATGATATTTCAATCATATAAGGTTATTGATTTCCTTTTCCGTCAACCCCGTAGCTTGCATAATCTGTGATGTCGCAATTCCTAATGATGCCAATTTCTTTGCAATAGCAATTTTCTCTTCTTTTTTGCCTTCATCAAAGCCTTCGGCTCTTCCTTCGGCTCTTCCTTCGGCTCTTCCTTCGGCTCTTCCTTCGGCTCTTCCTTCGACTCTTCCTTTGGCAAATCCTTCTTCTCTACCTTCAACAAATCCTTCTTCTCTACCTTCAACAAATCCTTCATCGCGACTTGTTTCCAGCACGCTACGTTGGTATCTGATAGACTCCATGTGGCGTACATAATCGTTTTTCTCGGCAGAGCTTAGTGTGTCAATTCTTAAACATTCGCGTGCCTGACTGAGTCCTGGTGCTGTAGCATCGGGGGCTATTGATCCTGTTTTCAAAAACTCAATCCATTGGTCGAGTGGGGTAGTAGCTACACGGTCAAAATCGTTCACTCTCAGAATGTAATATTCTGGGAAAAGGTCGCCAGCTTCCTTTCTTTCAAGCACATTTTCACCGTCAGCCAACCCAAATCCAAAGAACTTTTGGTTTTGGCGTACCGACAGCTTTAAGATATCTGATGTGTTATGCAAACCACGGAAATACGTCTTGCCGTGATACACATAGTCGTTGCCCTGTCCTAGCTCAAAGTATACGATGTTTATGCTGTAAACCTTCCTCACCTTGTCGTAGTCGTTACCGAGGTCAATATAATCGGTTATGGCCTTCGACACGCCATATAACATTCGGTGAAAATAGGTCAGCTCGCGGTTGTTCTGAATCTCAATGATGGTCAGTTCTCCCTTGTCGCTTTCGGCAAGAATGTCTACACGGTTAAACTTGTCTTCCTCCGTTTCTTGGTTCGATTCGCTTTCAAGAAATCTCTCAATGGTGTACTTTCTTCCGAGCAGCGATTCTAGCAATCCCTCAATCACGGCATAGTTGGTCTTGTTGCGCAGTAGGCGTTTCATGGCCCAGTCAAATCGTATGTAGTTATCCATATTGAAATGTCCTTTCTTGATTTCATTTGTTTGTATGTTACAAATTTACGCAAAAATGTTTGAAAGCCAATACTTTTACACCTTTTTTTCGCAATAATCCACTTTTCTTTATCTGCTCATTAGTGTCCCGTTAAAATCGGGACCAGTTAAATATTAATCAAATAGCCCCGGAAAGAGGGGACAATCGAGTTCTTTGACATTATTGAAATCAGTCCTTTCGAAGAGATCTACGAGTGGTGTCTTATCCATAAGAGAAATGCTTAGAATCTGAAGAACCTCATAAGTTGATCGCTTAAGTTGCAAATCATGTTGTACGATAGCAACAAGGTAATAGGCTATGATTGCCGATGAGATTTGGATTCTCACAGCATTCTCTGTAGTACCCCAAAACTTCTTGATCTTGAGGTGCTGCTTTAGCCATTTGAAGAACAGCTCTATCTGCCATCTGTTCTTGTAAAGGTTGGCGATCTCAGGAGCTGTTAGATGAAAAGCATTTGTCAGGAAGGCAAACTCCCTACCTTGTTCTTCATCATAGAATTTGACGAGTCTGAGTTTCTCAGGATACTTCCGGTATGAATTGTATTCAGTGAATTCAATCACAGCATCTGTCAATATATTCTTTGGCAACCTGCGCCTCCATTTACAGCATTTGTATTGCAGATTCTTCTTGGCTCGCACAACAAAGAACGATTCATGCTGATGTATTTTGAAAAGCTCCTTGAATGCATTGTATCCACGGTCAAAAACATAGTAAGAACCTGATTCATAAGGAATTTCTTTCATAGCCTTTGAGTCGTAAACTGATGCTGTAGAGATATGGAAGAAAGCTGGAACCTGAGATTCGAGATCATATAACACATGTGCTTTCACTCCTCCCTTCTTCTTACGGAACTTTGCCCACCAGAAGACCGACAAACACAATGGAATGGTCGTTGAGTCGAAAGCATACACATTGCCTTTCAACTTGAAGATATCCGTTACTCGTTTCTTCCTGGCTTGCTCCATCATATAGAAAGCAAAGTCTTCAAAGATACGGTAGTCACGATTCTGATTGGCAGAAGCAAATGTCGTTTTCGCAATAGGCTTACGCCCTAATCCAAGATGGTATTGCTTTGCTCTATGTGCTTCAAAAGCAACAATCAAATCTCGCAAACTCTCTCGATTACTCAGTTGACCAAACATCATAGCAAGCAACTGATTCCAACATGTGAAATGCTTCACATAGCGGTTTCCATCATACTTGTCAACCAAATGGCGAAACTTGTTATTGTCGAGAAATTCTATCAATTGGGCGAAAACGTATTTGTCTTTGTTCATCGTGCAGTATTATAGATAACTGCAAAAGTACAAATTCAAATCGTCGCACCCTTAAAATCTCTTGCAAAAGACTGTATTTCAATTAATTCAAAGAGCGATTAGTCCACTTTAACGGGACAGTAGTGTTATCTGCTGTCAATTGATTATTGTTGAGAGAAACGATTAATGTAGTTGTAGTAATCGTCTAAGGTCGGTGTTTAAGCTTTCTAAGAGGCTGGGTTATAATATAAATCGTTTCAATATACAAGATGTAGTGCCAAAAAATAAAAATTCTGAATAATTTATTCTTTCGTCTGAATAAGATTATCTAATTTTGGAGATTAATAATTGGCAATTCTGTTACGAATAAGTCTATTGGTTTAATCTAACCTCTGAATAATAACATTGGAAGATAATACCAAACAGCCACTGGTGGCTGACGCTTCATTGTATAATGGGCCTCCACTTTGAAGAACAAAGGTGGCATGTTGGTATATAATGTGCTTGATACAAACGGCTTTATATATCAATAAATAGATATTATAAATCAAATTTTCATTTGAACAAGTCAACATTAAATATAAAACTTATGCAATATCCTCTTATATCAGAATACTTGGCTGCCATTCGTGATGCTCACGACAATCTTGACAAACTGAGCCATTTGGTGCCTGTATTGGATAATTATGGCGAGCCGTATCGTAGCAGCGGTGCGTTTGCTGTCGTATTCAAGATGAAAGACGAGCAGACGGGCAAGTGCTATGCCCTAAAGTGCTTCACCGAAGAGCAGGAAGGTCGTGCAGAAGCCTATCGCCAGATTGCCGAGGAACTGGAGTTTGTTGATTCGCCTTATATTACATTCGTAAAGTATCTGGAGAAGGAACTGTTTGTTGACAGCAACTGCGAGGACGACGAGTTCCCCGTATTGCTGATGGACTAGATAGAGGGCGAGACGATGGAGACATACATCGCCGATCACTATATGGACAACTACGCTATGGCAATGCTATGTTACCGCTTCTGCAAGATGGCAGCGTGGCTTCGCTCACAACCGTTTGCTCATGGCGACATAAAGCCCGACAATATTATGGTGCGCTCCGACGGAACGCTGACGCTTGTCGACTATGATGGCATGTTTGTGCCAGCTATGAAAGGTCAGACGTCGCCTACTATCGGCACCAAGGACTTCTCGCATCCTCTTCGCACCATCGACGATTTCGACGAAACCATCGACGACTTCGCCTTGGCTTCCATGGCTCTCTCGTTAAAAGCGATATCCCTTAATCCGTCTCTGCTCGACGAGTACGGAGCGTCTGACCGTCTCCTCTTCTCAGCCGCTGATTATCTTGACTTAAGCAAGAGCAAGACCATGACAGCCCTGCAAGGCTTGTTGGCAGACGAGGAAACAAAGACCCTTCTGTCAATGTTCCTGTTAGCCAGCGCCAAAAAGAACTTGTCTATGTGCTCCTTCAGATTGTTCGGCGTGCAGAAGCCGAAGGAAGAAGTGTGGAGCACGAAGGTTACAGATGAAGATAAGGAAAATGCCGTAGAGGATGAGTTTGATGTAATATATAGTCAGGATTGGAAAAGATTGCTTAGTGCGCCATGGTTTTTGAGTGGTAAATATTCAATTAGGAAAGGAGTAAAAGTTATTGGGAACGGGGCTTTTGCATACCACCACTCTCTCACCAGCATAAATATTCCCAATAGTGTCACAACGATTGGAAAGAGTGCCTTTTTCGGTTGCTTATCTCTCACTAGCATAAATATCCCAAATAGTGTCACAACGATTGAGGATAATGTATTTTTCGGTTGCTTATCCCTCACCAGCATAAATATCCCAAATAGTGTCACAACGATTGGAGAGGGTGCTTTTGATGGTTGCAAATCTCTCACCAGCATAAATATCCCAAATAGTGTCACAACGATTGGAAAGAGTGCTTTTTATGGTTGCGACTCTCTCACCAGCATAAATATCCCAAATAGTGTCACAACGATTGGAAAGGGTGCTTTTAAACATTGTATTTATAACCATAGAACAACCAAAACTAATCAGAAATATCCGAGTGTAAATCTTTAATTACCAGCATATTCTAAAATTTAACACTTTTCGGTTGCCATTTGTCGCTTCCCAAATTTCCACATATTTTTGAGACGTATTTCTGACGTGGAGAATTTGCGGGGCTTGTTTTTTGTCACACCGTGCAGACAGTTGACAAGGGTTTACAACCGTTTACGACAAGCGACAATAACCGCCCCGATATGCGGAAACAGTCACACTGTGTAGAAAAGCGACAATGGTTGACTTCCGTTCACATCCGTTTACCATTTCAGAGATATAGGATTGAAGAAATGAACCATTAAACGATAAAACGGTATGAAAGCAACCAGAAAATGCAGTTTTTGCGGCAAGTCCTTTGTAACCCGAAGCGGTATGCAAAGATATTGCAGTGAGGCTTGTCAGGCAGAAGCCAAACGAGCCAGAGTGATGCAGAAGAACAACCTCTTCAAAGTCGCCCAACCCTTGATGGAGATACAGCATCAGGAGTATCTCACCTTTTCCAAAGCAGCCATCCTCATGGGCTGTTCCCGACAGTACATTTACAAACTTGTAGCCATCGGCAAGCTGAAAGCCTCACGCATCAGCAACCGCATGGCATTCATCCGCAGAGCCGACATCGAGCAGATGTTGGAGGGCAATCCCTATCACCGCATCCTGCCCGGCAACACCTCCACACCAAGGAAATCATCTTCATCTTCCTTACCTGCCAAAAGAGAAAAAAGGGAAAAGGAAAGCGAAGAAGTGTTGGACTTCTATTCGGGCGAGGAGGTGATGTCCCTTTTTAAGGTAAAGCAGTCATGGCTTTACACTTCCGCCAAGCGTAACCATATCCCCATCTGCCGTATCGCAGGAAAGAACTATTACAGCAAGAAGCATATTGACGAGTTTTTCGGTGTGGCAGTTGATATTAGCGAAATTACCGACTGGCTACTGACCGAGGAGGTGGAGGAACTGTTCGGCATGAAGCCGACCGCACTCCGTGCCTACACCTATCGCCATAAGATACCCACTAAAAGAGAGTACGGGCGTACCTATTACTCCAAATCACATTTGAACGAACTCCGCAGAACTGACCTTGTGAACGATGAACGCTACTATACCGTTGAGCAGGTGCAGCAAATCTATGGTCTTTCGTCAGCCAACATCTGCCATATCGTCAAGGTGAAGCACATCGAAAAGATAAAGGTGGGTGTGAAAAACCTGCTTTTGCGCTCAGATGTGGAGCGTGTCATGGCTGAAAGGAACAAATAACCGTGAAAAATCGGGATTATCGAAAATTATTTCAAAATGATGTATCGTGGAGGTATTCACGGATATTTCACGTTGTTCCTTTGCCATCGGAAACATGGATACAACTCCAAAATGTATACAACCAATTAAAACATAATTATTATGAGTAAATGCAAAACAGTTACCTTGCGTAAGCGCAAGATTAAGAACGGGACACAGTATTCACTATGCCTTGACTACTATCCCGGCTACCGTGACAATGTCACCATGAGAGTGATTACACGTGAAGCCTTAGGAATTTACATCTTCGCCAAACCTGCAAACCAGCAGGAACGGGACTTCAACGCACGCATGATGAAGAAAGCGGTCATCCTGCGCAACCAGCGCTACGAAGCCATTTTCAATGAAAACAACGGCTTTTTTGACAAGACCAAGATGAAGGGCGATTTCCTTGCCTATTTCAAAGGACTGGCTGACCGCAAGAATATCAAGTGGCAGCACGTATACAAGCATTTCCAGCGGTTCGTGAACGGCAAATGCACCTTTGAGGAGGTGGATGTGGATTTGTGCCGCAAGTTCATGGAATACCTGCTTGATGCACCCCAATCCATCCACACCAACCAAAAGCTGCACATCAACTCCGCAGCAGGCTATTGGTCAACTTTCCGTGCCGTGCTGCACACCGCTTACCGTGACAGGAAGATAAAGGAGAACCCAAACGGCTTCTTAGACCGCATCGAGTGCATTCCCACCATCAGGGAGCATTTGAGCCAAGAGGAACTGATACGGCTTGCCGAAACACCCTGTGAGGAGGAGGTCTTGAAAAAAGCTTTTCTTTTCGCCTGTCTTACGGGACTGAGAAAGAGCGACATCAGACAGCTCACGTGGCAGCAGATACAACCATACACCAACGGCAGGATGTTCGTTACCACCCGTATGCAGAAAACCAAAGAAATAGTGCATAACCCCATCAGTGATGAAGCCTATGGACTGCTGGGAGAACGGGGCGAGGGACTTATCTTTGAGGATTTCAAGGACAAGATGCTGCAAGGACCACTCCAACGGTGGCTCACGGCAGCAGGGATAACCAAGAAAATCACCTTTCACTGTACCCGCCACAGCTTCGGAAGCCTGCACGTGGAAATGGGAACGGACATGGCTGTCATCCAAGCCTATCTCGGACATAAGAACATTACCACCACACAAATCTATTCCAAGATAGCAGCGCAGCAGATGTGTCAGGTGGTGGACAAGATAACCTTGAAGCGCAAGGAGGCATAAATGTCTCACATTGACAGGTATTCAGAGGGGCGGTTATGGCTACAAGGCTATAATCGCCCCTCTATGTTTTTGGCTTGATGCCACCATTTATAAGCCCCTCAGAGTATGAAACAGAGTATGATATGATGACATTTCGTGAAATACATTGAAAAAGACCGTTCTAACCGCAAATAACGGGCAGTAATTGGGAAAAATAGCATTAACTTTGCACAAAATAATACAGGAACATTCAATCTCTCAACGAAATATGGAATCATCAATCAAGGACAAATACATCATCTTGGGCTTTGTCGGCTTCGCCATCGTCCTAATATCTTCCATTGCCACGCTGGTAATAGCGGACAGCTTCAACCAAGACAACTTTGTCAGGTGGATAGTATTCGTATGCTGTAACCTGTTGGGATGGTTGCTCTATCTCTCCTTTCAGACACTTATCTTTGATACATACGAAATCTACAAAATCAAGTTCGGCAAGAAAGAAACGATTGCCGAAGCCATAGAGGTGCAGGAAGAACTGTCACAAAATACACTTGAAGAAGCCACATCTGTGCCTGGACCTACATCAGTCCCTGAGCCTGTACCCGAATCATCCCCGACAAAAGAAGAGACACTTATCCAAACACAACCGATAGAGCTTACTATCGCCCCGGATCTTCACGAAAAGAACCGTGCCAATTACGCAAGCAGAGAGCAACGGGAAAAGGAAGAGCGCATCCGCATGGTCATGGAGTATTGCCATTATTACCTGCCTCGCATTGCCGACCAAGAAACCGTGAACCACATCTGTACTGAGGTGGACAAATGGATGAATCTTAACACTTATACCCCGAAGCCCATACAAAGACCGTTTACCAAAGACATCAACAACATTCCACTCCGTCACTTCGTATGGAATATCTCTGAGCGTTTCCTGTACAAGAGATACTACAATGGGGATAACCGTGCCAAGTTCATCAAAGCCCTTTTCCCGAAATCGTTTGCTGATACAGACTTATCAACCATCAAGAATTTCAAGGTAGAGCCGTTAAAGACGGAAATTCCCATTGATGAACCCGAAAACGGCAAACTTGATTTCCACTATCCCGAGGATTATGTGCGGAATTAGGATAATCACGACACCAACGACAACCATCCGGTAACTCATAACCGCCTGTTTTACATCGTTTCCCGAGTAATTTTACCCGTCATTTATGGCTGGGCTTAATTATTCGGGAATTATTTTGCAATGACGTGTCGTGGAGATATTCACGGATATATCATTTCAGTCCTTTGCGCCAAGTCTTACAAAAGAGACGAGTACGCGAATGGAAAAATCAATTCTTACCTTCAACGACCTCCCCGAGGTTGTCGCTCAGCTTCGAGACGAAGTGATGAGCCTGAAAAGCCTGCTCGCCGAGCAGCGCAGTGTGAACAATGCCAAAACGGTGGACACCCACGTGCCCATGTCTGTGGACGAGGCAGCAGAGTATTTAGGTATCCCTAAGGGTACGCTCTACATGAAACTGTCAGAAGGGACAATCCCTGCCACCAAGCCCGGCAAACGCTATTGCCTTTACCGTGACGAACTGGACAAGTGGCTGGAAACCGCCCGAAAGAATCCCATACCGTTGTCAGACGAGGAACTGAACAAGTCCTTATCCTCTTCCCACCGTCGCAAGCCCAACCCACGTAACTGGTGAATGATATGGAAGAGGATAAGAACTATATCAACCTGATACGTGGCGACCTCACAAAAGCATCCCAAGCGCATAACGGTATGCCCGACAGTGTAGGCATGATGAATATCAAGACGGCAAACCAAACCATTCTTGAAGCATCGTTATTGCCTACGCCCCGTGCGCTGTGGGACAGCTTTTGGTACGAGGGGGAACTCTCCTGCTTGTTTGCCGATTCCAACGTGGGCAAGTCCATCCTTGCCGTGCAGATAGCCGACCGCATCGCCCGAACCGACAATGTGCTGTATCTGGACTTTGAACTGTCCGAAAAGCAGTTCCAGCTCCGCTATACCAACGAGCATGGAGAGCTCTACACCTTTCCCGACAAACTCTATCGGGTGTCTATTGACTGCAACCAGCTTTTGGATGCCAACTTTGAGGAAGCTATCATAGGCGGCATTGAACAGATGGCTGTGCAGACCGACTGCAAGATTTTCATCATTGACAATCTTACCTACCTGTGTTGCGCCATGGAGAAAGGCGATGCCGCAGGACGGCTGATGATTCAGCTGAACAATCTCAAAAAGAGATATGCGCTCTCTATCCTTGTCCTAGCACATACGCCCAAACGCTCTTTGGATTGTCCCATCACATCCAACGACCTTGCCGGAAGCAAACGGCTCTACAATTTCTTTGACAGCGTGTTCACCATTGGAAAAAGTGCCCAAGACGGAGGGCTTCGCTATGTGAAGCAGCTTAAAGTGCGCTATGGCACGTTCTCTCATGATGCGGATAATGTAATCGTTTACGAGATTGACAAGGTGGATGCTTTCTTGCAGTTCGTGTTCAGGGGCTATTCCACGGAAAAGGAACACTTGAAAAAATTGGGCGACAATGAATCAAGCCAAAGGGATTGCCAAATTCTGCAACTCTCCCAATCGGGCAAGTCCGTCAGGGAGATAGCCTCACAGGTGAATTGTGGCAAGTCCACCGTAAACCGTATCATCCAGCGCAGCAAAGAGAGTAAAAACGCAGGTGTCCCAAGTGTCCCACTGTCCCAACCCTTAGAGTGTGGGACAATGGGACAGGATGGGACAGCCGACAATCAACCATCAAAAACGGACTAAGCTATGGGCAATTATTCATTACAGAAGTATAAAGGAACGGCAACACGGCATACCTGCCCCAAATGCGGAGACAGGCATTCTTTCGTCTATTACGTGGACGAAAATAATGTGCCGTTGCATCCATCGGTCGGCAGATGTAACCACGAAAGCGGTTGTGGGTATCACTACACTCCGAAAGAGTATTTTCAAGAGCATCCTGAACACAGAACTACCAATGATTTCTCTTTTGACAGGCAAAGAGCAGAGCAGAAGAAAGTGAAGCAGCAAAGTAAGCCGACAGCCATCGGCTATATTCCCCCTCACTATGTGGAGAAGTCGCAAAGCGAGCGTAGCAATTTCTTCCGTTTCCTCTTCACACTCCTTACTTCCTACTATGGCGACAAGGCGAAAGAGGTGTTGAAGCGGTTGTTGGAGGAATACCGTTTGGGGGCTACCCGTGACGGCTCTGTTATCTTTTGGCAGATAGACAGGACGGGCAAGGTACGCACGGGAAAGGTGATGCAGTACAATCCCGAAGACGGACACCGTATCAAGGGAGGACAGACATCGGCAGTGAACTGGATACACAGCATATTGAAAAAGCAGCGTGTGTTGGCAGAGGATTGGCAACTATCCCAATGCCTTTTCGGGGAACACTTGTTGAAAACGCATCCCGACAAGGTGGTGGTCTTGGTGGAATCCGAGAAGAGTGCCGTTATCGGTTCTGCTATCTTCCCCGATTATGTATGGCTGGCTACGGGTGGTAAGAGTCAGATGAGAGAAGAGAAACTCCGTGTACTGTCAGGGCGAACCGTGCTTCTCTTTCCCGATGCCGATGCTTATGCCGAGTGGAAACAGCGAGCCGAGAGCATGTACTTTTGTAAGGTGGTGGTTTCGGACATCATCGAAAGGAATGCCACCCCGAAACAAAAAGAAGCCCATATCGACATAGCCGATTGGATTATCTTTCAGATACGGGAGGGCAAGGTGATGAGTACAGCCAACCACTTGGTCGAGGCTGAGAGAATCCTCCAGCGGATGATAGAGAAGAATCCCGTCCTGCAAAAACTGATAGACGATTTAGACCTTGTGCTGGTCGGTGCATCTCCAATCGGCAACGATGATGAAAAACCTCCCTGACGGAGGAGAGCGGAAGCCGTAGGCTGGAGTTTGCAGACAATGGCTTGCCATTGATATAGCCCACTATAACTACACGCTCCGCTTACGTAGTTGTGGGCTCTCCCGAGGGGATTAGGGTTTTACCCTAATGACCCACTCAGGGCGTTTCTCCCCTGAGAACCCAGAGCAAAGAGTGACCCTCTCTTTGCAATCTCCGCTTATGGGTTGCACCCCTAAGAACCCCATGCGTTTACGGACAGCGGAAAAGCAAACAATAAAGTACAAACCAAAAAACAAGTATCTATGGCAACAAAATCAAGCATACATATCAAGCCCTGCAACATCGCATCGAGCGAGGCTCACAACAGGAGGACTGCCGAATACATGCGCCACATCGGAGAGTCCAGAATCTATGTCGTTCCTGAACTATCCACCGATAACGAACAGTGGATAAATCCCGACTTCGGCAGTCCGGATTTGCGGATGCATTATGACAATATCAGACAGATGGTAAAGGAAAAGACCGGACGTGCCATGCAGGAAAAGGAGCGTGAACGCAAAGGCAAGAACGGTAAAATAGTCAAGATTGCGGGATGCTCCCCCATACGTGAAGGAGTGCTGCTTGTCAGGTCGGACACCACACTGGCAGACGTGCGTAAATTCGGTGAGGAGTGTCAAAGACGCTGGGGAATCACACCGCTGCAAATCTTCCTGCACAAGGATGAAGGGCATTGGCTGAACGGTCAGCCGGAAGCGGAAGACAGGGAAAGCTTCAAAGTCGGGGACAGATGGTTCAAGCCGAACTATCATGCCCATATCGTTTTCGACTGGATGAACCACGAAACAGGAAAGAGCCGAAAGCTCAATGACGATGACATGATGCAGATGCAGACCCTTGCATCCGACATCCTGCTGATGGAACGCGGGCAGTCAAAGGCTGTCACTGGTAAGGAGCATCTGGAACGGAACGACTTTATCATTGAGAAGCAGAAAGCTGAACTGCAACGCATGGATGCAGCCAAACGGCACAAAGAAGAACAGATAAATCTTGCCGAGCAGGAACTGAAACAGGTGAAATCAGAAATACGCACTGACAAGTTAAAGAAGACAGCCACCACGGCAGCGACAGCCATAACTAGTGGAGTTGCTTCTCTTTTCGGGAGTGGAAAACTGAAAGAACTGGAACGTGCCAACGAAAAACTGCAAGACGAGGTTTCAAAACGGAACACCAATATTGAAAAATTGCAGAGCCAAGTACAGCAGATGCAGAAACAGCATGATACGCAAATCCACAATCTCAGAGAAATGCACAGGCAGGAACTTGACATGAAAGAAAAAGAACTGTCACGGCTCGCCAGAATCATAGACAAGGCTTTCAGGTGGTTTCCGATGTTCAGGGAAATGCTGCGCATGGAAAAGTTTTGTGCCATGCTGGGATTCTCTAAAGAAATGACTGAAAGTCTTATAGTCAAAAAAGAAGCCCTGAAATGTAGCGGTAAAATCTATTCCGAGCAACACAGGCGGAACTTTGATATAAAGGATGATATTTTAAGGGTGGAAAATGACCCTGACGATGAAAGCAGGCTGAACCTGACAATAAACAGGAAGCCGATTGCCGACTGGTTCAGGGAGCAATGGCACAGGCTTAGATATGGAGCAAGAGTGCCGCAACAGGAAGAAAGAAAAAGTAGAGGATTCAAATTATAATAGAAGCAATTTGATTAGTAATCTAAAAGCACTCCGATAACGATTAGAGTGCTTTTAGATTGTTTATCATTAATTATCAAAGCAAGTGCAGTTTAAGATTTTACTGAAGTTTGCATTAATAAAGAATATACTACAGCTGATATATGCGCAACATATTGTGACGCTTGTGATTCATTTCCCTTGAAATCCTTAACAAATACCGCTAAGGTATAACTGATATTATTAGGCAGACATATATAGGCAACATCATTGTGAGCTGCAAGAACACCATTTTCATTAACATAACCTGAACCTGTCTTATGCGCTATAACAACCCCTTCTTTATCAAGAAGTGGAGCTGCTATCCTATCTACACCTGTTTTGCATTCTTTTAACGTATTCTTAATGAAACTTTGTTTCTCATCATCGATAAGACCTTCAGTAAACAAACGATTCATCAACATTGCAGCACCAAGAGGAGATGTATAGTTAGAGTAAGCCTTGTTATGGTCAGCCGACATTTCCTCTTCCGTATAAGCTATCTGAAAACTTGAACGAGGAATGAGTGTGGCTATAAAACTATCTGTTTGAGCGACATTAACCATATCCTTAAACATAAGGTTGCTTGCATTGTTGTCACTCTGAGTAAGAGTATAACGCAGCAAATCTCTCACTGTCAATGATATGACTGGCCCTGAATAATCTTTCAGCATAGGACTCCAAGTCTTTGGGTCAAGTTTATCCCTATTTATATTTACTAAGGTATCAAGTGAAATTCCTTTATTGTCAAAGTCATTACAAAGAGCTAATGCCTGATGAACCTTAAACACACTCATCATAGGATAAACACTCTTATTATTGACCTTAACCGTATCTCTGTTATTAACAATAACCGCCACACCAATTTCGCCAGGACAAGCTGAGACAATTTGAGAAATGCTATCAGTCAAAACATTTGTTAAAGGAGGATTTGCGCTATCTTTTGTCGCTGATTTATGGAACAATGAAAATACCAAGATGAAAATGCAAACTAAAGCTATTC
>ERZ1034917.313-NODE-313-length-44972-cov-8.619409_pt1 | contig 44972 bp, 67 predicted proteins | sample MGYA00520605_ERZ1034917 | MGnify/ENA primary metagenome ERZ1034917 (study PRJEB33766, sample SAMN09781784) | gut metagenome | biome: gut microbiome | host: Homo sapiens | place: Madagascar | study: EMG produced TPA metagenomics assembly of the PRJNA485056 data set... | reverse complement strand
TAATAAATAATAATAAGCGCAAAAAATTTTACTACGAGTTTTGTTTTGAAGAAAAGCGCAAAAAAATTTTGGCTTGACAAGCGAACAAAAATAGGATATGATGCAGATATAATGCGTTAGGTATACCCACCTGTGCGATGCGATACATACACTGTGATTTGGAGGTTGAGTCTGACATGGCGGATGAGCTGTGCGGGCGAACAAAAGAATGAAAGATCAAAAAGTAAACCGCGCAGGCACAGGAACGGCAATTACCGGCGAGGTGATGACAGACGAAGAGGTTAAGGCGAAAAAGGAGCAGGAAAAGAAGACCGGCTCCCCTTTTGCCGTTGGCTCTTACATCACCAAGAGCAATGACCTGATTCAGAAGACGAAGTATTCCCTACCCCGCAATGAGCAGAAGATTTTGTTTATGCTGCTTTCCAAAATCGACCAGAAAAATGACACGGATGCTTCGAAGTATTATACGATTACGTTCAGCGATTTTTCAAAGTTGACCGGCGTGAATGCGGAGAAGCCGGCTTATGTAGCGTACCTGCAGCACACGATTGAAAATTTGGAGAACCGGACATTCTGGGTGCCGATTGCCCCAACCAAGTACAAGAGCATGAGCTGGGTGCGCAAAGGTTCAATCATTGATACTGAGGGCAAAACCATCAGCATGCGGTTTAATGAGGACATTTGGAAGGACATCGCCCAGCTGACAAGCAACTACACATCCTACAGCATTGAATACCTGTTGATGATGCAGAGCACCTATTCTATGCGGGTATATGAGATCATCTTATCTTATGATAACGGCAACCGGGACTACGAATACGCCAATGGGCTGGTGTTTGAGCCGGTGACAGACGAGGTGTTGGGGATGTTCCCCGCCAAGCGGAGCCAGCTGCGCGGATACAAGTACAAAAAGTTTGGTATTGATGATTTCAAAAACCTATTGTCTGTACCGACCAAGGAAGAGCGCGGCATGAACCGCAAAAAGGCCGATGTGGATAACAAATACGACCGCGAAAAACCGTTGACAGAAAAGTACCCGAATTTTTCAGACTTTGAACGCAATGTTTTGAAGCTTGTGAAAAATGAAATCAACGAGATGACAGACCTGTGGTTTGACTATGAGCCGGTGCGAACCAAAGGCGTGCGAAAATATACCCACCTGTACATCTTTATCAAGTACAAATCCCGCAAAGAGATGGAGAAGGTGCGGGCGTTTTTGAACGCGAACCAGCGCAGCGACCAGGAGGTGGCACGCAAACAAAAGGCAAAGAAACAAGCTGTGCTGGCGGCTGAAACCGGAGAAGTCTCTCCCCTGCCCCCTGCCGTGATGGGAATGACGTTCCGCAAGGCGCGGGGTGAGATAGAAGACAGGGCTGGCTATGCGGGCTACAAGAAGGAGCTGACCGCAGAGGAACGGAATGTTTTGGCGAATGTGTTTACTTATGCGGCCAAGATTTTGACCAACCAGAACAAACAGGACCAGGCTGAAGAGACGCTGGAAGCGCTGAACAGAATCATCCAGAATAACCACGGGCTGAAAAGCTGGGCGTTGGGTGAGCTGGAAAAGTTTAATGTGATGCTGAGGCAGGATGTGGAAAAGAAATCCGCCCAGTATTACCGCACGGTGGTGTACAGCGATATTGTAGAAAATTCTGCCACGATCATCGAGGGTGGAAAACGGCGGATGGGACAGGGCGACAAAGAGCCGATGTTCCGGCTGGATGAAACAACATTTGAAGAATAACCAGGGGGGAGCTGCTGATAAGGTGGCTCCCCTATTTTTAACTCTATTACAGCAACAAAGAACTGATTCTTTTGCTTGTTGACTTTGAGTGTTGGTGTGTTATAATGAGAATAAAATAGCAACAAAGAATGGGTTCTTTTACATGGAGGGTTGTATATGGCTGCGAAGATTATTACCATTGCGATTGAAAAAGGCGGCTCTGGGAAAACGGTTACGGCTTCTAACCTTGCCTACCTGATGGGAGATGAAGGAAAAAGGGTTTTGTGTGTGGACACTGATCCGCAGGGCAACCTGACCTTTGCGTTGAGCGGCGGCAACACAATCACGAGCAACGCTTACTCCCGCAGGGCTTTGTATGATATGTTTGACGGGTTCAAGTATACCACCACGAAAGATTACATTGTGGAAACTGAATACGAGAACGTTGACATGATCCCGGCAAGCAGCCAGACACCGCGGATCAACAAGCGGCTGCCGGACCTATTGGCTGATGCACAGCAGTATGATGTGGGCGACCCAAGACGGCTGGAATCTACGGCTGACTTTTTGCTGTACTTTTTGAACCAGGTGCGAGAGAACTATGATTACATCATTATTGATACCCAGCCGACCCGTGACAGTATGATCCTTTCAAACGCATTGGTGGCAGCGGATTATGTGTTGATCCCGATGATGTGTGATTCGTTCTCTGAGGATTCGGCGTTTAGAACGTATTCCATCTGCAATGAGCTGCGCAAGAACCCAAAGACGAACCTGAAAGGAATCGGCGTGATTTTGACCATGGTGGACAAGGGCGCGGCCACGAGAGAGACACGGGAAGAATGCCAGAGAGTGCTTGGCTCTACCCTGTTCAAGACGGAGATTCCCAGTGCTTTGGCCGTAAAAACATCGGTAAGAAGATGTGTGCCGGTATGCTATTCTGCCAAGACGCAGCCGATCGGCAAGAGCTATGTGGCAGCTTATAAAGAGCTGAAACAGCGGCTTGAAAAACTGGACAAGGAGGAAAAGTGAGATGGGTTTGAAATCAAAGCCGAAGAAGGGCAACGAAAAGAAACTGAATATCCCCACCAGCAGTGCGGCTAAAGAAGTGAACGATAATGATGCCGGCCGTGCCCTGGTTGGAAAGATCGTTGGCAATAAGACCATTGAGTTTGAAAATAAGGATATCAGCCTGGCAGACATCCGGCTGAACCCAGACAACGAGATTTTCCGCCAGAATGACAATGGAGAAGACATCGAGGTATTGGCTGAGGATATCAAGCGCAATGGCCTGCTGCACAACCTGGTTGTGTTCCCGGAGCAGGAAGATGGGAAGACGGTGTATGTGCTACTTTCTGGCGAGCGGAGATACCGGGCATTGATGATGTTACAGGAACAGGACGCGACATGGAATGCGGCCAAGAACTGTAATGTAGTTACCACTCCCCTATCCCCCAATGAAAAGAAAGTTATTTTGTACAGTGCGAACCTGCAGGTGCGTGGTGGCTTTGGAGATGAAATGATCCGGCGCAAAGCTACAGTTGAATTTATTGAGTGTTTGCAGAAAGAACCATATAATCTGAACCAGGTAGAGGCAAAGAAAGCCCTGAAGGAAATCAGTGGTGCAGTTGGGCGGACGATTGATAAGGACATACGAATTGAACATACGTTGAATAAGCAGCTGCTCCAACTGTTAGATGAAAAGTACCTGACACGAAATGAGGGCGAAGAATTAACAAGACTAGACCAGGAGCAGCAACAGAGAATTGGTTCTTTGTTTGAGGAACTTTTTGCCATTGAAAACCCAGAGGTAAAAGACCTGCAAGACGAGATTAAGAATGAAGCCATGGCAGGATTAGAAAGTGTTTGGGGAGGCAGTTCTACAGAAGAGCGTGACCAGCGATTTGAAGATGTGCTGGCAGATATGAAGGCCAGAATTGAAAAGCTGACTGTAAAAGAAAAAGAAGAATCCGACGCTGAAACCGAAAAGCAGGCTGCGCTTGAACGCGAGATTGAAACCGCTGAGAAGAAAGCCGAAACCAAAACATTTGTTCAGAAAACTTTACAGCCATTGGCCGGGAAAATTGGTAAGAAGATTGCAACGCCGGCGTATAAGAGAGGGCTGAAAAAGATGAGCCGGGAGCAGCGGGCAGAAGACATTAAGACGCTGGACGAGCTGATTAAAAAGGCTGCGGAGCTGAAAGAGCTGCTGGAGACGGTTGAGTGATGGCAAAGGAAGTGAAAATCAACTTGCGGCTGAGTATGCGTGTGCGCGAGGTGCTGAATGATGAAGCCGAGGTTGAAGACACCCGCATTGGAACCGTGACAAACCGGCTGCTGCAGGAAGAGCTTGGCAGGATGATGGCGGTAGGTGCCGACCGCTGCGTGATGAAAGATACCAAAGAATACCGGGCTTTGATGCCGCGCCTGGAGGGCAGTTATGTGCTGCCGACAGAACCGGAAATCAACCGGTACATTGCGACGCGGCTGGACGACAAGAACTACCCGCAGGTTTCTTTGTACTTTACGAAAGAGCAGGCAGAGTTCATGGCCGGGCTGGTGAAGAAGCAGAGGATACGAGGGACCCTTTACTATGACGGCAGTGTGAAATCTTACCGGTATTTGATTGTGGGGATGCTGTTGAAGAACCCGCTGTTTGCCGATTTTGGCCTGAACTAAAAAAAATAGCCCCCGTCCGCTGGGTGACAGTGGATAGGGGCTTTGTTGTTTTATTCGCTGACTTTTACTGCGAAATTTTTGAGCTTTTGATAACAGTCAACATAGAGTTCCTGCTTATCGCCGTTGTAGGTGACTTCGTAATACAGGCCGTCTTTGACAGGGGTGGTGAAAAGACCTTTGTTGTTCTGAAGAGTTTTGCACGACCAGACGGTGTAGATATCATCCGGTGACAGATAGACACCAGTTACATCAGCGTTATCATTGAAGTAGCGGGAAATGGCGGTGCAGGCAGCCAGTTCAAATTCTTTAGGATTCATGGGCGGTACCTCCAGAATGGTTATAGAGAGCGATGGCGCTTTTTGAGCATGTTGGATCAGATGGGATACTTTTGGTTGGAGTTTTCCATGGAGTAGGAGGAGGAACTAGCGGCATATTATAAATCGGCTTGGTGTTTGGTGTTACCGGCAGAACTGTTTCGCCCTGTTCGGTTGTGATGGTGCGCTTGATGAGGTGGCCGGCATCATCAAATTCCTCCGTAAAGGTGAAGATTGTTTTACTCAACTTTCCAGCCTCCTTCCTTATCCCAGGCAATGAGTTGGTCGAGGGTTTTGGGGGTATAATCATGCAGCATACAGCCAACGTTGATGATGTTGCCCTTGTTACTGGCGATACCGACCGCGTTATCGCGCAATTCTGCTTTCCACTTGGCGAGATAGGTGTTCTCACGGGTGTTATGGACGTGGCCGCAGAGCATGTAGCAATCCGGCGAATAGGAGTGGTTATAAAACATGATGGGGTAGTGGCAGAGAATAAGTTTGTATTTGCCGGCTGCGAGTTCATCATAACCCTTGATGGAAGAAAAGTAGTGCATCATTTCCGGCGAAATTTTATCGTGGTTGCCCTTGATAAGGTGGATGTGGCCGTTGAGCTGCTCAAGGATCATAGGAGCTTCGGACGGGTCCCAGAACATATCACCAAGGACATAAACGTTATCGCCCGGAGTGACAACACTGTTCCAGCGCTTGATAAGCTCCGCGTGCATGGCGGGCAGATCCAGGAAGGGGCGGCCGTCAAAACGGATAATGTTACGGTGAGAAAAATGAAGGTCAGCAGTAAAGAAATTCATAGCGAAATCACCTCTGATATGGTAAGATAAAAGAAAAAGGCAAGGAGTGGTTAGGAGTGGCAGGACCGACAGGCATGAGATTTTGCAATGAGATGCTGGAACTGTGTGGCTACCAGGAGGACGCCCTGAGTGAATGGGAACAGCGGATACAGGACGGAGACAGCTGCAAAAGAGAACAGTACATCCAGATTGAAAAAGAACGGCAGGCGCTGCGAGAGATCCAGGCAAAGATTACAGACTACTGCGCTGTAAGGGCCAAGTTTGATGAAGAGTTTGAAACAGCATTTGAGGTGCCGAAACGGAGTTTGTTTGGACACGCGCAGCCGCGGGTGGTGGTAAGACGAAGAAAGTAATCAATGTTTGCTGCTGCTGATATGAGGCCAGAAGAAGATGCCGCCGATCAGGCAGGTCCAGGCGTATGTAGAGGGCAGCATTTGCGGGGTGAAGGATGCGGTATTGAACAACTGGTTCAATGTGGTGCAGATGACGGTGCCAAACATAGGTACTAAAATGAACTTGGCGAGAGCCAGGTGAACCCAGAAAGCCAAAAAATAGACCAGAACGGTAATGAGAATGCCGGTAAGAATTGAAAGAAGTTTATCAGTATTAGCTGTCATTGTTTACATCTCCTGTGCAAGTGCGGCGATACGGGAACGGTAGATTTTTTGGAGCTTGACCTCGCCATAGAAATCCTGGCCACGGAAGACCTGGGAGAGGCGGCGCATACCGTTGTTATCGCCAGAGTAGATATCGAGATCGACCTGGGCGTCATAATCGCCATCAATGATACAGATGGAATCTTCACCGATGCGCTGAAGAGCGAGGCGCATCATTTCAATATCAAGGTTCTGAGCCTCGGTAATATAGACGGCGCAGTTCATGCCGGTGGTATCAAAGCCGCGCAGGTCCGAGAAGGGGAGAAGCTGAATTTTGTTGGCATCAATATAGCGCTGGAGTTCCATGGTATCGCCGAGTTTAGCGCCGAGCATGTTGCCGATCTGGCTGTCAAGCAGCTTTTCATCGCGGGTGCCGGGGTAAAAGCCAAGGCGGGCAGCACCGGACGTGGCGCAGGGATTGGTGAACACGATGATCTTATCAATCTTGTGGGTTTCCAGCAGCTTGAGCATATGAGCCAGAGCCAGATAGCTTTTGCCAGTACCGGCAGGACCGCACAGCATGGTGATTTGGTTATGTAAGAGACTGTCAAAGGCGAGCATCTGGTAGATGTCTTTCTCCTTGGCCCTGACAGCGCCAAATGCCTGCGTTTTGAAGGGCTTGTAATCCACGGCGACATGTTTACCGCCAGACCACTTAAACGCCTGTGGAGAGCCGTCTGCGGGGCTGTGAGCGATAAGATACTGGTTGGTGATAAGACCGAAGGTATTTCTTTCCGGCTGTTCATAGAGAGCGGCGTACTGTTCATCCGTTGGAGTAACTTCGAGAAAGCCGGTATAGGTTTGACGGGGAAGAACATCCTTGGAAGAGCAGACGGGCAGGCAAGCAGCCGAGGAGGCCAGGTGTTTGCAGCAGAGATCGTCCGTGCAGAAAATAAAATCCTGTTCCTGGTGGTAAGTTTTCCAGGCCGCATAGATGATGATGGAATCCGGGGTGTTGGGCAGGGTGCTGCGGAACGGGCAGGTTTCATCGTTCAGGTAGTTGGTTTCATTGATGACGTGATAAAGGCCGGAATCGCGTGCGGAATCGAGGTAGTGAACCATCTGGCGGGCACGATAGCGGGTAGATTCATCTTTGGTGCGGCTGGTCTTGATAGATTCGAGTTCCAGCAGAGTTTGGACGGAGATAATAAATGGACGATCGACAACATGTGCGCCCATATTGAGCAGGGCGCAGGTATCATAAAAAATAAGCAGAGAGAATTCCCCCTTTGAACGTCTATTGCAGTTTGAAAACCGCTGTGATATACTGAGCGCAAGAAAATATTTTATAGGAGGTTAGCACTATGCCGAGAACCAAAGGAAGCAAGAATAAAATGAAAACTGCCGGGAGTGATTATGCAGCTTTGATTGCCCAGGCCCAGAAAGAAAAGGAAGAGGCAGAAGCCGAGGTTGCCAAGACCAATGCCAGCATTGACGAGCTGAAAACCGACCTGAAATCCATGAAAGAAACCTTGAAGATGCAGAAGGCGGATGTGAAGGCCGCGGAGAAAAAGCTGACCAAGCTGGAAGAGGAAAAGGCCAAGGCAGATGCAGCAGCAGAGGCTGAAGCAAAGAAAATGCAGGCGCAGGAAATGATCAACCACCTGCTGGCGAACGGCATGAGCGCTGACGAGATTTTGGAAAAGTTAAAGTGATGAGATTGGCCGTGTGGGTGGTTATGCCTGCACGGCTTTTGTTTTTATAACTCCCAGTAAGACTTGACATCTTTGCTGACTTCAACTGATAGTTTGCGAGCAATTAGACGGGCGTGATTATACTGAGCTTTGATGCCGTAGAAATATTCAGCCTCCCATTTACCCTTGCCCTCCTTAGACATGGACTCTGCTGACTGAATGTTTTCGCGGTTTTTACGAAGAAGGTCATCTTGGTAGAGCTGCAAAAGGCGAAGCAGCTCCGATTTTTCTGTTAATGTCATAAAAATAAAATCCCCATACCCACCCGCGCATAAAGAGCGCAACCTTTGATTGTTTTTGTTACTGGCTTAGAGCGTTGATTTGATCCATCAGTTCATGGATTTCATCGGTTTCCTGAACGGGTTCTGCGGATTCCAGAAAGAAAATGCTATGTTCGGTTTTAACGGCAAGCTTGGCATAACCTATATCCAGGATGATTCCAAACTCTTTAACAAGGCTGGTGTGCAGGAAGCCGGACTTGGGAGCGCCAAGGTTATCTTTGGAATATTCAAACCAGGCAGGATAGCCGGGGCCAAGGAAAGAGATGCCTTTGAAGGTGCTGCCGATGCGGCGAAGGTAATCGTCTTCGAGACGGGTTGTGATGCCATCGAGGTATGTAATATCTGACATGACCCAGGTGGGGGAGATTTTTTCAAGGGCGGAAGGAACAAAAGTAAGATTCATTGAGTGCTACCCCCGATAAGGTTGTGTTCTTGTAGGAAAATGATAAAGTCATCCATGGACAGGTTTTCTTTGAAGAAATCAAAGTTATGATCCTTGGTGGAACATTCTTTGTACTGTGTTCTTATAATGACAGGAGACTTGAAAGTTTTGGCTGTAATTGTATAGGACCCTTCATCACAACGAAATGTAACAAATCTATCGTAAAGCAGAGAGTCGCCAGCGCTGCAATAGAAAGAGTTAGAAGAAGAAACGGCGTCATAAAGTTCTTTGAATGTATGAAAGCTTTGAAAATGAGGGGGAGGCGTGCCTTCTTTGAAAAGGTAACGGCTGCAAAGCTGACCACTGATATTGCCTAGACTGAAGAGATATCTTACATGATAAAGTTTGTGCATTACTGTTCTCCTGTACTTCCGAAAGATCCGCTGCCACGGTCAGTATCGGGGAGTTCTGCAGTCTGGGTGACGGTGCAGTGGACGACGGGCTGGACGACCAGCTGGGCGATACGATCACCAATAGCAAATGCCTGAGGTTCATTGCTGTAGTTATGTAAGGCCACAATGATCTCACCGGTATAGTTTTCATCAATGACGCCAACCATATTGGCGGGGGCGAGGCCGGTTTTAGTGGCAAGGCCGCTGCGGGGATAGACAGCACCGAATGTGCCATGGGGCAGCTTGACCGAGATACCAGTATGTACTTTGGCGGTCAGGCCGGGCTGCAGGATGCAGGTGGCCATAATAACAGTACCGGGAGCTTCGACACTGATGGCGTGCAGATCCAGGCCGGCGTCCGTGGGGTGAGCATAGGAGGGGAGAGGGATGTCGGGGACAAGAGGTTTGACGGAAAGTTCATCCTTAAAAACGACATCGCCTTCATCCAGGACGGCCTGAGAAAAATCTCCAGGGATGGTATAGTTTACATACGGAGTTTCATAGTGCATAAAGTACCTCCTTTACTTATACAGACCAATCATCTGGCGGCGAAGATAGCTGAACCAGGCGCGGCACATGGCGCGGTAATTGGGTTTGACCGAGGGGATAGGTGCCGGAGTGGTTACGGGTTCGGGAGTTGCGGTCGGTGCCGGAGTAGCTGTGGGTTCAACAGTCGGTTCCGGGGTGGGTTCCGGTGTGGCAGTGGGTTCAGCTGTGGGGACAGGGACGGGGCCGAGCCACTGAGCGTAGAGATCCATATTGCCGGTGCAGACATACTCCTGATGGGGAGAGTACCAGGTGCCGGAGCCATCGGGTTCGGTGTTCCAGCCGTTGAAGGTATTGGCCCCATAGGTAGGCTTGGAATCAATGATCTGGTAGGTTTTGCCTTCCTCCTGTTTGAATTCTTTGGTGGCGAAGGAATAAGCCGGGCGAGACCAGTTACTCCACCAGTAGCCGCCATTGGCGTGATAGGTGACGGTATAGGTAGTGGTTGCAGTTTCGGGGGTGGAAGTTTCTGCGCTGGCGGTGGTACTGAACCGGGGGCAGAAAATAATCAAAACGAGCGTTGTGAGGAACGCTGCGAAAAGCACACCAAAGCGAAAAAGTTTGTTACATTTATTAAGATTCATGGTTAATCCTCCTTATACAAGATGATAGAGTTGTCGGCGAGGGATGCTTTAACATCAATGACCTGCTGGTTGCGGGAACCACAGTAGGGGAGAGTATAATCCTTTTGAGATTCGATGAAGGGACCTGTAACAATGACGTCCAGGTAGGGCATGATTTCTAGGTCTTTGACGTCTGCCCATTCATAGCCAGTCCAGAGCCAGATGGTTTTGGTGGGGAAGAGAGATTTTATAGATTTACATAAGCCTGTAACAGTTTTTCTATTCCCGCCTTGGACAGCAAGAGGCTCGCCGCCCAAAATAGATAAGCCTGCAATGTGCTCTGAGTGTTCAGACAGACTACTGTAGATTTCGACGTAAGTGTTAAAATCGAACGGTTTACCGCCACTGAAATCCCAAGTGCTCTCATTAAAGCAACCCACACAATGAATAGGGCAGCCCTGTACAAAGAGCGCTGTACGGATGCCAGGGCCATTCGCAATGCAATAATGTTTAATCTTGGCATAGTTCATCAGTCTGCCCCCACATGGTAAACACGGTCGTGAATATCCTGGGCGCGGCCATCGTTAAATGGATTGGTTGAGATATAGCCGCAGATACGAAGAGCAATATTCATTTTGTTGAAATCATCGTTGCCGCAGTTGGGACAGTGGAATTTGAGATCGTCGCCCATCTTGATATCAGTACAGCCACACACATGGCAATAACTGGTCATGGTATTGATTTCGGCATACATGATGGTGTTGTAAATATGCTTGATAATTTCCAGAACGGCATCAATGTTCTTTTCCATATTGGGGGTTTCAATATAGCTTATAGCACCACCAAGACTGTAGTGCTGAAACTCACTTTCAACTGACAGTTTTGAAAAAGCATCAATGTGCTGGGAAGGGGTAATGTGGTAGCTGTTGGTGACGTAATCTTTATCGGTGATACCCGGCACAATGCCAAAACGCTTTTGCAGGCACTTGGCAAACTTAAAAGTAGTCGATTCGATGGGGCTGCCGTATAATGAGAACCCGATGTTGGTCTGAGCTTTCCATTCATCACAAGCCTGATTCAAGCGCTGCATGACAGCGATACCAAAATCGTGACCTTTCTGCTCCAGCTGGTTCTTGCCGGTCATATACTTGATACATTCATACAGGCCGGCATAACCAAGACTGATAGAGCTGTAATTGCCATAAAGCAGTTTGTTGATCGTTTCGCCAGGTTTGAGGCGGGCATAAGCACCATGCTGCCACAGAATGGGGGCGACATCAGATTTGATTCCCTTGAGAGAGTTATGCCGGGTCATGAGGGCGCGGTAACAGAGTTCCAGGCGTTCATTTAAGATCTGCCAGAACTTATCCTTATCACCACCGGAGGACAAGGCCACATCCGGCAAGTTGATGGTAACAACGCCCTGATTGAAACGACCATAAAATTTAGGCATACCGGTTTCATCAGAGTAAGGCATCAGGAAACTACGGCAGCCCATGCACGGAAAAACATTGCCATCTTTTTCTTTGCGCATAATTTTAGCGCTGATGTAGTCCGGCACCAGGCGCTTGGCAGTACATTTGGCGGCCAGTTGGGTCAGGTAAAAATATGGCGCGGTTTCATTGATATTATCTTCATCCAGAACATACAGGATTTTGGGGAAAGCAGTGGTTACATAAACACCCTGTTCATTTTTGACGCCCTGAATACGCTGGTTAAGAACTTCTTCAATCAGCATAGCTAAATCATTACGAGACTGACCTTCTGGTACTTCATCCAGATAGGCAAAGATAGAGGTAAACGGGGCCTGACCGTTGGTGGTAGACATGGTAATCAGCTGATACTGAATCGTTTGAACTCCATCTTTGATCTCTGCACGCAAGCGCTTTTCGGCAATAGAGTTGATAATGTCATCCGGTACATCTTGATAGTAGGCGGAAAGTTCGTCCTTGACTTCACGACGATATTTCTGACGGCTGATATCAATAAATGGAGAGATATGGGCCAGACTGATGGTATTGCCGCCATACTGACTGGAAGCGACCTGGGTAATAATTTGAGTAGTGACCGTGCAGGCAGTACGAAAAGAACGAGGACGCTCAATGAGGGTTTTGCTGATGACCGTGCCATTCTGCAGCATATCGGCCAGGTTGATCAGACAACAGTTCGACATCGGCATGGCGGGGGAATAGTCTGTATCATGGTAATGGATAATTCCTTCCTCATGTGCCTTGGCAATATCAGGCGGCAGAATAACCTTGGTGGCCATTTCGCGGCAGGTAAAACCGGCGATGTAATCCCGCATAGTGGGGATGATACGAGTATCCTTGTTTGAGTTTTCCTTATTGGATTCTTCGTCCTCACCAGTGACCAGACGGTGAAAATGTTCATAACGATGCGCAAGATCATGCGGTAGATTGCGACGCTTGGCATGGTTATCACGGTAGATGATATAAGCACGGGCGACATCTTTACGCTTGGAGGCCATGAGCTTGTTTTCTACAAGGTCCTGAATCTGCTCGACGGAGAGATTTTCCGGCTTGGAGGCGATTTCTTCAGCGATACGGGCGGAGAGAGCGGAGTCTACTCCTGTGGGAGTATCGGCCATAGCTTTTTCGATAGCGGTGATGATTTTTTGCTGGTCGAAGGGGACAAGAGAACCATCACGTTTGGTTACTTGTTTCATTCGGCAGCCCCCTTTAATGTAGCGGTGGGAGCGGGGGTTGCGGGGGTGAGGATGGTGTCGTCAGAGATATACTTGCTGTAATCAAACTGCGGAGTTGTACGATATGTAACGGCGGAAGCGGAATCTCTGGAATCAGATGTAGAGGTAAGGCCGATTTCGCGCTCCTTGGCTTTATCCAGTTCCATGACGGTGAGGATACAGTAGTTGGCGAGATCCAGCAGGGTATCGCGCAGAGATTCATTGACCTTGGTGGGAGTGCCTTTGGCAAGATTCATGAAACGGTGATATTTGTGGGAAATCTGGACGGCGGCGGTAATAATGCCGTTATCGCCAAACTCCTGATAGAGCTGAGAAAAGGAATTGCCGTAATCGGCATTTTTGGATTTGAAGGTATCGCACAGTTCGACCTGGATGCGGCCGAAGCGCTGAACATCATTCATAGGGAAGCCTCCTTATAAATACATAAAAAATTTAATTAGCCAGCCGGCAAAGAGGGCGACCAACGCGGGCAGGCAGAGACCGGCAAGAGTGCCGAGGAAAACACACAGACCGTCCGGCAGGGAGCAGGAATCAAAGCAGCTGGACTTGCCGTTGATCAGATTCATAACATCATCCCGCAGGGGAACTTTGTGGGGCAGATTTGTGGTATCGGCCAAAAATTCAAGGGCCAGGCCGATGCCGGCTGCGTGGAAGATGCCGATGGTGGGGATGGGACCGATAGCCAGAAACCAGTTCCAGAGTTTGGATGCGGCGAAACCCCAGACAGGGATATGTAAAGCCCAAGCGGCAACGGCACAGGCGTTGAGTTTCATGGTGCGGGTGGATTCGGCGATGACTTTATTGGCTACTTCCGACAGATCCCGAAGAGCAGTTGCATCGTCCTCCTCCTGGTTGATATGCAGCTCGCAGGTTTTGAGGAGCTTGCGGATTTCTTGCTGGGTCATTCGGATACCTCGATATCATTGAAGATTTCCGGGTAGACGGCCTGCAGCTCCTTGAGGACGGGGATCATGAGGGCGCGGATGGCGGGGTGAGCGTCTTTGGCGGTACGAAGGCGAAGGACTTCATGCCATTCGCGCAAATTCCAGGTGCAGACGATCTCGGTTTTAAGGCATAGGGGGAGAACATCGCGGGCTTCTTCCGGGGTGGCACCAGCATTCAACATGTCACGATAGCCTGTTTCAGCAAAGCCACAATAGTTTTTCCAGGAAATGCGTTTCCTGCCGGTATAGCCGTGGTCAATGACAGTAATTTCGTTGCCGAATTTATCTTTGCTGTAGTTACAGTAGCGGGTGGATTCCTGGGCGTAGGAGCCGATGCGGTGGCGAACAATCTCGTTAGCGACGCCGCGGTCGGTGATGAACTTGATGGTCAGACTGATATGCTCGACCATGGCATAATGGTGGTTTTTGCAGAGCATGGCGACCATTTTGGAATCACTGCCGGGCTTGATGGCATCCTCACTTTTATAGCAGGTACGGGCAATACGCTCGATACGCTGCATGGTGACATCACGGTTGAGCGGGGTGATCCACTCGTGGGACTGAGGGATGATTTTCATTAGAAAACTCCTTTACTTTTAATACAGCTTGGCTATTTGGGAGGTAAACAGAGCCATAGTTCTTGCAATATTGCAGGCTTCATCGGCGGTATGCCATGGAGTATGAGCCATCAGATCTAGCTGTCGTTCCAGATACTTTCTCATTTCATCTTTAGTCATCTGTAGGTGCCTCCTGTAAGATAATGCAGTTGGATGGGTAAAGAAGAATATAATCTTTCTCCCAGGCGTAACCGCGGTAGGTAGGGTTGGAAACTTTGACGCGGCAGGGGGTGAAACCGATAACGACATAAGTGTTCCAGTTGATGCCGCTGTTTTTATCCGTTTGGGCATAGGCAACGGTATCGCCAACATGGATTTCGCGGCCAATGGCATCGGTAATTGGTTCAGTCATGGGCAGCCTCCTGTTCGGGTTCGCGCTGCTTGATAAGATGGCCGATCCAAAACAGGCGCTTAGGGGTAGCGGGATCTTCTTTCAGGCAGGCAAGAGTGTGGTTTTTGCGGAAACGAGGTTCAAACTCCAGAGTAAAAATGGTATCTGCATTGGAGAGAATGAAATCTTTATAGTCCTGGCGAAGGATAGGCCAATCGGGATCGTTTTGGATAGCGGTGAGATCGAGCTTGACTTTATCGCCGTCCTTATAATCCAGGATGTTGCCGGCGTTCTGATAGAGCCAGGCGATGGCTTTGCCGTTGCGCTTGATGTTGACGGCGTTTGCGATTGCTTTGTTTTTGATAAGATCACCTGCTTTGGTAAGAGTGAAAAGGTTTACGGGCATTGAACGCTGCACGCTGGGCGGGTGTTAGATCATTGATGTTATAGGTAATGATGAGAGCGGAACATTTGGAAGCATAACTGCGGCAGATAGATTCAAGCTCTGCCTTGGCACGCTCTTTGCGGTGGAGTTCACGGGTGGTGTTCATGGAGAATGGGGATCAGCTCCTTTGATGATATAGGTAGCACCCTGCAGTGAGATGGGCAGAAAGACCAGACGGCCGGCAGCGAGGACGAAGCAGCCGATTTGAAGGCGGGTGACGACCTGGTAGCTGCGGTGGGCACGGAGCAGGGGAGAGGCGGATGGATAATTGGAGAATAGGACGGCTTGCATCATGGCTGAACCCCCTCCAGGTGCTGTTTCATTTCGCGGTAGAGGATATCATGGATGAGCTTGCCGGAGGTTTGAGGTTCACAGAAAATAATGGGAGTATTGTACCGTGCCATCCAGGTGGTTAGGCTGGAAGTCAGTGCAGGTGGAGCCATTTTGCTGCGATACTGGCCGCTGTAAGCTTTTTCCCACGTTGCCTGTTCCACAAGAATATAGGTTTTGGCGTTGCTGGACTTGGCGCGTTCAAATTCGCGGGTAAAGCGGGCACGGTTGGTACCAAAGTTGCCGCAGATTTCGGTGAGGGACTGTTTGCGCTCAATCGAAACCTTATCGGCAAGGGTATATGTAATGCCGCTGGGGAGCACGCACTGAGCGGAGTAATCACCAAAGTTCAATTTGGTTGTAAGAACCGGGCAGCCCATCTGCTGAATGCGCTGGGTAAGCGCCGGGGTTTCGTGCTCACGGGTATCGATCAGGATGGTGAAAGATTCAAGAGCGGATTTGACAAAGACTGGTTCGATAACATCACCCCCTTAGGAGAGGAACCACCGATACCAGCTGAAGGTGATGGCCGTGAGAACGAGTTTGAAGCAGGCATCACGGGGTAGAAACCAATCATCGTCACTGTAACAGATGGCAACAACATAGATGACGGTGTTAATGGCCGCCATAATGAAAGAAAAATTAACGTACATGGCTATACTTATAAAGGAAGGTATTGAAATCCGTTGTGGACTGAACCCAGCCGGTATCGGTGCAGGACCATTTGCCCTCGGTTTTGGTGCCGAGGACCTTGATGATATCGCCTTTAGCGACCGGGTTTTGCTCCATGGTGGAAGGCCGGATTTTGAGATTGACGGTTTGACCGGTTGCAAGCTGGTACAGTGCGATGGTCTTGTTTTTATATTTGCCGTCAATGGAGAGAACGTAATGGTAGGTGGAGGCGAGAGAGGGGTTTTGGTATTGGAGGTAGCCGAGGTTATCCATTTCGTACTGGAGGATATCGCTGACCGGAGTGATGATTTCCGAGGTTTCTTTGGCGCAGTGACGAACAATGCCGAGCCAGTCCACGTTGATGTATTTCTTTTCAGTTTCTTTCTCACATAAGGTGAGCATGACATCATGGTCAATGAACGGGTCAACGGCTGCTTTGGAGAGCTGAATGGAATCACTATACTTATCGAACAATTCAACCTGAGCTTTGAGCTGGTTGGGATTGCCGAATTCGTGGAAGAAATCAAGCTCAATCAGGATTTGAAGCTGGCGGGAATTAACCGAGGTTTTAAGCTTAATATCTTGCAAGAGGCTGATAAAATCAGCGTAAGTGTTATCCCGCAGAGCATAGAGTTCGCGGCCAATACGTTTGTTGAGGTACTTGATGGAGGCCATGCCCTTATAGATGGCACGGTTGGCAACATCCGGGGTATACTGGTCCAGCGAGTGGCGGAAGCGGATGGGCATGATTTTGATGCCGCGCTGTGCTGCCAGAGCTGTACCGGCAAGGATTTTCTTTTGGTTATCCGCGGTGTTGAGCAGGGCGGTAACGAATTCGACAGGGTGATAATAACGGTAGTAAGCGCAGTAATAGGTAAGGATGGAGTAGCCAGTAGCATGATTCAGACCGAACTGGTAGTTGCTACTGTCTTGAAGAATTTGAAGGAACGCTTTGGCTTCCTGTTCTGCCTGAGCGCGAGGACTGGATGCGTGGGCGCAGTAACCTTCGAGAATATGGGGCAAGGCTTCTTTGATGGCCTTTTCATCTTTATGGCCGATAGCACGGCGAACAGAATCAGCATCGCCACCGGACATACCGCAAATTTGTTGTAGAAACGCAATGCTGCTCTCTTGAAAAATCAGCCAGCCGAGTGTGTCCTCAAGTAAGTCGTCAATCTCTTTGGAGGGGTTCTGACCGCGTTCATGGCGAAAAAGCATATCCCGATAGGATGCGCCGCCAGGGCGGATAGCAGCCGTTACAATGCTGAGATCCTTGATAGAATGGGCATCGAACTTTTTGAGGGATTCAAAAGCGAAATCTTCCACAAACTGGAACAGGCCATAGGGGCTGGTTTTCATATCCGTCCAGACGGCAGGGTCATCAAAGTTGATTTGCCAGGTGTGAGGGTAGGGGACATGAGCGAGCTTACAGGTTTCAGAGATAAGGCTCACGGTATTCAGAGCCAGCAAATCATACTTAGCCAGGCCAACAGCGTGGGAAGCATCCATATCCAGTGCCAGAACCTGCAAGCCATCTTTGTCACGAAAGACACTGTAACGCTCGTACAAATCAATGGGAGCGATGATAACACCGGCAGGATGATGGGAAAGAGAAACAACTGTATCCTTGATGCCATCAAAGTAATAGAAAAGGTCAGGATACTTAGCTTTGCAGGTTTCCGGGTCTGCATCGTATTCATCTTTGATTAGAGCAATATGATTCAAAGACCACGGGTTTAAGTCTTTAGGACTGGTGGGGTTAGTCTTTTGCCAGCGCTTGGCAAGGGCACGGCCAATTTCATCAATCGTTCCTTTATCGGATACGGTGCCGAGAGCCAGTACATAGGCACATTTACGCTGGCCAAAGGCTTTGAAGATATGGTCGTAAATCATAGGACGGTATTCGTCCGGGACATCAATATCGATATCACCAATTTCGACACGGTTTTCATTACAGAAGCGGGAGAAGACAAGATTCCAGCGAACAGGATCAACGTCGATAATATCTGTAACAAAAGCTGCACGGGAACCGGCCACAGAGCCACGGCTGGGGCCGATGGGAATGTTCTTTTCATGCTTGGCCCAGATCATAAGGTCTGACATGGACAACATGAACGCCAACATTCCAGTTTTTTTGAAGACAGCCAGCTCTTCCTCGATATCTTTGCGGAAGGCTGCGACTTCGTTTTGGGGGATAATGCCTTTTTGAATTTTATCTTCCAGCATGGTGTGGGTGCGCTCGATGTAGGCTTTGGCGTCGGATTCCACAGAGCCGGTCAGAATAGGGTAGCGGGCTTTGGTATTGAGCTTAAAATCCTTGGCGGAGTCAGCCAGGCAGTTGGTGTTTTCAATCGCCTGCATCCAGACTTCACGCGGTAAGGAATTCTGCTGTTCAAAGGCGGCAACCAGCTGTTCATAAGTTTTGAAAGTAAGATCAAACTCATCTTCACCAGTGAACTCAATGCCTTTGCCCTCCATGAGGACTTTGCGGCATTCGGATTTATATGCGGTGGAGCTGTGAGTATCGGTGGCCGCGATGAGGGGCTTATGGTACTTTTGGGACAGCTCGTAAAGATACTGGTTGAATTCAATCTGATCCTTACAGTTGTGATACTGAATCTCCAAAAAGTCATAGCGCTGAACTAGCTGCTCATAGCGGTCTGGATCGAAATCCTCAACGTCCGCGGTGTAGCAGCGCAGTGGACTGGCGAGGCAGGCGGAGGTGGCGATGACGTTATCGGACAGGTGATAAAATTCATCAAAGGTAACACGGGGTTTGTAATACTTGTGGTCCCCCTGATTGGAAAGGCTAACAAGATTATTGATTTCCATGACGCCTTTGGGGTTGCGGGCGATGAGGACCGTGTGGTAGTTATCGCGCAGTTTATGAGGTTTATCTTCCCCCGGAGATTGATGAGTAAGGCGGTCGGTCAGATAACATTCAACGCCGAAGATGTACTTGAGGCCGGCTTTTTCTGCCGCCTGTTTTTTAGCAGTCCAGTTAAGCAGGGTGCCGTGGTTGGAAGAACCGATAGCGGTCATACCGCTTTGGACAGCGAGGTTAATGTAATCCTGGTATTTGGTACAGGAATCAAGGACAGAGCCTTCATCATCGTGAAGGTGGTAACAGAGGTAGTTGGAGCTGGAAATATTGATTCACCTCCTAATAATTCAATTTCAAAAGCCCTGTGGGGCGGGGAACGGGTGGTCATGGGCGGCTCCTTTACTTAAAAGAGATCAGCTTCGGTTTTGGGTGGGTCGGCGATGAGGGCCTGGGCGTTATAATCCCGGATGGCGGGACAGATTTTGCGGTAGTTGCAGAGATTATTGCAGAAGAAAGCACATTCCTTATCGACCTTACGGGCAGGCCAGGGAGTGGTTTCATCCTGCGGCAGGGACTCGTAAATATCGGCGACTTTGTTGATGTAATCAAGGGCTTCCTGTTTGAGTTCCGGGGTATAGGGGTAAGGCTCTACAAAAGGTTTGATGACAAACTGCTGGGCAACCGACATGGGGAACTTGGGACCGAGAAGATTCGTCTCTTTGAAATCCAGCATGGCAAATTCAATCTCGGCTTCATCCATACCGGCATCGCGGCAGGCGGATTCGACCGCAGGGGCGATGGTATCATAGATTTTGGAGCGGTTGACGATGCGGATACACTGGGTTTTGCTGCGCGAACGGGAAGTGGCGTACCAGGTGTAGCGGATCTCGACATACTTGAGCATGATCCAGGCGAGATTTTTGACTGTATAACCGGCTTGCTCCAATGCCATAGCGTAGATCACGAGCTGGCGACCATGCTCCAATAAATCTGACGGTTTATACCGGGAACTTGTTTTAAGGTCATAGACAGATACCGTACCGTCATCATTCAGCTTGGTTAAATCAATATAGCCTTGCAGGGCGCGGGTAGGACTGACGCGGAGGATAACCAACTGCTCGATAATGTACTTGCCGCGAGGCGGGTAGAAGTTCTGGCAGAAGTGGGTCATATCCTTGATCCATTTTTCTTTGATGGAATCATTGCCGCGAAAGTCCTTGGGGAAGGTAAGGCCGAGGGTATCACATTCATCCAAGGCGCTATGTAGAGCGGGAAGGAGGTCATCACGGGTTACTTTGCCTTCGATGAGGTCTTCTGTAACTTGATGGGATGCTCCTCCTAGCAGACCATAGACACTTTGAAGTCCGGGTTCATGCTTGATGTAGGAATACCAGGATTCCAACAGGCAGTCGTTTATGCAATTAAGCTTGGAATACGAATATAAATGGACGCCTTCTTCTTTTAGTTTTTGAAGTCGGGGGTCTTTGGCGCGTTCGATTATAACCACCTCACTTTCGTTTGCAGGCAGGCAACATAGGCATCGCGGCCAAGGTCAGCGGGATTTTGTTTGCTGCCTGCGGGGATAATATCGTGGTCGGGGTCCCAGACATAGCCGACCCTGGTAGTTAGGATTAAATTGTTCTGGACAAGCTTGGCGGCTTCCTCCCGGATAGCGTCTTCTTCTAATCCTTCATCAAGAGCGAGAACAATAGTTTTGGGGCGAAGAGAAAAAATCATGCTGCGCTGGGCCTGGGAGACATGGCAGCCGCAGAGACCAAGCGAGATATGGGCACCGAATGATGCGCACTGCATGGGGGCTTTTTCCGATTCAAAGAGGATTACGTTCTGGGTTTCGATGATGCGCTGGTAGTTTTGCTGCAGGGCAAAGAGGGTTTTGCTGCGCGGGCAGCTGACGATGGGATACCAGCGGTCTTGATGGGGGCAGTTGGGATCATTGGAGCGACCCATAATGCCGCAGAGCTGGCCATCGAAATTGCGCTCCGGGATGGTAATGCGGTTGGAAAGAAAATCATAACCAAGCTGAAATTTTTCCTGCGTGAGATAATCAATGCCGTCACGAAAAAACATCTGGTTGTATTTGCCTAAGTACGGCTGCAGGGTTTCCTCCGGGATGGGGGGCACGGAGTAATCCTCCGGCTGATCGGGAAGGAGTTTGCGGTAGAAGCCGCCGAAGGGATAGTGAACTTTGGCCGAGAAATCATTCTGGTCAAGATCCAGGACGGTGGCGACAAAGGTTAAGCTATCCGGGAAAGTGCAGTTCAGGCGCGACATGATGAGGGTAAAAAGATTGCCCTTGCCGTTGGTGGAAAAGCAGTAGAACCGCAGGGAATCAATATCCAGAACAATACTGGTGGGATTGGTGCCGTCCGCCCGTGAAAAGCGGAACTGGCCTTTGGCTGAATTAAACGTAATGTTTTCATAGCCGAGAGTTTCGAGGATGGTGTAGATATCATCCGAGTGGCCGATCAGGCGCTGGGAGAGGAGTGCCGCGTTCATGGGCGCACCCCCTTTAACGGCCGATGGCTACATGGTCATTGCGGATGGTACAATAGCCGACCTCTTTCCAGTTGTTCCAGCTGAGGTTTGCTTCGTACAGGAACTGCTGACCGTCTTCATCGTTGCGGGTTTTATCAAGAAAGGCGACGATGTACTTTTTGGTTTTATCCAGCGTGACGGGGGTGGTGAATTTTTCCCAGGTGCCATCCGGCTTGCGGTTACGGGTGAAAGCGTGGCAGTCGGCTTTTTCGCCGGTGTATTCGTCCTGCCAGAGTTCCCGAATGTAAATCATTTCGGAAAAAACCTCTTTGATCTGTTTGCCGTTGGAAAGGGTGGAGGCATCGAGAAAGCGCTGGTTTTTCATGTAAAGGGCCAGCTGATAGGTACAGACGATAGAGACGTTTTCCCGGCTGGCGCACTGGAAGATTTTGCGCGAGGATTGAAGCAGCTGGCGGTACATTTCAACGTTACCGCCGTCATCGTCCGACTTCATGGTGTCCCACAGAAACATCTGGTAGCCAAGCTTGGAATACTTGCGAACCGATTTGATGACGCGGGAGGTATCGTTATCGAACATTTTGATAAAGCGGATGGTGGAGTATTTCTTTTGGCTGATGGCCGCGGCCTTGCGAAGCATTTCAAGCTGTTCCTCATTAAACTTGCCAACCTTGAGGTGCTTGCGGGTCATTTTCCAGTAATTGAGATCATTGGTGAGGATGTGGATGGTGAGCAGCTGCTTGTAGGCACGGACCTGCATTTCGTTTGAGATGATGCAGCACTTGATGCCGGATTCGGTCAAGGGGAGAATCATGTTTTCAAACACGAAAGAGGTTTTGCCGGTGCCGGAGAAGCCGCCCAGCATGTAAAGATCACCAAGGGGAAGGCCGAGGGTGGCCCAGTTGAGGCGTGGGCAGTTTTTGCCATAGGAAAGGCCAACGGTTTCGCCCTTATCCAGCTCTGTGATATAGGATTCATCAAAGGCAACGGATTCGACTTTCATATCGCGGGTGGAGTTCATGCTGATGGAGTTGAGCTGATAATCGAAAAAGTCGTACACCTGAGAGTTGGACATGGTATCAAACTGGGAGGTGTCCTGGAAGGTTTTGAAGAATTCTTCGCAGAGAGAAGAGAGGGTGTTAAGCTTGGAAACGCGGTCAAAGTAGGCTTCGACGTTATCGGGGTTGACAAGGGATTTAAGCTTTTCGACTTCCGGGTAGCCGCCGTAGGCCGTGAAGGCTTTGCGGGTATCGGCTTTATCCGAAAGGTAGGTATCGACCGAAATACTGTCGAGATTGCGGAAGCCGGAATCATACATGCCGCGGCCGAGCTGGTAGAAAAAGAGGGCATCCTTGGTGCGGATGGTTTGATCGTTACCAGCGTTGACCTGATCGTATTCGCCAAAAAGAAGGGGTTCTTTCCAGAGACAGAAGACAAAAGAGGCTTCGTCCTGAGAGCGGGAGGTGTTGATTTTATCGAGGCAGGTTTGGAGTTCGATAATCAATCACCCCCTTGCAGAAAGCCGGAAATATCTTTAGCCGGAGCGGTGGAAGTGAAATCCTGCGGTGGCGGAGCCTGCTGGGGTGCAGCCTGACGGGATTCAAATTCCTGCTGGGATTTGAGGCGGCGGGCAACATCGTTGATATTGTTGGTAAGGATGGCCATGAGGTAGGATGCTTTTTGATAGTCCGAACCGAAAGAGCGGGAAGCCAAAGCATATTCAATTTTGGACTGGCATTCCTCCATGGTGGCGAGGACAGCGGCATAGCCGTAATGCTTGAACTGCATAAGGCCGCGGGTGATGACCGTTGGGAAAACATCGCCCGGCTCATAGCCCATATAGGAGGCCATGCGGGTAACAACCTGACGGTAGTAATCAGATTCCTGCTTTTTTTGCTCATACAGCTCTTTGGTTTGGTAATAAAAACCATCCGGGGCCTTGAAATAATCCAGAGAGTTGCCATAGATGCCGGTGGCGTGACAGATGACGCGGCGGCCTTTACGGACTTTGGGTGCTGCCATATTTGACACCACCTTTACGCTGCGAAGAGGTCAGCGATCTGGCGCAGAGTTGCAGCCGGGATGTTGGGGGAGGAAAACTTGGGTTCACCGGTGGCGGCCAACAGCTCCTTGGCTTTGGCCTTGATTTCATCCGAGGCGTTGGAGAAGCCATTGACGATGGTGTTGTAATATTCATCACGGTGAGATTCGTCCTGTTCGGCCTGCTTTTCGGCTTCCTCTTTTTTGCGGGCTACGGCTGCCTGTTTGGCGGCGGCTTTCTGCTCGGCCTTGGCGGCAGCGTCGATCTGCTTATCCGTAACCGGAGCAACCGTATGGGCACCGGCGACACCCTGTTTGAAGGCGGCGAGGAAATCCTGCGGATCAAGGGTGATCGTTTCAGGCAGGTCATTGAAGCGGGAACCGGCATCAATGGTGGAGGTGCCGCGCAGGTGGATGACGCGCTTTTCGTTTTCGATTTTGCCGGATGCGATATCGCGCTCGATGGTGCCAACCATGACCATCTGGGCGTTATCAGCAATGGCGCTGTATGTACGGTCCTGCATGAGGTTTGTGAGCTGCTCATACTTTTCGCCGGTGAGGGGGTCAGTGCGCTCCTTGAACTTGGTATGGGACAGGATGAAGACGGCAATGCCGGCGTTGCGGATGCGGGAGAGCTGATCGTTGATGATTTTGATCAGGCGGTCAGAGCCGCGGTTGTAGCCGCCGAAGGCATCATTGATGGATTTGCAGGACTTGCCGGTTTCACGGCGGGATTCCCGCATAACTTCATCGGTGGCGATATCAAAGAGGGTATCAAAAGTATCAAAGCAAACACCTTTGATGCCGTATTCGGCATTGTTTTCGATCAAATCATCAACGATCTGGACAAGGCCGCGGTGGCTGGTTTCTTCATCATAATCATCGTCCCAGGTGAGAGCTTCTTCGACCTGGAGGTTATCGAGGTGGTGGAAGCCGGACTCAGTGCCGCAGGAGATAAGCAGCCCCTTGGAGGCATCGCCCCAGGCGGCGGGAACGAGGTTGCGCCACCAGGTTGTTTTGCCGAATTTACGCGGGGACAGCAGCATGTAATAGGGGTAGCTGGCAAGATCGCAGCTGATCTGATTCATTTTGAATGCCATAGGTTCACGCTCCTTTTGTGTTGGTGATTACTTAAAACAGCTCGTCTTCATCCCGCGAGGTGGGGGCGGTGAAGGGCGGAGTTTCCGGCTCTTTCTTGGCGGATTTTTCCATATCGGCAACCGATTCATCCTTGGTGGGGGTATAGATCAGGTCAACAAACTCGGAATTCTTGAGGCCGAGATCGATGGGGCCATCCTTGAAATCATCGCGGGGCATGGGGCGCATGAGGCGCAGCTCCTGAATGCGGTTGCCGTAGATGGAGCCGCGGGGACGGAAATCATTGAGGGTGGCGTTGCCAGCCTTGATGGAACGCAGCTGGAAGGGGGTCAGGCAGGATTCATCGAAAGGCTTTTCTTCAGCGCCGTTGACGACGCGGCCTTCCCACATCATGCAGAACATCGTTTTGGCCTTGGTATCCAGCTCGCCCATGCGGTACTCATAGGTGGACTTTTCACCGGGGTCATCCATGTTGTAGACGGCGGTATTGAAGATCATCTGGAGGGGCAGGTATTTATCGCCTTCGTCTTTATTGATGTAGGATTCAACATAGCCGTTGACGTAGATTTTGCCGGTTTCCTTGAGGTCGGCTTTGTCGATACAGTCCTTGTTGAAAATGAAGGGAACCATGATGGCCAGCTTGGGCTTTTCGACATATTCGCCGTCCTTATCAAGCAGAGGTTTCCAAACGGAATCAATGTTGAAGTTGCGGCGCAGGATGCCTTTGGAGTCGTAACGGAGGACCATGCGGCCATTGACGGTGATACGGCCGGTGTAGTTCTTCAGAGCTTCGGACAGGTACTCGGCCAGGTCATAGCCGGTAATGAAGGTTTTGGTTTCATCCGAGCCGATGTTGGTGCGGTAGGTGCGGTAGGGGGCAACCTTGGAAATAACATCGGAATCAAGACGATCAGACCAGCGGACATCCATGGGGTTGTTATCACGGTCATAGGTCTTGATGACATCGCCGGAACGGGAAGTATCCAGCAGGGAAACGAACTGAACGCTGCTGCCGACCTTGACGCCAAAGCTGAGATTGAGGCGGGTGTTGGTAGCGCCGCCGTAAGTGACAGGGGTGGAGGTGAGCAGATCGTTTTTGGTGGAAGGAGTAAAATCACCAACAAAATTGAAGGTGATGGTGTTATTTTTTTTAGGCATAGAAAGCTCCTTGAAAATCTGATGTGTAAGGATTTTTGCTTATATGATGGTAAAAAATAAAAGGCGGAATCAATCAGCCGTCAAAATCATCGTCGGTTTCATCGTCTTCGTCCTCGTCATCTTCGAAATCATAGGATTCATCGTCCTGGAAAGCGGCACAATCGCCGGAGCAGTGGTGACAATCGCCGGAACACTCCTCATCGCAGGGGAAGAAGGCATCATCGACAGTGAGGTGGGGGTTGATGGCGCAGACGGATTCAATGGCGGCGGCAACGGTATCGGCACAGGAATCGCAGACGGTGAGGTCAAAGATATCGCCGTCGTTTTCGGAGCCATAGCCGAAGCGGTAGTTCATGCGCATACCGTAGCTTTTGAAATCAGGAAAGATCTTTTTGCAGACGTTACAGACAAACATGTAGGAACACCCCCGTTAAGATAAGTAAAAATGATTGCGGTGGTTTGGCGAAAAACAGGGGCGGGGAACGCGGCAGGATAGACGTGACGGACACCTCCTGACAAATCATTTCAAGGCGAGAAGGGCGGTATGCAGGGCAAAGAGTTCTTCCGCTGTGGAGGTCACAACGCGAACCGATGCGGAATAATCCAGGCTCATGAGGGAGAGCAAGCTTTGGGCGTTGGCCTGGTTGCCGTTGCGGTCGATGACAACGACCTGGCCGCATTCTTTGGCGACCTGGTTAAGACGCTGGCATTCGGCAAAGCTGCGGATGCGGGCGGTAAATTCGTGTGTTGTTCCCATCATGCGGCATCCTGTTTGGTGTTTTTGTGGGTGATAAAGCTGGGGATGGGTTCACCCATGGCTTTGCAGGCGGCGACACACTTGCCGATCCATTCGTTGAAGGGGTCGTGGTCAAAAGGTTTGGCATAGCCTATGGCGGCGGATTCATCGTCAAAGCTGGAGGTGAAAACAACACAGTTGACGGTATTGCCGGAACGCTGGAAGATCATATCGCCGCCCTGTTCCGTGACGCGGGAGGACAGTTCAACAACCTTTTTGCGGGCTGCTGCGATTTCATCATCGGTCCAGGTGATGGAGGCGGGTTCCTTGGCGGCTTTGGTGATGGCAGCGTAGGATTTGAAGGCCAGCTCGACAGCTTTGTGGGCAATGCGATGAGCTTCGGCCTTGTCGTCCAGGGAGACTTCGATTTCGATGGTGACGGTATCCGGCTCTTCATCATCGTCAACTTCCGGGGTGGGCTTGGCAGCTTCGGCCAGCTTGACTTCATCCTCCCACAGAACAAAGCCGGAACGCTTGCCGCTTTTGCCCTGGTAAGAATAGGCATAAACAGTTTTGCCGTCCGAACGGGTGCGGGGTTTGGATTCAGCTTCAATGATGGTATAGGTATCGCCAGGCTTGACACCACGGATATCTTTATCCAAGCCAAAAACCTTGTACAGATCGTTGAAAATTTCGCTGTCCTTGACATAATCGGGGATGGGGGCAACATAAGGTTTGATGACGGTGACACGATCGCCAGAATGGAATTTAGGTTTCATAGTTCATTCTCCTTTGAAAATAGTAAAGTTATTAAGATCAACAGCGCCGGAGCCAAATGGTGGTTCCGAAAACACTTTTGAACCGATGGGAGGGGTAAGGCGGTTCTGCCCGGACAAGGGGGCTATCTGCATACCGCCGATTCGCCCACAAACCATACAATAACGAAGCGGATAGTAAAGCGAAGTTGTTTTACCGGTAATTTGATTGGTATAACAATGAACATACCAGGCTTCTGTGTAAATATGCTTGTGCCGGGAGCGGGGACGGCCGGTGGATTTGCCAGGTTTGCGATGAGGCGTGGGTTCATCAAAATCAGATTCCATGACGGTGGTAGGGGTGATGGTGTGGGGATTGGGCTTGGAAGTGTTCATGAAATCAATCCTCCTTATCATGAAGATGGGCGCGGATACCGATGGCGGCATCAACAAGGAAGCCGGCGGCAAAGGCAAGCAGGATGAGAAACAGCAGGGTGCCGGAATGAAGAATGACCATGAGAACACCTCCAAATGTGGAACATGATTTAGTTGGTGGTATCAACAATAATGGGGGCATCGGAACCGGCCTGGACAGTGGGAAGCTGACCATTCCATTTTTCATACATCTGCTGCTGGATCAGTTCCGGGGTGAGGGACTGGGAGATCAGACGGTTGGCATCGGCCTGAGCCTGGGCTTCGATCAGTTTGGCTTCGGCGTTGATCTGAGCGGTTTCTTTTTCCTGGTTGGCTTTCGTGATAGCAACTTCTTTTTCTTTTTCGGCGTTGACGTTGGCGGTTTGCTGCTCGATCTTTGCCAGCTCCAGATCCTGCTGAGCGTTGACCTTTTTCTGGACAGCAGCACGGGTTTCGTCATCGGGGTCAATATTGATCAGAGAAACGGATTCAATGATGATGCCGTAAGGCTCGAACTTATCCTTGAGGTAGGCGGTGAGTTCCGAGTTGAGGGAAGCACGCTGGTCGCCAAGCAGATCAATGACGGAATACTTGGCCGTGACCTCCTTGGTCCAGGACATGATGTTGGGCTTGATAAAAACCTCTTTGACGTCTTTACCGGACTGACCCTTGAAACGGGTGAAGGTATCAGCGACCTGATCGGGATCAAAACGGTAGGTAAAAGTTAAATCGACCGTGAGACCTTTGCCATCATTGGACGGGACTTCGAAGGATTCATCGCCTTTGGAATCACCGTCCGAACCGGAGGTGAGGTAAGACTGTTCGATGCCGATGGTGTAGGTAGTAACTTTTTGGGTGGGTTTGACAAGATGGAAGCCCTGAGTAAGGGTGGTTTCCGCCACGCCGCCGTTCATGTTGTAAATGACGCCGACATAACCAGCAGGAATGCGGACAGTACAAAACAGAGCAATAACGATACAGAAGATGATGACAATGGCAGAGATAACTGCGCCAACGGTTTTGTTCATTGAAAAGACTCCTTATTTTTTGTTGGTGAACTGACGGAAGAAATTGAGAATTTTGGAACCAAATTCATCATAGTGCGGGGAAAGCCAAGCCCAAAAAAGGATGGCTGCGAGGATTATGAGAAGGACAAATGCGACTGGAATGGAAACACCCCCCTTGAAAAGAGTAAAAAATAGAAAGCCCCGCAGAAAAATGTGCTGCGATGCTTTACTGTTTTTTGCTGAATAAGAATTCAGTGAATGGGGATTCAGGGAATTTTAATGTTGTGGTAGTAGGCGGAAAAGGTTTCGGTATCAGGGATCGAAACTTCATGCTGATAATCTGTAGGATAGTTGGCTTTGAGCCAGGCACGTTTTTCTTCGATCCGTGACCAGATGGAAGTGCAATCATACAGAGAGTAATACTCGGCAAAACGGAGGAAGTGGGGGATGATGCCGCCGTAAATGGCTTCGTCAAAGTATTTGGTGTTGGGGTTGGTATAAAGATCAAACAGGGGACAGGAGGGGATAGAATGATGGTAGGAGATGAAAAGAAAATCATCCTTAAACATATGGTTGGTATGGTAACAGGGTTTGTACCAGAGACCTTTGACGTTATTGGTGCGGAGATAACCCTTGGTGCCATAATAAGTGCCGGAAAGAAAATATTGGGGGAGGTCCCAGTAGGTTAGTTTGGTGGGGTATTTGCCCTGAGAGAAAAGGGCTTTGGATTCAGGATCTTTATAATGGGAAAGGCCGATGCGGCGGGTGGTATAAAGGTTGGCAGGAGTGGGACGGGATTTCATTTGGCAGTTCTCCTTCGATCAAGTTCAACATGAAGCTGGAACCATTCTTCAGTACCGGCATCCATAGGACAGTTATTAAGCTGGGGACAGTCCTGACAATCGATATCATCATAAGGACAGGAATGGCCGAGTTCATAGGCGCGTTGTTTGATAAAATCAGTAGAAAGAGAGGCAAGCTGCGACTGAGTATAAAGCAAAAAACAAACACCTCCTGAATAAAAATCAAAAAAGTAAAATCCCGGCAAACGACAAGTTCGAGCCGCAGCGAGAACTTGAAGGTTGACATCATCTTAGGAAATTCAATCTTCCGGGTATGACCGGGAAGCGGTATGCGGGACAGGCCGTAAAGGCGGTGCCTGTAGGTACCAGGGACTTTGCCGGGAATATGTAACGCCGCGAAAGGCGGAACAACAAATAAAAAATCATCCTGCCGCATTGAATTGATTGGCTAGAATCAATGAACCCAGCCGACTTGGATAAGCGCTCGGATATGACCGGAGTGCGGTGCTAGAACACGTTTTTACCAGCAGGATGATTGATGGCAGGTTTGGTTCTTGATCGGTGCTGCCATACCGAACGGTGGTTTTTGACCGATAAAACCATCAAAACGGTTTTGGTTCCCTTATGGCAAATCCATAAGGCTGGTACTCCCACCCTGACTTGAACAGGGATTACGCACTAATCTGGTGCTAGGCGGGCTATAAGGCCGCTTCTCTACCATTGAGATATGGGAGCATGCGTGGCTTCTGACCAGAGTTTCCTAGGACGTTGCCGGTTCAGCATTTTCATTCTCACTGAGGGAAGCCAAGACCCGCTCAGATCATCCAGGAGAGCACCTGGACACTTGCCAGCCGGACCCTACCCGGCTCGTGGTGGAACATAAAGGACTCGAACCCTTGTACACTCTAGTTAGGACTAGACGCACTGACCGCTGTGCTAATGTTCCATGTGGGGCTTCCCAGTGAGACTAGTACGTCACTGAGCATTTTCATTTTTGGCTGAGGGATACCCCACCCTCTCAGATTGTTCGGGAGCGACCCGACCACTGGCGGAGCAAATAGGATTTGAACCCATGCGGCGGAATAAACCGCCCTACGTCCTTAGCAGGGGCGCCTCTTGAACCAGCTTGAGTATTGCTCCATAGAAAAGGGCATCCCACCCTTGATGGTACCAGCGACGTGCTTAGCCGTCTCGTCATATGTCGATAGGTACTTACCGCTGCTTACTACTCGCCGCAGCCCGGAGGACTTTCCCATCTTGTCACCAGTTGGAAAGATGTTTGGAAGCCAACTGGAAGTTCTACCGATCGGATTCATGCCGGATGCTGCGTGTTAAGACTGCCGTAAAGACGGCTTTGAACCCGGCAAGGGTGGGCGGTTACCTGCCCGAAGGTGCATGCGGAATAGTTTTGAGGCAGTGTGCCGCTGCTCTGCCATTGCTTTGCATCTGGGGGTTGGGCCAGAACAAAAGCGTTCAGCGAGTTTATGCCACCCACTGATTTGATTTGACGGAGAGATTGCCCTCCGCGTAGCCCAGACTTGACCGGCGCTGGGAGCCATGACGCCCCGGTGTGAACCGGAACGGTGGAGCCAGATGTGGGACTTGAACCCACAACCTGCCGCTTACAAAACGGCTACTCTGCCTAATTGAGCTAACCTGGCGAAAAGAACAGAATAAATTCATGATGGTGACGACACCCCGCGATATGGTGCGTATATTTGTACTGGTGACGGGTACATAAGATCAAATTCAAACGCCTGGTTATGACCGAGGCGTGGAGCCGTTTGCTACCCGGCGTGCAACCCATTTTTGCAAACCGGTGTGACGGGACACTTTACGGTGTGAACAGCAAGATGAATTTATTCTGTTGTGGAGCGGCTGAGGGGTGTCGAACCCCCATCCCAAGCTTGGAAGGCTTGTATACTGGCCGTTGTACGACAGCCGCTTACTAGGGCGGATTGTTTTAACGTGCTACCGCCTTCGCACGTTGCCCATGTACCAGCCTTGAGGACAGCGAGGTGCCGACACAGCCATGCACATGACCTTGCGCCAAGGATTTGATAGAGCCTTGAGCCTTGGGGGTTGAGGAATAAACTTTGATGAAAAATAAGGTTTGAAATTTGAGCGTTGAGGTTTAAGCGTTAAACATTAAACTTTCCGGGCAAAAATATTCATTATAACGGGCTGGACATGCAAGATGCAGCCGCGAGTAATGAACCAATATTTTCATCATATTCTTAATGATAGCGTGGAACAGGTGTTTATTGTTTCAACTTTGTCATTATTCCACAGCGGACAAAGCGGCTTGTGGTTTGACGCTTTCGGCACACAGGCAAAGGGTATCAAAACAGCTTAGTAGCTGAATGTGATCTGGGTGACGGCATTGGAGACAGAGAGTGCAGAATCAATTTCGTTATTGAAGGAATCGATCTGGGACTGCAGGTCTTCAATGATTTGGGTACAGCCTTTGGTAAGGCCATCGACCAGCTCCATGGAGTTCTGTTCAAGATAGGTGTTGCGGATCTTGGCGACAGTTTCAGGATCGGCATCCTTGGTTTTGGAATCGCCGCCGCAGATCGATTTGACCATATCATCAGCCTTGGCTTCCACGCGGAGGTTGGCGGAGGTGATCTGAGAGGTTTCGTTTGAATACTGGGCCTGAATGTGGCTGCGCAGGTAGTCGATATATTCCATACCGTGCTGCTTGAGGGAGATGGCTTCGGCCACGGTATAGGTTTTATTGCCGACGGAAATTTCTGTAACCGCGTTGGACTTGGAGACGGCTGCCTTGATGGCGTTGCGGCGGTTGATGAGATCCATAGCAGAATCATAACTAGCCTGAGCGGATGTTTTGAATTCATCCACTGTGATTGCACCGAGCTTGGTAGCTTTGGCTTTGGCGGCAATACAGAACTTGGCGCAATCGATCTTTTTGATGATGCGGGAATCAATGGTTTTGAGTTCCACCAGAGCGCGGTGGATGGTCATGGTTTCGGTAGTCATGGGAACCTCCTAATGTGTAAGGATTTTAGTTTATACACGCCGGTAAAAAATGTGGGGAGCAAGGCCCCACGAAGAAAGATGGTTATTCTTTTATGTTAAGCTGATAGTAAGAGAGCCACTTTTGATAGGCGTAAGAAAATGTGCTGCCGTATTGTTGACGAACGGCGTAAACGGAAGTTTGATTCTGATTTAACCGGAAAAAGCAGCCGGACTGATAGCAGGTGCGAACGGTAACGTTCCGGTTTTTGAATGGGTTCAGCGGGCTGAGCGCTTTACGGCGAAGATCATAAATGCGGGTGACGTTATTGACGATATTTTTGCCAAGTACGATGGGATCAGGATCAGAATCGCCAACACGGGGACCTTTTTTCCCGCGGACAACGTATTCATCACGGCCGACAAAGAGGACCTCACGGGTTTTGCCAAAGCCGCCAGGAATTTCGACAGAAGATGCCTGGACAGCACGCCGTAATTCATCGCGGCAGAAAGTTGTGGAGATGATGAGATTTTGCGGAAGGTTGTTTTGATCGGTGGAGTAGATGATCATATTATCAAGATCCACATCCGCCTTTTTGATAAGAGGAATTGAGCCGGGTTCCGCACCGCACCAGGCAAGGACATAGATAGCGCGAGCGATGCAATCCTGAGAAGGCTCTTTGAATACAGATGAGATCAAAGCTTTGAATTCATTCTGCGAAAAAAGCATCTGTTGGGAGTAGGCATCAATGGCTTGCTTGGCATAAGAATCGTTTTTGAAGCGTTCAAGATCGGTCAGTTCCTGGATTGTTTGATCGCTGAGGAGTTGATAAAGGGGGTGCTGGTGTACCTGATCGGCGGTAATGACCTGCGTTAAGGCAAGGTAATCAAGATAATCCGAAAGCAGGCTGAAGATTCTTTTTTGAGTGGCAGGGGATGCGGCCCCGGCAATAAACACCTGCTGATAAAACTCTGAGAATTGAGAGAGCGAAAAAGATTCAAAACGAGTGCCAAACCGGTGCTCATAGACTTCAAGATAATAAGCTAGGGTAGAGGGTGCTCTGTTTTGAAACCACTTAGGAACCGGGGCACCGTTGTTTGCGGCAGAGTAGGCGTTAAGAATGGTGGAATAAATTGTGTTGAACCGGTCGATGCGAGCGGAATCATTATGATACCGGTCGATAATAGAGTTGCCCATACAGATCCTGCCTTTCTGATAGTTATTTATAGTATAACGTATGTAGACAGGAAATGTAAAGGGAAAACTATGCGACTGGCGTTGGACGAGGTTCCGGGATGACCCAGCGGGTAAGAAATGGGTTTTGAGTAAGAAAAGCTTTTTTGGCCAGCTGCCAGTTTTCGTCTGAGAAGCGGGCAATCGGTTCACTAAGCTGAGAGTTGAGGAGAGTATCCCGCGCTTCAACCACAAGGGTGGAATCCCGCGTAAGACCGCGGATAGAACCGGCCGGGTAGTTGACATGCGTTGGACTGGCACTGGAAAAACGCTTGGTGGTAAAGGGAATAACATCACACTGGCCGCTGAACTTGTTATAAACATCATTGCTGACGACCAGATAAGGATGAATGCCAACGTACTTATGCGTACCGAGCAGGGCGTGGTCTTGCGGAGCGCAGCCCAGCCGGATTTCGCCAAATTTGGGAACCGAGGTACTGGGTTTGAACATAGCGGGGAAAACCTCCTTTACGGATTTTTGCTTATGTGTTTGCGTTTGAAGTTTGCTTTTTGCTTACCTTGTGATATTATTATACACGCACATAAACAAAATGTCAACCATAAATTTTAGATTTTTTGAAAAATATTTACGGAATAATTTACGCCATCCAGAGCGAAATCATAAGTGGTGTAGGAGTAGGTACAGCGGCCAAAAGGGATTTCGTTGCCGGGGGCGCAGGGGGTGACGGCAGCCTGGATGCCGCAGGTTTGCAGGACAATGGTGCTGGTTTTGCTTTGGAAGCGAAGCAGCGGAACACCGGTGGAGGCGGACATGAAGCGGATTTGATCCGGCTTGAAGGTGGAAAGGGAGGACATGGCCGGGGTGTAAAGATGGACATTGATGTAGGCTGCGTTTTGGCAGGCGGTGGCAAGCTGGGCAAGGGTGATAGTTTGTGCGTTCATGGCTCCTCCTTATCAGTTGACGTCCGAAAAGATGGACTAGAAAACGGTGAGAATTTAATCCCAATAGTTGTAATTGACAACCATTTGTTGTATAATGCGAGTATAGCACAAAGAAATTCAAAATACTAGAACGGAAACCTGTACTAATATTAAAAAGGGGACACGAAAATATGGAGATTGGGCAGATTATACGAGAGTGGCGCAAGGCAAACGGGATCAGCCAGCGGGAGTTGGCAGAACGGCTGCGATGCGGGACCCATACCGTGATGGGGTGGGAGAACGGAATCAACTACCCAGGGTTTTGGGCGCTGGGGGTGCTGGCGGACGAGATGCACTGCACGGTGGACTACCTGATGGGGAGGGAAAATCATTCAGCAGCGGCCTGTAAAGAATCCACGATGGAATCAATGGCATCGGAAGCTTCGGAACAGAGGTCAACAGCGGACTGAAGTTCATCCATGGCGTCCTGCATAGCGGTGCCGCGGTCGGAATCCTGCATAGACTCCGGCATATTATCGAAGGCTTCTTCCTCAAGATCGTGCAGGTCCTGAACCTGGGAGGAAAGATCATTCTGGATGGTGGAGGAAAGATCGTTAAAAGCCTTGATAAGACCGCGAATTCTGGAACGGCGTTCTTTGTTCATTACGATTACCTACCTTATTATATTATGGTTAGAATGAGTGGGTTTTGGATTCGGTTACAGTATGGATGATGGCAGGGCTGCAGGACCAGGCGAAGTGGGGTTGGCGGCCGGTGGAGGTGATGACGGCGGTGACAAGATCCATAGCAGCGAGGACTGCCTTTTGGCGGATGATGTTGCGGTCATGATCCTGAAAAAGATAACGGCGGACAAAAACATTTTGAATCTCGGAATTGGCAACGGCGATATAGACGGTTCCGGCAGGCTGAGAATCGGCATGAGGGCCTGCGATGCCGGTGATGCCAACGCCAAGCTCTGCGCCGGACTTTTGAGCTGCGCCGATTGCCATTTGGGCGGCGACAGGACCGGAATAAACGGTATAGTTTTTGATAGTATCCGGCTTAACGGAAACAAGGTTCATTTTGGAGGCGGCAGAGTAGGTGACAAAGCCGTACTCCATAACCTGAGACGCGCCGGGAATGGAGGCGAGGGAAGAGGAGAAAAGGCCGGCGGTGCAGCTTTCGGCGGCAGAGATGTGAAGAGATTTGGATTGCAGCAGTGAGACGAGCTGTTGGGAGGACTGAGGGATAGAATTCATGATAAGGCTCCTTTGAATGGGAGGATGTACGCCAGGGTTTTGCGACCCTGGTTTATTTTTTTTGGCTTAATAGGCCAGAACGAAGAGCAGCCAGGTGGCGAAGATCTGGAGGGCGTGGAGGAGTTGATCGGTTGTGAGAGAGATGGAGAGTTTATTTGCTTTTTCGTTATCGATCAGGGCATGGATGCCGGTATTGGTGAGAATGGCAGAAGAGAGATAGACGAACAGGTGAGGATTATAAGGAGAGAGGAAAGCGGAAACCAGAAGGGGAATCATGATACAGACCGACCACATGAAGGAATGCTCGATGAGGGCGGTGATGTAATCAACAGGATAGTGTTCCTGAACGAACACCTTGGAGTACTTGAGGTCCCACCACAAACGCTGCTTGAGATCGGCGAGGATACCCTGGAGGTTATAATCGGCGATGAGATGAGAGAAGAACATGAGGAGGAGAAGAAGAAATTTGATGGGCATAATCATTCACCTTTCTGATTTGCAAAATCGTGATAGCAGGTACTGACCTTGCCCTCGGCATAGTAGAGGTTATAATCGTTTTGCTCAATGTACCACCACAGTGTTTTATGCCAGGTACGAAGAAACGGTTCAAGGTAGTGCTGGGGCTGATAGAGATCGTCAACAAACTGACGAAAACTTAATTCATCAATATCAGAGCTGTTATGCACAAAGGCGGCGATATCCATGAGGTCTTTGGCGGTATAATCTGCCGTAACAACAAAGACAACACGAACAATTTCATCACCGGTACGATGGATGTGAGAAAGTTGAGCGATGGTGTTGGAGTGGTAGACGACACGGTCACAATCGTAAAATGGGAATGAAGATTCGTCTGTCATATAGCTGGTGTGCATTTCAATGGGGATAGGCCGTTTTAAGCCGCCATCTTGAAACACTTTATAGTGCCGGGCAATGCGAAATAATTTGCGGTACCAGTCAACATGTTTTTCGTATTCATAGAGAGGATCGCCGCCGCCAGAGATGGAAAGGATGTTGCAGCTTTCAGCTTCCAGCATTGTTGCAAGACGGTCAAGACCGGAAAGTGTTGTGGGCGGGACGTGAAGATGATTTTGTTTTACGATGCAATAGGGGCATTTATAATGGCAGCCGAAGTTTGTGATGATACTAAGATATTTTTGCTGCATGATGATTTACCTACCTTAATCTTACATGGCGTAGAGTTTGACAGCGATATCAAGAACTACAAGGACAAAGCAGATGCCGATAAAAATCAGTGTACCTTTACCATTATTCTTTTTCATTTTTGTGCTCCTTTCGGTTTTTCATGGCTTCTTGAGCCTGAGCATAAGTGAGGGTTTTGCCTTCGTGGCCGGGGAGGGGTTGGGATTTCCAAGTGCCAGGGACGCGGTACTTGTCAAGAGAACGACGATTGAGCTGTTCGATGGAATAGCCGGAAACATTGGCAGCGTATTCATAGTTGACTTGGATGCCCATATCTTCACAGTCGTGGCAGATCATAATATAGATTGCCTCGGACCAGGAACAGTGGCGTTCTTGCTGAACCTGGAAAGCGTATTCGCCACGCAGGTTGTGGCCATTTTCAGCAATGGCAAGCCAGGAATCTTGGACCTCCTGCTGTTTGCGGGCACACATGGGAAGACCTTCGTTGGGGTCAGGTTCCGGAAGAACTTTAAGGGCGACTTTGGCAATACCATATGAGAAGGCATATACAGCGGCGAACATAAGAGCCGCGATGACAATAGCCGCGAGAAGACAAAGAATTGGCATATTGTTACCTCCTTGGATTTTGAAAATTTGGATTTTATTTGGAGCGAAGACGGCAGCGCATGACCTGAATGGACTGGACGCTGCGCTGGATATGGGCGGAAAGCTCGCGATCCGGGACGGAGTGGGCGAGGATGAGATTCATTTCCTCGGTGGTCCATTCACGTTTGGGGTAGCCCGCCGTTTGCTGATAGTTATTACGGCGGTAGTAGTTGCGGGTGAGAGGGTCGAGACGGGAAGACATGAGGGGAGTGGGTCAGCTCCTTGTTTTTATTGAGTGAAATCATGGGCGGACTGGACGAGGGGAAGGCAGTGGGTGCGCAGGATATGCCAGAGTTTGCAGTCCGGTTTGGCACGGGAGAGAATTTGCAGGGCACGATCCCTGGACATATCGCGGTGGGCGAGAGGGCAGGTTTGGACGAGAAAATTGCGATGAGATTTATTGTTGGTGAAAAGAAGCTCGGCACCGGGGTGGGTTTCGGTTAAGTAGAAGTAGGGGCCGGTGACCTGCAGGCGGATACCATCGGACGGGGTGCAGTAGAGATCAAAAGGAGAATCGTCTTTTGCGAGGGTATAACCCTGACCGAAATAGGAGAGCCAGCGGTGAACGTTGGAACCCCAGGGGCAGGCGGTAGGCGGCGGCATGAAATCATTGCCTTCCCAAACTTCCGAGGTGAAGGTTCTATTATAGGGGTAAGGACAATCCTGCGCCGGGATGAGGGGCGGCGTGTAGATCAGAGGCGGATAAGAGGGCGGGGCGGTGCAGACAGCCTGTGACGGAACAGAAGATCCTTCCGGCAGGGGAGTGAAATCGCAGGCTTCGGTTGGGTAGGAGAAGCCGGACGAAGAATGAATATTTTTAGTTTTGACCTGACGATAGACGGTGCGGAGTTTGCCATCCTGATAGAGGTTGCCGAAGATAAAATCGTTCTGGCTGACAAAGTAAAGGGTGCTGCGGTCGCCGTTAAAACAGAAGACGGACGCGGCGGTTTGATCGGCCAGATTAGGACGAGAAATATCGGGGGCGGCGTGTTCAAAATAATCCTGGAAGTTGGTCCAGTGTTTGAAGTAGAACGGGTAGTTGGGGTTGGGAGCGAAATCAGAACAGATGCCTTGATAGGAACCGCGGTGGACGTGGGCACAAGTGCTGACAAGATTGACGGTGATGTTATTGGCACGCTTGCATTTGGTGCCCTGATAGGCACAGTGGCGGCAGCGAAGCTCTTCATCGTAAAGCGGATTTGTAGCGGGCATGGAAGGACCCCCTTAGACAGCGTAGTGGATATCGCGGGAGCGGGTGCGGCGAAAGGTGAGGGCGGTAGGGATGGTGGATTTGATCTGGGCGATGGCATCATAGCAGGCTTTTTCGTCCGGGTCAGAGAGTTCATCATCAGAGATATGGCGGTATTCAAATGTGAGATCTTTGCCTTCAACAAAGGGAGTGCCGGAGGTTTTATCGAACTGAACGGAATCATTGTTGTAGGTAACTTCGAAGATGAAATCGCCGTTTTTGTTGAAGAAGCGGATATATTCCTCTGCGGAGGGGTTGAAGAGATCACGGCGGACGTTGCTGGTAGTATAGACAATGCCGTTTGCGAATTTCATGGTGATGTTATAGTGCTCGGCGTTGAGGTTGATGATGTTCAGGTCCTTGATGGCATCCGCGAAAGGCAGACCGGTGTTGAGTTCAAAGGCGATAGCACGCAGGCAGTCATAATTGAGGTCAACACGGCCGGCGAAACCAATGACGGAATCGATCTGGGGGAAGAATTCCGGCTTGAGCTTATCCTGCATGTAGGTGCGGATCTCATCAGCGGTGGGATAATCGAACCGGAAGTGGTAATGGAAGCGGCCGGGGCGGTTGACAAGGAAATCATTGAGGCCCTTGAGATCATTGCAGGTGACAACGAAGAGGCGCTTGCCGTTGGAGGTACCATCAAACAGGGAGAGCATGGTGGACTGAGGGTCGGTTTTATCATTATCGGAGGGATGGGCGAAGGTTTTATCGAATTCATCAAAGAGGATCATGACTTCCTGGTCGATGGATTCGAGGTAGGAGGCGATGCCGGGGATGGCTTCATCGACAATGAGGACGGGCAGGCCGGCGGAGATAGCGCGGGTGGAGAGCATGCGGGCGAACATAGACTTACCGATACCTTTTGCACCGCTGAGGATGACGCCGAGGGAGCGCGGAAACATTTTGTAGGAAGACATGACCTTTTCGACCTTGGATTCATGCGGGCCATAGACGGTTTCGTTGACCTGCAGATCGGGACGGGATTCCAGATAGAAGCCGCTGAGCTTGGAGAAGCGGACACAGTAGGTGGCGGCGGGCAGAGAATCGAAGGTGCGAAGGGAATCATCATAGATTTGGTACTTGATGCCGGTGTTGACGATTTTCATAAGTATGTAACTCCTTAAAGTTTGTTATAGGACGATGTTAAAGATAAAACAAGGTGGTGGAAAATATTACAAGAGTGAGAAGTGGTATGGTTATTGGTCCGGGGCTTTGAGGTTGCGGGGGTTATAAGGGGCGTAAGTGATTTCGATTTTGCCGGGGCAGGTACAGGTTTTGCCATTGACAAAATACTGACGCCAGTAGTCATCGTCACATTCGCCCTTGGAGGTGATGCGGAAGGTGAGGGTGGGGAAGGAGAGGGAAAGGGCGATCATATCGTTGGCGACATCGAACGGGCATTCGTTTTCGGGGTCGAAGGTGAGGATATCGTTCTGGTCGTCATAGAAGTAGCAGTCATCAGCGAAGGGTTTGAGGAGGGGAGAGGCATCGACGTAGAGGGCTTGAAGTTCATGCTGGATGGCGGTGCGGGTCTGCTCCGGAATAAAAATAGGGGCATCATCACGGAAAACATCAAGAGTGTAGCGGGTGAAGTAGGACATAGAATCATCTCCTTGTTAAGAGGCAGCGGCGGGATCGGTAAGGGATTTGAACATTGTTTTGGGAAGGCCGGGGATAGATTCCTGGCGGGAGATCCATTGACGCTGGTAAGAGATAACGCGGTCATAATCGCCGGCTTGAGAGACGAGCTTTGGGGCTTCGATATTTTCAAAGATACATTCCGCGATGATCTGCAGGATTTCCGGGAGAGAGATATCAGAACCATAGGCAGAGACAAGGCCGCGCAGAGAACAGTAATAAGGTTCAACAGCCTGTTCCAGCTGGCGGATGGTGTAGGTGGAGAGATCGATCGTTTCGGCGGCGACGGCATAATAATTACGGTAGGGAGAGGCCGCCTTGGAGCGAAAAGGAACGATATCAGTGAACTGGTATATAGTGGGGGAGAGAGCGCGGCAGAACTGGCGGGTGTCCGGGTCGGTTTGGAAAAATTGTTTCATGGTTTGTCCTTTCAGGGGGTAGTGAGAGGCTGGAGGAGGGAATCAAAAGAGATGGGAGAAGGTGGAACGGACTGCGAGGAGGAAGAATAACCGGCAAGAGCACAGAGGGGAAAATAGTAACCGACATCATAAAGACGGCAGCTATCGCTTTTAGGCTTATGAAATATCTTTTTAACCATATACGAGTGGCCGCAGAATTGTTTCATACTTTTCAAAATGGTGATATGCGGAGTTTTAATTTCACCATTTATATTCAAACCGTATTCTTCTGCCATATCATCCCAGGTACGGATGGTGACACAATCACCGGGCTGAAGGTTAAAAGGCATGGTTAGGAACCTCCTTTCAAAAGGTCATCAAAGGAAATGGAAGAGGGCGGAGTAGGCACGGGGGAGGATTCAATAAGAGATTGGTAGGCAGCATAAATTTTTGAAGCGTAACACATTTTGCCATCCTGGGTAATGAATTGAAAGAAATTTTGATTGCAGACACCTGTGGCAGTGACGATTTGAGGGGAATCAAAATCACCGCGGGAAACGGCAGCCAAGTCAGAAATAGGACAAAAACCGATATTAACCCAAGTTGGTAAATTCATATAGTGGGCAATGGATTGTTTGCGTAGATTAGAGCTTTGGCGAAAATCATCATAGAGAGCTTTACATTGAGCGAAGGAGGGGAAGATAATTTTTTGGTTAGGAAGAATGGTGGGGTAAAAAAGATCGGTTTCAGGAATCAAAAGAAACCACCACCTTGGAGTAAAGAATCAAACGATAAGGGAGAAGCAGAAACAGGCAGGGCAAAAGCGAACATGTCTTCAGTAAAAGGGAGATAGCAGCAGTCTAATGCATAAATCCAATGTTTATCGTTAATGGATGGCCGGACATGTTCGACTTTGAAAGAGCGACCGCAATACTGTTTCATATCACCACTAAAGGTTATATAAGGGGTTTTAATTCCAAATCTACCGGCGCTACCATATTGAGAGAGCATATCATCCCAGGCGCGGATGGTAACGGTATCGCCAGGCTGAAATTTGTGAGGATAAGACGGCATGGGTTAAGCACCACCTTGGAGAAGATCATCAAAGGAAAGAGAAGAGGGCGGAACGGATTGGAGTTTGGATTGCTCAAACATGGGGGCGGTATAACAATAGCCGTTGGCGGAGAACCGATAGATGGGGAAGCCATGACCCCCTTTCCCGATTTCTGCACAGATGGTAAACGTTTTACCGCAATACCGTTCCATTCCTCTGGTAAAACTTTGCGGTACGTCGATACTTCCCGCTTCGTTCAAACCAAACTCAGCAATCATATCGTCCCATTGGCGGATTGTGACTTGATCGCCGACGTTGTAGGTGAGATAATCGGCAGGATTGAGAGGTTTCATTGAGGAAGTTCACCTCCGGTAATGAGTTGGTCGAAGGAGATGGCGGGAGGAACGGCGGAAGGGGATTCATTGAGAGGGGCGAGCATGGCGGGGGAGAGGAGCCAAGTGAGGCCGTCATTCCGATTTGTAGAGAGAGAAACGCCGTCATCTAAAATGAGAGAAGACGAATTAAAATAGCGATAATTCGTAGAAAAAGATCGAATATGATCTGTTACCGTTGCGGTGACACCGCAGAGGTATTTCATTTTGTTATTAAAAATTGAACGATCTGGCAGTAGAAGGCCATTAAAGTGGTATTGACTGATGGAATTGAGTTCATCCCAGGAGAGGATACGGACGCGCTGGCCGGGATAGAGGTCTTGGAAGGTCATGAGGAATCACTCCGTTCGTACTGTGTGGGCACCGTAACAGGCGGCACCGGGGATGGAGTTGGAAACGGGAATTGCGGCGGGTTTAGGCTGGGGTTTGGGTGCCCAGGAGTGAGGCTGATCGTCAAGGATTTGCATTTCCTTGGCGATGGAAGCGATAACGAAATCAAGAGAGATGGCCTGACCGGTGGTCTGACGGCCCCAGTAGGACTTGCCCCAGCAATCAAGAACGACTTCGCCGCGGGCTTTGAGCTGTTCGCCAAGCCAGTTGGAGACCGCCCACCATTCAAAGATTTCGGGCGGGGTGGTATCGAGGTCATCGTATTCGTCATCGGAATAGACAGCGCCGCAATTCCGGCAGACATGAACGGTTTCATCGCCGCAGCAGGCGCGGGCTTGGGCGAGAGTGGGATAGGTGAGGCCGCAGACGGGGCAGATATAGGGGTCAACAGGTTCCGGGACGTCAGAATCATAATTCGGGTTTTGGAATTTGGAATCATCGAGATCCGTGACGTCAACTTCATCAAAGCAGCTGGAAGAACCGCACTCGGAGCAGGTTTCGGGGGAGGCATCACAGAGTGCGGATTCGTAATCGGATTCATCGAATGGAGGAGCTTCCGGGATATCAGCGCCGGTAGCGAGGGCGGAAAGGATAAAATCCATTTCCTGGTTCATATTACAGAAGACTTCGCGGTTGATGAGCTGGTCGAGAATTTTTTGGTTGGGGGTGGAATCGGAAGAATATTCGTGACCGTTGACGGTGTAAAGCATAAGATCAACTTCCTTTTTGTATGTAGGGGTTCAGGATTCAAAATCGGGGTGGTCGAGAGCGGTGGCGTTAGAAAAGAAGACATCAACCATATCCTGATCGGATTCGATGTTATAGCAGCCGCCGCAGGAATCGTTTTCTTCCCACGCATTGGAACCGGGGTTATATTGATAGAGGGTGAGAGTTTTTGCTTCGCCGTTGAGGTATTGCTGATAGAGTTCAAGCTCACTTTTGATCACGTTCTCCGCACGAGAGCGCCAGTCCGGGGTGGAGTAGCCGAGGTCGGCTACGTTCTGGCGGGTGCAGACGGCGAAACCGGCAAGGCCGGAATCAAAATCATCATGGAACGGCGTGGTGGAGAGAGCGATGGCGGAGTGAACGTAGGCATAGATGGGAAGTTTAACGTATTCAGGTTCAATGCCGGCTTTGACATCAGGGACAAAAGCGCTGACAGGTTTATCACCGGAGAAATAACGGTTGGGGGCGATATAGAATGTGGAGTAGCAATCCCAATCCGTGCGGGGATTAGGCGGGAAGAGGTCGGGGTCTTCGGAGATAAAATAAAGATCATTGCCGGATTTGGCGTAGGTGCCGGTGAGGGTTTGCTCAGTTTGGACGGGGACGGTGAGGATGGACATATTCAAGCCTCCTTTGCGGGTGCGGATTCAAGATCCGGCTTGGATGCGGCATTGATGTAGGCAGTGACGGCGGTATTGAAACGGTCAAACAGGACACCGCTGTACATGACAAGGGTTTTGAGCTGCTGGGCACCGCGGTGATAGCGGGCACGGAACTGGGTATGAACTTCGTCCCAATCGGTATTCATATTTTTATAGACATTGCGGTAGGTGACGGAGAAGTTGCAGGAGGTATCATGGTAGATGGCAGCTGCCTTGGCGATGGCGGCATTGATGGCGGCGGCACGTTCATCCAGGAGGGACTGAGAGGGGATGGGCTTATAGTTTTTGGGTTCGTCTGGGAGGGGAGCAGGGACGGGCTGAGAATCAAGGTCGGTGGTGGGGGACTTGATGATGCAGGGTTCGTTTTTGATGAGGCCGAGTTCCCGCTGGACACCGAGGGGGAGCTGAGAATTGGGGTTGGAATCGTTTTTACGGACGTGCTTAATGATGGCATCGTTATAGATATCGTTCAAAATAGAATCAAAGATTTCGCGGTAGGTGGTGGAGGCCCCGATGATTTGGATGGTGGAGAGGTAGGAGGTGCAGGCGTGCGCTTTGCGGTAGTTGATGCGTTCCTGCTCCTGGACAAAGCCGTAATCCCGTTTCATTTTGGCGTAGATCTGATTGAGGATATCGCGGCGGGAGGGGTAAAGCTCCGGGGCGTTGCGGATGATTTTATCCATGGTCTGGTAGACTTCATCACGCCAGGTGACGGGGGCGGATACAGGTTTGGAGGTTACAGCAACAGAGACATTTGACTTTTGCGGGGCAGGTGCCGGGGT
>ERZ1034917.309-NODE-309-length-45195-cov-88.331280_pt1 | contig 45195 bp, 42 predicted proteins | sample MGYA00520605_ERZ1034917 | MGnify/ENA primary metagenome ERZ1034917 (study PRJEB33766, sample SAMN09781784) | gut metagenome | biome: gut microbiome | host: Homo sapiens | place: Madagascar | study: EMG produced TPA metagenomics assembly of the PRJNA485056 data... | reverse complement strand
ATGATTTCAACATTATCAAACGATTATTTAAAATTAATAAGTGGCAATAATTTAGAACATATATCTATTATTGATACTTTAAATAACTTTGAACTACGTTCTTTTGATTTAAAAGATTATCGCACCTCAGTAGAATTAACCGAAGCGTTATTAAATTGTGTTAAGGCTTTATCAGCAATCTATCATTAACTAGAGTAGAGCCTCTGAAATAAGGAGGCTTTACGTAACATTCTAAAAAACTTAAAGCTTAGCAGCGTAACACAGGAAAGACATTTATGTTCAAATCACGTGGCGTAATCATTACAGTAAGAACAAAAGACTATAAAAATTTCAAAGACTACTACAAAGATTTATATAAGCAGTCTTTTGAGTTGTTGGGAGGTAAACTATTTGTTACTCCTTATATAGGCAAAGTACACGATGAAGAGTCTGTTGATGTAACCATGCTAAAAATTTCAACTGAAGCATGGGACATATTAAAACCTCAATATTGTATTATTGATGAATTTGTAAAAAGCCTCTCTTACTATGAAATGATTATTGTAACTGATGATAGAAATGCAGAATACACAGCAGACAAGGACACATATCAGAAATATGGCAATCGAGGCTGTAACATTCACTACGTATACCATATCAGCATCTTAACCGAAATGAAAGAACAGTATGATTAACTGGTTCTCATCAACTCCCTTGTAAATTCTCTCCAAATCAGGAACGTAGCATCATATTATTCCCCCATGAACTGCGTTCCTACCTCCAGTTAAACACATCATAAAAACACAAAAAAAATATTACATATTGTAATATTTTTATGTTTAAATCTATATCAATCTATGATATAATATTATCATATTAAGACAGAGAGGAAAATATTATGAAATACCTTTTAATTTCAGTTTTTGACCGTGAAATTTATACTGAGCAGTTTGATGATTTAGATAAGGCCAAAGAAGCTCTGGCATCAGAATTAAAAGATAACTTACGTGACGATCAGGAAGATGATATGTATGGATTGTCAGATGATAAAACCGATGCTTGGGTAACCGATGGTTTTAATTATGATGACTGTGATTTTAAGATTGTAGAAATTAAGTAGGTAAAACATGAAACATTATGCTTTAGTCATTGAATGTGAAAGACAGTTAGATTGTAAGTTCTTTGATAGCTTAGAAGATGCAACAACTGAATTAGAGCTTACATACAAGCACTGCTTACTGGGTCGTCACAGTGAAGCTTACATCGCAGAAAATAAGAGTGAAGCTTTTATTGTAGATCATTGTGGCTGTGCAGAAACACCAATCGACAACAACTGTAACTTTAAGATTTTTGAGATTAAGTAATTTTTGTTTGAATTTAGGAGCATACAAAATGGGTTATCGTTCAGACGTATCTTTAATGGTTAGAACCGAAGATTTAGAGAACTTTAAGAAAAACAATTTTGAACAATGATACATGGTACAAAGACGTTAAGGCTGTAATGGACTTTGTAGAGAGCTTGAATTACTACGAGATGCTTGTAGTAGGTGAAGATGGAGCAACAGAATATTATGCTGACGATTTCACAATGTGCGGTGAGAGATTGTTATACAGCGAAGTAATAGTTCACATTGAGGCTAAAAAAGTAGCTTAGTTAATACAAAACAGTTTATTCAAGGCAGGAAATTTAAAAATGAGTATCCGTTCTAATGTTTCAATTATGGTAAGAACAGCAGATTTAAACAATTTCAGACAAAATAAAGCAGGGGAGTTTAAAACAGCATTTTGTGATTACAACGGAGCATTAGAGCCTTGTGTATTCTTTAACAGCTACAAGGCATCATTTAATTACATGAAAGAAAACAAACTTGTTCATGTAGATAATGAGCATTTAACTTTAATCACCTTAGAAGATGTTAGATTTTATGGTACAGAAAGTGCACGAGAGATTTTAAATTTTTTAGACTCTATGGATTATTACGAGTTTCACAATTTATCAGAAGATGATGAGGGTAATACCGAACTTGAATACTTAGCTGATGCCTACACCTTAGAACATGGTGGGTTAATTGATTGCACAGACGAATTATGTATTAAGGCTGATGAGGTTACAGTTACCTTATAAAAGACGAATACCAATAGTGACGGTTCAACTGTGTACTATGCAGACTTTTATCCCAAAAGGAAATCTTTGATAAGTTCAAAGAAACACCTTTAATGAATTACAAACTAGATCCGAAGTCTAAATATTCAGGAGCGTCACTTATGAAAACATTTAATCAACCAACTACTTCACAAATCATTCTTTTATTAAGAACTGAGGATTTTAAGAAATTAGAACCAATCTAAAGAGTTTAAAAAATCTGAAATTAGATAATCAATAGTAGGTTACCTTGTGAAATTTTAAGAGTTCGACAAGGTAACATAACGCATATTATGTAAAGCACATAATATTAAATATCAAGCCATATCAATAACACAAATTATTACAATTTTAGTTTTTAACTAAACACAAATTATTAAATAGCACTTAACATAATTCAAATTCGTGTATATTTACAAGATAGCAACTTTGGTTAAAGATTGAACTATTCAAAACATAGCAATACAAATTTTTTCAGTTTTAATTATTTTGAACGTAAACAATATGAAAGTAACAAACTTTATAAATAAATACTTAAATAACAATTTCTTTTTAGGAACGTTAATAATTTTCTATGCTGTTCTTATCGGCGCCGTCTATCTTTTTGTTAATTGGTACTTACCAGATGCAACTGATGAGGATACAACAATTCTGTATAGAGTCTTTTTAGGCATTATTGGAGTTTGCTATTTTCTTTTGTTTTGGATATGGAGACACAGGGACTGTAAATAGGAAATATTCTTAATAATATTCTCAGTTTATGTAAATGTATCTTTAAGAAAACTGAGGTCGCTGGAATTTTAGAAATGCCTGTAATTAGTCGCTCAATCGCCCTAAAATGGATATGTAAAAATCTTCATTTTCGACAGCTTAAAATAAAAAAAATCCTGCCTCACCAAAAGTGCTGCAGGAATTTTTTTGTAATTAGAGATTATTCTTCATTTTTTGCCTCCTTTGCAGAAAGCTTTTCAATAAAGAATCTGTCCTTAATTTTCATGCAAAACATTAGTATGCTTGAAAATATCAGACTAATATCCAATATTTCTTTTGTTAGAGAACTTGGATATTCAAAAACATTCAAGTTCGTGAAATATTGGACTAACCAACTTATATTGATTACTGCCCATGTACTTATTGTTAAAACAATCAGTACAAAACAACACTCCATAATTCCATTTAGTATTCTCATTTAAAATCTCCTTTATTTATGAGAAAAATCCCATAAAAGCGAAGGAGACAAAACGGAAACATTCCGTAAGGACTCAATCGCCCTTACGGGAAGTTAAAAAAAATTAAAAATTCAGCAAGAGAGTGTTGTGCTCCCTTGTTAATAAGAAAAACTAACTGACCTTATAAAGACGATTCATCGTCTTCATATTTATATATATGCCTTTGTGTTTTTCATCTTTTTCACATATCCCTTTTGCCTCAACAAAAGCAGCAGGCCAATATTTGTGAAAAAGATTGACTTGATACTCCTCTCCAGTATCCATTACGTATACTGCTACGTAATGCTGGAGAGAAAATATCATTATCATAATCTTTTTCAGTACACACCTTGTTATGAGGTAACCTCTATAACAAAAATATACTGAAACAAAGCCGAAGAGAATTTGTGTTGGCAAATCCTCAAAATATTTGAGGGAGCACCATCCCAACGTTATTGAGGTTGCCCATGTGATACCACCCCAAAATGAAGCAATAATCATAACGATTATTGCAACTAAATTCCTTTTTAAATGTAATGTGTTCATTTTTAACTCCTAAAAATGATGAACATAAAAAAACAAATATCCATAAGTGAAAAGGAGTAAAAATGGGAATGCCCATAAGAAACTCACTTGCCCTTATGGGTAAAAAGAAAAACTAATCAACAAAAAAAACTGATTAGTTTTAATTGATAGGGATTTACGTTCCCAGAAACGCTGACTCAAAGTCAGAATATGTTTATATTTTGAATTAAAAATGAAGTGAAAAAATCTGAATAAGGGGTTATTAAAAGGTTTATTCTAGAGATCAAGGTAAATAAGATTATGTGTTCTCCCTGGTTCAAAAATCGTGATTTTTAGCACCAGAAACAAAAAAGTCCCAACACAATTAAGTGAAGGGACTTTAATTTTTTAATCTTTGTTTGGAAGTAACTTCCAAGAGTAGTTTATGGTTAATTCCATAAATTCTTCGTACTCTTTTTTATCAGCAGCTTCCAGATATTCTGTAACTGCTTCAGTTAATTCCTCATTCGGATTTTTGGAGTTTTTATTTTCCTCAGCACAAGCTGTAGAAATGTTAAAAACACCAACAACAAAAACAAATAACAATCCTAGAATAAAAACTGAAGTCTTCATAATTAAGCCTCCAGATCATAATCAAGGTTGATATGTGGTTTAAATTCCACAAGACCAATAAAGTCTTGTAAATCTAAACCTAATCTGTCTTCTAACTCTTGAAGAGCTTCAAAAACACCATTTTTAGATACAGAATATGTATCTGATACCCAGACATGGGTGTTCTTTACTCCCCAAAAACAAAAATTATTTCCTTTAAAAAAGGAAACTTTTATTTTTGAAGACTCTTGTTCTTCAAGAAATTTAATAACATTAAAAATTAAACTCTGATAATCAGAAATATCGTTGTAACTCATTTTTAAACTCCTATAAAGAAATGAGCAAATACTCATAAGGGCAATAGGAGGTAGTTACAGGTGTGATCCCATAAGAACTCTAAAGCCCTTACGGGAAAAGAAAAGTCAAATACTTGTAATAATGATCTGACTTATGAAATAAGAAATGTCGTTTTCTTGGAACGTCAGGCAAGCCTGAAAAGATAATTACATATTGAACTATTAAAAAGTTAAGAAGAGCACATAAAGGGGATAGGTTGTAGTCAAAAGACAGAAAATATAAGATAAATTGAAATTTGTGATTGAATTAAATTTATGAAATTATGTATTGTCGAGTAAGGTTTAGTGTGAATTTTGTTATATATAATCTAAACGTTCCAATCCGAGAAAATTCTCAGAATGGAACGTTTTTTTTAGTAAGATTGAAGATCCTCTAAAAGACCTTCAATCTTCTTTGCTTCCTCAGGGAGGAAGTCTTCAAACTTACCTCCCTGAAGAAAATCGTAACAATGGTGAGCCTGAGCTTCATTTAGCTCAAACTCACCTTTTATTTGATAACTCCATGAACTGGAGCTGATGCTCCAGATCGTTATAACTTTGCCATCTAATAAGATGGCAAAGTTTGAAGTTTCATTGTATTCTTTCATTTATAGCCTCCTGTGGCTTGATATTCCACAAAAGACAAAACAAAACCTCAGACGAGGATAATCCCCGAGCAGGAGTATTGTTTTGTCTCCTGTGGAGATGATAGACAGTAACAGACTATTCTGTTACTGATTGATAGAACATTAACGTAGTTCAGGTAACGTCTGAGTAGAACTCAGAAAGGATAGTTTTAGTTTAAACGAGCTATAGTTTATTTTTAATAACAAAGGGGTTATGTGAGAGTTAATACTTATAGCGACATTTCAAAAATATCACATATAAAACGAAATCTAAAAATCATGTAATTTTGGTCAGCTTGACAAGTTAACTTATTGTAATTACACATAAACAGCTTATTTTTCCACGTCGTGGAATCCATATTTTTCTAATAATTAATTGCAATTATCGGTCTCAAAAATTTTACTTAAATTAACATTTTTTATCGTTTCATATCTTTATTAAGAATAGTTTTTGATTTATACTTATTGTAACAACAGTGAGCGGTGGCCTCATCGTTCTCACGATTTGCTTAATTCATTAGATATTTCTATATCTCCCTTCTTTCTGCTTGAACAGCATGATCCGAAGGGATTTTTTTTGAGCAAATTCCGGTAGAACTTCATATAGAAAATGTGAAGTTCGTTATAGTATTCTTCATTGAATTGAAAAGAACATATCTATGTTAATGACTCAATACTGTACCAATTGTAATTGCTAATGCCTATGGATCATACAATGATGGATCATAGTAACCACATGTAACATCACCATAATTAGTCCAAAATAACTCCATTTCTAAAACAATCGTCTTTCTCTCTTATTTACAATTTTTGAATACTTATTAAGGAGAGCAAGATATTTATGATTTTAACCAACTGGGCAAACTATCCTAAGATTGACTGTAACGTAGATTGCTGTTTAGATCTCATTTCAATATACGATACAGTTGTCTACTGCAATTCTCTTATCACTCGTGGAAACGGTCGTTCTTACAGTGACGCCGCTTTTAATCAGAATAAAACTGTCATCTTACAGAAGATGAATGGAATTTTAGATTTTGATGAAGAAAAAGGAATTATTACAGCAGAAGCCGGTATTACACTTGAAGAAATTCTCAAAGTAACTGTACCTAAACACTGGATCATACCTGTATTGCCAGGTACTGCAAAAGTAACCTTAGGCGGTGCTGTAGCCTCAGATATTCACGGTAAAAATCATCATAAAAAAGGTTGTATTTCAAACTTTATTAAAGAGTTTTCAATTATCACTTCAGATAATGTTCCATTAGTTGTTAATCCGAATGATAAGACCTTTGAAGGATTGTTTGACGCTACCTGTGGAGGCATGGGACTTACGGGTATTATCGTATGTGTAACACTACAGCTAGAAAGAATTGAAACTTCATATATTTCTCAGACTACTATCAAGACCTGCTCTTTAGAGGAAACTCTACACTCTTTAAAAGAGTCCAATAAAGAAGAAATGTCTGTAGCTTGGATAAATATGGGCTCTAAAAAACATCTGGGCAGTGCAATTATTTATACTGGTCACTATGCTAAACCTGAAGAATTACACAATGTAACAGACAGTTGCAGTTATACTCCTTCTCGTAAGTTAAACATTCCGTTTACTCCTGCTAAAAGTCTGGTTAGCTTCCCAACAATAAAAGCTTTCGATTATCTATACTACAAACATCATAAGCCTGATACCAAGTGTGTCCCATTAGATAAATTCTTTTTCCCATTAGACGGTATAAAAAACTGGAACAGATTATATGGAAGCGCAGGTATTCAGCAGTATCAGTTTGTAATTCCTGAGTCAGAAGCAGATATTTTACCTGCTTTATTCAGATACCTCTGCATTGAAGAAAGAGCTATTTCTCCATTAGCTGTAATGAAATTATGTGGTGAGCACTGTGGCAGAAAGGGCAGTCTGTCATTTCCAATAAAAGGAATATCTCTTGCAATGGATTTTCCTTGCACTCCTCATTTAATGAATGTGCTAAATCATGTAGATGAACTGCTTTTAGATCATGGTGGAAGAATTTATCTGGCTAAAGACGGTGGTATTATGGAAAGAAGTACCTTTATGCAAATGTATAAAGAACAGTTTGAAGAGTTTATGGAAACAAAGATCCACTATGATCCTCATTGTAGATACACTTCTTTATTATCACAGCGTTTAATGGGCTTTTAATATGAAAAAAGATATTTCATCAATTATGTTAATCGGTGGAACTTCTGAAATTGGTCAGGAAGTCCTTAAAAACTATGTAAACAACTGTCATGGCATTAAACCAAAGGTAACCATTACCTCACGTGATACTAAAGGCATGGTAACCAAAGTAAAGCTTGAAAAAGAGCTTAAAATTCCAGTAGATAACGTATTTCTTGATGTAAACGACGAGATTAGCTTAGGCACCTTTTGGGTTGATAATGAAGTACCTTCAGTTCTCATTATTTGTATCGGAACATTAGGTAAAGAAAAGCATTTTAATTCTGACAATACAAAGGATGTGATTTGGACTAACTTTACCGCAATCACCGTATTATTAGACAACCTTGCTCATGAAAAACAAAAGCCAGAATCAATCATCGTTCTTTCATCAGTAGCAGGAGAACGTGGCAGATATTCCAACTATGAATACGGTGCTGCTAAAGCAGGTCTTACTCAGTACTTATCAGGGTACAGAGCCAAGATGTTTTACGAGAAAGTTCATGTTTTGACCGTAAAATGTGGTTTAGTGAGAACCAAAATGATTGCTCATAAACCTAAATCAAAACTTGAATGTTCTCCTAAGAAAGTTGGCAAACTTATATATAGAGCAGCTGTTAAAAAGAAAGATGTGGTCTATGTACCATCTTACTGGCGCACTATTATGTTTATTGTAAGAAGTATTCCAGAAAGAATATTTAAAAAACTGACTTTTTAATCGTATTTTTATTAAAAATATGAATTATTGAGTTGATAATATCTATTTATGTGATATTATCAATATCACAAAGCCTTTTGTTAAGGCATTTTAAACAACATTGAGGTACATTAAATGAATAAGACTGAATTTATCAAAGCTGTTGCTGATAAAGCTGGTATTACATTAAAAGACGCAAAGGCAGCAGTTGATGCTTCTTTAGAAGTAATTCAGGACGAAGTTGCAGCTGGTAACGAAGTTGCATTTGTAGGTTTTGGTACATTTGCAAAGAAGACTCGTGCTGCACGTAAGGGTATTAACCCTGCTACTAAACAGCAGATTGATATTCCTGAGACTCAGGTACCTTCTTTCAAGGCTGGCGCAATTTTTAAGGATAAAGTTAAAGCTTAACTTATCACTACAGTTTTCCTAAATTGATCGTTAAAACCGCTTATTCTGTGAGGAGTTGGCGGTTTTCTTGTTTTGTACCCTTGTAAGTCTTCTTGTAATTTCATACAATCAAAACATCTGTTAAGCTCAGTTAAGCTTCGTTAAGACACGTAAAGTCATTCCTGCTCACATTCGTGAGCTTGTCTTCCAGTAGGAGGCAAGATTATGCTTTCTATATGGAACCATTCCTAGAGATCATAGTTTTGCCTCTTATTTTATTTATATTACATTTTGTGATATAATTGTATTAAATATATTGAGGTTAATTATGAAATCAATTAAAATATTTGCCACTGTATGTGGTTTATTTTTATCTGTAGCTGTTTTAACAGGCTGTTCTACACCTAGAATAACAAACAACAGCTTACCACCAACTCCTTTTGAAAGAATTGGTGATATTACAGAGTTATCTACTGTTGTTGAAAATGGCAAAACCACTTTAGGTGAAGCTTTACAGCATTTGCAGGAAGGTAATAAAAAATCTGAATATTCAGATTATGAGTTGAACTCAAAAATCTACACAACTCATTTAAAATCATCAAACCAGAGATTACTTGTTATTCACTATTGGATTAAGTATCCTGGTTTAAGATATTCTCCAAACGCTTTAGGCAAGACAACTAAGAACATTATTATTTCTTTAAGAGATGATAATCTAGATAAAGACAACATTATTGAAAATGTATCTTATTCAGGTGCTTCTTACCAAATCTTCAGAGAATTATCAGGTTGGGCAACTATCTATTATCATTCCTTTTCAGAAAAGGAACTAAAAGACTTTATCAACTATGATTTTGGTCAAGTACGTTTTCATGCAGTAAAGAGTAACGATAAGAAATCACACTTTACTTCTGACATGGAAAAAGACGAAAACGAAAGAGTAGAGTCACAAATTCGTCCAATCCTTGGTGAATGCCAAAGTTTAGAAAGAGTTGAAAATCTAAATATTCCTTTTGGACCTAATGATGATAACTCAATTCCTAAACTGGAACATGATACTGATCATTTTGATTATGTTGATTGGGGAGATAAAGAAATTAGTATAACATCTGCAATCTTGCAGACAATAGGTTTAGGTGCTATGTGGCCTAAATAAAAGAAATAAATATAAAGAAGTCGCTGTAAAAGGCGACTTTTTTTTATATCTGAAAATAGCTGAAGGATTTCTATTTAATTTCTTGGCTTATCAACATTTTTTTCTTTAAACATCGCTAATTTTTTTTCATTAATGATATTTTATTAAAAATACTTTTTGCTTATGAGGAAATAGAATGAGCGATGAGATAATTTCTAATCAATCAAGAGATGAAAAGTTGATTCGTATTGGTTTAAATATACGCAAATTAAGAAGAGCTAGGGATATTACGCAGGATGACCTTGCAAAGGCTTTGAAAGTTAGTAGATCAACTATCGGTTGCATAGAATCAAAAACTAATCCTTACCGGATATCGATTGATCTGCTACTCGATATCACTGAATACTTTGGAATCTCCCTTTCTGAATTGTTTGAAGGTGTGTAAACGAATGGTGAAAGTTTAAATTTAAAAGAAACTCTGCAATCCAATTTCAAGATCTGTGAAAGCTTAATTACAAGATCTTAAAAAATTAGCTCAAAACTCTCTAAAATCATTCAGAACAAGCAAAAGAACATAAAGATGTATTAGCACTCATAAAAGACAGATGAATCCACCAAAATCAAAATTTGATAGGTCAACAATAAACAAAAGAAATAAATATAAAGAAGTCGCTGTAAAAGGCGACTTTTTTATATCTGAAATAAGATATTTTTATACTATAATAATTAAAAATAGTATCTTTATTAAAAATGCGTTTTAGTTTTGGAAGGAGAAACTAATATGTCAAATGAACTGATACTGACTGATGATTATGAACATAAGAGAGAACTTTCTTTACTCGAACACAGTCAGCAAACAGGACAACGTTCTGTTTATGAATATATCGTCTCGTTACCATCTGAAATGTCCAGAAGAAGTATGAAATCGTACTTAAAACTGGCATTAAAAATCTTAAATTCTGATCCTTTTACTTTTGACTGGGCACAGCTAAAAGAAAATCTTTTGATCGGATTAGTATCTAAACTAGGTCAAAGTTACGCTCCTGCAACTGTCAACACAGCACTGGCTGCTTTAAAAGGTGTTGCAAGGCGTTTATGGGTTAATGAAGTTCTTTCTACTCGTGACTATGAACTGGTTAGAAGGGTTAAAGGTATTAGAGGTTCACGTTTAAGTAAGGGTAGAGCTTTAAGCAAGATTGAGATTGCAACCTTATTTGAAGGTATTTTGTCTTCAGATGATACTACACGCAATGTACGTGATCTTGCAATGATGTCTGTACTGCTTGAATGTGGTTTAAGACGCACTGAATGTGCCACTCTGAAATACGAAGATATTCATCTAAATGAAGATACACCTTACCTGACCATCATAGGTAAAGGAAATAAAGAAAGAATGTGCTTTATTCCCGACAAGACTGTTAGCCGACTTAATGAATGGTTCATCTGTAGAGGAGATTGGGATGGCCCTTGTTTTACAAGAGTAGATAAATACGAGAACGTAGTAAAAGAAGGTTTAACTTCACAGAGAGTTTATTCAATTACCAAAGAATGGGCAGGACAGTTAGGAATGAAAGAATGGACCCCGCACGATATGCGAAGAACATACGCAACCAATCTTTTAAATCTTGGAATTGATATTGTTACCGTAAAAGACATGATGGGACATTCAAGCATCGCAACCACTCAGAGATACGACAAACGAGGAACTGATAAGATGCGTGCAGCAGTTCAAAAACTCAATGCCAGTTAATTAAACAATCACATCACCCCTCAAAACAATTTAATTATTTCTCTTATTGATTACAGTAGTTTGTTACGTTCTAAAAATTCTCAAGTTACAGAGCGTAACATATTGTTTTAACTTAAATATTTTTAAATTATTATTTTAAAAATATTACTTTATGTGATATAATTGTATCTGTTAAAACAAAAATATCATGTACTTTAAGAGGAAATAAAATGATTAAACAGACTCGTGGCGCATTGAACTTTTTAATAGCTGACTATAAAGGTGTATTAAAGAATGCCTTAATTGCATCTTCAGCTACATTCTTCGCATTAACAGCAAATGCTACAGATACCACAATCGACTTAACAACATCTACTCCACAGACTGACATTATCGTCAATGCAGGGGACACTGTAACCTTAAATAATGGCAAGACTGCTTTCACAGAAGACGCTCCATATACAGCTTCAAAGATTTCCGTTGCTGACGGTGGTACTTTAAAGATCACTAATGGTGGTAATTTTAAGGTTGATGAATTGACAGTAAAGAATACTGTTTTTTTACCTACCGGAGAGTATTACGCTGATAGTTTGCTACACAACTTTGAAGATACAAATCCTGATCGAACAACAATTTCTGTTAAAAATGCTACTTTTGAAGGTGGTACTGTATATCGTCCTATCACTATTGATAATCTGGTTGTAACGAATAATATTGATGCGTCAAATGCCTCTCTATATGGTGCCTCAGCTTATAAAATGAGAGTAACTTTTGAAGATAATTCAACTGGTAATATTCGTGATTTAGCTGTTGATGAATTACAGTTAAAGAAAGGAACAAAAGTCTTTATCAAGAATTTTTCTAAAATGGTTGGTGCTGATGGACAATTTGCAGTAAATTCTGATTTTAATAGCAATATTTCTATTTTAGCAATTAAACATGATGGTGATTTCTTTATTGGCACCTATCCAGATCCTGGTGTAGATTATGAGAATAACAGTAATGGTATTTTAGGTGCTGTTGGAACAAACTCTGCATTAGTATTTGGTGTAACTTCAGAAGCTGAAGCTGAACAAGTATTAAAAGATGCAAATCTGTTAATTACAGATACTGACGGTAAGACAAAGTTAAATGAGTCACAGTGGAAGGCTGTAGCGTACTTAACTAAACCTCTAACAATTAGTAAATTAGTTGTTGATGGTAATAAAACCTTCGATGCAAAAACATTTACAACAGATACTAATAACTTCCCACAAACTAATTGGAGAGCATTATCTTTAGGCGAAAATTCAGCTGTTTTCTTATCTAAAGATTTAACAAACTCTATCGCTTACTCAGGTGATGTATCTGATACTGCTGCTATTGCTCAAATCACACCTGCTATGGACTTGGGTACAGCAGGACGTGTTTACTATCATAATTCTTCAGCAATTATTTTAGATTCTGACACTTTAAGAGCAGGCGCAAGATATAAGATCTTTAATAAAGACGTTGCATTAGTAAATCGAGACGGTCGTTTAGATAACAGTTTAGAAGATAGCTTAACTGTAAAATCAAGAAACGGTAACTTCGTAACCCGTGTTAAGGTAAATTCAATTTCTAAGGTTACTATTGACGGTTTAACTATTGCACCTTCAACTAATACAAGCTCAGGTTCTGGCACTGGTACAGGTGATACTGGTAACGCAGGCAATACCACAACACCTTCCAATCCAGCAACACCGGTACAGCCAAGCAATCCATCAGCAGGTGGCAACACTTCAGGCTCAACTGAGGAAGTAGTAGAAGTTGCAACCAGAAACAGCTATTTCAACGTTTCTAATGCTCTTTACAATACTTTCCATGAGGCTCATCAGTTCGGTACAACAGGTGCAGGTGCTGACTTCTTATCAGCAGTAGCAGGCGAGACAACCAACGGTGGTAAAGAAGCGGAGCAGGCAGCACGTTTAGGTCAGTTAGGCGGTATCTATCAGACAGCTTTAACAACCTCTCGTATGATTGACAGAACTGTAGCTAATCGTACAGGCGTAGCTAATACCAGTGGTTCCTTATTTACACCTGATGCTAAGAAAGGTGTTTCAGTATGGGCAACTCCTGTATTTAACTACACAGATGCTGACGGTCTAAACTCAGATGGTTTAGGCTACGGTTCAAGCGTTAAGTTAAGCTCATTAGCAGTTGGTGCTGATTATCTTGCTGACAACAACGTTCGTGCAGGTGGTTTCTTCCATGTTGGTACTGGTAAGGCTGATGGTAAAGGTTTAGCTGACTCTACAGACGGTGATGTATCATTCTGGGGCTTAGGCATCTACGGTAGCTACACCTATGATAAGCTCGATATTTCAGGTGATTTATCATGGACTAAGATCAAGGATGATGTTGACTCATCACTTAACATGTACGCTTACCACAAGTTAAGCGCAGATATTGACAGCACTCTTGTTAAGGCAAGTGTAAACGGTCAGTACAGATTTACAGTAGGCACTGTAGATTTAGTACCTAATGCAGGCTTACATTACACTAACATTAAGGTTGATGGCTACAATGTAAAGGCTGACGGTTTAACTGTAGCTAAGGTTGGTTCTTCAACAGCTAATATCTTCTCAATTCCAGTAGGTTTATCTGTAGAAAAGACCTTTGATATGGGTAATGACTGGAAGTTAAAGCCAGTTGCTAATGTATCAGTAAGCTACAACATGGGTGATACCGATACTGACTTTACCTCATCATTTGTAGGTTTAGCAGGTGACAAGTTAAAGGCTGAAATTATTGATGACTTTACTTATGGCGCAGGTGCTGGTCTGTCACTTACCAAGAACAATACAGCATCTATTGATGCAGGTATCAACTATGTAGGTTCTCAGAATACCAACAGCTTTGATGTGTTCTTAAAAGGTTCATATCTGTTCTAATTTTCCTCTGAGTAGTAGTAAAGCTCTTTCATATTAAGTATGGGAGGGCTTTTTTATTATCTGTTGCGTTAAAGATCTGTACCACTCTAAATTTTCTCAATTTTTACAAGGGAACATAAAAGCCACAGCTTAATCTATCAATTAACCCCAACAGGATAAATACCTCATTTCTAATTAAGCTATGCTCTTACTATCTTTCAGCATCAGCTGACGTTTCAAGAATACGTAAATTTCTTATTTTTCATTACTACGGATTTTATTTTCGCATCTGTAGTGTTCACTTCTGGGAGGTCAATTCTCCCGTAAGGGTACTTGTAAGCATTTCTTTTACGCTCTTCAAGTTATGAATTGATCTCCTGCGTCATTTATATAAAGGAGATTAAAAATGACAAATTCAATTTTTTCAATTAAGTCACATGATTTCGTCACAACAACAATTGCTGGTTTTGAGCTTCATGTTCAATTTCTTGAAGCTTGGCATCGTGAAGCTTACCACGATTGGTATTACGATGCGTGGCATGATGAAAGAGAAGAAATAGACATTCCTGAAAAGGACTTTCCTGATAGATGGGAAATTCGAGAAGATGTCTATCTTCATGAGGAGGTGGAAATCAGCTCAAAGGAAGAGTTTGACATCTTCATGTCTAAGCTGAAAACAGCTAAAAAGGCAGTTGAAGACCATCTAGCTCGTCTAGCTGACACCATAATGCGAGTTAGACTGATGGCACCAGTTAATGTCGAACTAGGTGAGTTTGGTGCTGTTAAGGTGCAACACTCAATGAAAGGACAACCAAATTACTGGTTTGTTACAGCTGACTGGCTTGAAACACCATTTAGATTTTGGAAACTGGCAGACATATACACTCTGTCAAAGACCAAAGCTGAATATGATGCTAAGGTGAAAGCTGCGGCTGAAGCTAGAAAGGTCGCTTTAGAAGAGGCAGAAGACTCTGATGCTTATAAAAAGATTAGTAGTCTTCGCTGGAACAACAAAATCGATTTTTACAAAGAGCAATTCTTTGATAATTACGAGTTTGATGATTATAAAATTCCAGCCATGTTAGTAGACAATGAGAAGACTGTAAAACAAATTCAGGAACTCTGCGTTCTAACAGGTCTCAACCTCTTTAAGAGAACAGAATTAGGTAAGCTCTTTAAGGGTGAACCTGACTGGTCTCTGAAAGTAAAGCCTGACCATGTTTTGGCTCAGACTAACGCAAGATTACAGGGCAAGGCACAGAAGGCAATTCTTGCTAACAGTGACAAGATCGTAGGCTGGTTTGATCATCAACCAGTGCTTGATATTGCAACAGTAATTTACTATTTCCAATCAGATTTCTCAAAAAATTCAGGTCTTGATAAAGACTCTGTAATTGAAATCATGAGAGGAATTGTGCGTTAGGAGGCGCATAAATCTGTCTGTACCACGTGTACAGGCAGGTTTTCTTTATCAAAATATCAATTTCTTCATATAACTTTAAACTCTCACTTTACCCCACCGCTATCAAAAAAAAACTATAGCTCGTTTAAACTAAAACTATCCTTTCTGAGTTCTCTCAGACGTTACCTGAGCTACGTTAATGTTCTATCAATCAGTAACAGAATAGTCTGTTACTGTCTATCATCTCCACAGGAGACAAAACAAAGCTCCTGATTGGGGACTATCCTCACCTGAGGTTTTGTTTTGTCTTTTGTGGAATATCAAGCCACAGGAGGCTATCATGTCAAACAACGCTATTCGTTATAATTCATACAACCGTGATAACAAGATCATTGTTAAGTCAGCTTTAGCTGACCTTTACGAAAACAAAGAAATCGAGCTTAATGAAGCTCAAGATGCTCTTGTAAGAAGAGCAAAAAATGAAAACAGACTTTTTCTTGAAGTCTGTGAGCTCGCTTATGAGCTAGGTGCAGACTATGATGAAATCATGGATCTGTACCATGATTTCTACGGTGTAGATGAATACACCGTAGAATGTTCAGCTGCCTATTGGGGTAGCTACTATGAAGGTCAGCCACTGGCTGATGTTCTTCATAGTGCTGATGAGTTCTTTGAGATGTCTTACGCATCTCAGAGAGCCGTTGGCCAGGCTCTCAATCGTCTATGTGACCTCCCAGTTGGTTGGGTTCAGCACTGCGTGTACGCTCGTACACGTGGTGTTGAGTTACAAAATCCAACCATTGGTTGGAGATTCACAAGGGAGGATGTAGAAGCTGCCTAGCCCAATAAAGTCCATTCTTACAGATTTCATCTGTTTGAATGGGCTTTTTTATTTTCAGAAAACTTAAAAGGCCATTTCATAAATTCAACTCACTTAAATTAGATATATTTATAAACTCTAACAAACCTACATCTTACCCCACATATCCATTTCACAAATTTTCAAATCTTATACAGTATCACTATCTTTCAGGCTTGCCTGACGTATCTTGATAACGTTACATCAAAATTTTATTTGCTGACAGAAATGGTTCTGTCAGTTTCTCCCTGAAAGGGACAGAATGTTCCTTCTCAGGAATATTGTCTGTCCTCAGTAAGGTTTACTTGCCTTTGGAGGGCTTAAAAATGACAACATCTATCGTTACAACCCGTGTTACAAACGCAACCAAGACCGTTGTTACTCACAACGGCTTGTTTCATGCCGATGAAGGTTTTGGTGTGGCTTTTCTGAGCCTATTATTAGGTTCAGGAATACGTGTAGTTCGTACACGCAATCCTGCTCAGATTGAGCAGGCTGACGTCGCTTTAGACGTCGGTGGTGTGTACGACAACACAAAGTTGCGTTACGACCACCATCAGAAAGACTTTTTAGATGTACATGAAGGGACATCAATTAAGTTAGCCGCTTGTGGCTTGATTTGGCGCCACTACGGCACCTGCTTAATTACCAAGCTTCATCCGGAGCTTGATATTGAGCAGGTCCAGAGCCTGTGGCAAACAGTTGATGAAACTGTTTGCCGTCCTGTAGATATGCAGGATAATGGCCAATGCACCTTCAAGACTGAAGGCGCTGAGGCGCAGGCTTTGACTATCTCGATGATGGTCAGCAGCTTCAATCAGCAGGATATATATTCTCCTGCTCAAGATGAGGCTTTCTTAAGAGTTGTTGAAATTCTTAAGGAGTACGTTCTGAACTTCCTGAGAGCTGGAGCTAACAAGCTTCAGCTCTTAAAGGAGGCTGAAGAAGCTGTAAAAGCACAGCTAGGTAGCAAGGTACTTGTCCTAGACAAGTTCTTGCCTTACCGTGAGGCTGTGTTAAAGGCTAATGCTGAAGGTCAGGATTTTTGCTTGGTTACATATCCAGCAAAAAATCAGTGGAATGTTCAAACCATTCCATTTGATGACAGTGAAGCTAACTACTACTCTCAAAGGGTTTCATTCCCTAAGAGAGTATGGGGCTTAACTGGTCCTGAGGCTGCTAAAGAGCAGTTAGGAGGTTGTCCTCTTGTGTTCTGCCACAAGACCGGCTTCTTAGCAGCCATTAAGGCAGATTCTGCTGACGCTGCACGTAAGGCTGCTGAGGCTGTAATCGCCGAGGCTAAAGCCTAATAAAAAGCCGTCTGTACATTATGTATAGTATAGGCGGCTTTAATTGTTTTTGTATGTCTTGATATTACTTCGTCTAAATAACGTTCCCTTCCTGAAATCTTACTTTTTTACAAGCTCTCCAGTACTGTTTACAAGGTTAATTACGTCCTGCTTGACTCTTTGAGTCTTAGTGGTTGTAATTTCAAGTTCTGTTAAAGCTTCATTTCCATACTGTTTAACATAGCTTAGTGTTTCTTCAGGAAAGATGATCACAGCTAAAGCAAACAGAAAGACAGCCAATGCAATCAGTCTGAACATTAGTATTTACCTCTAATTTTCTTTTCAAATGGATTGCCGTTCTTATCTAAAGTACCTTTACAGTTAGGGTAGTTAGTACATGACCAGAAAGGAGTAATCGCCTTACCTTCTTTAGATTTCTTAATAAGACGCATCTTACCGCCACACAATGGACACTTAGGTGTATCAATAACAGGTTTACCGTTTAGATCTTCAATGATCTTCTTACATGAAGAGCAGGACCAGAAGTAACCAAACTTACCTTTGTGTCTGAATATAAAATTACCGCAGTCAGGGCATTTTTCAGGCATCTGAGGTTTACCGTGAACATCATTTAAGAACATGCCACACTGCTCATTCTGACATTTCCAGAACAGACCAAACTTCGACTTTCCCAGCTTCATAGGCGAACCGCACTGAGGACACTTTGGAGCAGTTTCTGCGTTAAATAACGGTAAAGGTTTACGGTTATTCTCTTTGAAAATCTGTTTGCACTGTTCATTGGTACAGATAAAGAACAGTCCATACTTACCTTTGAGAAGTTTAAGAGGGGATTTGCATTTCTCACAGTAATAAACAGGCTCTGTAGATTTCTTGGCAGTTACAATCTTACGAATGTAGTCTATAGCCTCCTGAGTTTTGCAACGTGAGAACACATCTTGAAGCCAGAGGACAATGTTACGTTCAAACTCTTCAGGAGAGTCACCGTTTCTGACAATATTATCAAGTCCAAGCTCCCACAAAGCAGTCATAGAAGGGGACTTAATATCATCAGGAAGGATAGACATGGTCTTGAAAGCTTTTTCTGTAGCTTCAAAATGATCTTTAACTACGTTAACCCAACCGTATTTCTTCAGGTTTTCGATAATTGATGGTTGTGTAGCAGCAGTACCCAGTCTTAATTCCTGCTCTAAATCATCGTGTTCAACATCAACGAACTTTTCGATAGCATTCATGGTATCTACAAGAGATGCTTCATCATAATGTTTAGGAGCTCGTGTGCGCTTTGTTAAAAGATTAGAGTTCTGCACATAGCCCCGTTCACCAGTATTAACATTAGGTAGCAGACTTACATCTTGAGCTGTATCTGAAGATGTGGATTTCTGTACGGTATCATCAATTTCTCCAGAATGAAACAGCACACGATAACCTGACTTAGTTAAAGTCTTACCACGAGCTATGAACTCATAATCCCCACACTTTGCCTTAATAGTTAAAACATCATACTGTGCAGGAGCATAGAACTGAGCAATATAATGAAGTCTGATGATGTTATAGAGCTTCATTTCATCTGCTGTAAGCACAGAAATGTTCTGTTCACCTAATGAAGGCACAATGGCGTTATGCGCATGACCGCTCATTTTCTTGTCATTAAATGCACGAGGCTTCTTGTTTAAATCGCAACCACGAATAACGTTGGCAATATTAGGATCGGCAGAGAGTTTTGCTAAAATTTGTGATGCTTCAGCAAACTGCGATTCAGGCAAGAACTGACAGTCAGTACGAGGATAAGTAGTGATCTTCTTTTCGTACATAGACTGAGTTAAAGCCAAGGTCTTTTCTGTAGTAAAACCAAAGTGTCTGAAAGCATAAGCCTGTAACTTTGCCTGAGAGAACAGCATAGGTGGATTTTCAGAGCTTACGGTACGTTCTACAGAGCTGATATCAATAGCCTGATTCTTAATTGCTTCAGCTACAGCTAAAGCTACCTTTTGATCAAGTACATGACCATCAGGATCTAAAAGTGATTTATCTGGAACCCATTTACCTTTAAAAGCACCATTCTGTACAGATATATCAGCTTCAATTTCGTAAAAGTCACGAGGCTTGAAGTTACGTATAATTTCGTCACGCTGGCAAATCAGGTTAATTGTAGGGGTAATTACACGACCGATGTTAATCACCTCTCCACAGTCAGCTAAGCAGCTAAATAGACGTGTCAGGTTAATACCTACGATCCAGTCACTGTGAGAGCGGGCAACGGCACTGTAATACAAGCTGATTGACTCATCAAAATCAACCATTTCATCTAATGCACGCTTAATTGATTCATGATCTAGCGCTTTTAGCTTGATACGTTTTATAGAGCCAGAAAAACCGCAGTAATTTAAGATATTCTTAGCAATAAGCTGGCCTTCACGATCATAGTCAGAGCAGACCACAACTTCATCTGAGTCTAAGATTAAATCTGAAACAATTTTAAGCTGCTTGCGAACTCGGTCTATTGGAAGCCACTGAAATTCTGTAGGCAGGATTGGTAGTGACTCTACATTCCACTTTTTTAAAGCAGGATCATAGTAATCAGGCTCTGCTAAAGCAAAGAGGTGACCTGATCCCCATGTGACCACATCACCGTCTGATAAACGAATACAACCTTTGTCAGTAGTAAAATTGCTGTCAATTACTCTTGCCAAATCATATCCTTGGGATTCCTTTTCTGCAAGATATACTCTCATTGAAACACCCCGCTAGTTATAACTCAGCATCATCAATTCTTAGTTCGTCTTCAAGAGCAGACAGACCTACAACTTCAGACTTCTTTGCAGTAGGAGCTTTGGTTACACTCTTAGTTGTGACAACTTTCTCAACAGAGCGGGTATTTAGAGAATCCCTGATTTCAGGTTTTATTGGAGTTGAAAGGTTAGTTGTCACAGTTGCATTTGACATAGACATACTCTGTGTCTGAGTAGGTGCCTTTGATGCGACTTTTCCCTGTAATTCGTTTGGAATGTATTCTTTTGGGGCACGTTGTAGCTGTACCTCCTTAATTTCTTTTAGATTAGTTTCTCGTAATCTTGGCTGAGGAGTTGCTACAACTTCAGGCTCTGAAAGATTAGCTGGATACAGAGAAACATTTCCCTGAGACTGAGTTACAGTGTTAGAAGTATCAGAATTTAGAAGAGGCTCTTCGATTACAGTAACAGATGCTGTTCCCTTTAATGGTTCAAAACCGTGTTTTGCCATTACGCTGTCAGCTGGTAAAGAACATCTCCCGACAAGTTCATTAGGAAACTTATTACGGTTCTTCTTCACAAAGATCCAGTCTAAGCGGTCCATGTTTTTACCGCTGTTACATAATCTCTGCCAACGACCGTAGTGGTAATAAGAGTAATCTGATACGGTACCGTTAGGTTTGAAGTATCTGGTAATATCAGAGTCACCGAATAAAGAGCCTTTCTTTAAAGAAGAACCATTACCGTTACCTGCTACAAGACCGCTTTCACTGGTATAGCGATCATTCAAATCATATTTAACATTGTCAGGGTAACTGTCTGAAGAGTAGTTTGAAGTGTTGTAGAGTGTATGTTTAAATCCGCCTTTTTCAATAGCTGCTGAACGTCTTACATCAAGGTAGTAATTCTCTGTAGATTCTCTTGTAACTCTTCTGTTTTTGTCTACAGCAATCACTGTGTTTTCTAAATCTCTTACCTGCTGTCTTAAAGCTTCAACTTCTGCCTCGGAGGTACAGCTTGTTAAAGACATAGTACCAATCACAGACATTACAGATACTGCAACAGCAGCATATTTCAATTTTTTCATTTAAAAATTCCTAAAAGATAAATAAAAAGATATTTACCTTTATAAGGATTTATCGCTTTCTTTTGGCTTGTCTATGGGGTAAAGATTGCTTGTTTCAAACAAAGATAACCCCATTTTAATTAAAAGACACTTTCTCCTTACTGTAAGTTATTAGAAAATTTTAATAAGGAAAATTTTCTTCACATGTGGAACCTATTTAAGAAAGAAAAAGAAGAAGTAAAGGCTCAGGAACAACAATCCAAGACAAAGACAGAGCCTGAAAAGATTTTTACAACAATAGACGCAGAAGGTCTATATGTATATTCACCTGAAGATATGATTAATTCAGATGAATTTAAGCCTCTTGTAGATAAAATTTCGATTGCTATGGGAGGTGAAAACAAGATCTTCGAGCGATATTTAAAACCTTCAATTTTACAGGTAGCTCTTTACGCTCAAAAAATACCCGCTGCTGAAAGTGTTGACGGGAGACCCAGCAATATCTTCGGACATCACATGTCTGAGGGCGGTTTACTGCTGCACAGCTTGGAAACCATGTATTTTGCGTTAAACGACTCACGTCTTGCTTTCTTTAATAAAGGTGTTACCCCATCACAGAGAGCACAGCATTTAATTTCAGCCCGTGTTGCCTGCGGTCTGGCAGGCCTCTTACATGACATCGGTAAGATTAACGATCCAATTATTGTCACCTACAAAGAAGAGAACGGAGTTAAAAAAGAGTATCGCTGGAAATGTGTTGAACCAATTTCTGAGTTTTTAGCAAGAGTACATAATCTTGATGTAAGTAAGGTTTTCAAAAACAAAGAAAACAAAGATCCTCCAACTTACATTATTAAAGGCTGGAAGAAAGGTCGTTCTGACAAACACATGTTCATAGGTCCATTCCTCATGAGAAACTTTCTGTCAAAGGGCACAATGAAGCTCATATCTCAGGGAGATGACAACCTGTTAACAGACTTTATGACTTGTATTGACTGGGATGTATTAAGTGGAGAGTACACACAGGCCAGGATCAATGCGATCTACAGGATCATGAATGGTGCTGATAAGACATCATCAACCCGTGATCGTAAGGCATTATCCAACACTAACAGTATTCCTTTAGAGGCAACAACTGATACCCGCAACAAGATCATAGATGCCTTTCAGTATTTAACTGACAGTGCAGAAGTTGCAGTAAATCAGAGTGCAAACTGCTACATTTATTCTCATGCCACACCTAATAAGAGTCCTACAGCACCTCAGTTCGTACTGTTAATTCGCTGTGATGAACCTGCTTTTGGAATGTTCTGTAAAGTCTTTGCTAAAGCCTCAGAGTTTGCCAAAACCGATGTCTTACAGGAGCATGAGCCTAACTTTAAGAACTTTATCGAGCTGTTAAAACAGTGTGACATGTTGCTACCTGCTCCTACGGCTGACGGTAAGTTTACAGTAGTTCGTAATACCGAAGTGTTTAAGGCTATCTGTATTAGGAACTGGAATAATGTCATCAGACCTAACGGCAGACTTTACAGAGCACAGGAAAAAGATTTTCTTGAGCTTAAATTAAAGTTTGGCGACGGTGTAGAACCTGAGATTAAGTCAAAAAAGAATACTTCAAATACTGAGCCTGATTTAAAGAGTGATCTTACAGAAAACCAAGCTAAAGACTCAAAAGCTACCAAAAAAACTGTTGATACTTTAGCAGAAAAGCAGACTGCAACAGCAGTTGTCAAAGATCATAAAACTGTAATTCCACTAAATGGAAATTCAGTTTCTTCTGTAACTGAGAACTCTGAAAAAACTGTTTTGTCTGAAGCTAAGAAAGCTGTTACAGGTGTTGCAGAGATTGCAGATATTCCAACAGATGAAAATGAACATGAGCCAACAGATGCAGAACTGTTAGAGGATGCTCAAGAGGTTACTGAAGAAGAGAGTATTCCTAAAGCACCATCTGCCTTTAATTCTACTAAATCTTTTGTTCCAGTCTTAAATAAGAAGACTTCAACAGCAGAACAGAAGAGTACTCCTGAAGTTACAGTTAAAGAGCCTGAAAAGGTATCCAAAGTTGACTCTATTATCGCTGATAAAGTAAATCTCATAAAAGAGACTGCTGAATTAGATGTAAATCCGGCAACTTTGGTAAATTCAGTAACTAAAAAGGCTTTTGAGCCTACTGTTCCTTTAAATGCTATTACTGACGATCAGAAAACTCAAATTATCGAAGAGGATATCGAAAAGAACCGACCACAGGTTTACGAAGAAGATCAGATTAGAAATTTCGATAAAGCTATTCATGATGAGAAAGAGCATCAGAAGATAGTCATGAATGAACAGCGCAAAAATGCAATGCGTAATAGTGACTTTCCAAATACTGAGCCTGATAGTTTATACAGCAATCCTGACGAGCCTTGGTATGAAGGTATCAAGACTAAGGCTGTAATGGCTATTAAAGACTTATGTAAGCGTATTGAGCAGAAAGATCCTAAAGTAGCTAAAACGTTCTCTTTACAGATTTGTAACCGTCTGCACGGTAAATTCTCATACATAGACTTCGTGACCGTAGATAATCACTACTGTTACGCCGTGTTCTTATGGAACGATGAGATTAAGAAAGACGCAAATGCTGTCCAGTTAATCAAGAGTTTCCAGAAGAACGACCTGTTCCCAACTCCATATAACGAGATTGAGACAAACACCATGGAAATTTTCTACTTTGGTCATATACAGATGATTAGAGCTGTCACCAAGATCTTCTTTTTAGCTGACTTTACACCTTTAAAGGTAAACTGCCGTGAGCACCCTTATGAAAAGATTTACCACAAACCAGTAACAGGAACAGCTTTAATTGAGTTCTTAAAGCACCGCATTATTGCTCTTGACCGTGAAGAAAACTTTTACGGATACAAATGCAGGGGATATGCACATGAAGCTTTAGGTAGACGTATTAACAAAGCTGTATTAAAAGCCTGCTATACAGAGTATGCAGACAATTCAACCGGATTTACCCGTATGGCAAAAATGCTGACACTAACCAAGCAGATCACCCCGCCATATATGATCATTGACGGTGACGATCTTGTCGTAGGTTACAAGAAACCATTACGTAAAGAAGACGTTGATGCCATGAAGGAAGAGGAAAAGAAGAAGCAGGAAGCAACGGACTTTGCAATGCCTTTTGCACCTTTTGCCTTTCCGGGAATGGGAGGTAAATAATGCTTAATTTTGGTTACGAGCCTTACAGATTTGAGCTTTTATACAGACCACTGTATGAATACAGAATTGCTTTTGTCTGGTTCTTGTGTGGCATGATCACATACATGAATGTGGGTGTATTTGCATCTCTTTCGTATCAGATGAGAATTATGCAGGCTTCAGTATCATTCTTCATCTGCTTTGTCTTTTTAGTTAAAGGCTACAGAGTATACAAAATTCAGAACAGACTTTATGGTGCGCCTTTAGAGTTTATAAGACTTGATAAAATCATTGATAAGACCAAGAAATACATCGCTAAAGACGAGTTCTACTTAGGTGAAGGTTACGACTGGACACCTGAGCAGACACAGCGTGCCTATGAGATGTTAAAGCTTAACTGGGCGGAAATAGCTAAAGCAGAAAGACTGTGGGGAGCTGACAGAAGATTACAGCGAGCCATCAAAGAGTTTAAGAAAGAATATAAGGCACATAAAGCAAGCAATCCTAATCAGAAAATTTACAAAAGGCTTGATTTTATCGGAGCTACAGTCTTAAAGTGTGCGCTTCATTTCTTTAAACCGCTGCCATTAAGAACAGAAATAGGTCAACGGTGGATACATGGACTGTCAAGTAAGACTACACCTATCACCATTCCTGCTTCATGGCTTAATGGTCATTTACTAATCTTAGGAACTACAGGTTCAGGAAAGACACGTTTTGCTGATTTAATGATCACTCAGTGCATTATGCGTGGTGAGTCTTTAATTATTATTGATCCTAAGGGCGACAAGGAAATGAAAGACAACGCCAAGCGTGCCTGTGACACCTATCGCAAGTACTGTATTGAACATGGATTAGATGATCCTGGCGAAAGATTTTTCTTCTTCCACCCAGCATTTCCTGAAGACTCTGTAAGATTGAACTTACTTGCAAACTCAGCCCGTGATACTGATATTACCACCCGTATCACCAACCTGATCCCCTCTCAGAGTGGACTTGATCCATTTACAGCATTCGGTTGGTTGTCAATTAACGCCATTGTACAGGCTCTTTTATATATTGGAGAAACACCAACCATAAGCTCAATTAAAGTCCATCTGCAAGACTCTATGGAGAATCTGTGTTCAAAAGCTTTGGATTCATTCTGCCGTTCTGCTGATCAACATGAAAAAGATGAGAAAGGCGAATTATCCCACCCAAGTTATGACGATCTGTTTAATCAGGAAGTTCGCAAGATGAAAGTTCCACCTTCAGCTTCAGTACAGACAGATATCAAATGTCAAATTTATTCAACACAGTACATGACAGCACCGGGCGCAGGTAACATCAGTTCCCTTGTAAAGTTGAGAAATCACCCAAGAGAACATTTCTCTAAGATGATTAACAATATGCTGCCATTACTCGATATGTTAACTGTAGGTACACTAGGTACCATGCTGTCAATGTCTCCGGGCGATGACTTGGATATGAAACGAGAGACCATTAACACCATGGATATTTTGGACAGAAAGGGTGTTTTATACATTGGTCTGGACTCTTTATCAGACAAGATGGTAGGTACAGCTATTGGTTCATTAGCACTATCAGACATAGCAGCATCAGCAGGTGCAATTTACAACTACAGAGATCATAAAAATCCTGTCAACATTTTCGTTGATGAGGCCTCCGAGTGCGTAAATGACTCATTTATTCAGATTTTGAACAAGTCACGTGGTGCAGGTTTCCGTTTAATGGTAGCTACACAGACCATTTCAGATTTCGTTGCAGCCTTAGGCTCTGACGCAAAAGAAGAAATGGTTTTAGGTAATATCAACAACGTGCTTGCGTTACGTACTAAAAATAAAACTTCACAGCAGTGGCTATCTGAGGATATTCCTGAGACAGCCATTAAAACACTTACCAGAACTCAGGGTATCAATGCATTGTCAACAATGCCATTGTTCCATGGAGCAACTCAGTCTGAGCAGTTAAAAGAGACTACAGCACCGCTGTTAGCCCCTCAGATGTTCGGACTGTTACCAAATCTAGAGTATATTGGTATTTTTGCTGGTGGTCACATAGTAAAAGGAAAATTGCCAATCATCATAGGATCAGACGAAGCTAATAAAAAGAAAGAGCAGTATCAGTCATCTGACGAATACGAGGTCAAGACAGAACTTGATGACTCTGACGACAGCTTAGACTGATGTATAACAATAAATATTAAAAAGGATCACTTTATGAAGGACAATTACGAAATTTCACAGGATCAGCTTGATTTTGACGAACGTTTAATCTCGGAGTTAAGGCATTCATTTAAGCGCATTAACTCAAAAAGAATTGAAAGACTGAATAATCTTCTGTCGGAGAATATCTTTACCACACTTGCTATAAGAAAAATCGTCCTGCTTTTATCGGAAAATGTGCGTTCAAGTGATGATAAACTGCCTGTAAGTCATCACATTATCTTTAACGCTTTGAACAGAATGGGCAGTGTTTCAATAAAAATTGATAACAGAAATAATCTTTTACAGTTTGTATCAAACCTCATTGAAGAGGTGATAGACAACTTTTCTATTTCATTTAAGGTAAGAGAGAAAAACTGGGATATTGAAGATGCAGTTAAAAACCGAGATCTGCTCTTTAAATATACCTTACAGCCAAATGAAGAAGTGAAAATCAATCAGTACAGAATTAAAGAAGTCTGTGAATTTAAAAAGAACTTACTGCATTATCTTCTACCCGCATCGGTATTAACAAATTTTAATGCAACAGAAATTACTTCATTTCTTAATAAGAAGCATGATATGAGCTCTGAATTTTCAGAACCATTCTTTACTTTTGTAAAAGAGTAAAAACAAAGGAGAAAGTAAATGGCAGGGAAGAGTGGCGGAGGAAGCTGGTACAGATACTGTACTATATTTTTCTTTCTTGAAATTCTGTTTCTGATTGCGTTTTCAAGTCCAAGATACATCTCAAAGGTTATTGCCTATGAGGGTATCAAAATTGAAGACTCGTTAGGCACTAACACCTTAAGAGAACTTGATAAGAGAACTTCACAATGGTTTAACACATCACTTATTGAAAGTGGAGCCTATGCAGAAATATGGCACATGCTAATTCCCAATGAATATGAAAGAAAGAAATCAGGCTCATTAAATAATCTTGGTAACGGACTTTTTAGGTGGGTAGATGACAGGCTCACAGTATGTATGTTCCTAATCTTTCAGTTTTTTGAAAGGTTACATCTGATGCTTATGTGGTTACCGTCATCTGCACTGGTATTTGCAGCAGCTGGTTATACAGGTCATGAATTACGAAGAATTAAGCAGGGTGACTTTGCTTATGCTTCTCCTGTAAGACACAGAACAGCGGCAAAAGTAATTACAGGTGCGATTGCAGTACTGCCATTATATTTTTTAATGCCGTTTGCTATTTCTCCTTACATCTATCCGATTGTAAACTGCACAGCAGCCTTTTTAATCATGGTCATTATCTCTAACATTGCTAAGAGAATTTAATCAGATTAAGCAATCTAAAAGGGACAGTAAATTTACTGTCCTTTTTTATATTTTCTAATTTTTGTCTAACTTTACCCCACGCAACTAAGCCCAAAATTTCACGCTTTTAGATAATGGCTACTAATCTTTTTAGCTAAAAAAATTATGGAGCTTATGTGAAACCTACTGAGATCCCACAACATCAGGATGATCCTCAATGGGTCATCATCTGGCCTGTTGATGAGCTGACGCCAATTATAGTTCTGTTCAGTATCGGCATGATGATTGAGCAGGCATTTATTTTTACTGTGGTCGGATTTGCAATTGCACGTTTCTATCGAGTAGCCAAGTCCTCGCACCACAATGGTTTTGTCCTTCACTGGCTGTATGCGCACGGTCTTTTAATCTCAGGATCAAAGACCTTAAAAAACACCTACAACCGCAGATTTATCCCAAGATAAGGAGAAAGTAACTTGAACTTAACAAACTGGAAGCAGTCCTACCATGCTTTAAAGACAGAGGCTGGTCTGACTCGTGTAGCTTTAGCAGGTTGTGCTGTTGCGCTGGCATTACTGTCATTTAACGCAGTGTCACAACATACAACCGTAGTTGTACAGCCTTTTGGTATGCAGAAGATTGGCTGGGTATCAGAAGACAACGCCTCTCAGTCATATAAAGAAGCATGGGGTTATTCTTTAGCAATGATGCTTGGAAACATTGATCCTGGCAATCTCGAATTTGTAAAGAAGAGAATTTCTCCACTGTTACCTACTGATCTTTATCAGCAGACAATGACCAATTTACAGGCACAGGTCATCATGATGAGAGAGAACAGAGTAACAGCTACATTTGACCCACTTGAAATTACCTACGAAAAATCATCAGACAAAGTTTTTGTTTACGGCAAGTACAAGACCGAGACACCTTCTGTAAAACCAAAACAGGAGATGAGAACCTACGAATTCAAGATCACCATGGAATCATATCTGCCACAAATCATCTCAATGGATACCTACGCAGACGTTCCTCACACCTCTAAGCGTAAAGCTGAAATTGCCAAAATGTCAGCGGAACAGCGCAAGAAACAGGGTTTAAGAAATTAAGGAAAGTAATAACTAATATGAAATACAAGATGAAGACACTTGCATACTGCTGTGCTATCACTTTTGCAATTCCAGCTTATGCAGACAGCACCAGTGCAAACAATCCTTTACTGACACAAACCAAGGAAGTATCTGTTACTCCAGTGCGTCAGGCACCAACAATGGACGATGCTTTAAAAAACAATCCTTTAGAAAAAATGTCAACTTCAGGACCGTTACGTGAACATTCTCAAGCTCAGGCACAGGCAATGAATGCACAAACTGGCTACATTGTACAAAACGCTAAAGCATTACAAAATACAACTCCAACATCTCAGAATGCAAGTCTGATGATGCAGTCAGCAAGACCTGCTGTAACTCCAATGCAGTCACTAAATCAAGGGGGAGCCATTCAGCAGGTAGATCCAAGCCTACAGAACTTAGCGCAGAAGCAGGCAATGGAAAAGATGCAGGCTGAAATTGCAAAGCTACAGCTTGAAAACAAGAAATTGAAAGATCAGGAAAAGTTAGAAGCTTTAAAGATCCCTTCTGTACCATCTAAAGTTTTAACTGAGAACGTACCTAAGTACAACGTAGATGGAAGTGGTACTTTCTCTGGAACTCCTGATAATGAGATTTCTGTTAAGCCTGGCGTAAATCAGATTGTAACTATTGCTGTAGGTCACACCAACCGTATTGTTACACCATTTAATCACCCTCAGGTAAGTACTTCGACTTTATCTACAGGTGAGGGCGGCGAAGTTTCTGTTAAGGATAATGTAGTTTACGTATCAACAGCTAAGAACATTCCTTTATCAATGTTCATAACAGAAAAAGGACAGGAAAACCTCTCAATTTCATTAACACTGGTACCACGCAAAATTCCTAGCCGTGAAATTACAGTTAACTTTAAGGACTCAAATGTTTCAATGCGTTTAGCTTCAGATGACGCTGAAGCATGGGAGAAAAATCAGCCTTTTGAGTCGGGTACCAACAAGACCTTAAAGGACGTTGCTCTAAAGAATATCCCAACAGGTTATACCTTAACCAATATTCCTAAGGGGTACGCACTGCCACGCTGTCGAGTACAGGGATTTGATGTTGACTGGTCAAGAGGTCAGTTAATAGCAGGCTCTAAGTTACACATCTTAGTAGGTAAGGTAACTAACACTTCAAGCAATGTACTGGAGTTTAAGGAAGCTGGCTGTGGCGACTATGACGTGGCAGGTGTAGCGCTTTTCCCTACCAACATTTTTAATCCAGGAGATAGTGCAGAAATTTACGTGATTAGGCACGCTTTGGGCAAGCAAGAACTGAAACAGGTTCGTTCTTCAGTATTAGACAAGTAAGTAAGGTTTTTAATATGCTGGACAATAAAGACAATAAGAAAAAACAGAGAAAAGAAACTTTCCTTGACAAACTGCCACCACAATACCGTAAGTGGGTCTATATCGGCAGTACTATTACAATCATAGCAGTTGCTTTATACACCTTAACAGCTGACGTTGGTCCTACTTCAAAAAAAGACGAAATCAAGTACGTTCTTACTGACAAAAATGCTGACGCATTAGGTATGGAATCCTTACTAGCTCAGATTAAGATTGCAAACGACAAGTTCTCTCATGTAGAAAAACAGTTAGAAGAACTTTCAGCTGATAACAATCTGACACGTAAAGAGTATCAGAAAAATAAGCAGGCAATCATGAAAGCTAATGAGCTGGATAAGACCATTGGTAGCATGATCAATAAATACGACACACAGATGAAAGCCTTAAATGATCGTATTACCGAGCTTGCTCAGTCAAATCTTGCATTAACTCAGAAGATGGAAGAAAACGATGCTGAAATGGCTAAGTTGTCTACTGAAGAGAAAGATCTTGATAAGGATTTAGAAATCTCTCCTAATGACAGCCCAAAAGATAAAGCTGAAAAAGCAGCCTTACAGCAGCAGAGAGAAAGAGAAAGACGAAAAAAGGAAGAGCAGAGCTTTCTAGACCGTTCTGTAAATGTAAGAGATGCTAATGCTCTTTACGCAAACGCTCCTACTCCAATTCCTCAGACTTTTGTAGACAAAGACGGTAACGAGATTGTTCAGGGCTTATCTACTTCATTTGCCTCAGAGGATTTATCCAAGAAGCCAAAGAAAGCAGAAGCAAATAAAGATCCTGAAGTTTACATTCCAGCAGGCTCAATGCTAAAGGGTGTTCTTTTAGCAGGTATAGATGCTCCAACTGGTACTAACGCTAAGAAAGATCCTTTTCCAGTAAACATCAGAATTCAGAAAGAAGCAATTCTTCCAAACGGCTATCAGGCTGATGTTAAAGAGTGTTTCTTACTGATGTCAGGTTACGGTGACATGTCATCAGAGCGTGCTTTACTCCGTGGTGAAACTCTTTCATGTATCAAGGAAGACGGATCAATCATCGAAACCAAGTTGCCTTCTTATGCAGCAGGAGATGACGGTAAAGCAGGTTTAAGAGGACGTTTAGTATCTAAGACAGGTTCTGTTATTGCCAGAACCATGTTAGCAGGTTTTGCTTCAGGTATATCTTCAGCATTCGATGTCACAATGACCCCAACCTTAAACACATCACCTGACGGTACTGTATCGTATTCTAAAGTATATGACTCATCAGCACTACAGGGCGCAGCTGCAACTGGTGTATCTAAGGCATTCGACAGACTGTCTGATTACTACATGAATTTAGCTGATCAGATGTTCCCTATCATCGAAGTAGACGGTGGTCGTGAAGTAACCATTATCGTATCAGGAGGCGCTACTTTATCGGTAGTAAAGGACGCTAATGAAAACGGCAATTCAAGCACCGGTCAAATCGCAGAGACCAGTGATGATTATGGCCAGATGGCAGATCAGGAAACAGCACAGTAAAAATTCAGCAAAAATCTCAAAGTTACCCCTCAATTACATGAGGGTAACTTAAAGTCTATGCAACACTAGGACAAATTATGAAATCAGTTATCAAAAAAACTTTAATTATATCTTCAGTGATCAGTACTGCGCTAGTTTTATCAGGTTGCGCAAGCTGGTTTGGCATTGGTGAAAGTGAGTATTCATGTCCGGGCAGACCGGGTGGTACTCAGTGTACCAACAGCTGGGATTTGTACAAGATGACAAATAACGGCAAGGTACCCAAGGCTAAAAAAGTTGACGAAGACGAAGACGAAGATGACGAAGATGTAAACCAGAAGGAAGAGAACGATGAAGAACAGAACTTTGAAGCACAGGGGGATAGTGATTATGTAATTGACAATTTCGTGACCCCAAATCTCCCTAATCGTCCGGTACCAGTTCGTACACCTGCAACGGTTATGCGTGTCTGGTATGCGCCATATACAGATGTAGATGGAAACTTTGTAGTTCCCGGCTATTCATACATCGAGATTGAACCTCGTAAGTGGACATTAGGTGTCCATTCACAAGGACAGGGAAGCGGAGTTAACAAAACATTTGAACCGCTGAAAGCAACTCAGACTTCCGGCAAATAATTTCTAATTAGAAAATCATAAAAGGAAAAATCTCTATGATGACATTAAAAAATATCAGCAACAACGTAAGTTCAACTGCTGTTTCATTAAAAGACACAATCATGCAGCATAAGACCATGATCTTTATGCTATTAGCAATGGTTGCATATATGGCTTTCATGCAGGCTCACGCTGGTTCAGACGGTGGTGAGTTCGATAAGGTGTATGACAAGATCACAGGTTGGGCTCAGGGAACCTTAGGTCGTATCTTGGCCTTAACCTGTATTGTGGTTGGTACTGCATTCACCATTTCAAGAGGCACTTTAATTTACGCTGTAATCGGTGTCGCAATGTGTCTAGTTCTATACAACGCACCAACCGTTATCGAAGGTATCTTAACTGCAACTGCTCCATTAGACATGCCAGCAGAAACTGTAGCTAAATTACCAGAACTATCTAATGGACTTCGCTAATCCATAATTTAACGTTACATAAGGGGACTATATTGTCCCCTTTGTTTTCATTAGGGTTATATAAATTATGAAAAAAACTGTATTATCCATCGCTCTAACTCTTTCCTTGTCTTTAATCTCATTTCAGTCACAGGCTATTTTCCCAGAATTTGATGGAACCACATCAGATATTGATACAAAACAATATGAAAAGACCATTAAATTTTCCGAAAAGGCTCCTGATGGAAAAATCGTAACTATTAACGATCAAGCTTTGGACGTTGGTAAATTCTTTGATATGGAAGTTAAAAAGAACCAGAAAGGCGAGCCTGAACTGACAATGAATACTGACAGACTAAATGCTCTGTTTACAATGTCAGCACCTTTAAAAACTGGGTTGTTATTTGCTTTAGAAGGAAAAAAGAACGGAAATCTGATGTTCGTCTCTGAAAACCGCAGATACTATTTTGTAGGAAATATGTATGACCTTTTTAATGGAATGAGAAAGGTTGACTCTGTTGATGATGTTAGAGATTTTGCTACCAGAGTTTTCTACAAAAAATGGGGTATTGATCCTAACACTCTGAATTCTGTAAGTATTGGCAAAGGTCAAGAAGAAGTAGTAATTTGGGTAGTTCCTAATGATCCATTAACACAAAAAATTATAAAACAAGCCTCAGACTTTAGTAAAAAAGAGCCAAAATACAAGTTCTATTTTGTAGTAATACCTAATTTTATAACAAAAGAATCTTATGATTTAGCACAACGCTTCTACTGTGCTCGTGAAAATGGCGATAACAATATAGGTTCACTGCTATACACCAACCGTTTAAATGAGCTTCCAAATTTACCTTGTGACTTTACAGGATTTGATAAAACGCTTGCCGTAAAGTACATCTCAGGCGTTGATAAAGCTCCTTATGTAATTGCAAATGACGGAAGAATTTCAGCTGGCATTCCTGATAACGGATTAGAAGATTTCTTAACATTAGACCCTACAGTTTCTCTTAAATCAAATAAAGACAATCCAGAGGTAATGGCTTTAAAGAAGTCACTGGAGAAAAAAATTGTTGAACAATCAATGTTTGATGATCTTGATGAAGACGTTAAAGCTCAGGCAAAAGCGCAGGGTATGGTTCCTAATGCACTGAATGCTCCAAAAGAAGACTTTTCAGAACTGAAAAAAGCACAGATTAAGAAGATTAAAGATAACTATAAGCCTCAGTTAGAAAAGATTGAAAGACTTCAGAAATATGAAGAATTGAACTTTGAAAGAGAAAGAACTCGTGTTCAAAGGGCACTGGAATCAACTGTAAAGTATGACCAAAACAACCCCAATTTGCAACAAGATATCCAAAGGTATCAAGGTAGACTAAATCAGATTGAAGCTGATTATAACTCTAATAGAACAAAGTTACAGCAACAGTACAACACCTTAAAAAAACAGCAACAGGACGAAATTGACAAAGTAGTCAATTCTCAGGACGATGCACAGAATTAAAGAAAGGAATAATTAGTAAATGGCAGAATCATTATCATCCATCTGTCCGGTGATTGCGTTTGATCCCGACAAGAAAATATTTTTAATTGACGATGATACATTAGGCTTTGGTTTTTTATGTACTCCGCTACCAGGAGCTACCGAAAGCTTAGAGTCTCAGGTACAGTCACTTTTAAGTACAGAAATGCCAAAAGGCTCAATGATGTCTTTTATGCTGTATCGTTCTCCTGACTGTGATTACATTTTAGATAACATGCTGGCAATGCGTGCTAACCACATGCACCCACTGTTAACACCATTGATAATTGACCGTGTTAATTTCTTAAGATATCACACCAGAAATCACATTACAGCCAACCGTAACGGTTCATTCTACGACTCTGGTCTGATTGTTGATGTAAAACTAATCATTACAGTTAAAGTACCAGTATCTTCAGGCATTGATCCTAAAGAAGCTGATTTACAATCAGTATCTGAATTAAGAGATAAAGTTCAGTCTGCTCTTAACGAATGTGGATTTGGACCATATCAGATGACAGCCAATCAGTGGATCAGAATTATGAGTACACTGTTTAACTGGTCAGACAACGCCTCTTGGAGAAACACCGTTACCAACTGGCAGGACGATATTCCATTAAATGAGCAGTGGTACGACAATGACTCAGACTTGGATGATACTGATCCTACACGTTCATTTATTGGTATTGGAACACGTTACTCTCCAAAAGATGACGATCCTGATAACACCTTTGAAACTTTCGTACAGATGCTATCCCCTAAAACCTACCCACAGGCCATGTGGTTCTCCAATGCAATTAAGTACATAGGTGATTTCTCAGGTCAGGATAAGACTGTTAAAGAAAACTACGCTGTTATTGCAAATGTTTACTTCCCAGATCATGACAAACAGCGTGGCTTCTACGCACGTAAACGTCAGACAACCTCAAAGTTTGCTTATGGTCCTTTGTATAAGTTACAGCCTGCTTTGGGTACTGCAATGCAGGATTTGGAAGCCTATACCAATGATCTGCAAAATGGTGGCAGAGCATTAAAAATCACAATGCACATTATGCTGTTTGCTCCAACCAAAAAGAGACTACTCGCAGCATCTACAGCTATTCAGCAGCAATTTGAAATTGACCGCTTTAAAATTCTGCCTGATAAGTATGTACAGCGTGAGATGTTCTTTAACTGTCTGCCTTTCTGTGGTGATATTAAGTTCTTATTTGGCAATGGCGCAAAGCGTTCATTAGCAGTAACAAATAAGACTGCATCAGCTCTTCTGCCAATCTTCAGTGAATGGAAGGGAACAGGTACCGGTCACGTAGCTCTAATTTCACGTACTGGACAGCTGATGACTGTATCTTTACACGATTCACAGACTAACAAGAATGCAGTTATCGCAGCAGAATCTGGTTCTGGTAAGTCATTCTATACCAATGAATTACTGACCATGTATATGTCTGAAGGAGCCCGCTGCTGGGTTATTGATATTGGTCGTTCATATGCAAAGCTTTGTGACTCTTTGAACGGCGAGTTTATTTCTTTCGAGGAATCCAAGCACCCATGTCTTAATGCTTTTGAGCTCTGTGAAAACTATGATGAGTCGTCAGATACTCTAAAAGCCCTGATCCAAACCATGATTGCACCTAAATCCACTCTTACAGACCAACAGTGTTCTGTATTATCAAGAATAATTGATGAACAATGGGCAATACACGGTAAATCATTAAATATCGACAAAATTGAAGTAGCTATAAGATCACAAGGTGAAAAAGAAAAAGACATTCGTATTATTGATATGGCAACTCAGTTATACGCATTCACAACTAAAGGAGCTTACGGAAAATACTTTAACGGTAAAAACAACATTACCTTCCAAAAGAACTTTACAGTACTGGAATTAGAAGAGTTATCAGGACGTGAAAATTTACGTAAGGTAGTTCTGTTACAGCTGATTTTCCAAATTCAGCAGGCTGTGTTCTTATCTCAGGATCGTGACCAAAAGAAGATTGTTATGATTGATGAAGGCTGGGATTTGTTAAAAGAAGGTCAGTCAGTTAAGTTTATGGAGCACGCATACCGTAAGTTCAGAAAGTATAACGGCTCTATGATTATTGCTACTCAGTCGTTGAACGATTTGTACTCATCTGCTGAAGCTGGTAAGGCTATTGCAGAAAACTCTGCATTCTACTTCTTACTGCATCAGAAGCCTGAAACTGTTGAGCAGGTAAAAGCAGAAAAGAGACTGGATCTGTCAGAAGGCGGATACAACTTCTTAAAGTCTGTATATACAGTAGCAGGAGCTTTCTCAGAACTGTTCATTAAATCAGGTGCTGGTAATGGCGTAGGACGTTTGATTGTGTCTGACTTCCAGAAGCTTCTGTATTCAACTGATCCTGTCGACGTTCAAGCAATTAACAATTACGTAAAGCATGGTCTGAACTATGTTCAGGCGGTTAACAGAGTGTTAATTGACAGAGGACTTTATCACGATTTTACCCCAGAGCACGGACAATCTCCTTGGATTTCAGAGGATACTCTTAAAGAAGTCGTAAGAGAGAGGATCAAATTAGACGATCTGAAAGATGAAGAAAATCTTATGACTATTGCCAAGATTGTATATGAGGAAATGAAGGAGAACCAAGATGCAGTCTGAAAATTTAAATAAGTTCTTAAAGTATGGTGGAGTTGCCGTGGTAATTGGCATGGCAGTCTGCCTGTTTAACCTGCAACGAAATTACCAGAAACTAAAGTCAGCTTATGAAAGCCAGCCTTTAGTCATGGTAATGAACTGGGATGGATTTGTAAAACCATCAAATTTCAAGAACGATGAAGAACAAAGTAAAACCATTCAGCAGGCAAGAGAATATCTTCATCAGCTTGAAAACAAGGGCGTGATTGTCGTAGATGGCAGATACGTAAATGCTGTATCTGATGATTTTCTAATTACCTACGACAAATTCAAAAAGAGCATTGCTAAATAATGGTAGAGCCTAAATTATTAGGCAAGAAAACGACATGGGGAGTGATAGCTCTCTCTGTCGTTTTCGCAGTTTTATGCTTCTGTCTTGCCGCAAAAATAAGTCTTCAACGATTTTCTGTAATGGGCGACATTCACGTTATCAAATGTATGCCATACACCCTTATGGTTATAGATACTTGGGATCACTCACCATCTTCAGGCAACACATACGCCTTTAAAGCAAAGAACACTGTGATCTTCCCTGATGGTTCTATTCTGGGTAAGAAACTTATAGGCAACTTTAAAGATGAAATTGAGATTGATGCAGATGAAAACATCAAACTCAATACTGACACAGTAGGACATGGTCTTCAGAAAGCGGCATCTTTAAGGCATGAAAGAAAAGATTTCATGGGTAAAGGTTACCTTGATAAAGACGAATATTTTGCAATAGGCACAAATCAGTCAGAGAGCATTGACAGCAGATATTGGGGAAATGTAAATGAAACTCAGGTTATTGGCAGGCTATATCCTATTTTTTAGTGCTGTAACTTCATTTTGTTACGCATCTGAAAGCGTAAAAGCAAACAACGTAACGGGCTCAAAATTTCAAACAGGTCAGTTAAACAAGGTATTCACAGAAAAAGATGCTGAATACTTTGAAGATTTGCATTCAAAAATGACAGATAACAATCCTTTATCAGAAAAAGCAAAATCCATTCTGAATCTACCTTTAACTGATTTAACAAATAATCCATACAAGAATGAAGCTAATACCATTTTTGATCATAAACAGGCGCAAATTAAAAAGCTTATGGGCAATATGAGTGGAGACAGTTTTCAGGGAACAGCAGACATTAACAAAGCTCATTTTTCAACTTTGGTGTTTGCTTCACTGTCAATGCCCGACAGTGATATTAAAGAAATGTATCGCTCTTTAGCAGGAGACTTGGAAACAACAATTGTTTTTAGAGGTCTGCCTAAAGGAACAAACAGTATTACACAGGCAATTATTAAATATCAGCAGATTGCAAGAGACTTAAACCTCAAAGTAACCCCAAATGTAGTGATAAATCCGGTGTGGTTCGAGCAATATCATGTATCAGAGGTCCCTACTATTGTCAGACTTTCACATCCTACTCCTAACAGGAGTGGCGATCCAGCTACTAATCAACCAGTAGCGTCTCCTTCGGAAGTAGCAAGAGTAGTGGGCCTTATTACTCCTACTTGGCTGTATGAACGAATGAAAGAGGGTAGAAAGGGAGACCTCGGACGTCAGGGTAATGTTTATGCTATTGAGGAAATAGACATTATCAAAGAAATGCAGGCAAGAGCTGCCAAAATTGATTGGGAAGCCAAAAAGAAAGCAGCTTTAAAAAGAGCTTGGCAGAACATACCTATCGAAAAATTAGAACCTGCTACAGAAGATAAAATCCGCTTAATTGATCCTACCGTTACGCTTAAGAAAGATATTAAAGGCGTAAAAGGTGAATTGGTTGCTAAAGCAGGTACCAAAGTAAATCCATTAAAGAAAAGACCATTCACATTTATCTATATCGCTTTTGACGGAACCAATAAGAAAGAAGTTGAATTTGTAAAGAAAATGCTTCCCGAATGGCAGAAAGAACACAATGTTATCAAAAAGAAAGTTGTGCTGATGCTGACAGATATAGATAGAGAAAACGGCTGGAAAGAACACGAAAAATTCCAAACAGACTTTGATAATGCAATTTTCGTATTACAGCCTGAAATTAAAAACACATTTAAGTTAGAAAAGCACCCATCTTTAGTTTACGCAGAAGATGATTATTACGTAGTTGAGGAGTTCAAAATTGATTAACAGTAACTGGAAGAAAAAGCTTATAACCAGTGCTCTACTGTTGACATTCTCAACTGTAGTAACAGCACCTGCTTATGCTGAATCCATGAACGATATGAAAAACAATGCAGGTATTTCGACCGATTTAGACACAGAAAACTTGGGTGGAGGTCTAAGAGGTAACGGTGTAGGTAATCCTACAGGAGACAGTGCCTTAGACGACATTAACAACGCAAAATGTATCAATCCGCATATCATCGGTACCAAGATGATTACAGATACCTGTTGGACATGTATGTTCCCTATTGTAACAGCGGGTATGGCTTTAGGTGCAAGCAAAAAAGAAACACCTGAAGACAGAGATAAAAGCGTTACCTGTACGTGTGATGACATTATGGGAGTACCTCAGCCTGGGTACGTTTATGGCTTATGGGTTCCCGGCAAACTAATGGAGTTTACCAGAACCCCCGGTTGTTTAATGACCTTAGGTGGTATTTCACTTAATTTCTCAAAACTTGGTCAGGGACAGTGGGGAAATAACGCTAAACCAGAATATAACGATGATCCTGGTGCCCATTACAGAACTTATGCATATCCAATCATGGTTATGCTTAATATGTTTGAAAAAATGGAATGCTTAAAAGATCATTATGCTGATATTGATCTACTGTTTATTTCAGAGGTCGATCCTACTTGGTACAACGATGAAATAGCATTTTTCACAAATCCTGAAGCTGTATTTTTAAGCAATCCTATTGGTGAGTTAGCCTGTGTACCAGATGCCTTAGCAGCAACAGCTTTAAAGAGACCTATCAGCTCATTGTTCTGGTGTGCAGGTGCTTGGGGCTCAATGTATCCATTTACAACCAACTCTTATGGTGAAGGCGGTGGAGTTCGTTTCTCATCTTTAATGTCAGCAAGAATTTTATCAGTTCAGCATCGCAGGTTTTTCTTAAAGAAAACTTACGGTGATGATGCCTTATGTAAGAGCACTATGGCTTTTTACATTCCCAAACCACAGTACAAATACACCATGCTGTATCCAGTTCCTGAAAAAAGAACATCTCATGTAATAGGTGAAAATACTATGTTCTGGGGGTCAAACCGTGAAATTCCTGTTACCGGTGAAGATTTTATCTATCTTTTATGGACTTGGAATGACTGTTGTATGCCTTTTGCTAACCAATAAGATAATTAAACAATAGGAAATATCAAAAATGAATGTTGTAGAGTTTTTAGGTTCCAGAATTACAAAAACTATAGCCTCAGTTCTAATCGTAGGTCAGGTAGGTTTATTGTTTTGTAATATTTCCTATGCAGCCCCTGCAAGCCAATTTAAGAAGCTTGGCACTATGTCGAGTGCTGAAGCTAAAATTTCCGGTAATGCAAAGGGATTTGAGTGGCTTAAAAACGCTCAAATGAATGCTACTACCACAAACATTAATTCTGCATCAGGAGATATCAGTTTTAATGCTGTAGGTTTAGATAACGCACCACAAAACGAACAGCAGATTGGAGATAGAAATTTAAACATAAATCAGAGCAATCAGTCTGTAACCTCAAGATTAAACAATATCAAGATGGAGAAGACCAACGCCGATGGTTCAAAAAACTCTGTTGGACTTAACCTTAATGATTTAACTCCAGATTCAGCAAGTTGCAAAAGTAATCCTGAGACATGTAAGAAATACTACTCAAATGGTCAGTTACCTACAACCCAGCAGATGCAGGGAATTTATAATTCTGATGAAAATACAGTTACCAACTTAAGTCAGAATTACCATGACTCATTAAAAGAAGAATCATCAGGTTCAGCAAGCTCAGTACAGGCTCAGGTATACGGCATTTTAAATGATGCTGCTCATTACAATAAACCTGATCTTGCAAATGACCCTTCATTAAAAAATGTAAACAGCGTTTTATCAAACAGTGTAAGTAATCCTTTTTCTGATTGTGCCTCTACAAACAGATTATTAACCTCAATTAAGAGAACAACACATACCAAACAGATTGAAAAATGCGTAGATAACGAACTTAACAGCTGTACTATTATTCATCAGCCGGATTTATCTGTTGTTACCTATGCTGATACCGTTGCAAAATATGGAGTGTGCGATGGTAATAGACCAGGTTGCATGATTATGTACTTGGGCGATATGAATAAAGCTCAGGACGATAATGCAATCAGAAACATGAATTCCAGCAGCTGCGCTCAAGGTTCTATATCCCAGTCACTAATTACAGCAAACGCTGATGCCATTACCAGTGTAAAAATAATATCTGTATCAGGTGCCGGTGCTGCATATTTAAAACTTCAGCCTATAACATCTGGAAGTCCTGAAACTGCACTTTTTAATATAAACTCAAATGGTCGGGATCATCTCTATGAAACATCTACTCTTTTATGTGAGCAAAATAAGGGGTATTTTAGAACCAACCATTTTGGACAAGACAACAAAAATCCACCTATCGACATAACAAAATTCTTCAAGACCAGAGGTTCTAACTTCATTGTCTCATTCAATATCGCCTACGCTGGTGCTGCTCCTGTAATTGAGCTTGAAATTGAATATGATCCTAAAAAAGCTGCCAGAAACGATATGTGGACTGGTGACAAGGATTGTATAAACAAGGCAACTAACGTCTATAACGGAAAAGTACAAGGCTCTATCAGATGTACCAATCAGCTAGAAGATAAAGGTGGTTACATTTATGGTAACGGAGTACGTGTACCATTACAAAGCTTAACCAGCTCTTACGGTTTAGCAGGCAACTGTACTCAGGCGGCCGTATCCATTGTTGAAGAACTAAAGAACGAAAAGATGCCTGAAGGTGTTTCAACAACCTTATGTTCTACTCTAAAAGAAAGAGGCTGCCAGTATGCTGGACAGGTATGTCGTAAATCATACACTGATAATGCAGGTTTGGACCGTTGTGCTGTCTATGAGTACAACTATGACTGCGGATATGATACTGAAATTAACACACCTGCTTCTGCTGAATTAACCAGTTGTCCCGGAAACGGAAAAATTCAATGTCAGGGTTATGACTGCGTCAATTTAACAACTAAAAACCAAGATAATGAAAATAAAAAAGACTTTAATAAAGCCTTAGGCATTTTAAATGAATCACAACAAGCCGCTAACGACATGGATTGCGCAAAGGATGCAAATGGAGAGTATCACTGTACTTTCTTTGGTGGTGAAATGCGAAGTTGCGCCCGAAAGAAATTCTTAGGTGTTTCAAATGACTGCTGTAATCCTGAAGGCATGGATCCAGTTAATGTTCAAGACCAGATTGAAGGTATTTTGAATGCCACAAAAGTCCATCTTGTAAAAGATATGGCTTTAACCAAGGATATTCTTGACAATACACTGTCCGGTATTAAAGAAGACTACTATGGCGACTGGTTGCCTAACCATGATTTAGGTGTAGATAGAGGTGATGGAGGCAGTGTTGGTTCATTCATTACAGGACAGGCTTGGAGTTATTTCAAGAGTTTTACCGGTGTCGGTCAGCAGTACAGTAAAATTATGGATAAAATCAATTCTCCATTCGTCAATTCATTGAACAATATCATTCCATACGCAGGAGATGTTTTTGCTGCTGCAACCAATGTTGCAGTTGACACTATTATTCAGGATGTTCTTTCTCACTACGTTCAAGTTGCTCTTAAATTCATTATGCAAAAAGTAGGAGAAGCAGTTGCAACAATGATGGGCGAAAGTGCGGCTGCTGGAATCACAGGTTCTATGGGAGCTCAATCTTTTGCAGACTTTGTAGGAAGACAGTTTTTAGACGAAGCAACAAAAGAGTCATTAAATCAACTTGCGCAACATGTACCTCAAGAGGTAGCTCAACAGGCAGTAAGTGAAGCAGCCGCTAATACAGTAGCAGGACAAATTGCTGCTGGTATTGCAACCTGTTTCTGTGTAATAACATGGATTTATGCAGTTTATACAATCGGAAAAATGGTTGCAACCATAGCTACAAAATGCAAAGACGACGAGTACGAAACAGCAAGTAAAATTCAACAGAAGCTTTGTGACATCGTTGGTCATTATGAAAAAGGTGGAAAATTCCTATCTAAAAAGGAAGTTGTAACTACTCTATGTTGCTATGAGTCACAGCTTTCAAGAATTTTAAACAAGCAAATTAAAATTGCTTCTACAGGTAGACATATTCTGTATCCTATGGATTCAATCCCAGATAATCCTTATGTTGGAATGTTAGTTGCTTATGGTTCCAATAAATATCCGAACTGCTCTGGCATTACAGAAGATCAATTAGCAAGTGTTGACTGGACAAATGTTGACTTAACCGAATGGTTAACTCTCTTAAAAGCATCAGGCAAGATTTCTGCCGACGACATTCTTGCAAACAAATATGACGATCAGAATTTTGATACTTTAAGAAACAATTATCTGCCTACTGGTAAATATGACTCCAACGGCAATGTTAACAGCTCTCAAGTACATAAATATTAAGGTGAATTATTATGTTCTCTCCAAAACTTAAAAAGGTTATAGCTGGCATTGTATGTCTGGCCTTTACCGTTACAAACGGCTCGTATGCTGTAGAAATTCTTAATGATGGTGGTCAGCGACAGACTGTAGTTGAAAGAACTAAACAGTATGCTGGATCACTTGATCTTACAGATGTTAGACACAAGGCTGAACAGGCTTTTCAGTCTAGTGTAAAAACAGGAGACGGTGGCGTTGCAACACTTAGTGGAATGCAGGCTAAATGTAACGGTTTCACTACATCATCATGTGGTTTAGCTTGTTGTGGTAAGCAGGAATGTGACACCATCTGTACAGCAAGCTACATGTCCGCACACGGAAAAGAAACATGTACTGATCCAATCACAACTTCACCTTGTGGTATGTCTTGCTGTGGAAAGGATGACTGTGAAAAAGTATGTGACAATTTCAGAATCAAGCTTAACGATGGCGATAAATGCAACGGTTATATAAAAACACCTACTGGTGAAAACTGCTGTGGTTATGACGAATGTATGGCCAAAACCTGTAACGGCAAAACAAAAGTTGTCCGCAAAGACGATGGTAAAGAAGTCGAATGCTGTGGCGATGAAAATTGTTATGACATCATGTGTGACTATACAGAAAAAGTTCAAGATGTAGCAGGTACAGTTCAAAATTGCTGCGGAAGAGATGACTGCAATGCAAAATACTGTCAGAACCAAACTTCTGTTGACTCAAAAGTAGTTCCTGGAAAGAAAAACATTGCTTGTTGCGGTGCAGCTGACTGCCATAACAAGGCATGTGAGAATTACACAACTACCAACACTCCAGTAGGACAGGTAGAGTGCTGTGGCTATGAAGACTGCCATAACAAAGAGTGTCAGGGTAGAACTTCTGCTATAGATAAGGACGGAAATACCGTA
>ERZ1034917.307-NODE-307-length-45277-cov-10.054553_pt1 | contig 45277 bp, 35 predicted proteins | sample MGYA00520605_ERZ1034917 | MGnify/ENA primary metagenome ERZ1034917 (study PRJEB33766, sample SAMN09781784) | gut metagenome | biome: gut microbiome | host: Homo sapiens | place: Madagascar | study: EMG produced TPA metagenomics assembly of the PRJNA485056 data... | reverse complement strand
TCATGAACACGCCGCCGGGCTTGACGTCGTTGACCATCTTGAAGCCCTTGGTGATATAGCTGGGGTTGTGGCAGGCCACGAAGTCGGCCTTATTGATATAGTAAGGAGAGCGGATGGGCTTGTCACCGAAGCGCAGATGGCTGATGGTGACGCCGCCGGTCTTCTTGGAGTCGTACTGGAAGTACGCCTGGACATACTTGTCGGTATGGTCGCCGATGATCTTGATGGAGTTCTTGTTGGCGCCCACGGTGCCGTCGCCGCCCAGACCCCAGAACTTGCACTCGATGGTGCCGGGAGCCGCGGTGTTGGGGCAGTTCTCGTCCTCGGGCAGGGAGAGATTGGTCACATCGTCCACGATGCCGATGGTGAACTGGCGCTTCATCTCGTCCTTCTTCAGCTCGTTATACACGGCGAAGACGGAGGCGGGAGGCGTGTCCTTGCTGCCCAGACCGTAGCGGCCGCCGATGACCTGCACGTCGTTCCAGCCGGCATTGGCCAGAGCGGTGACAACGTCCTGATACAGAGGCTCGCCCATGGCGCCCGGCTCCTTGGTGCGATCCAGCACGGCGATCTTCTTCACGGAAGCGGGGAAAGCCTCCAGCAGCTTCTCGGGAGCAAACGGACGGTACAGACGCACCTTCACCAGACCCACCTTCTCGCCGTGGGCGTTCAGGTAGTCGATGACCTCCTCGGCCACATCGCAGATGGAACCCATGGCCACGATGACGCGGTCGGCCTCGGGATGGCCATAGTAGTTAAACAGCTTATAGTCGGTGCCCAGCTTGGCGTTGATCTTGTCCATATACTTTTCCACTACGGCGGGCAGCTCTGCATAGTACTTGTTGCAGGCCTCGCGGTGCTGGAAGAAGATGTCGCCGTTTTCGTGGCTGCCGCGCATATGAGGATGCTCGGGATTCAGGGCGTGACGGCGGAACTCGGCCACGGCGTCCATGTCGCACATATCCTTGAGATCTTCATAATCCCAGACGGCGATCTTCTGGATCTCGTGGCTGGTGCGGAAGCCGTCGAAGAAGTTGATGAAGGGCACCTTGCCGGTAAGGGCGGCCAGATGTGCCACGGGGGACAGATCCATGACCTCCTGCACGTTGCCCTCGCACAGCATGGCAAAGCCCGTCTGGCGGCAGGCCATGACGTCGCTGTGGTCGCCGAAGATGTTCAGCGCCTGGGTGGACACGGTACGGGCGGACACATGGAACACGGCGGGCAGCTGCTCGGCGGCGATCTTATACATGTTGGGGATCATCAGCAGCAGACCCTGAGAGGCGGTATAGGTGGTGGTCAGAGCGCCGGAACCCAGAGAGCCGTGTACGGCACCGGCTGCGCCGGCCTCGGACTGCATCTCCACCACCTTGACCTGCGTGCCGAAGATGTTTTTCAGACCGTTAGCGGACCACTGATCCACAAAGTCGGCCATGGGGGACGACGGGGTGATGGGGTAGATGGCCGCAACTTCGGAAAACGCATAGGATACATGCGCGGCGGCGTTGTTGCCATCCATGGACTTCATTTTTCTTACCATGTTGTTTGCTCCTTCCATTTTCTTGATCCGATTTCTCGGCTTATCTTGCGGGAATCTTTCGTATTGTTCATAGTAGCACAAATCCTTTGCGTTGTAAACGTCATTTTTGTATCTTTCGCCTTTATAATACTTTTTCATTGCCATGCACAAAAATTATCATACCGGACGGCGACTTTTTTTATAATTTTGTTTCACGAAGCGGATTTTTGTGGTAAGATGAGGGTGATTTGGTAAGAAAGGGGTGGGGCGGCATGGTGGTGACCGTGCGCTCGCTGGGGCTGAGCGGCATCAGCGGATATGAGGTGAGCGTGGAGTGTTTTCTCTCCGGAGGTCTGCCCGCCTTTGACATCGTGGGGCTGCCGGACGCGGCTGTAAAAGAAGCGCGGGAGCGTGTGCGCGCCGCCGTGAAGAACTGCGGTGCAAAATACCCCGTGAGCCGCATCACCGTGAATCTCGCGCCGGCGGGACGGCGCAAGGAGGGCACGGTGTACGACCTGCCCATCCTGCTGGGCATCCTGTCGGCGGCGGAGGAAATTCCGCCCCTGCCGGAGGAGGCAGCCTTCGTGGGCGAGCTGAGCCTCACGGGCGGGCTGCGCCCCGTAAACGGCGTGCTGCCCATGGCCATGGCGGCGCAGCGGGCGGGCATACGCCAGCTCTATGTGCCGGCGGAAAACGCGGCGGAGGCCACGCTGGCGCAGGGGCTGACGGTGTACGCCGTGGAAAACGTGGAGCAGCTCATCGCCCACTTGCAGGGCAGAGAGCCGCTGTCCCCCGCCCCCGCGTGGACGCCGGAGCAGGCGGCGCGAAAGGCGGAGCCGGACTTTGCCGACGTCATGGGACAGGAAAACGTGAAGCGAGCGCTGGAAATAGCCGCCGCAGGCGGACACAACATTCTGCTCATCGGCTCTCCCGGCTCGGGCAAATCCATGCTGGCCAGACGTCTGCCCTCCATTTTGCCCGACATGACGCAGGAGGAATCCTTGCAGACCACGGAAATTTACTCCGTGGCGGGGCTGACGGAGGCGCGGCACCCTCTCATTACCCGACGGCCTTTCCGCAGTCCTCATCACACGGCCTCGGCGGTGTCCCTCACCGGCGGCGGCGCGGTGCCGAAGCCCGGAGAAATTTCTCTGGCGCACAACGGCGTGCTGTTTCTGGACGAGCTGCCGGAGTTTGACAAATCCGCCATGGAGACCCTGCGCCAGCCTCTGGAGGACGGCGTGGTGACTATTACGAGAGCCGCCGGCTCCCTGACGCTGCCCAGCCGGTTCATGCTGGTGTGCGCCATGAACCCCTGCCGCTGCGGCTGGTACGGCCATCCCGACCGGAAATGCACCTGCTCGGAGAGGCAGGTGGAGAGCTACATGCGGCGCATTTCGGGACCTCTGCTGGATCGCATTGACCTGCATGTGGAGGTGCCGTCGGTGGACTACGAGGCCATGCGGCGCAAGGACACGCCGGAATCCTCGGCGGAGGTGCAGAAGCGGGTGAACGCCGCCCGCGCAGTGCAGCAGCGGCGCTACGCCGGCACGGATGTTTCCTGCAACGCCTACATGACGCCGCCCATGATCGGAAAATACTGCGAGCTGGATGAGCGGTGCGAAAAGCTCATGCGCGGCGCCTTTGACCGGCTGGGGCTGACCGGCCGCAGCCACGACCGCATTTTGCGGGTGGCGCGAACCATTGCCGACCTGGACGGGGCGGAGGCCATTCGGCCGGAGCATCTGTCCGAGGCGATACAGTACCGCAGCAGCGATATTTTGAAATGAAGAAAGGGATCGGATCCCCGCGCCGCATGACATCCGTAGGGGCGACCCTTGCGGTCGCCCGCAATCCGGCAAACGGGGTGTCGGGAACGCAGCCCCCTGCACCCATCTGTCGGCACTCCCTTCTTTTCCTTCCCTTTTCATCTTTAACTATATTTATATAAGGAGAACACCCATGCACGAGATCATTCTGTGCAAGCTGGGCGAGGTGGTCCTCAAGGGGTTGAACCGCCACAGCTTTGAAACCAAGCTCATGTCGAATATCCGCCGCCGGACGCAGAAGTTCGGCAAGTTCAAAATATACTCCCGCCAGAGCACCATTTATGTGGAGCCGGTGGGCGAGGCGTGCGATCTGGCCGGCGCTTACGCCGCCTGCAAGCAGGTGTTCGGCCTCATCGCCATCACCAAGGCCGTGCCCTGCGAAAAGAGCAAGGAGGCTATTCTGGAAACGGCCAAAGCCTATCTGGGCGGCGAGCTGCAGAAAGCCAAGTCCTTCAAGGTGGAGACCAAGCGGGCAGACAAGTCCTTCCCCATGGGCTCCATCGAGATCAGCCAGTGGGTGGGCGGCATGCTCCACGACGCCTTCCCCCACCTGAAGGTGGACGTACACACGCCGGAGCTGACGGTATATGTGGAGGTGCGGGAGGACGCGGCCTATGTCCACGCTCCCGCGGAGCCTGCGGCGGGCGGCCTGCCTCTGGGCATGGGCGGCAGCGCCCTGAGCCTGCTCTCCGGCGGCATCGACTCGCCGGTGTCCTCCTACATGATGGCAAAGCGGGGCGTGGTGCTGGAGATGCTGCACTTCGCGGCGCCGCCCTACACCTCTGATCTCGCGCGGCAGAAGGTATTGCAGCTGGCGCAGGAGCTGACGGCGTGGTGCGGGCGCATGAGCGTACACATCGTGCCCTTGACGGAGATCCAAGAGCAGATCCGCAAGCAGTGTCCGGAGGAGTATTTCACCCTCATCACCCGCCGGTTCATGATGCGCATTGCCGATCGGCTGGCCAAGGAATTTGACTGCCGCGCGCTGGTGACGGGGGAAAATCTGGGACAGGTGGCCAGCCAGACCATGGAGGCTCTGCGGGTCAGCGAGGACGTGACGGATCTGCCGGTGCTGCGCCCCCTCATCGGCATGGACAAGGAGGAGATCGTACGCATCGCGCGGCACATCGGCACCTTTGACACCTCCATTCTGCCCTACGAGGACTGCTGCACCGTGTTCACCCCGCGGCATCCCAAAACCAAACCCCACGTGGAGGAGGTGCGGGAGATCGAGAGCGTGCTGGACATCGAGGGGCTGGTTTCCCGCGCCATGGTGCAGCGGGAAGTGGTGAAGGTCAAGCTGTAAGGAGCGATCACTATGTTTCATCATGCCGAGATCATTGCCGTAGGCTCGGAGCTGCTGCTGGGCAACGTGGCCAACACCGACGCCCAGTATGTATCGGAAAAGCTGGCCGCCGTGGGGGTGGACGTGCTGTACCACACGGTGGTGGGCGACAATCCGGAGCGGCTGCGGCAGGTGACGGACATTGCCCGCCGGCGCTGCGACCTGCTCATTTTCATCGGCGGGCTGGGGCCGACCTATGACGACCTGACGAAAGACACCGTATGCGCCGCTTTCGGCGTGGCGACGGAATTTCACGAGGATGTCATGGACGAAATTTCCGGCTATTTCAAAAACGTTTTCCGGCGGGAAATGCCGGACTGCAACCGCCGGCAGGCGTATCTGCCCAAGGGCTGCACGGTGCTGCACAATCCGGTGGGCACCGCCCCGGGCTGCGTTTTCACGGCGGATGGCGTGACGGTGGCCATGCTGCCGGGAGTGCCCCACGAGTGCCGCTATCTCACTGACCACGCCCTGCTCCCCTATCTGCAGGCGCGGCAGGAGAGCATGATTTTGTCCCACACGCTGCACGTGTTCGGGCTGACGGAGCCGAAGGTGCAGGAGGAGCTGGGCGACCTGATGAATGGCGCCGTGAATCCCTCGCTGGCACCCTATGCCAAGGGAGCGGAGGTGCAGCTGCGGCTCACCGCAAAGGCGGCTACGGAGGCGGACTGCGAACGCCTGCTGGCGCCGCTCATGCAGGCGGTGCGGCAGAGGCTGGGAGCGCACGTGTACGGCGTGGACATGGGCAGTCCCGAGCGGCACGCCGTGCAGGCGCTGACAAGACGGAGGCTGACGGTTTCCGCCGCCGAGAGCTGCACCGGCGGGCTTATCGCCAAGCGGCTGACGGACGTGCCCGGCGCTTCAGCGGCCTTTTTGGGCGGCGTGGTGAGCTACACCAACGACGTGAAGCACGGAGTTTTGGGCGTGCCGGAGGCGCTTTTGCAGCAGTACGGCGCCGTGTCCGAACCGGTGGCGAAAGCCATGGCGGAGGGCGCGCGGCGCATCACGGGCAGCAGCCTCGCCCTGTCGGTGACGGGGCTGGCGGGGCCTGACGGCGACGACCGGGGCAACCCCGTGGGCACCGTTTACATCGGCCTTGCGAAAGCGGGCGGCACGCAGGTGACGCAGCTTTTTCTCAAGGGCGACCGGAAAAGCATACGCCAGCAGGCGGCGGACTACGCCTTTGCCCTGCTGAACAAATATTTGCAGAAGATAAATCCATAAATAAAAGGAGAAAACGGAACCATGGCAAAGAACAACACCCCCTACGATCCCTACCGCAGCCAGCAGGAGGCCATCCGCAAGGCCAAGGGCAACCCCAACAAAAACCGGCATCACAAGAAGAACAACTCCAACTACGGCGGCGGAGACTACCTGAAGGAAAAGGCCAGCCAGAAGGCGGCGCAGAAGGACACCGAAAAGGTCAAGCTGCCCCTGTGGCTGAAGATCTGCCTGGGCGCTCTGTTCGTGCTGCTGATCGCCTCGCTGATTTTGCGGCTGACGGTGTATAAGGAAAACCTGGCCATGAACTATGCGTCCTCCCTGCTGCTGGGTCTCACCTGCGCCGCGCTGTTCTACACCCGCCGCTTCCGGCGCACCAAGAAGGACGGCAAGTTCTACGGCCTTATCTCCGCCCTGCTGGCCATCATGGCCGTGATCTACGGCGGCATGGGCATCATCGGGCTGCTGAACATACTGGGCGTGCTGTAAAAACAGGAATTTTCCTGTTGACAATCCCGCCGAATGTGGTAAAATGACAAGCAATACAGCACAAATGCAAAGATGGGGACGAGTAGCTCCGGTCTTTCGGTGCCAAGAGATCCGCCGGTTTGGTGCGAGGCGGAGGCCGAAGCCGCAGCGAATATCACCCCGGAGCTTCCGGCTGAACGAAGGATTTTCAGTAAGCACGGACGGCGGAGGGCCGTTATCAACCCTCGCCCACGGATGGTGGGAGCAGAGTGGCCGCTTCGCGCGGCAACAAGAGTGGTACCGCAGAGGTTTTTTCATCGCCTTTGTCTCTTAGCAGGAGGCAAAGGCGATTTTTTGTCGCTGGCGAAAATTCCTGCGAAATTTTCTGCCAAAGGGCTTGCAGTCCGCGGGCGACAAACTCAGCGAGGCTTTTTTTGTTTCGTTTTCAATTTTGTTTGCAAAATACTGATATATGGAGGTACATCATGGAGTACAAAAGCACACTGAACATGACCAAGAGCGGCTTTCCCATGCGGGCAGGTCTGCCCAAGCGGGAGCCGGAAATGCTCAAGCACTGGGAGGAACTGGACCTTTACAACGAGCTGCTGAAAAAGAACGAGGGCAAGCCCCTGTTTAACCTGCACGACGGCCCTCCCTTCTCCAACGGCGCCCTGCACATGGGGCACGCCCTGAACAAGTCCCTGAAGGACTTCATCACCCGTATGTACGCCATGCGGGGCTATTACACCCCCTACATCCCCGGCTGGGACAACCACGGCATGCCCATCGAGAGCGCCATCATCAAGCAGAACAAGCTCAACCACAAGGCCATGAGCGTGGCGGACTTCCGCACCGCCTGCCATGAGTTCGCCGACCACTACATCGACGTGCAGCGGGAGGGCTTCAAGCGCATGGGCGTGGTGGGCGACTGGGAGCACCCCTACAAGACCATGGATCCCGGCTTTGAGGCGCAGGAAGTCCGCGTGTTCGGCAAGATGTATCAGAACGGCCACATCTACAAGGGACTCAAGCCCGTGTACTGGTGCGCCCACGACGAGACCGCTCTGGCCGAGGCCGAGATCGAATATAAGGACGACCCCTGCACCACGGTGTATGTGAAGTTCCCCATGAACGATGACCTGGGCAAGCTGGGTCATCTGGACAAGAGCAAGCTCTTCTTCGTCATCTGGACCACCACCATCTGGACCCTGCCCGGCAACCTTGCCATCGCCCTGCATCCCGACGAGAGCTACGCCGTGGTGAAGGCGCCCAACGGCGAAATGTATATCATGGCCGAGGCGCTGGTGGAGAAGGTCATGAAGATCGGCGGCTTTGACAGCTACGAGGTCGTGGAGACCCATTCCGGCTCCTTCTATGAGAATATGCTGGCCAGCCATCCCTTCCTGCCCAAGACCAGCCGGCTGGTGCTGGCAGACTATGTGACCATGGACTCCGGTACCGGCTGCGTGCACACCGCCCCCGGCTTCGGCGCGGACGACTACGAGACCTGCAAGCGCTACGGCATGGACATGGTGGTGCCCGTGGACGATCAGGGTCGCCACACGGACTACGCCGGCAAGTACGCCGGCATGAAGACCGAGGAAAGCAACCCCGTCATTCTGGCGGACATGAAGGCCGCCGGCTCCCTCTTTGCCAGCGAGGAGATCGTGCACAGCTATCCCCACTGCTGGCGCTGCAAGAACCCCATCATCTTCCGCGCCACGCCCCAGTGGTTCTGCTCCGTGGACTCCTTCAAGGACGAGGCCATCGCCGCCTGCGACGACGTGCGCTGGGTGCCCGCCTGGGGCAAAGACCGCATGCGGTCCATGATTTTGGAGCGCACCGACTGGTGCATCAGCCGCCAGCGCCGCTGGGGTCTGCCCATCCCCGTGTTCTACTGCAAGGATTGCGGCAAACCCATCTGCACTGAGGAGAGCATCGAGGCCGTCGCCTCCCTGTTTGAGAAGAAAGGCTCCAACGCCTGGTTTGACATGTCCGCCGAGGACATTCTGCCCGCAGGCTTCACCTGCCCCCACTGCGGCAAGAGCGCCGGCTTTGAGAAGGAAACGGACACGCTGGACGGCTGGTTCGACTCCGGCTCCACCCACTTTGCCGCCATGGAGCGGGATCAGGGCTTCTGGCCCTCCACCATGTACATCGAGGGTCTGGACCAGTACCGCGGCTGGTTCCAAAGCTCCCTGCTGGTGTCCGTGGGCGCTCTGGGGCGCGGCGCTCCCTTCAAAGAGTGCGTGACCCACGGCTGGACGGTGGACGGCGAGGGCAAGGCCATGCACAAGTCCCTCGGCAACGGCATGGATCCCGCCGAGATCTTCAACAAGTACGGCGCCGATCTGCTGCGCCTGTGGGCAGGTTCTTCGGACTATCATGTGGACGTGCGCTGCAGCGACGAAATTTTCAAGCAGCTGAGCCAGAACTACCTGAAGTTCCGCAACACCTGCAAGTTCTGCCTGGACAATCTGGTGAATTTTGACCCCAACGACCTGGTGAAGCCCGAGGACATGCTGCCTCTGGACAAGTGGGCCATGACCCGTCTCAACGACCTCATCGGCAAGGTCTTCGGCTGGTACGACAACTATGAGTTCCACTCCGTGTCCCACGCCATCAATGATTTCTGCGTGGTAGATCTCAGCTCCTTCTACTTTGACATCATCAAGGATCGGCTGTACTGTGACGAGGCCGAGGGGCTGGAGCGCCGCAGCGCCCAGACCGCGCTGTATCTCATTCTGGACGCCATGACCCGTATGTTCGCGCCCATTCTGGCCTTCACCTGCGACGAGGTGTGGCTGGCCATGCCTCACCGCAGCGAGGACGACGCGCGCAACGTGCTCTTTAACGAGATGGTGCAGCCCTACACCCAGTATGCCCTCTCCGACGAGGAGATGGCCAAGTGGAGCCGCATCGCCGCCCTGCGCAGCGCCGTGAACGGCGCGCTGGAGCAGGCGCGGGCGGACAAGGTCATCGGCAAGAGTCTGGAGGCCGCCGTGGCTCTGACCGTGCCGCAGGAGGACGCCTTCCTGCAGGAGATGGACGAGGACGCGCTGGCAGACCTGTTCATCGTGTCGCAGGTGCAGCTCACCGTGGGCGACGAGGTGAAGGTGGCCGTGAAGTCCGCCGAGGGCACCAAGTGCGGCCGCTGCTGGAAGGTGCTGCACAGCGTGAAGGCCGTGGGCGAGCACGAGGCGCTGTGCCCCCGCTGCGCCGCCGTGATGGCAAAGCTGCCGAAGGTGGAATAAAAACACTTGCATTTCCCGCAAAAGTGTGTATAATAATGGGGTGGGATGAATTTGTCCCACCCCATTACGCATTATTCGGGCTTGTAGCTCAGCTGGGAGCGCAAAGGGTTCGGTTTTCTGCCACATCTATAATTTCATATTTCTTTATTCTTCTGTTCCGCTTTTGGAACTGTTGATTTGGGCCTATAGCTCAGCTGGGAGCGCAAAGGGTTCGGTTTTCTGCCACATCTATAATTTCATATTTCTTTATTCTTCTGTTCCGCTTTTGGAACTGTTGATTTGGGCCTATAGCTCAGCTGGGAGAGCGTACGGTTCGCATCCGTAAGGTCGTCGGTTCGATCCCGATTAGGTCCACCACACTCGGGAGATCTCGTTTTGAGATCTCCCGAGTTTTTTCATGCTTTCAGGATGCACGATAGTACACGCTCTTGTCCCCCTCCGGGTGCAGGAAGTCGAGGAACTGTGCGACACTGATTTTGAATTCCACTTCAATTTCAAAGTTCTTCCCGATATTCACCCGCTCAATGAGTTGCCGCAGGATCATCTTCTTTCCCTCAATGCTGCTCCCCGCATACAGGTCGGCCCAGGACATGATCTTGTCATACTCCTTTTGGACGGCAACGGCAGAGTTCTTCAGATCAGCCGCTTTCTCCTTGGCCTGTTCCAATTCCTGTGCCAGCGCCGCCAGTTTGCTTCGGGTGTCCTCTATCATCTCGCCGAGGATGTCCGCTCCAAAACTGCCAGTCCCATTGATGGTCTTGATGATCTCTTTCTTGTAGCTCTCCAGTTCCCGTTCTGCGGCGGCATGGAGTTTCTCCAGATTCGCCACCGAACTGTTTGCCAGTTGGAGTTCCTTCTCCCGCTGCTTTTGAATGAGCTGGCTCCTGGGTGCAGTCTTCATCCGCTCAAAGAGTTGGATGACGATCTTATCAATAATGCCGTCCAGTTTCTCACCGGAGTATCCGGTCTGGCCGTCACAGTCCTGAGGATGGCGGATCTTGTAGTGGCAGGCATATCGGATATGGGTTTCCCGTTTGGGCTCACCCTTGGCGCGTCTTCCGCTGCTGGTGGTCAGCACCAGCTTTGAACCACAGTGGGCGCAGTAGACCATCCCGGAGAGCAGCGCCTTCCCCTTGGAGTTAAAGGGCACCTCATTATGATGCATTGTCCTGGCCTCCATTAGCTCCTGTGCCCGCTCATACAAATCCAGAGGAACGATTTGCAGCTCCGGAAAGATTTCTGAGCGTGTTTCCCCACTGCGCAGAATGCCCACATACATGATGTTCTTCAGCATTTTGATGATGGTGGTATTGGCGAAGTTGGTCCCCTTTCGATTGAGATAACCGTTGTGATATAGCCACCGGGACAACCGCTGTGCGCCGAACCCCTCATAGACATATTTTTCAAAGATGATACGCACCACCGCAGCTTCATTCGGGTCAATCAGAATCTCGTTGACTTCGTGATTCTTTTTATTGAAGCGTCCCTGCTTTTCCAGACGGTATCCATAGGGAACGATCCCGCCGCGGAACCGCCCCTCCTGCACGATTTGCGACAGACGCGTCTTTGTTCGGGCGGAAGTTTTGAGGCTCTCGCCGGAGGCCTGCCAATAACGGATGTAGTTCAGCAGTTTGTCGATATGATCATCCATCTTTTGCTGCCCTTCCATTGCGCTCCACACTTCGATTCCGTTGCGGATGAACCACTCCACCACAAAGGGCGTCTCATCGTCCCGCCGCCCAAGGCGGTCGAACATGAACACCAGCAAGATGTCAAACTTCCGTTCCTCGGCATCCTGGCGGATCTCCTGAATGGCATCGCGGTCAGCGGCGGCCACCTTGAAACCGGAGACGCCCTTTTCCGCAAACTCTTTGATGATCGTCCATCCCTGGATTCCCGCAAATTCACGGCAGTATTGTTTCTGCATCGGGATATCATCTTTTTCTACCTGTCCTTTGGTAGAGACTCGATAGAGGCAGTATACTCGCTTGTTTTTTTCCATGATTGCACCTTGTCCTTTCTGGTATAGGACTGCGGTGCATATGGTTTGCTCAGATTAAATTGTCAAGGTTCATATGCACACACAGTATCCCACACCACTGGTAAAAAGTCTACTGAATCAAGCAGGCTTGTTCAGATTTTCAAAGTCCTGTGCCATCAACAGCGTCTGCTCAATTTCAGACACTGTGTCAGGCTTTGTGATGGTGTTTTTGAAGCGGAGAGCAACAATCAGTTCGTCCACTTCCATCGTGATATATTCTGTCGGCTCAGAATATCTGGGATGCTCCCGATCATACATTGCCTGCTGATAACTCATGTGATCATCCTCCTTTACATGGTCTGCTGCCAGGTTTGTTCTTCTTCGTGATCGTCCTGGGCGTGGCCCTGGGCGATTTTCTTTTTCTGTTCCTTACGGAGCGTCTTCCTGTCCGTGTGCGGGCGCATGGTGGTGCTGTCCATCATGGGAGCAGCAGACTGAGACTGCTCCAGACGGTACCCAAGCCCCACCACAGCAGAAGCAACGCTGCCGTCCCCATCAGCAGGACTGTCCATGTGGGACCATCCAGGTGCGGCAGTCGCAGTCTGGGCAGTCTGATGCCGGGCAGAGAAAAACGCTTCTCGTTCCGCTTCCCAGCCAGTTCGCTCATTTGCTCCAGATGTCTCACCGCTTTCAGCAGATCGTCCAGCTGCGTCCGTGTGGGAAGCTGCGACAGCAGCTCGCTGGCCTTCTTGAGATAGGCGGTCTGTCTCTCCGCGTGGTACCCCAGCGTACAGAGGTCGCTCAGCAGATCCTCCCACTCCGCTTTCGTGGGATGCACTTCGGGAGGCGGCGTCTGCGGTGTGGGCTGCACCATCTGCGCGGGACGGTTCTTCTCCAACAGCTCGTCCATGGATAATTTCTGCTCTGATCCTGAATTCATATTCCATCTTCTCCTTCAGATATTTGTCCCCGAACAGCAGGCGGTCACGGCACTGCCAGCCGCCGGGTGTGGTGTAGGTGATATTCCGCCGGGAGGCTTCCCAGCGCACCTTGCAGCCCTCGCTCTCCATCAGCGCAATAAACTCCTCACGGGTAGAGGCGTGGCGCATACAGTCGTTGATGAGATTCATGAGCTGCAGCTTCTTGCTCTTGCCACGGGCTGCCGTGTGATACTCACCGATCGTCATGGTCTTGGTTTTCTGCCACCTGTCCTTGGGCTGGAACACAGGAAGGGAAAACTCCATGCAGACCTGATCGTTGCGCTGCCGCAGTTCCTGGAGCTGTTCCTTTGCGATGTGCAGTTTCTTTCCCGTATCAAAGTTGACCGAGTTGATGAGAAAGTGGGAATGGATGTGTTCCCGGTCTGTGTGGGTACAGACCAAGACTTCATACCCCTCATAGTACTCAGCCAGCTTCAGTGCCGCCGCATGGGCAGTGACCGGGTCGACCGTTTCGCTTTTCGGGAAGCTCTGCACCATGTGGTAGAACAGTACACCATCCGTTTTGTGATGCAGTCGCTTGGTGGTCATGAAGTCCGCGTAGACAGATTCCGGCTGGCAGTTGATGCCTGTGACTAACCGCTGCCCATCGAACTCAGTTTTCTTGTCCTGCATGGTGTACCGCATCACGGCTCCCATGCATCCGGCGGTCTGGCCCCGCTTGTAGTTAGTGAAGCTGATGATCGCCATTTTTCACCACCGCTTTCGTTCCAGAATCAGCCGGACAGCGGCGCAGAGTTCAGAGAATACCTGGCGTACGCTGTCCAGATTGATCACCGTGACGCGTCCCATGTGCGCCAGGGTGACGAGTTGATTCAGATTCCTTCCGATGGACTTCAGCTCCTTCAGCACTTCTTTCAGTCCGTCAATGACCACCACCTGCTTTCCCAAACAGCAGGCCGTCACATAATCGCTCATGGACATCCCGGAGCGTTTTGCCAATTCCTTGATGGCCTCTCGGTCTTCGGATGCCATCCGGGTGCTGAACTTGATATCTTTTTTCATGTGGTTTCCTCCAAACCGCAGATAAAGTGGGTCCGGGCTTCTGCCCGGAAATTATGCGGAAGGCGGGCGGCGGCTGTGCCGGTGACCAGACAAACGCGATGCTGGCCACCTCCAAGGAGGTGATTCTCCCGCGCCGAACACCCGCACTCCTCCTTTGGCCACAAGCGGCCCAACACGGCGTTTCTTTTGCCTTGCGGGAGTTTACTCGCCGCACCTGGAAACTGCCCGCAAATTGCCGCACAGCGCCTCGACAGGGTCGATAGGGACGATTTCTCCGGCACCCTCCAAATCGGCACTATCGGCACGGTGCAGCTCAATCACTCGTTTTCCGTTGCTGCGGCGCACCACAACGGAAATGCCGATTTTGCTTAGTGCGTCAAGGTTTTGCACGATCTGTCGGGACACCTTCTTGGGCGAGATACGCTCCACACCCACAGGGTCGATCCGTTCAGACAGCTCTGTGGGAGTGCCGATAAATTCGGTTCGGTCATGCATCAGTTCAGAGAGGAGATAGACGATGCGGTCGCCCAGCAGCTCCGGCTGTGTCCGGCTGTCCGACACCAATTCCCACACATTTTCACTGTTGCGCTCCAGCGTCAGCTCCCGGTATTCAATATCGCGGCCGATACAGAAGAGTCTGGCCCTACCGCTGCCCCGCTTTTCTTCCACCAGCGTGAAGCTGGAATCCACTGCACCGCTGATGGCAGTGGTCCCGGAGATCCGGTGGAACACATCTTCCGCCTTTTCTTTCCGCAGATGGTGGATGAGCAGGATGGCAATGCCGTGCTTATCCGCCAGCCGCTTCAGCACAGACAGATCCCGGTAGTCATTGGCGTAAGTGGCATCGTGGATCGGACGAACCATCTGCAGGGTGTCGATGATGACCAGTACGGTGTCTGGGTGAGCGGCAAGGAATGTGTCCACCTGTTCCTCCAGCCCCTGACCGATGAGCGCACACTCCGTGCAGAAGTGGACGCTGTCTGGTGCGTCCTCGGTGATCTCAAAGAGCCGATTCTGGATGCGGAGGACAGAATCCTCCAGACAGAGATAGAGTGTGGTGCCCTGCTTGGTGCTCATGTTCCAGACCGGTTCTCCCTTGGCAACTGTCACTGCCAGCCACAGTGCAAGCCAGGACTTGCCCACTTTCGGAGAGCCTGCCAGGATGTGCAGGCCCTGTGCAAGCAGGGTGTCCACCACAAAGTTAGGCGGCTCCAGCGGACGATCCATCAGGGTTCTGCCGTCCACTGTAATCAGGGGATGGTTCATTTTGTTGTTCATGTTTGGTACCTCCATTTCAAAAATTTGAATACAAAAAGCTCCCACCTCAAAAGAAGTGGGAGTAGTATTCATTTTGACTTTGAAATGGTTTGTGGTAGAATAGAGCAAACGGAGGTGAGCCAATGGCGGCCTATCAGATCTACGAACTCTCTGCCCGGGCGGTGATGAGTTATGCTGCGGAGCAAGACGGCGTTTACACCTTTGCTCTGAACCGCAGTGCCACCGAGCACTGCAAGGTACCGGGCGCCAATCACGAGCAGGACAGCTGCGCCATGTTCCATCAACTGATGTACCAACTCCACGGGGAGGGCTGGCGTGAGCGTAGCGATGAGAAAGTCACAGCGCTTTCCGATGTGCTGTTCTATATGGACTTCGCCGGGATCTTTGACCGGCGTGGAACCGGAAGGACGCAGCAGTCCCGCCGGGAGAAGGCCAGAGACATGTTCCGTCCCGAGGGGATCACTCTGGACTTCGGCAGCGGCCCCTGCCGATATGTGGCCTTTGAGCGCTCCGCCAGCATGAGCCGCCAGTCCCGTCTCTCCTTCATCCGGGCGGATCTGTATGAGCCCATGCGCCAGCGGATCATGCTGAACATAGAGCTGGACCGATGCCAGCTGAGCAAGCTCTACGCCTATAACGGCCTTATGTTCTCCAGCGGAACCCGGGTGGACGGCATCCGCATTGACAAAAATCACCGGGTCATCGTCATAAACAATCCAACCAAGAGAGTGGAGCGAGCCCCTGTCATTACCCTGCGGGAAGGCAGAGAGCCGGGAACCTTCTACCGGGCAGATACACTGGAAGATCTGGACATCACCTGCTTTGATGGCGTGGGACTTATCTCCAAAGAGTACGCCGAGGTGGTGGACAAGGCCTGCTGCGGCAGCCACACCCACACCTCCTTCCAGATCCGTATGCCCTACATCAAGGGGATGCTCCATCAGGTGGATTTCAAGGACTTTTTGAAGCGCAGCGGCACCCAGACCATCGTAGACATCTGGGGTAAGGCGCACCCTGTCCGCAGTGTGGACATCATCCTCACCCGCAGTCAGTTCAAGGCATACGGATGGCTGCGGGAGAACGGTATGGCCTGGGAGGACTACTGGAGCGCATTCCGGGAGTACAATCACGCTCTGTACATCACCAACATGAGCAAGACAGAGCCGGAGAAGCTGGTGGAGCTCAACTACCAATTCCTCTCCACCCTCTCCATCCAGCCGGAGGAGTTCCGCCCTGCCGACCTGCCGGAGGGCTGGGACCACAGTCCAGCGGATGATCCCCGGCAATGGCTGACCAAGGCCACCGAGACGGCCTACTATAACTTTCGTGCCAATGAAGCATATCAGCAGGAATACTTTCGCCGGGGCCTGAGCCAGCCCAGGGGAAGCCGGGCGAACATCATGGCCCGGGTGTTGGAGAAGAATCCAAAGTTTATCCGGGAGCCTATCTACGCGGAACAGCTGGACGGGCAGGCCCGGAAGATCTTCCGAGGCTACGCCGTGGGGCGGCTGCTGGTGCCAGGGGACAACCGATTTCTCTCCGGTGATCTGCTGGAACTGCTGCGGCAGTTGATTGCGCCCCGCGTTTTCCAGATGCCCGGTGAGCGGGACTTCTGCAATCAGGTGATGGGAGATTTCTTTGCGGAGGACAGCTTCTTTGCTCCTGGTACAGCCTATGACTACGAGGACAGCTGCACCCTTCTGCGCAATCCCCACATCGCCCGGAACGAGGAATTGCAGCTGTCGGTGTACCCAGAGGGAGACGGCCTGCGCCAGCACTACCTGGGCCACCTCACCGATGTGGTCATGGTGTCCGCTGATAGTTTGGCGGCGGAGCGGCTGGGCGGCGCCGACTACGACGGCGACCTCATCAAGACCATTGCCGATCCCATCCTGAACCGCTGCGTAAAGCGGAACTATGACTACGATGTCCATCAGCAGCTCTCCAACAACGCAAACCTTCCCCTGCTGAAAATTCCATCCTTGTCCGCACCCAAGTCCGACGCCAACGACTGGCAGGCCCGTTTTCAGACGGTGGAGAACACCTTTGCCGCCCGCATTGGACAGATCTGCAACGCCGCCCTGGACCGCAGCGTCATTGCCTACAATGACCGCGCCGACCCGGAGGAGCGCAAGCGGTGCCGCCGGGACTTGGAAGCCCTGGCCATCTACAGCGGACTGGAGATTGATGCGGCCAAGACCGGTGTGCGGCCCAACCTGGATGAATTTCTGGGCGGACGAAAGGTGAAGCGCACTCCTTTCCTCCAGTACAAATATCTGGCCGAGCGGGCGGAGGAGCGCCGCCGCGCCTGGTACGAGCCCACCCACCGGGAGCGTTTGGATGCCTTCTTTGCCGGGATTGACTGGGATCAGGTGGATTCCCCGGTAGAGCGATTGCCCTGGCTGGCCCGCCAGCTGGAGCGCAACACGCCGAAGATCCAGAAGAAACCGGCAAAGGACAGCGAACTATTCACCTTCGCCCAGGTACGAAGCTGGAAGAAGCAGCTGGATGATAACATTCTTTCTTCTGTCTCTGCCTTGCTGCGGGACTACGAGCACTGCCTCTCCCGCATCCGGGCCTGCCGCGCCCCCACCAAGGGACAGCAGCGGAAAACGGACATTGACCGCATCCTCTACGCCAGAGGACAAGAGGAGCTCTACGACAGCGACGAGCTGTATGCCTTCTTCCAGCAACTTTCCCCAGAGCGCATCGCCGCTCTGCGAAAGGCAATCGTAGAACAGCAGTGGCACCTGATGACAGAAGGACAGAGAGAAACATTCCTGCGGGAGTGGCTGCCGGAGGGAGCCGACTACTACGATCTTCTGACCGACTTCCGCCACGGCGGATTCCGCGTGCTGGGAGATCTGGTCTGTGACATCGATGATCTGGAGTCTGCCCGGGAGCGGAAACAGCTCCGCCGCCCAGCAGATTCTCCAGCTTTCCAGAAGATGATGGAGGCCTATCTGTCCGCCCCTTTCAGCGGCAACGAGCGAGCCGTGGTGTCCAGGGTCTGCCGCAAGTTGTTGAATAAGATCGTCCGTCCCAGCCTGGCAGTGCCCTATGTGGTGGCCATTGGTAAGCAGAACCTGCTGTGGGATCTGCTGCCGGACCACATCGAGGAACATGTTCTGGAGGTGGACCATGCTGAATGAGTGGAAGGAGTTTCAGGACTACACCGGTGCGGTAAACTACACCACCCGGAACAAGCAGGACACCACCTATCTGGGCCGCTTTACCTTCGACACCATCCTGGATTTCGAGGGACTCAACCGGGTGCTGTCCATCCTGGCCAGAGGGATTCTGTTTCATAACGAGAATGGCAGCCTCGCCGAAGCGCCCCGGGAACGCATTGACTATGCCAAGCGGGGCTTATGTGCTTGGTGCAGTGTGCCAAGCAGCAAAAAAGCCACGCCCCGGGAGGCGTGGCAGTTCGGCAGTGATTTTAGGGACCTTCATTCGGAATTCCCCAGCCTTGTGGATGAAAACGGCAGCGGATGGTTTCATAGGCATGTGCATCGGGTGGCAGCCTTTATGCGGGAAAACCCGGAGAGGGTGTCCAGCAGTGCCCAGAAGAAGTGTGCCGCCATTGAGAAGGGCTTTGACCGAGCCTGGCGGGACAAGGTGATTCAGATGCAGATCCCTCCGTTTGCCCCCACCACCAAGGGGCAATGGGGATTGCGGTTTGACAGCTTTCTGGCCCAGGCTCTGGATCTGGGGCCGCTTCGCAACGAAGAACCGAAACTTCCTCCTGCGCTGATAGAGCAACTCCACAGCCTTACACCTAAGGGTGTTCCAGTGGAGATGGTGGAGACGCTGGCAGCCTACTACCTTGCCAATAAACCGGAGGATTCCGACTGGGTGGTGCTGCCGGTGGCTAACTTTGATGCGTACTTCGGCACCACCAGCTTCGGGCGGAAGTATCTGAAACAAATCCCAGAGACCATTTTGGAGCGCTCCGAGACTGGCTTTGGACTGTGCCGGTATCGATTGGGGGAAACCATTTTGATTGAATAGATAGAATCAGGCATCCATCTTCGCTTCTTCCGCTGGAGATGGATGCCTGTTTGTCTCCAAATGATTCAGTTCGTATGCCAGTTCCCACGCCAGACGGAATCCGCAGATAAAGCTGTCCACGGAGCGTTGCTCTATTATCAGGTTCTGGGCATCAATGATCTGCAGCACCAGTTTACGCTCCGGCTTGTCCAACCGCTCAATGAGCTGCCGGTGGCAGGTTTCAACTTCCTGTTCGGATTCCACCATAGGCAGCAGTCAGGCCGCACAGAAATTTCTGAGACGATGTAACCGGTCAAACCAAGCAGATTCGCCGGTCATCGATATCTCCCAAGCAGTGGCAGCCGGTCATGACCATTGCGTCTCGCAGTTCACTGATAAGCCGGGCGGTATAGAGGGATACGCCTTCCCTGCCGCCGCCATATGCGGCAATGGCATATGGCCGGCCCACCAGAACTGCATCGGCGCCCAGGGCCAGCATTTTAAACGCGTCGGCACCGGACCGGACGCCACCGTCTACCAGGATCATCAAGGAAGATCCCACTGCCTTCCGGATCTCCGGCAACACCTCCGCTGTAGACAGGCCGTCATCCAGAACCCGCCCCCCGTGATTGGAGACGATGATGCCAGCTACCCCGGCCTCGGCAGCCCGTCGGGCGCTCTCAGGGGTCATAATCCCCTTGACCAGGAAGGGGAGCGCGCTGGCCCTGGCCAACTGCGTCAAGTCGTCAGAAGTCTTGGGAACCACCGGCTCCGGCGCTCCGGCGGCGTGAGGCAGCCCGCCGCTGTCAATATCCATAGCAAAGGCCGGGCACCCTGCTTCCTCCACCAGCGCCAACCGCTCCAGTGCCAGATCCATCTTCCAGGGCTTTAGGGTGGGAATCCCCTGACCGCCGTGGCGGCGCAGCACCTCAAGCGGAGCGAAGAAAGACTCCGGGACAGCCCCACCTCCGGTGAATGCCAGAGTCCCGGAGTCCAGCGTGCCTGTCACCACCGCCTCTGCGTAGCTCTCCTCATCCAGAGCGTCAGACCAGTTCAGTCCCACCATGCCGATGGGGGCTGCGAAAATAGGGGCCGCAATCCGCTGTCCCAGAAATGTCAGGCCGGTGTCCGGTTCTCCGCAGCCATCCAGCACATCTTGGTGCAGCTTTATCCGGTCCCGCAAGTAGAGGACATTCCGCTGAAAAGTTCGGCCTTGTCCTTTTCCTCCGGGCCCAGGCGCCTGTCCGGCACACGCCACACCGTTGCACTCCGGGCAGACTCGGCACCGCGGAGCCAATACTTCTCGAGCCCGGCTCCGAATTTCCTGCTGTGTCATCAAACTTCCTCCTTCCAGTCTTGCAGTCTGCCGCAGATTCGCAGCAAAGCGGCTGCATCTTCCTCCCCGAGAATCTCCTTCATCGCCTGCTGTGCCGCTTTCCAGCGCGGGATCGCCTGTTCCAACACGGCCTTGCCAGCCGGTGTCAGCGTATAGCGATGGCCCCGTCCGGGGCTGCCCTCTCCAACCCACCTCCGCTGAACCAAAAGCCGGACATTGCGCACCAGGGTGCTGCGTTCCAATCCCACCCGGCGGGCCCATTGGGCCGCATTGGCGTCCCCTATCCGAGAGAGATTGATCAGCAGATAATACTGGGCAGCGCTGAGCTCCACATCCGCAAAGAAACGGTCATAGAACTCCGTAACAATTCCGGCTCCACGGCGCAGATTGGTACAGTAACATTCGCTGTGATAAAGCGATGGCAAAAGACTCCCTCCTTTAATCGTGTATATACACTGTTTTTCTTTATTATAACAAAGAGGATTTTCTGTGTCAAGAACCTTTTCTGTTTCCATCCATGTAAGCTATCCCCTTTCTCCACAGCACCTTTCGAATAGCATTTCAACCATATCTTTTTTATCCTCTTGCATCTGGCACGGTTACACCTGGGAGTTGCATATCTCCCGTATCTTAATCTCTTTGCAGCAAGATACCATAGGTCAGAATGAAGAATCACTATATTTTTTGTTCTTGCAAATGCCGCATAATCAAATTTCGCAGACCATACACCGCAATCCATTGGCAGAAAACTTACCACCTTGCGAGAGCGTTCGGTTCGCATCCGAGAGGTCGAGGGTTCGAATCCCTTCAGGTCCACCACAAAGTCCGCCGCAATTCAAAATTGCGGTGGACTTTTGTTTATAGGCAAAACGGCGGGACATCCCTTGGGATGTCCCGCCGTTTTGTCATTTTTGTTTCTTGATCGGTTACTTATCGGCGTGCTTTCTGCGTCTGCCGCAGGTCACTGCGCCGGCTGCGCCCGCCGCGGACAGGGTCAGCAGCGAGAGCCACAGCACGGTGCGGCCACTGTCGCCGGTCTTCGGAGAAGAATTGTCGCCGGAGTTATCGGGCTGGCCGGCCGATCCGGTCGCGGGAATTTCAACGGCAGCCTTTTTGTAGCCGCAGACGGTGCATTCCTCGTGCTTGGCGCCCTTCTCAGTCGCAGTGGCTTCCTTGTCGATGACCCACTTGAAGGTGTGCGCCGCATTGTCCGCCTTGTCGCCGCAGGCACATTCATGCCAGTGGTTTGTTCCGTCGTACTTCCACGCCGTGCCGTAGCTGTGGTCATGGGGAGCAGAGCCGCCCTCCGGCGTCATGGTCAGGTCGGTGTACGCCCAGAACGTATACAGCCTTCCGGTGGAATCGTAGTCCGGATCCATGTTGACAAGCTCGTAGTCATAGAGCGTGCCGTTGATCTTCACCTGGGTATCGGTGGTAAAATAATAGCCTTTTTCTGCCTTAAAATACAGAATATACTGATAGGTCTCGCCGCTTTCAAAGGCGGTGATGTGCTTTTCGTAGGCATCATCAAAGAATTTAGCAGAGTTTACGCCTGCGCCGTCCTTGGTCTCCCAGCATTCAAACTGGTAAATATAGGGAGCGTTTTTGGGCGTCTTGCCGGTAAAGACGGGCTTATCGCCGTCCTTGAAAGCAATGGTAGCGCCCACGATCTCGATAACGTCGATCTTCTGCTCCGGCACTGTCGGCGTCGGTGTCATCGTCAAAACATTGCTGAACCAAATGGTCTCGCCGTTATCGTCCACATTGATCTGCTCGGGCGTCAGCGTGATCTCCTTGCCGTTGATATAGAGCTTGGTGTTCTGATCGAAGCGGTAGCCCTCTTCCATGCCCAAATCGGAAATTTTGAAATATACGCTATAGGTGTAGCTCTTTTCGGCTTCAAACTCCGTAATGAGCTTGCCGTTGTAGCGATTGTTCCAGAAATCGCTGGAAGTAATGCCGTAGCCGCTGCCGTCATTGGCATCCCAACGCTGGTGATCGGTGTCAACGAAAGGATCACCGACGCCGGTGCTGAAACGCGGTTCATCTCCGGCATCAAATTCGATATAGGCGTCAAGCCGAATCGCTTCGACCGTCTGCCCGGGGCGAAGCTCCGCTCCGTAGGTGATGAGGCAGGTCTTGCCGTCATCCAGCACATTGACCCAGGAGCCGAAGGGCAGCGCCTGCCCGTTCAGTGTAACATTTTCATTCGTCAAATTGCTGTCGAAGATATAGCCGTCCTTGGCCTGAAGCCGCACGGAATATTGATACCGTCCGCCCTTTTCAAAAGAGGCGAAACGACTGTCGCCGTCCGAATAATAGCTTTCATCGGAATACCAATAGGCAGCGGTGGTGATGGTGTCGTCGGCATCCTTTACCCGCTTGCCCCAGGATTCATAGAGAATGTCATATTGCTCCCGATCGGCAGCGGCTACCTGCGCCGTGGTCTGCGGGGTCTCGCTCTGCTGATAGTTGAGCTTCACATTCTCCACGGCGACACCGGTGATGGTGGGCAGCACCGTGGCCTCGGCGATCACCACGGGGGTGGTGCCCAGCTGGCGATGGCTGCTGTCCGCGCCGGTTTCCGCCATGCCATCACCTATGGTCAGCTGACCCTTGATCAGCAGGGCGGTGTTCCCTGCTTTGCCGGTATCCAGGGTGGTGGTGCCGCCGGTGAAGGTGGCCACACTGCTGCTTCCTGTCATCTCCACCAGAGAATCGGTGTAGCCGTAGTAGGTATTTACAGGGAACACGATGGGCGTGAACTGACCCCAATCCCATGCTGCATCCAAGGTGCCGCCGCTGACAGTGAGCGTCTTCACATCCAAAGCAGGGCGGACCAGCAGATTGTCATAATTCGGGTTCTTGCGCACCGGTTCCCGAATGGTCAGAGAGCCGTCGGACAGAGTCAGTGCCTCCGCTTCGATACCCTGGGTCTGCATGGTGCCGCCGGAAATATCCAGCTTTTTAGGGCCGTACAACTGGCCTCTGTTCACGATGGTGCCGCCGGTAACGGTGAACAGGCTCTGATTCCCCGTGGCACCGATCGTGGACATACGGATATCGCCATTCACGGTTTCCAGCGTGCCGCCGCTGACGGTGATGCTGCCGGAATCGGCGACTTGTTTATTCAAATCCATATCCATATCAATGGCACAGCCGAGATTGCCATTGTCATCGGCCGTTTGGGTGCTTACTGCGGTGAGGCTGCCGCCGTCCAGCCGGAGGCTGCCGCCGGAAATGTATGCGGCATAGGCACCGGCCACAGCCACCTCAGCGGAATTCGCCACGGTCAGGTTGCCCGCGGAAATATACAGGCCGTTGGACATGACGGTTGCTTCTGCCATCGCCTCCACACTCTCGGCGCGCAGCTTGCCGCTGCCGGACACGATGACATTGCCCCGGAACATCTCCACGCCACGGGAGAACGACGCTCTCTTGGTGCCGCCCTCCTCCAGCTCATACGCCTCGTCGGCGATGGCCGTGAGGGTGCCGCCGGTGACCAGCAGGGCCTTATTCTTGGTATCGCTATCCATCTTGACGCCGAAGGAGAAGCAGCTGCCGTCGGACTCCGCACAGCCGCCACGGGCCGTGACCCGGCCGCCCTTCACGGTGAAGTCACCGTCTACGCTGATACCGGACGAATAGACCCAGCCGTCGCCTTTATTCTTCAGCGCACCGGCGTAGACAGACAGGCTGCCCGTGCCGCCCTCAATGGTGAGGCTGCCCGCGGCGTCCAGAGCGTTGATATAGGTTGCATTCGAGTAGCCGCCGCTTACCTCCAGATTGACATCGCCGCTGCGGATGGTGTTGTGTGTGCCGTCCTTGAGGACGATGGTGGCTCCGGCGGGCAGCTTCACAGCCGTTGGGGCGGTGGTGGTGAAGTCAACGCCCCACAGGGTCAGGGTCTTGGTGGCGCTGTTCCAGAGGGAGTCCGCCGTGCCGGTTCTGTACTGGTTGAGCAGCTTTATGGCATCTACGCCGCTGCCGACGGTGAAGTCCGCCGTGGTCGTGGCCGCCGCCGGCTCCGCGAACACCGCCACGGGCACCAGCGACAGCACCACGCACAGCGCCAGCAGCAGGGTCAATACCTTTCGCTTGATGGGTCTCGTTTTCATAAGCCATCTCCTTATATTAAAAATTTTGCTTGGATCCGTTCGTTACAGCTTCTGGCCGCACTCGGGGCAGAAGGCGCTGCCTGCGGGGATCTCGGCGCCGCAGGCGGGGCAGTTGCTGCTCAGTCTGGCGCCGCACTGGTTGCAGAACTTGGAGCCGGCGGCCACCATGGCGCCGCAGCCGGGGCACGGTTTCATAGCCGCCGCAGCCGAACCGGCGCCGCCTGCCGGAGCGGTCGCCCCCTTGGAGAGCAGGCAGCTCTGGATGACCTGAAAAATTTCGCCGGGCAGCTTCTTCTGCTTGAAGGCGCCCATGCCCGCAGTGATGGCCAGCGGCCACGCCACGAACAGGCCGATGGCGCCGGCGCCGATCTTGTCCGTCCACTGTCCCTCGCCGATGAGCACGTTCATCTGCTCGCCGGTGACGACGATCTGCAGCGTGATGGCCAGACGCATGCCCGTGAGGGTCTTCCACATGTTCTCGGGCTGGCTGGCCTGCATGACGTAGCCCTCCGCAGTGGGGGAGCTTTGCACCTCCATGCCCTTTTCATTGTGCAGGAAGTTCTCCAGCCGATCCACCACGGTCTGCGGCTCCACGCCGTTCAGCATGAACACTCTGGATTCTGCCATTTCAATGACCTCCTTTTCTCGTCGTTTTTTATGACTGCTTTTCAATATAGCCGCTGATGGGCTGGGTATACATGTTGTCGTCGGTGACGGGCTGGTAGCGCTTGCCGTCGTACACGTCGCTAAAGCCGTTGGTGGCCTTGTAAATTTCGCCGGTTTCGGTGTCGTACACCCGCTCATAGCCTAGGGTGGCGTCGCTCTGCTTCTGGCTCATGATGTCCTGGCTCTTGTTGCGGCTCTCCCAGGAGGCCATGAAGCCGTCCATGGTGGCGTTGAAGTTCTGGCTGATCTGCTTGGCCAGCGCCACCTTTTCATCGCTGGCCTGATTGGTGGCGGAAACGAAGCTCTCGGAGTATTGCAGGCTCTTCATGCACTCGGCCAGCACGCTCTCCCACTCGATGAAGCTGTCCTTCACGGCGGTGATGGCCATGATGTTATAGGCCATGTAGTAGCCGCCGTCCACGGCCTGCAGCTGGTAGCCTATCAGATTGCCGCCGGAGATGCTGAGGCTGCCGAAGTCCACCACGTCGGCGGCGAACAGACCCTCGCCCTCGTTGCCGCTGTTGTCCGTGAAGGTGGCGCGCAGCTGCTCATCGCCCAAGGCAGAGGCCTTCATGGGGCTGGTGGTGGGGTAGCGATCCGTGACGGTGAAGTTATTGAACTGCGGGAACTCATAGCCGAAATAGTCCGGCTCCACCTCGGACACAAAGGCCACATACTGCGGGAAAATCTTGAAAAAGCCCTCGGTGGACGGATTCTCCAGCACCGCCGCCTTGGTGAAAAGATACACCTGCGAGTTGCCCAGGGCGTAGTTCTGCTGCCACGCCTCCTTGCCGGCCTGACTGTGCAGCAGGACGTCCGCCTTCAGCAGTACGAACATCTGGTTTCTCGGCTCGCTGGGGTCATACACCCGAATGCTGTGGTAGATGTTGGTGCCGCCGTAAGTGACCTGCCACCCCTTGGGGATGTTGAGGCTGAAGTCGGCGGTCTCGTACTTTTCTATCTCCACGGACTTGGCCGCCGTGGGCGTGATGGTGACCTTCTCGCCGCCGCAGGCCGTCAGCAGCAGCATCATGGCCGCAGCCAGCAGAAGGGCTGCAAATTTCTTTGCTTTCATGTAGTTTTTCCTCCCCGTTTTTTATTTATAGTCCCAATAGAATTTGTTGCAGTCATATCTGACATACTCGCTGTAGCCCTCGGTGATGACCTCCTGAATGGGCAGCATGGTGTAGTCTGCGGTGATGACGTAGCCGGTGCTGATGTTGCGGACGTCGCTGTAGTAGGTGCTCAGCAGGTCGATCCTGCGCAGGGTAAGCTTACAGTTCGGATGCTCCGCCGCCGGATAATAGGGGGACGTAGACCCGTCCGGCGCAAGCTGCGCCTGCGCATCGCCGTCGTCCAGCGGCTCCGCGGCGTACACGATCTCGTAGAAGGCGGAGGTGGTCATGAGGATGTTCTTGTTGAACAGGCGCACGGGCTTTTCGCTGCCGATGGCGGAGAGGTCGAGGTCAAAGGCGATGTACTCCCGCCAGCCCATGTCCCGATACCAGTTCCACCCCGTGGTGCCCGAGTCGAGATACCGGCCGGAGAAAAGGAGGCTCACCTTGTCGCCCAGAAAGGCCATCATGGGGATGCCGAAGTCATACACCTTGTCGGCAGCCAGAAACTCCGCCGTGTGATCCTCCAGCGTCTTCCCGTCGGCGGCGTAGCGGTACACCTTTTTGAACAGCGGGTACTGCGCCCCATCCAGCGGGGCGGTGGTGAAGGGCACGCCGGTGATCTTATAGCCGGAGCCGTCCTTCAGGTACAGGCTGCCCATCTCGCCGTCATAGGTCAGGCGCCAGTACTGCACGTCCTTGCCGGGCAGGGTGCCAAGCCCCTGAATGTTCTTCCCGTTGGGCAGGGTGGCGTTGAAGTTGGCGCGGTAGAGCTTGCCGTCCGACACGACGAGGTCGTTGATGTCGGTGCTGTAGCTGTGGTCGACGGCGCAGTCGAACTCGGCGTACTCGTCAATAATGCCCTCGCCGCCCAGAAACTTTTTATAGTCCGACTGGTCGTAGGCAATGCCCCGCTCCTTCAGGAGCGCCTGCTCCAGCGTAGTCGGCTCCTTCCCCGTGGCGGCGTTCTGCCCGCCCGCGCCGGCGCACCCGCACAGGGCGCCCAGCAGCAGCGCCATGCACAGAGCCAGTCTGCTCCGGCGGAGCACCCTCGCTTTTCCTGTTTTGCTCATGATCTTTTCCTTTCTTTTTCGCTTTTCTTCCGCTCTTTGCCGCCGGTGCGGCGACTGACACCTATTTATAAGTATTCGCAGTTATTATATCACGGAGGCAGGGGCTGCTTCAGTATATTTTCCGAAGAGTCAATTGACATTTTTGGAAATCTGCACTTCCCTTTTTGCCGCACGTCCTGTATAATGGCAGAAAATAAAGGATCACGAGGCGATACTATGAAATTCAGCGAACAGCTAAACGAATACATCAGCCAGCTCTCCTGCACGGCGCGGGAGGTCTGCAGCCTGTCCGGCATATCCGCCGCCTCCTTCAGCCGGTATAAAAACGGCGAGCGTGTGCCGGAGCTGGGCACGCAGGCCTTTGAGGGGCTGTGCCGCGCTCTGGGAGAGATCGCCGCGCAAAGGGGCGCGCCGGACATTACCGCCGAATCCGTGCAGGAGGCTTTCACCACCTGCGAGGACTTTGTGGCCGCGGACAAGGAGCAGCTGCGCCGGAACTTCAACACGCTGGTCACGGCGCTGGATGTCAATCTGGCGCGCCTGTGCCAGTACACCAACTACGACCCCTCCGCCATCTTCCGCATCCGCACCGGCTCCCGAAAGCCCGGAGACGCCGACCAGTTCGCCACAGCCGTGGCCTCCTTCGTGTCCCGCGAGATGGACACGGCGGCGGAGATCTCCGCCGTGGCCGAGCTGATCGGCTGCGACGCGGAGGAGATCGGCGGCGTTCCCGTGCGCTTTGCCAGAATAAAGCGCTGGCTTCTGGAGCAGCCCGCCCAGGAGAGCACCGGCAACATCTCCAACTTCCTCACCAAGCTGGACGAGTTCGACCTGAACGAATACATCAAGGTCATCCATTTTGACGAGCTGAAGGTGCCGTCCATGCCCTTCCAGCTGCCCACCTCCAAGGCCTACTTCGGCCTGCGGGAGATGATGGACAGCGAGCTGGACTTCCTGAAGGCCACGGTGCTCTCCAAGTCCATGGCGCCTGTGACCATGTACAGCGACATGCCCATGACGGAGATGGCCAAAGATCCGGAGTTTCCCAAAAAGTGGATGTTCGGCATGGCCATGATGCTGAAAAAGGGTCTGCACCTGAACCAGATCCACAACCTCGACCGCTCCTTTGAGGAGATGATGCTGGGGCTGGAGAGCTGGATCCCCATGTATATGACCGGCCAGATTTCGCCCTACTACTTCAAGGAGGCGCCCAACAGCGTTTTCCTGCATTTTCTGAAGGTGTCCGGCGCCGCCGCCCTGTCCGGCGAGGCCATTGCCGGCCACCACCCCGACGGCAAATACTATCTCACCAACTCCAAGCGCGAGCTGAAATATTATCAAAAGCGGGCGGAGGACATGCTCTCCAACGCCTGCCCCCTGATGGACATTTACCGCAGCGAACGGGAGAGCGAGCTGAACACCTTCCTGCTGGCCGACGCGTCCCGAGACGGCGCCCGCCGCAGCATTCTCTCCACCCTGCCGCTGTACACCATGAGCGATGAACTTCTGGAGCGCATCCTCACCCGCCACGGCGTGGCGGATGAGCAGAAAGACGCCATCCAGAGGCACGCCGCCGCCCAGCGCCAACGGGTGCTGGCCATTCTGGCCGCCGGCACCGTGGAGGACGAGATCTCCGTGATCCCGCCGGAGGAATTCGGGACGAATCCCCCTGCGCTGGAGCTTTCGGGCATCTTCTGCGAGGAAGACCTCAGCTACACCGCGGAGGAGTACGCCGCCCACCTGCGGGAAACCGAGGCCTTTGCCGCCGCCAACCCCAACTACACCCTCACCCAAAGCGCCGCCCACGCCTTCCGCAACCTGCAGATCCTTATCCACGAGGGGCAGTGGGCCATGGTGTCCAAGAGCAAGGCGCCGGCCATCCACTTCGTCATCCGCCACCCCAAGCTGCGCAGCGCCATCGAGAGCTTCATCCCCCCCGTGACGGAGGACTGACGCCGCAAATAACCGCCGCGCACTTGACAGGCGGGCGCGTCGACTTTATAATATGGCCAAAAGAACGGCTCCCCTCTCGGAGCCGCAAAAGCGGAAAGGCCGCAGGGATGCGGCTTTTCCGAAGCACGTCGGTTAGCGTTCTCTAACCAAGACTCAAAAAGGAGGTAGCGCCCATGAAAGACAGCGAGCTGCCCTTTGACAGGAGCTGCCATGTGCTGTATTCCAAGCCCTGCAAAAAGCAGATCCAGGCCAAGATTGCCCTGCACTACCCGCCGCAGGAGCGGGAGGCCGCGTGGGAGAAGGTGCAGCGGCAGTATGCGGACTTTCTCTCCGACTGGCGCACGGATCTGGGCGGCCGGAAAAATTTTCACAACGGCGCCGCCGGCACCTACGACTGCATCGCCCTGATGGCCTACTACGCCGCCTGCAAGGACGTCACGAGCCTCGCGGAGATCGAGGAGATGGAGGAAGCCCTGATCCTGCCGCCCTTCCGCAAGCTGTCGAAGTTCGTAGACTGCAACAAGCCGTTTTTCAAAAAGCTGATGCATAAGGCTTTTTTGACCGCCAAGAAAAAGTGCGACCGGTGGGGCGACTATGAAATGCACGTCGCCCCGTTCGACAAGGACGCTCCCATTTACTATGAGTTCACCGCCTGTCCGGCGGCGGAGTTTGCCCGACAGCACGGCCTGCTGGAGGTGATGCCCGCCCTGTGCAATCCGGACTTTGCCGGCATGGAGCTGCTCCACGCCCGCTTGGTGCGCACCACCACCTGCGCCAACGGCTGCAAGTGCGACTACACCATCTGCGGCGACCAAGACCCCTATCTGCAGGAGCACCCTGAGTATCGGGATGAGGCCGGCTACCGGCGAAACCGTTAGGAGGATAAAATATGAAGTATAAAATCGAAAAAAACACCGTGCAGGAGACCCTTCTCATCCCTCTCTATGGGCGAAAAATGTGCTCGGAGCTGTACCCCAACCTCTATCGGGACGAAACGGCGCTCCGGCTGCTGGAGCAGATCGACTATGATTTCTCGGCGCTGGAGAAAAAGTCCGGCAGCCTGATGCAGCGCTTCGGGTTTCTGGAGGCGGCCATGCGGCAGACCGACCTGGCCTATGAGGTGCGGGACTACCTCCGCACGCACCCCAACGCCGCCGTCGTGAACCTCGGCTGCGGGCTGGACAGCACCGCCCGCCGCTGCGACAACGGCACCTGCCGCCTCTACAATCTGGACTTCCCCGACGTGATCCGCGTGCGCGACGAGCTGCTGCCCGCCGGAGAGCGGGAGGAGAACATCCCCTGCGACCTCAACGATACCGCCTGGTTTGATAAGATTGACGCCTCCGGCGGCGCGGTCTTCTTCGCGGCGGGCGTGTTCTACTATTTCCTGAAAGAGCAGGTCAAGGCGCTGGTGCAGAAGATGGCCGATGCCTTCCCCGACGGCGTGCTGGTCTTCGACGCCGCCAACGAAAAAGCGGTGAAACTGATGCTGAAAACGTGGATCAAGGACGCCGCCATTCAGGACGTGGGCGCCTATTTCGCCCTTTCCGACGCCAAGGCGGAGCTTTCGGCGTGGGACAGCCGTCTGGAGGTCTCCAGTCGGGGCTACATGCTGGGCTATAACGACCTGAAGGATCCCTCCGTCAGCGGCTTTTTCCGTTTTCTGGCCAAAGTGGGCGACGGCATGATGCGGATGCAGATCGTGAAGCTCCGCTTCGGAAGCGGACAATGACTCCCTGCGCCGCAGCAGGCCGGATGAGACAAATCAGGAGGTGCCGCCGTGATCCATGTCACATATTATGAGGGCGCCGCCGCCCTTCCCCGCCCGTCGGGGCAGGCCGGCGGCTTTGAAAATGCCGAGGGCAGCGGAGAAATTCGCTGCTTTTCCCTGCTGGACGGCGTGACGGCCATGCTGATGCGGCTGGAAATGGAGTCCTACACGGAGCTGCGCAGGCAGACGGGGCTGCTGGAGCTGAATTTCTGCGTCAACGGGCGCTTTGAGACCCGTTTTTCCCTGCGGAATCACGTTCTTCTGAAGCCCGGCGACATGGCCATCAGCTGCTGCGACGGACTCCACGGCGCGCAGTCGGAGTCCCATTTTCCCCTGGGCTATTACGAGGGCATCTGTCTGGAGGTGGAGCCGGCCGCCGCCGCCCGCTGGATCCGGCAGAATGCGCCGGCGTTTTTCGTGGATTTTTCCGCCCTGCGGCAGAATCTTCTGGGGAATAAATGGTATATGTACGGCCCCGCCGGCCTGCGCTGCGAGCATGTGTTTCGGGAGCTGTATGAGAGCGCCGCCTATCAGTCCCCCGCCTTTTTGCAGCTGAAGGTGCTGGAGCTGCTGCTGCTTCTGAGCCGCATCCCCCGCAGCGGCTCGGCCGACCCCTACTGCTCGGCCAAGCAGGCGGAGCTGGTGCGGCACCTGCGCGACCATCTGCTGACGGATCGGGAGGGCTATGTGTCCCTGTCCCGTCTGGCAGCGGAGCACGAGATCTCCGTGTCCCACCTGCAGAAGCTCTTCAAGCAGGTCTACGGCGTCCCCGTGTACCGCTACATCAAGGAGTACCGGCTGGAGCAGGCCGCCGTGGAGTTGGTGCGCAGCACCAGACCCGTGACCCAGATCGCCCAGAGCGCCGGCTACGACAACGCCAGCAAATTTTCCGAGAGCTTCAAAAAGCGCTACGGCGCCACCCCCTCCCAGTACCGCGCCCACGCAAAGGAAGCGGCAAAACAGAGCATCGAAACCAAAATGGAGTAGTCCGCGCCATAAAAAAGTGGTATTTTACCCATTGGTTAGAGACCGCTAACCAAAAAGCGGCATTTGATGAAACAAGGAAGGTGATCCTAATGAAAAAACCATCCGATCTGTCCCGCCTGATGGAGTATGCAGGCGGGCATCGGGCTTTTACCTACGCCTCCTGGGTGCTGTCGGCGCTCAGTGCGCTGATGGCGCTGGTGCCGTTTCTGTATATCTGGCTGATCCTGCGGGACGTGCTGGCGGCGGCGCCGGACTACTCCCAGGCCGTGCGCATCCCCCACTACGGCTGGATGGCGGTGCTGTTCGCCGTGCTGGCCTACCTCATTTATGTGGGGTCGCTGCTGTGCTCCCACCTGTCCGCCTTTCGGGTGGCCACCAATCTGCGTCTGGCGGTGTCCCGTCACCTCGCCCGTCTGCCGCTGGGCTTCACGGAGCACTTCGGCAGCGGCAAGCTGCGCAAAATTGTCGAGGAGAGCACCGGCGCGGCGGAGACCTATCTCGCCCACCAGCTGCCGGATCAGTCCGGCGCCATGGCCACGCCGGTGGGGCTGCTGGTGCTGCTGTTCGTGTTTGACTGGCGGCTGGGGCTGCTGAGCCTGATCCCCGTTATTCTGGGCTTTGTCATCATGAGCGCCATGACCGGCAAGCGCATGGCGGAAAAAATGCGCCAGTACGGCAACGCGCTGGCCGCCATGTCCGGTGAGGCGGTGGAATATGTCCGCGGCATTCCGGTGGTGAAGACCTTCGGCCAGTCCGTGTTCTCCTTCAAAAAATTCAAGGCCACCATCGACGAGTACGAAAAGTGGGTCGTCGCCTACACCAAGGATCTGCGCCTGCCCATGATGCTCTACACGGCGGCCATCAACGGCGTGTTTGCCTTTCTCATTGCCGGCGCCCTGCTGCTGACCCGCGGCGGCGTCACGCCGGAGTTCCTGCTGAACCTGCTGTTTTACATCATCATCACGCCGGTGATCTCCCTGACCCTGACGAAGATCATGTATATGAGCGAAAACAAGCTGGTGGTGGCCGACGCCCTGCACCGCATCGACTCCGTGCTGGACGCGGAGCCGGTGCCCGAGAGCCAAAATCCCCAGCATCCGCAGGACGGCTCCGTCACTCTGCGGGACGTGCGCTTCAGCTACGATGGCAAGACCGACGTCATTCAGGGCGTTTCCATGGACATCCCCGCCGGACAGACGGTGGCGCTGGTTGGCCCCTCCGGTGGCGGCAAGTCCACGCTGGCCGGCCTCATCTGCCGGTTCTTTGACGTGCAGGGCGGCAGCGTGCGCATAGGCGGGGCGGACGTGCGGGACATCCCCAAGGAGGAGCTGATGGACACCGTTTCCTTCGTGTTCCAGAACAGCCGTCTTCTCAAGGGCACCCTGCTGGACAATGTGAAGCTGGGAAAGCCCGAGGCCACCGACGAGGAAGTCCTCGCCGCCCTGCGCGCCGCCCAGTGCATGGATATTATTGAAAAATTCCCCGAGGGGCTGCACACCGTGGTGGGCAGCAAGGGCGTGTATCTCTCCGGCGGCGAGCAGCAGCGCATTGCCATCGCCCGCGCCATGCTGAAGGACGCGCCCATCCTCATTCTGGACGAGGCCACCGCCTTTGCCGACCCCGACAACGAGGCCAAGGTGCAATCGGCCTTCGCGGAGCTTTCCAAGGGCAAAACGGTCATCATGATCGCCCACCGCCTGTCCACCGTGGCCAATGCCGACTGCATCTATGTGGTGCAGGACGGCCAAATCGCGGAGTCCGGCACGAAAGACGAGCTTTGCGCAAAGGACGGCCTGTTTGCCCGCATGTGGCGGGATTACCAGTCCTCCGTGGAGTGGAAAGTCGCAAAGGAGGGTGCATCATGCTGAAAAAAATCCAAAGAGCCACCGCCAGCTCCCCCGAGGGCGCTCGCGGCCTTGTGACGGGCGTGCTGGCCTGCGCCCTGCAGAACATCTCCTTCATGCTGCCCACGGGGCTGCTCTATTTCCTCGTCCGCGACCTGCTGGCCGGCGCCGCGGCGGGGCGGACGGGCTTCTATGTGTGCGGCTGCATCGTCTGCTTTGCGCTGATCCTGCTGGCCACATGGTTCCAGTACAACAGCACGTTTTTCACCACCTATAAAGAGAGCGGCAAGCGGCGTCTGGCGCTGGCCGAGCGCTTGCGGAAGCTGCCGCTGGCCTTCTTCGGCAAGCGGGATCTGGCCGACCTCACCAGCACCATCATGGCCGACTGCGAGGTGCTGGAGAAGACCTGCTCCCACTTCATCCCCGGCCTGTTCGGCTCCCTTATCTCCACCGTGCTCATCGCCCTCGGCCTCTTCGCCTTCGACTGGCGCATGGCGCTGGCGGCGCTGTGGGTGATCCCCGTGTCCATCGCCATTCTGCTGGCCAGCTATCGGGTGCAGGATCGGGTGCAGGGAAAGACCATGGCCGTGAAAATGACCTGCGCCGACGGCATTCAGGAGTACATCGAGACCCTGCGGGATCTCAAGGCCGCCAACGCAGAAAACGCTTACCTCACCGGCCTGTCCGATAAAATTCGCGCCGTGGAAAAGCAGACCATTTCCGCCGAGCTGACCAACGCCGTGTTCGTCACCTCCGCCGGCATGGTGCTGAAGCTTGGCATCGCCTCCGTGGCGCTGACCGGCTCCGTGCTGCTGATAAACGGCAGCATCGACGTTCTGACGCTTTTCATGTTCCTGCTGGTGGCCTCCCGCCTGTATGACCCCATGCAGGGGGCGCTGCAGAATCTGGCGGCGGTCATCGCCATGCGCACCAACGTAGGCCGCATGAACGAAATCTTGGAGTACCCCATCCAGAGCGGCAGCGAGCAGCTCACCAATCAGGGCTGCGACATCGTGTTCGACCACGTGGGCTTTGCCTACACCTCCGGCGAAACGGTGCTGCGGGACGTGTCCTTCACCGCCAAACAGGGGCAGGTCACGGCGTTTGTCGGCCCCTCCGGCGGCGGCAAGACCACCGTGTCCCGTCTGGCCGCCCGCTTCTGGGACTATCAGCGCGGCCGCATCACCGTGGGCGGCATGGACATCTCCCAGGTCGATCCGGAAAAGCTCATGAGCCTGTACTCCATCGTTTTTCAGGACGTGACGCTGTTTGATAACACCATTTTGGAGAACATCCGCCTCGGCCGCAAGGACGCCACCGACGAGGAAGTTCTGGCCGCCGCGCGCCTGGCCAACTGCGACGAGTTCGCCGAAAAGCTGCCGGACAAGTGGAACACCGCCATCGGCGAAAACGGCTGCGCCCTCTCCGGCGGCGAGCGCCAGCGCATCTCCATTGCCCGCGCGTTTCTGAAGGACGCCCCCATCATCCTGCTGGACGAGGCCACCGCCAGTCTGGACGTGGAGAACGAGACCCTCATTCAGACCGCCCTCTCCCGCCTGATCCGCAGCAAGACGGTGCTGCTCATCGCCCACCGGATGCGCACCGTGGCCGGCGCCGACAAGATCGTGGTGCTGGCGGACGGCGTGGTGGCCGAGCAGGGCGCTCCCCAAGAGCTGTACGCCCAAAACGGCCTCTACACCCACATGGCCGACCTGCAAACCGGCACCCAGAACTGGATCATCTGACACATCTTATATGAACTTATATTGGGAGGACAGGCTGCGGTCTGCCCTCCCTTTTTGTGGAAAACGCAGCCTACTCCGGCGGGCAAAAGCATCAGGTCATTCTGTATTTCCGCATAAAATTCAGCATTTCCGAATTTGAGCATTTACAAGCCCCATGAATTGCGATACAATACAATAAAAATATGCCGGTCATCCGTGCTTGCGCCCCTCGATGCGGGCGGAACCGGCCATTAAAAAACAGGAAGGAGACCGCCATGGAGCAAGCGGAAAAAGGGCAGGTCAAGTCGCTCATCAAGGCGCTGGAGCTGGTGGACATCCTCAGCCGGAATCAGGCGCCCATGACGCTGCAGGAGCTGCATCAGACCTCCGGCTACCCCAAAAGCACCATCTACTCCCTCCTCTCCACCCTGCGCACCTACGGCTGCATCCGGCAGGAGGCGGACGGGCGCTACTATCTGGGCACCAAGCTCTTTCAGTGGGGCTGCGGTGTGTCCGCCTCCTGGGACATCGCCCGTCTGGCGCGCCCCTATCTGGAGCGACTGGCGCAGGCCACCGGCGCCACGGCGCTGCTCTCCCGTGTGGAGGGCAGCAGCATCACGGTCATTGACCAGTGCGTCAGCGGCTCGGGGATACGGGTGGCCTCGGAGATCGGGAGCCATGTGTCCCTCCACGCCACCTCGCAGGGCAAGCTCCTTCTGGCCTCCCTCTCAGACTCCGCCGTGCGGCGGCTGCTGCCGGCGGGAAAAATGCAGACCTTTACGCCCCACACGCTGGTGGAGCTGCCGGCGCTGCTGGAGGATCTGGCGCACATTCGGGAGCTGGGCTACGCCATTGAAAACGGCGAGTACAAGATCGGCTTACGCTCCGTGTCCGCTCCGGTGTATAATCGAGAAAACAGGATCGAGTACATCATCAGCGCCGTGGGTCTGTTCCGCCGGATCGAGTCCGACGAGTTCGGGCAGGTGATCTGCCAGACCTGCGCCGACGCTCGGGCGCTGTCCCAGCAAAACGGCGGGCAGGGCTGAGAAGTAACACCGCTTAGGAAGGATATGGACAACGAAACGGAAAGCAGCCGCATTTCTATTGCTTTTATCTGTGCTTCTGGTAGGCTGCGGAGCCGATATTTCCGCCTATCAGGACAGGGAGATCCTCGTGGTGGGACTGGCGGAGGAGGATTTTTCCGTCACCCCCGGCGGCAGCTCCGGAAACTGGGTGCGCATGGTGACGAAAATAGAGTTCGTCCCTCTGGAGAGCGGACAGTAAATGGACAAAAAAAGTTGTATAATCTGTCATTTTTAGGAAAAGCAGCAAGTTTTATTTGTCGAAAATCAATTCATATAGAATAATTTGAAGTCAGACGGGAGGGAAACACCATGCGCACCAGAGAAGGCCGGCGCGGCCTGCTTTTCATCTGCATATTGGCGGCGTCGCTGCTGGCGCTGTTCCTCCTGTCCTTCTGGCTGGGGCGCTACGACGTGCCGCCCTCGGACGTGATCCGGATACTTCTGTCCCGCATTTTCCCCATGGACGCAAGCTGGACGGAGCAGATGGAGGCGGCGGTGCTGAACATCCGGCTGCCCCGCATTCTGCTGGCCTGCATGGTGGGCTGCAGCCTGGCCACCGCCGGCACGGCGTACCAGAGCGTGTTCCGCAACCCCATGGCGGCGCCGGACATTCTGGGTGCCTCCTCCGGCGCGTGCTTCGGCGCGGCGCTGGCCATTCTGCTGGGCTTTTCCCGCAGCGGCATCACGGCGCTGGCCTTCGTGAGCAGCCTGCTGTCCGTGGCGCTGGTGTACGCCATTGCACGGCGGACGAAGGGCAATCGGGTGACTTCGCTTTTGCTGGCGGGCGTGATGATCGGCTCGCTGTTTTCCGCCTGCACGTCCTATGTGAAGCTGGTGGCCGACCCCTCAAACCAGCTGCCGGCCATTACCTACTGGCTCATGGGCAGCCTTTCCGGCACGCGGATGAACGTGGTGGCCTTTGCCGCCGCTCCCATGTTCATCGGTCTTGCGCCGCTGCTGATTTTGCGCTGGCGGATCAATCTGCTGACCTTGGGCGAGGAGGAGGCGCGTTCCATGGGCGCGAACACGAACCGGCTGCGGCTGGTGGTGATCCTGTGCGCCACGGTGCTCACGGCGGCCAGCGTGGCCGTCAGCGGCATGATCGGCTGGGTGGGACTGGTGATCCCGCATCTGAGCCGGAAGCTGGTGGGCAACGACTGCCGGCATCTGCTGCCCGCCTCGGCGCTGTTCGGCGCCATATTTTTGCTGCTGGTGGACAACATCTCCCGCAACCTGCTGGCAACGGAGATCCCCATCGGCATCCTGACGGCCTTTGTGGGGGCGCCGTTCTTCCTGTATCTCATGACGCGAAAGGAGCATCTGCTATGATCCTCTCGTGTGAAAATCTGAGCTTTTCCTACGGCACGCACGAGGTGCTGCGGGAGGTGCGCTTCGGCGTGGAAAAGGGGGAATTTCTCTCCCTGCTCGGCCCCAACGGCGTGGGAAAAAGCACGCTGTTCCGCTGCATACTGGGGACGCTGACGGATTATCGGGGCAGCGTCTTCGTGGAGGGGCAGGAGATACGCACCCTCTCCCAGCGGGAGCGGGCGCGGCGCATCGCCTACATCCCCCAGACCCACCGCCCCACCTTCGGCTACACGGTGCTGGACACCGTGCTCATGGGCACCACGCGCACCCTCTCCCCCTTCGTCCCGCCCAGACAGGCGCAGGTGAACATGGCCATGGCCGCCATGGAACGGGTGGGCGTGACGGAGCTGGCGGAGCGGAACTTTGCCCATCTCTCCGGCGGCGAGCAGCAGCTGGTGCTCATTGCCCGCGCCATTGCCCAGCAGTCGGACATTCTTATTATGGACGAGCCTACCTCGGCGCTGGATTACGGCAACCAGCTGCGCATTTTGCAGCAGGTGCGCGCCCTGAGCCGAGAGGGCTACACCGTGCTTCTGAGCACCCACAACCCCCAGCACGCCCTGACCTTTGCCGACCGCGTGCTGGCGCTCCACGACGGCGCCGTGGCCGCCAACGGCTCGGCCAAGGAGGTGCTGACGCCGGAGCTGATCCGCAGGCTCTATCGGGTGGAGGCCACACTGGCGGACACCGCCGGCGGCAGCGTTATCGTGCCGCTGATGGAGGTGGAGCGGTAATGTTTCAGTGGAACGAGGAAATGGTGCGCTTTATGCGCACGGCTTCGGAATACGGCGACTACCACCGGCGGCTGGTGCAGCGGATGCGGCCGGCGCTGCATAGTGCGGATCACATCTGCGACGCGGGGTGCGGGCTGGGCTACCTGAGTCTGGCGCTGGCGCCCTATGTGCGGCGGGTGACGGCGGCGGATCGCAGCGAGGCGGCGCTGGACGTTCTGCGGCAGAACTGCGCGGAGCGGGGCATCCGGAACATCGACATTCTCTCCGGCGAATTGCGTCCCGTCCCCTTGGCAGAGCCTTATGACGCCATGGTGTTCTGCTTCTTCGGGCGCATGGAGGAGATCGCCGCCGTGGCCAAGGCGCAATGCCGCGGCACGGTGTTCGTTTTCAAAAAAAATTACACCAGCCACCGGTTCTCCGTGGGAGAGCATCCCGCCGGATGGGACGGCTTTCGGGCGGGGGCGGACTGGCTCACGGAGCGCGGCGTGCCCTTTGAAGCGGAGGCGCTGGAGCTTGAAATGGGGCAGCCCCTCCGGAGCATGGAGGAGGCGCGGCAGTTCTTCCGGCTTTACAGCCGCGACGCGGACAAAGCCGCCATTACCGACGAATTTTTGCGCGGCAGGCTGGTGGAGACCGGACGGGAGGACTTCCCCCTGTATCTGCCCCACAAGCGGCAAATCGGTTATCTGCAATTCTCAAGTGAGGATCTGCCATAACATTTTTTTGTTAATAAGGAGAAGCAAACATGAAAACAAAGAAACTAATGGCGCTGCTGCTGGCCGTGGTCATGATTTTGGGTCTGGCCGCCTGCGGCAGCAAGAAGCCGGCGGAGGATCCCAACGCCACCCGCATTTTCACCGACTCCACGGGGCGCGAGGTGGAGGTGCCCGCCCAGATCGACAAGGTGGCTCTCAGCGGCCCGCTGGCACAGATCGTCCTGTTCGCCCTGTGTCCGGACAAGCTGGTGGGCGTTTCCAACGCATGGAGCAAGGAAGCGCAGGAATTTCTGGACGAAAAATACTTTAACATGCCCCAGATCGGCCAGCTTTACGGCGGCAAGGGTGAGCTGAATCTGGAAACTCTGCTCCAGAGCGGGGCGCAGGTGGTCATTGACGTGGGCGAGAGCAAGGGCAGCATCAAGGAGGACATGGACGAGCTGCAGCAGCAGACGGGCATCCCCTTTGTCCACATCTCCGCCGACATGAGCTCCTATCCCCAGACCTACCGGATGCTGGGCGATCTGCTGGGCATGAAGGACGAGGCCGAGAAGCTGGCCGCCTACTGCGAGAAAATTTACGACCGCACGAAGACCATTGCCGGCAGCGTGGAGAAGGCCAACGTGCTGTACGTTACCGGCGACATGGGGCAGAACGTCATTGCCAAAGGCTCCTATCACGCCGAAATTCTGGATCTGCTGACCAACAATCTGGCTCAGGTGGACGAGCCGTCCTCCAAGGGCACCGGCAACGAGGTCAGCATGGAGCAGATCCTCACCTGGAACCCCGACGTGGTGATCTTCGCGCCGGAGAGCATCTATTCCATTGTGAAAAACGACGCCGCGTGGCAGAGCATCACCGCCATTAAGAACGGCGACTACTACGAGGTGCCCTTCGTCCCCTACAACTGGATGGGCTTCCCCCCCTCCGTGCAGCGGTATCTGGGCATGATGTGGCTGAGCAAGGTGCTCTACCCCGAGGCCACGGCGGACTACGACCTCTTCAGCGACGTGCACGAATACTACGAGCTGTTCTACCACTGCGACATCACGCGGGCGCAGTATGACGCGCTGGTGGCCAACTCGCTGGGAAAGTAACGCATTTTATTAATACCCCCGCCGTCTGTTTTCTTTGTGCAGGCGGCGGGGGTTTTTATGGGCAGGGGTACAAAATTGTTCATTTAGCCAAAAACAGCTTGCCATTCTTCTTAAAATAGGGTAATATAAACCGTAAGGCGGCGCATAAGCCCGCCATTTATCCCCGCCGCCGGACGGCACTCCACTTCATGGCGTGCGGCGGTCAAAAAAAGGAGGAAAAAAGCCCGCTGTGACTGGCGGTGCGGCAGTGTGGAGACCTGCCGTAAAGCGGCGCGTCCATTGCGGCGGCCGCGAGGCTGCTCCTTGCGGAGGCAGAGCAGCCGCAGTCAAAGAAAGATGGCAAAAGTCATTCTCAAGAACCTGAAGAAAGTCTACCCCAACACCGAGAAGAAAAAGAAGGCCAAGAAGGGCGAGGAGGCCAAAAAGTCCAATCTGCAGATCACGGACGAAGGCGTCGTGGCTGTGCAGGACTTCAACCTGGAGATCGCCGACAAGGAGTTCATTGTGCTGGTTGGCCCCTCCGGCTGCGGCAAGTCCACCACCCTGCGCATGATCGCCGGTCTTGAGGAGATCAGCGGCGGCGAGCTTTACATCGGCGACAAGCTCATGAACGACGTGGAGCCGAAGGACCGCGACATCGCCATGGTCTTCCAGAGCTACGCCCTTTACCCCCACATGACGGTGTACGAAAACATGGCCTTCTCCCTGAAGCTGAAGAAGACCCCCAAGGACGAGATCGACCGCAAGGTGAAGGAGGCCGCGGAAATTCTGGACATCACCCAGTATCTCGACCGCAAGCCCAAGGCACTGTCCGGCGGCCAGCGGCAGCGCGTGGCCATCGGTCGCGCCATCGTGCGCGACCCGCAGGTGATGCTCATGGACGAGCCTCTCAGCAATCTGGACGCCAAGCTGCGCAATGAGATGCGCGCGGAGATCATCAAGCTGCGCCAGCGCATCAACACCACCTTTGTGTACGTTACCCACGACCAGACCGAGGCCATGACGCTGGGCGACCGCATCGTCATCATGAAGGACGGCTTCATCCAGCAGATCGGCACCCCGCAGGAGGTGTTCGACCACCCCGCCAACCTGTTCGTGGCCGGCTTTATCGGCACGCCGCAGATGAACCTGTTTGACGCCAAGCTGGTGAAAAACGGCGAGAAGTACGCCGTGGCCATCGGCGGCGTTACCGTGGAGCTGAGCGACGAGAAGCAGGCGCGCCTGCAGGCCAATCACGTAGAGCCGCAGGACGTCACGCTGGGCGTCCGGCCTGACCACCTGATGCTCTGCGCCGACGGCGTCAAGGGCACGGTGGACGTAAGCGAGCTGATGGGCTCCAGCGTACACCTCCACATCACCGCCGAGGGCAAGGACGTTATCGTCATCGTGCCCACCAACGGCGCCGCCGCCAACTTCCCCATGGGCAGCGAGGTGAACCTCATCTTCGGCGGCAACGTAGCGCACGTTTTCAGCAAGGAAACCGGCAAGAATCTGGAGTGGTAAGCCGCTGCAAGCAAAAATCGACCCGTCCTCCAAGATGGAGGGCGGGTTTTTCGGCTTTTTCTGCTGTTTATTTTGCCGCGTCCGTGTCGAAGCCGAAGTCGGTGGGGGACAGGGCGGTGCCGTCCGGAGAGGCGGGGAAACCGAAGCAGTAGCCGTAGCGGGGATCGGCGTCGAAATTCCGGAGCTGCTCCTCGGTGAAAAGCCCCGCCACGATATGGTGCACGATGATCACATCTCCGTCCAGCTCCTCCACGTTGGCTATGCGGAGGTCATAGCCCAGAGCGCCCAGGCGCTTGAACTCGCCGCCCAAGTCCCCTACATACAGCATCTCGCCGTCTTGAAACACGTCCATGGTTAGGAGGTATTTCGCCTGCCGGCCGGCGTACTGCTTTAGGGCGTTTTCTACTCCCGCATAGAAACGGGTCTCCCCTGCGGCCGGCGGCAAAAACTGGTATTGGCTGCCAAAGTCGTCCGATTCATAGTGTGTGATGATGGGCGCGGGGGTGGTTTTTAAGTTTTTGGCTGCCCAGAAGCCGACACCCAGCGCCAGACACAGGCAGGCCGCGGCGGCAAGCCAGCGGAGCGTTGTACGTCCGCCGGCGCGGCGGGGCGCGTGCGCCTGCGCTACATATTTTTCATTTATATCGCCTAAAACAGTGCAAAATTCGGCTGGATTCATGGCATAAGCCCCCTTTCCGAAAGGTGATGGCGGAGTTTTTGGCGCAGACGGTGCAAGCGGACGGACGCGAGATTCTCCGTCATGTGCAGGCGGCGGGCAATGTCCCCCACGCTGTCAAAATACCAGTAGCGGCAGACGAAGAGGCTCCGATCCCGCGGTGAAAGCGCCGCGAGGAATGCGTCTATGGCCGACAAAAGCTCCCGCCGGAGAGCGGCATCTTCCGCGGTGTCCGAGCCGGCCAGCAGCTCCGCCACCTCCTCGAAGACCAGCGCCGCCTCTCCCCCGCCCCGTTTCTGCGCCGTGTTTTGCCGCAGGCGGTTCAGCGCCAGATTGCGGGTGAGCTTGCCCAAAAAGGCGGAGAAAACGGCGGGTCTGTGGGGCGGAATGGCGTTCCATGCCTGCAAATAGGCATCGCTGACGCACTCCTCCGCGTCCTGAGGGTCGGGCAGGATGTTTCGGGCGATGGCGGCGCAGTAGGCACCGTATTTTTCCGCCGTGGCGGGGATGGCGCGCTCATCCCTTGCCCAGTAAAGCCCCACGAGGGCGGCGTCGTCCATGAGCCTTCCTCCTTTCCCTTGACCTTTCACTTCTAAAGACAGATTTTGGGGGCGATCCTTACAGATTTTTTGAAAAAAACTCTCGGAAACGGGTTCCGAGAGTTTATATTTCAAAAAAGCCTCGCAGAGTTCGCGTCCGCAGACGCGAAAAATTGAAATCATTTTTCACCGCGACATGCGCGTGGGGAAAAATACCTCTCAGCCCGCAAGTGTGGAATTTTGGCGCAAAGCGTCAAAATTATGCGCGCAGCGGGCTGCAAACCCTTTGTCGGAAAATTCCGAAGGAATTTTCGACAGGCGTTTTATCCCCAGAGGGCGGTGAGCATGGGGATGATCTGCTTTTTGCGGCTCATGACGCCGGGGAGGAAGAGGGTGTTGTCCTTGGGCTCCACGGAGAAGGCGTTGCGGATGGCGTCGTCGCTGCCCACATACAGAAGCTGCGTGCCCTCCAGAAGCACGTCCGTGAGCATGAGGAGCACCATGTCGTAGTGATGCTCGTCGCGGAGGCGGTTCATCTCTTTGAGCAGCTCGTCCTTGCGGCTCATGATGTCCAGCGAGTCCAGACAGGTGATCTGGCTCACGCCCAGCACCTGCTCGGCGATGTGGAACTCCTTGAAATCCGAGGCGATCATCTCCTGCACGGGCTTATCGGGGCTGACGGAGGAGAAAAGTTCCTTGCCCAGATCGTCCAGATTGATATTGGCGATGCGCGCCAGACGCTCGGCCATGGAAATATCCCGCTTGGTGCAGGTGGGGGACTTGAACATCACCGTGTCGGACAGGATGGCCGCGGCCATGAGGCCGGCCATGGAGCCGGAGGGAATGACGCCGTGCTCCTGATACATGGCGGCGATGATGGTGTTGGTGCTGCCCACAGGCTCGTTGCGCACATAGATGGGCTGGCCGGTCTGGATGTCCGCCAGACGGTGGTGGTCGATGATCTCCAGTATCTCCGCCTGATCCAAGCCCGGCACGGACTGAGACACTTCGTTATGATCCACCAGCACCACCTGCTTGCGGCGGGGGCGCAGCAAGTGGTAGCGGGACAGGGTGCCCACGACGTTTTCGTTTTCGTCCAGCACAGGGTAGCTGCGGTAGCGGCTCTTGAGCACCACCTCGCGGACGTCGTCTATGTAGTCGTCCAGATGGAAGCACACGATCTCGCCCCGCTGGCAGGGACGGGAGATGGGAATGGCCTGATAGATCAGGCGGCACACCCGGCCTGCGGGGAAGGGCGTGGAGATGATGCAGGTGTCGCCCTCGTAATTTTCCAGATTCGGGTCGATCTCCGCGCGGCAGATGATGAGGCAGCTCACCTTCTGATCCAGCGCACGCTGGATCATGTCCGGCTGGCTGGCGCAGAGGACGATGTTGTTGCTGCCGGAAAAGCGCAGGTTCTCGGCGGCCTGGGGCATGGCCACCACCACGTTGCCGCTGATGCTGGTGGGGATGCCGCTGCCCTCGTTGACGATGCGCCCCTCCAGCACGCTGACCAGATTGAACACCGGCAGCTCCTCCACATGGGAGTCCACCAGCGTTTCCATGCTGAAGGTGGCGATGTCGCCGGCGGAGAGCATGCCGTAGAGCGTGCCGTCGTCATTCACCACGGGGACGGCGGAAATGCGCTGCTCGTGCATCACATGCCACGCCCGATCCATGGTGACGGAGGAGCTTAAACAGGGGGGCGTGTCAAAATCCAGATCGCAGACCTGGGTGCGCACCGTGCGCAAAGACAGCGGCTCCTCGAAGCCGAAATGCTTGAGCATACGGCCGGTCTCGTCGCTGACATGACCCAGATGCGCCGCCACATACTGCCGGTCGCCCAAGGCGTTGCGCAGGGCGGCATAGGACATGGCCGCCACGATGGAATCCGTGTCGGGATTTCGGTGGCCGGTGACAAAAATCTCGTTCATGCTGTCGCCTCCTGTTGGTCTTTTTTTCATTATAAAACGGCGTGGGGGGTATTTCAATACGAGGATATGCTAAAATTTGCATTCCATGGGGGATTTTTTCCGTGAAAAGGCAGAGGTGGGGGGATTTTTGAGTGGAAAGTGGAAAGT